>Ga0184637_10000188_pt1 | contig 44702 bp, 40 predicted proteins | sample PLM3_127_b2_FD_133143 | JGI IMG/M metagenome (GOLD analysis project Ga0184637, IMG submission 133143) | Groundwater sediment microbial communities from an aquifer in East River, Colorado, USA - PLM3_127_b2 | ecosystem: Environmental > Terrestrial > Soil > Riparian zone | place: USA: East River...
CACCGTGAGGGGCTTCTCGACGTAGACGTGGGCGCCCCGCTCGAGCGCGGTCCGCGCGAGCGCCAGGTGGGTGGCGGGCGGCGTCGTGACGTGCACCACGTCGGGGCGGGCCTCGTCGAGCATCGCCCCGAGGTCGTCGAACCAGCCGGGCACCTCGAACCGCGCCGCGGCCTGCTCGGCGAGGTGAATGCTCGCGTCGCAGACCGCCACCACCCGCGCGCCGGCGCGCCGCGCTTGCGCCAGGTGCGCGTCGGCGATCTGCCCGCACCCGACCACCCCGACGCGTGGCGCCGGCGTCCGGCCCCCGACCTCGCCCATCCCGCCCCCCTCACCGCCCTCCGTACCCGACGTCACGTTCGTGATCGGAACCCGGGACGGCCAGCACCGTCGCGGGGAGCGAGGGGCGCACCGCGCACCGCGCTCAGCGTGAACCGGCCCGTGCCGCGGCGCCTTCCGCCGCGCCGTCGCCCGACGCCTCGGACCACAGGGCGCGGTAGGTGGCGACGAGCACCTCGAGCGGATCGGCCTCGCGCGGGGCGGCCTCCGGTGGAGGCGCGTCGCAGGCCGCGATCAGCCGCTCCGCCAGGGCCTCCGCGTCCCCGGCGGGGAAGAGCAGGCACGGCGCGGGGCGGTGGCCGACGTCGCTCGCCACCACGCGGCAACCGAGCGAGAGCGCCTCGCGCACGGACACGGCGTCGCCGTCGGCGCGCGTGGGGCGCACGAAGACGTCGGCCGCCTCGAGCACCGCGAGCGCCTCGTCGTGGTCGAGCTCGCCGAGCCCGAGCACCCCCTCGCCGCGGAGCTCCGCGTCGGTGCGAGCGCCGAACGCGGCGAGCCCGGCGCGCGGGTGGCGCCGCCGCAGCGCCGCGAACGCGGGGAGCAGGAGATCGGCCCCGTAGATGGGCCCGGGCGAGATCGCCGCGGCGATCAGCGGCGCGTGCGCGGCGCGGAAGGCTGCGAGCCCCGCCGGCGCGCGGCGGGCCTCGATCATGCCCGGGAAGAACGGGGCGAGGACCGCGACCCGCCCGGGCGGCACGCCCGAGGCCGCCAGCTCGGCGGCGATCTCCCCGTTCACGGCGACGACGCGGCCGAAGGGGGCGCAGGCGGCCGCCGCGAGCCGCCGGTGGCCGGGGCGCGCGCGCAGGAAGGCGGGGGCCGAGCCGGAGTGGAGCGTGAGCACCGCGCGCGGCTGGCCCGGAAGGCGCACGCGGCCGGCGCCGAGCGCGACGAGCCAGCTCTTCACGTTGGCGCCGCTCGTGTGGACGTGCACGAGTCGCCCCTCCACCGACAGGCGCGCAAGGGCCGCGCCGTACCCCACCGGACCGCGCACCCGCCGCACGCCGCGGTCGTCGTGCTGCCCCTCGCCGATGTCGATGACGCTCACGTCCTCCCCGCGGGCGCGCAGCGCGCGCGCGAGGGAAGCGACGTGGACGGCGACGCCGCCGTAGGGGCGCGGCCAGTTGCCGACCAGGGCGAGGCGCATCGGGTCCCCCGCGAGCGCCCTCCCGCGACGGCCGCGGGCCGGGCCTCGTGGCCCCGCGCTCGAGAGAGGGTAGGTCCGCGCCGCGCGCGGGGGACCTGCCGCGCCCTGCGCGGGCTGCCGCGCGGGCGGCGGCCGGGGCGTCCCGGCGGGGCCTCGATCCGCGCGAGCCGCGGCGAGCCCGGAACGCAGAAGCGGGGGCGCGGTCTCCCGCGCCCCCGCCCGATGTCGCGTTCCGCTTCCGCCCGCTACGCGGCGGTGCGTCGACGGCGCCGGTTCACGGCCGCGAGGAGGAACGGCACCGCGAGCAGCGCGCCCGCGCCGGAGCCGCCGGTGGAGCCGCAGCCGCCGCCGCCCTCGGCCCCGGGGAGGCCGGAGGCGTTCGCCGGGGAGCCGTCGGTCGCCACGGCCGGCTTGCCCTGCGCGGCGAGGATCCGGACCGCCAGCGCCTCGCGTGCCGACATCACCTTCTCCGGCGCGACCTCGGTCGCGTACGCGTTGGGGAAGAGGTCGCGGGCCACCTGGTGCGCCGCCTCGGCGCCGCCGGCCTTCGCCAGCATGACGAGGTACTCGTAGTCCTCCATCCCCTCGCGGATCATCTTGAGCCGGATGGACGCGACCGGGATGTGCGTCTGGCCGCCGATGCGGGACGGGGTGCCCGCGTAGAAGAGCGTGCCGTCGCCGTTGCCCGAGAAGTCCCACTGGTCGGCCCACATGTCCTTCGTGTACGCGAAGGCAGACTCCCAGTAGAGCTCCCCGCTCGCGTACTCCGCGAACGACAGCCACTCCATGGCGCGGTTCCGGACGGCGCTCGCGTCGATCATGTACGAGGGCCAGCCGGTGTGGGCGCGGTCGGCATCCGACGGGTTGCCGATGTCCACCGTGCCGCCGCAGCCGTGGCTCATGCAGCTCTGGTAGAGCCAGAGCTCCTTGGTCTTGCCGGAGGCGAGGAAGCCGTCGTAGTGCGGCCGCTGGTCGCCGGCGAAGGTCGTGCCCGGCCGGTCGTCCATCCAGTTGATCACGGGGACGAGGATGTCGATGCCCGCGAGGACGCCCTTCTCCTCGGCGTGGTCGACGGTGGTGGTCACGAGCGTGCGGAAGTCGGGGTCGGCCGCGTGCACGGCATTGGCGCGGGTCGTGATGTCGGCCCAGGAGCAGGTGAGAGGCGGCTCGTCGCAGGTGTAGTCGAAGAGCCGGTCGAACCAGCCCTGCTCCTTGGCGCGGTTCGCCCAGGCCTGGTGCTCCGCGACCGAGGTGCGGTCGCCCACGTACTTCACCGTCGTGAGCTGCGCTCCGTCGAGGCGGGTCGGGGCGCTGCCGTCCACGAGCGGCTTGTAGAAGCGATCGAAGTGGGCGTAGTCGCGGTGGAAGCCGTCGTCGGCGAGGCCGGAGAGCGAGATGCGGTGGTCGAGGCCCATCTGGCCGTAGCGGGCGCGCAGGGCGGCCTCCGCGTCGCCCGTGGCGACGCCGTGGCCGCGGCCGATCACGCCGTACGAGAGGCCGAAGTGGGTGCGCAGCGACGAGGTGGAGGGCAGCTCGAAGTCCCAGACCTGGAGCTGCACCGGGATCTTCGCTTCACCCTCGGCGGAGGTGACCTTCACCTCGCCGCGGTAGGCGCCGGGCCGCGTGCCGGGCGGGACGAACACCTCCACCCAGATGGCGCGGCTCTCGCCAGCGTTCACGTCGAAGGGGAAGGCGTTGCGCTTCTCGCCGACGACGTCGTCGACGTCGGGCACGAGCGCGTCGGGCCAGCGGCCGGTGGCGCCGTCGAGCGCGGAGGGCGTGCGGACGTCGATGAGCTCGGCGCGGTACAGCTTCACGTCGGAGATCTCGCCCGGGCCGGTGAGCTTGCCCACCGAGGCGGACACCCTCGAGGCGGGGCCGGAGACGATCACCTGGAACGACTCGAACTCGTTCCGGGCGGCGGCGATGTGGGCCTCCGTGCTGGGGCGGGCCTTCTCGGACGGCCGGATCTTCTCGCTCGCGCTCGCCACCCAGACATCGGCGGCGGAGGCCGCGGCGGGGGCCGCGACCAGCGCGGCGAGGGTGGCGGCGATCAGCGTCCTGCGGTGGGTCGTCGTCAACCGGGGCTCCTTCCCGTTTCGGGTTTCGACCGGGGAACGAGAGCCCGAGCGAGCGAATTTCTGTCCGACTGGTGAGGAAGGGTGGAGCGGAGGGCGTGGATGGCGGACGCGTCCTCACGCGGACGCACGTGCGCCACCGCAGTGAGCGGACGCGCACAGCCGCCGCCTTCACTCGCGTTTTCGCTGGGGCACTAGGGCGCGGGCCGCTCGATCGGACGCCCTGCGTGCAGACGTGCGACGGCCCGGCGCCACGCTCTCACTGCGAGCGCAGCCCGGGCCGTGGCAAATCGGGTGCTGAGGCTAGTCGAGGCCTCCCGCGTCGGCGCCGCTGCCGGCGCCGACGGCGTACGGCAACGGCAACGGCGGCGGCCGGACGCGCGGGAGCGGCGGGGGGCGCGCCGGCGGGGGGCGCGCCGCCGCTGCGATGACGGGCGCCGCCACGGGCCGCGCGGGCACCATCGCGGGCCCGTGCTCGAGGAGGTCGATGCGCAGCCGGATGCGGTCGAGGCGCTCGAGCGCGGTCGCGAGCGCCTCGTCGAGCCACTCGTCCACGGCCCGCCGCTCGTCGGCGCCGATGATCCGCCCGGCCGCGCGCAGCACGTACCAGATCGCCCGGTGCAGGAGCGCGACCTCCCGCGCGACGCGGGCGGGCTGCGCCCCCGACCTCACGAGCACCGCACACCGCTCCCGTCCATCGCCCGACCGGGCGCGGGAGGGCGGCGCGTCGCCGCGCAGCGCGAGCGCCAGCTCCCGGAGGATGGGTCCGACCGCGAACTCCATCGCGGGCTCGCCGCCGAGCTCCCGCTCGGCGAGCCCTCGCCAGGCCGCCGCGATGTCACCTCGCTGCTCCTCCAGGAGCAGCCCCACCGCCACCGCTCTCACGCTCGCCCCCCCGCTCCGATCGGATGCGCTCGAGCCCGGAACCAGCCGGACCCCGTCCTCGCGCCTAGCAAGGCGCCGGCCAGCGCGGCGTGGCCCCTCCACGCGCGTTCCGGCCACGCCGGAGTGGAAACGGATTTCCCAGCCGGTGAACCCGGACGGCCTGCCCGTCGCGGCCAGCGCCCTCGCGCCTGCGTCCTCGCCGTGGCCGGGAGCGGGGATCGAGGTGGCCGGTACCTTGCTACGCCGGCGAGTGCTCTCCAGGCGGTGGAGGCGAGCGCACGAGGCGCAGCTTGGACGCGATGGACGGGATCGGAGCTCTCGGGTGGGTCGGGTTCCTCGCGCGGCGCGTGACGCCGTCGCGGCTCATCGGCGTCGCCGCGCGCCGCGCGATGCGCCGGACGCGGAACCGGCTCGCGCCGCCGCTCGCCCCGCCGCGCGGCGAGCTGATCGCCGGCCTCGGCTGCGCGGACGGCGCGGAGCTCGCCCGCCTCCTCGCCCGCCCGGCGCCGCGGCCGACGCCGTGGACCCCGGCCGCGCTCCGCCGGGCGCTCGACCGGCACCTCCCCGGCGAGGTCGAGCGCGCCGTCGCACGGGCGGAGGCGGCGGCGGAGGGAAGCCTCGTGGTGTACGGACGGATGGTGAACGTGGCCCGCCCCGGCGGCGGCACCGACTGGCAGCTCGACCCGATCCACGGCGGCCGCTTCTCGGGGTGGGCGCCGTCGGCGGAGCTCCCGCCGGCGCCCGGCCTCGACCCCAAGATGGCGTGGGCGATGGGCCGGGGCGAGCACTGGGTGGCGCTCGCCTGCGGCGCGGTGCTCGACGAGCGGCGCGGCGACGCGCTCGCGGACGCGCTCGCCGCGTCGGTCCTCGACTTCGCGGCGGAGAACCCGGTGGGCCACGGCGTCCACTGGACGAGCGCGATGGAGGTGGCGCTCCGCGCCTGGAACCTGCTCCTCGCCCGCTGGCTCCTCTCCGCGCGGCACGCCCCGCCCGATCCGGCGCTCGCCACCGAGACGGCGCGCCTCCTCGTGGCGAGCGGCCGCTTCATCCTCGCCCACCTCGAGGACGACACCGCCGTCCCGAACAACCACCTCACCACCGACTGGCTCGGCCTCCTCGCGTGCGCCGAGGCGCTCCCGCTCTGGCCCGAGGCCCCTCGCTGGCGCCGGCTCGCGGAGGACGGGCTCCGCCACACCGCCGCGGAGCAGGTGCTCGAGGACGGCACGAGCTTCGAGGGCTCCGTCGCCTACCACCGCTTCTCGGTCGAGCTCTTCGCGGCGGGGGCGCTGCTCGCGCACGCGGCCGGGCGCGGGCTCGGCGCGGCCTACGCGAGCCGGCTCGCCGCGCTCTTCCGCGCAGCGCGCGGGCTCTCGGCGCGCTCGGGCGAGCTCCCGCAGCTCGGCGACAACGACTCGGGCCACGTGCTCGCGGTACGGCAGCGCGGGCCGACGGAGGGCGGCCACCTGCTCCCGCTCGGCGCCGCGCTCTTCCGCGACCCCGAGCTCCTGGCGGGCCCGGGGCCGGGCGACGCGGCGGAGGTGGCGTGGCTCCTCGGCCCGGACGCGCTCTCCTGGCTCGCGCGGGCGCGGCCCCGCCGCCCGCCGCGGAGCGCGAGCTTCCCGCACGGCGGCTTCCACGCCCTGCGCCGCGGGCCGTTCGAGGTCTTCGTCTCCTGCGGCCCGAACGGCCAGCGGGGGATCGGCGGCCACTCCCACAACGACAAGCTCGCCTTCGAGCTCTTCGTCGACGGCGCCCGGGGGATCTGCGATCCGGGCTGCCCGTCGTACACGAGCGATCCGGAGCTGCGCAACGCGTTCCGCGCCACGCGGGCCCACGCCACGGTGGTGGTGGACGGCCTCGAGCAGGCCCCCTTCGCGCCCGGGCGGCTGTTCGCGCTGCCCGACGCGGCCGGCGCCCGGCTCCTCGCGTTCGAGTCCGGGCTGGACGCGGAGCGCTTCGCCGGGGAGCACCACGGCTTCTCCCGCGCCGGCGTCGTGCACGGGCGCGAGATCGCCGTGCTCGAGGGCGGCGTCGCGGTGACCGACCGGCTCGCGGGCGGGGGCGTCCACGGCGTGGAGCTGCGCTGGCCGGTGGTGTCGCCCGGCGCCCGGATCCGCCGCGCGACGCCCGGCGAGGCGGCCCGGCTCGCCCGGCTGGCGGCGGCGTGCCACGCGCGGGCGCAGCTCGACGTCGGCCGCGTCGTCGAGGTGCCGCTCGGCGCGGCCGGCGCGCTCCTCCTCGCCTTCGCGCTGCCCGGCCGGCTCGCGCCCCAGCTCTCGCCGTCGCTCCGCTCGCCGGGCTACGGCGAGCTCGCCGACGCCGCCGTCGCGCTCGCGGCCGGCCGGCTCCGCCTGCCCGCCACCTTCACCACCCTCTTCCTCCACCTCGAAGCCGAAGGGAGCACCCCGTGAACGTCGACGCCGAGACCACGAGCCATCCGATCCACGCGAGCCGCACGACCCTCGCCGCCCCGCGCAGCCCCACCACGCTCCTCGCCCGCCTCGCCGACCGCAGCGCGCGGATCGGCGTGGTGGGGCTCGGCTACGTCGGCCTGCCGCTCGCGCTCACCTTCGCGCGCAAGGGCGGGCTCGCGGCGCTCGGCTTCGACGTGGACGCCGCGAAGATCCGCGCGCTCTCCGGCGGGCGCAGCTACCTGCGGCACATCGACGGCGCGCACGTGGGCGAGGCGCTGCGGGCGGGCAAGCTCGAGGCGACCACCGACTTCGCGCGCATCGCCGACTGCGACGCGGTGGTCATCTGCGTGCCCACGCCGCTCACCCGCCAGCGCGAGCCGGACCTCTCGTTCATCGTGAGGACGGGCGAGGCGATCGCGCCGCACCTGCGCACCGGCCAGGCGGTGGTGCTCGAGTCGACCACCTACCCCGGCACCACCGACGAGGTGCTCCGGCCCATCCTCGAGGCGGGCAGCGGCCTCGTGGCGGGGCGCGACTTCCACCTCGCGTTCTCCCCCGAGCGCGAGGACCCGGGCTCCGGCGTCTCGACCCACTCCATCCCCAAGATCGTCGGCGGCCACACGCCCGCCTGCCTCGAGGTGGCGCTCGCGCTCTACGGCGCCGCGTTCGAGCGGGTGGTGCCGGTCTCGTCCACCCGCATCGCCGAGATGTCGAAGCTCCTCGAGAACGTCTTCCGCTCGGTGAACATCGCGCTCGTGAACGAGCTCAAGATGCTCTGCCACCGGATGGACCTCGACGTGAACGAGGTGATCGAGGCGGCCAGCACCAAGCCCTTCGGCTTCATGGCCTTCCAGCCGGGGCCCGGCCTCGGCGGCCACTGCATCCCGATCGACCCGTTCTACCTGACGTGGAAGGCCCGGCAGTACGAGTTCCAGACCCGCTTCATCGAGCTCGCCGGCGAGGTGAACACCGAGATGCCGCGCTACGTGCTCCACCGGACCATGGAGGCCCTGAACGCGCGCGGGAAGGCGCTGCGGGGCGCGCGCGTGCTGGTGCTCGGCATGGCCTACAAGAAGGACGTGGACGACATGCGCGAGAGCCCGTCGGTGCGGCTCATCGAGCTCCTTCAGGAGCAGGGGGCGCAGGTCTGCTACCACGACCCGTACGTGCCGCGCGTCCCGAGGATGCGGCAGCACAGCCTCGACATGGTCAGCGTCCCGCTCACCGACGAGGCGCTCGCGACCGCCGACGCGGTGCTGGTGGCGACCGACCACTCCTGCGTGGACTACGCGCGGGTGGTGGAGCGGGCGCCGCTCGTCGTCGACACCCGCAACGCCTGCCGGGCCGTCCGCAACGGGCGCGAGAAGGTCGTGAAGGCCTGAGGGGGCCGCCGGGCGCGCCCCGGCCGCGCGTGCTAGGAGGAGGGCATGATCTGGCTCGCCCTCACCCTGGCGCTCGCGGCCGGCGCCGCGCCCGCCTCCGGACCGCCCCCCGCCGCCGCGGCGCCGAGCGCGGTTGCGCAGGATCCCCGGCTCGACACGCTCGCGGCCATGCGTGCGGAGCTCGCCCGCTCGATGGAGCGGCTCCGGCTGCGCGGGTACGAGGCGCCCTACTTCCTCTCCTACCAGGTGAAGGACGTCACGCGGATCGAGCTCGAGGGGCGCTACGGCGCGCTCTTCGAGGACGCGGCCCGGCGCGACCGGAACCTGTTCGTGGACCTGCGCGTCGGGAGCTACGACCTCGACTCCTCGGGGCCCGAGGAGGCGGTCCTGATCCTGGGCGAGGAGGGGCCGAGCTGGCTCGCGCCCAAGGAGGCCCCGCTCGACGGCGATCCCATCGCCCTCCGGAACGCGCTCTGGCTCGCCACCGACGAGAAGTACAAGGAGGCGCTCTCGAGCTGGTTCAAGAAGCGCTCCCGCGACGTGTACCGGCAGGAGGAGCCGGATCGCACCGCGAGCTTCTCCCGCGAGCAGCCGGAGCGGTACGTGGACGCGCCGCGCGCCTTCCCCTTCGAGGCCGAGCGGTGGAAGCGGACGGTGCGCGAGGCGAGCGCGCTGTTCCGCGAGCACCCCGCCGTCTTCGACTCGAGCCTGCGGGTGCTGGCGGAGCGGCAGGTCCGCTGGTTCACCTCGAGCGAAGGCGCCGCCGTCGTCACGGAGCAGACCCTCTACGGCGTGCACCTCCAGGCCGTGACGCGGGCGCCGGACGGCCAGCTCCTCGAGAACGGCCGCGACTACTACGCGCCCACCGAGGCCGAGCTGCCCGGCCCCGAGCAGCTCCGCGCCGCGGTGCTGCAGGTGATCGCCGAGCTGGAGGCGCTGCGCGCGGCCCCCGCCATCGACCCGTACACCGGCCCCGCCATCCTCGAGCCCGAGGCGACCGGCGTCCTCTTCCACGAGGCGGTGGGCCACCGGCTCGAGGGGGAGCGGCTCGAGGACGACAAGGAAGGGCAGACCTACAAGGGCCAGATCGGCCAGGCCGTGCTGCCGCCGTTCGTCACCATCGTCGACGACCCGACGCTGGAGCGCGCCGCGGGGTCGCCCCTGAACGGCTTCTACCGCTACGACGAGCAGGGCGTCCGCGGCGGGCGCACCGTGCTCGTGCGCGACGGGCGGCTCGAGAGCTACCTCCTGTCGCGCAAGCCCATCCGGCCGTTCCAGCGCTCGAACGGGCACGGCCGGAGCCAGGGGGCCCGCGCGCCGATCGCGCGGATGGCGAACCTCGTGGTCGAGTCGCGCAAGCAGGTGAAGCCGGCCGAGCTGAAGCGGATGCTCATGGCCGAGGCGCGCCGGCAGGGGAAGCCCTACGGCCTCGTCATCCGCGACATCACCGGCGGCAACACCAACACGCTCTCGTACGGGTTCCAGGCGTTCAAGGGCACGCCGCGCCTCGTCTACCGGGTGGACGCGCGGACCGGGAAGGAGGAGCTGGTGCGCGGGGTGGAGCTCGTCGGCACGCCGCTCTCCTCGGTGAACAAGGTGCTCGCGACCGGTGATTCACCGAAGGTGTTCAACGGCTTCTGCGGCGCCGAGAGCGGCTACGTGCCGGTCTCCACCCTCGCGCCGGCCGCGCTCGTCGGCGAGATCGAGCTGCAGCGCGTGGTGCGCGCGAGCGAGCGGAGCCCGATCCTGCCCGCGCCGTGGGGCGAGCCGGCCGCTCCGCCCGGCGCGCCGCCCGGGAGGCCCGGCGACCCCGTCGCGCCGCCGCCCACCTCGCCGGCGCCGGAGGCCCGATGAGCACGCCCGTCCCGCTGCCGCCGCTCGAGGCGGTCCTGCTCCAGCCGCGGCGCGCGGCGCTCGACGCGTTCGCGGGGATGGGCTGGCGCCCGTTCGCGGCGCCGCCCGGGCTCGACGCCGAGCGGCGGCGGCTCCTCAACCTGGACCTCACCGACCCGGACGTCGCGCTCGAGCGGGAGGGCGACCTCGTCGCGGTCGCCCACGTCGAGACCGACCTCGAGGGGAACGTGACGCACCTCGAGGTGGTCGGCGCCGCGCCCGAGGACCCGGTGCGCGTCGCCCTCGCGCTGGCGGGGCCGAAGCTCGGCCCGCCGCGCACGGGGGGCGGCGTCGAGGCGCGGGAGTGGATCTGGGGACCGGAGTCCGGGGCGGACCTGGAGGTGGGGGGCGATCCGGCGCGGATCTGGATGTGCGCCGAGCGCTCCTACGGCGATCGGCTCTGGCTGGTCGCGACGGTGGTGCGGCGCGGGTGACGGGGGCGGGCCGGATGCGCGTGGCCCCAGCGGACATCACGGGCCGTCGCGGGCGGACCCGGGTGCGCGAGGATCCTCCCGCGCCCGCGCAGGGCGCGGGCGCGAAACATCGAGGTCGCGCAGGAAGGCGGCCGCGAACGCGGGGGGCGTGAGGCCCGTGCCCGCCTCGAACGCCGCCGCGAAGGGGAGCCCCGCGGCGAGCCCGTCGAGCACGCGCACGGCGGCGGCGTCCCCGTGGCGCGCGAGCAGGAACGCGACCGCGTGGTGGCCGAGCGCGTAGACCCGCTCCGCGCGATCGCGGTAGAGCGCGTCGTGGGCGGCGAGCGGATCGCCGGAGGCGCCGCCGGGTGGGGGCGCGGCCGGACGCTCGCGGGCGCCGGCCGGCGCGGCGGCCTGCTCGCGCAGCAGCGCCGCGAGCTCCGCGCGCGTGCCGCGGCGGTGGCCCTGCCCCGCGGCGACGCTCGCGAGCCCCTCCGAGAACCAGCGCGGGAGCTCCGGACGCATCCAGGTCGTCTCGCCGCCGAGGCGCTGGTACATCGCGCAGTGGACGAGCTCGTGCGCGAGCAGCTCCTCCACCGCGGCGTCGCGCGCGCCGAGGAGGCCGCCGAGCGGGCCGAAGGTCCGCGGCGACTGCAGGTCCACCGCCGTGCGCCGGGCCCAGGCGCGGAGCCAGCCGTAGCCGGGGCGGCCGACCGCGCGCTCCAGGGCCGCATGGGACGGGTGGATCGCGATCGTCACCGGCGCGGCGAGCGGCGCGAACCGCTGCGCGCGCGGAGCGGCCCGAGCGAGGGCGCGCGCCACCTGCCGGGCGGCGCCGGCGTCCTCCGGCCCGTGGAGGATGCGGAAGCGCGCGCCGCCGGCCTCCACCTCGAGCGCCCGCGGCGTGCCCTCGCCCGCGGCGCGCGGCGCGCACGCCAGGGCGAGCACGGCCGGCAGCGCGAGCGCGGCGGCGAGGGCGGAGCGCACCTCCCTCGTCTACGTCGCGCCCTCCGGGCCGGCAAGGGCGGGCACCCCCGCGAGCCGGAGGAGGAGTGGGGCGAGGTGCGTGAGGTCGCGCACCTCGCCGACGGCCGCCGCCGCGCGGCCGAAGCCGAGAACCGGGACCGGGGCGCGCGTGTGGTTGCGCGTCGAGAGGTCCTCGAGGTTGCCGTGATCGCTCGCCACGACGAGCGCGTCGTCGGGGCCGAGCGCGGCGACGAGCGCGCGCAGGAAGACGTCGAGCCGCCCGAGCGTCTCGAGGGCGCGGTCCATCGCGCGCGCGTGGCCGGCCTCGTCGGTCTCGAAGAACTCGAAGAGCGCGAGGTCGTGGCCGCGGGCGAGCCCGGCGAGCAGGCCGGCGGCCTCGGCGGGTTCGCGCTCGGGCAGCGGCAGCCCGGCGGCGCGCGCGCGGCGGCCTACGATGTCGTGCGTGAGGCCGCGCCCCGCCGCGGCGTCGGCCCAGGTGGTGAAGCGGCCGCCGCCGGCCGCGAACGCCACGGTCGTCGCGGCCGCCCGGGCGCGCCGCTTGCCGAGCTCGAACTCGGGCTCGCCGTCGGCGGGGAGGCCGAGCGCGCGCAGGTAGGCGACCGGGTACGCGTTCGCGAACACCGCGCGCCGCCCCGCGTCGGAGAGCGTGCGAAACAGGGAGCGCGCGCGCAAGAGCTCCCGCAGCCGCGCGTTGGGGAAGCCGAGCAGGTGGTGGCCGAGGTGCGCCGGCGCGTTCTCGCCGGTGAGGATGGTGGTCTGCCCCGTCGCGGACTGCGGCCGGCCCGGCACGCCGAGGCAGGCGTCGGCGAGCACCGCGCGGCCGCCGCCGGGGAGCGGGGCGCCGGAGCCGTCCTCGAAGCGGGAGAGGAGGAACTCGCCGCGCGCGAGCGGGTTCGTCTCGGGGTCCGGGCGACCGGCACCGACGCCGTCCACGAAGACGAAGAGGACCGACACGTGGGACAGCTTAAGCCGGGCGGCCCGCGGGCGCCCCGGGCTTCGGGCCGCGCAGGGGCCGGGGTAAGCTCGCAGTCCGTGACGAGCCCCGCCGCCCGGAAGCTCCGCGCCGCGCTCCTGCCGGGCCTCGCGGTCGGGCTCGCGGCGGCGGCCGTGGCGGCGGCACGGACCGGCGCGCCGGAGTCGGTCGAGCGGCTCCTCTACGACGTGAGGGCGCGCGACGCGGCCGCCTCCCAGCCCGCCTCCCCGGGAGTCGTGCTCGTGGCGATCGACGATGCGGCGTTGGCGCTCGGGGGCGGGACGTACCCGCTGCCGCGCGGAGCGCTCGCGGCGATCGTCGAGGAGACGCGGCGCGCGGGGGCGCGGGTCATCGCGCTCGATCTGCTGCTCGTGGATCCGCTGGAGGGGAGCCTCGCGGACGAGAACGAGGCGCTCGAGGCGGCGATCGCGGGAGAGGACGTGGTGCTGGCGGCGGCGATGCCGGCGACCGCGAGCCCGACCGCGACCGCGACCGCGACCCCGGCCTCCTTCACGCTCGTCCCGCCGCTCCCCCGCTTCGCGGCGGCGGCCGCCGCGCTCGGCGCGGTGTCGCAGCTTCACGAGGAGGACGGCCGCGTCCAGGCGCTGCGCCACGTCTACCCGAGCGACGCCGGGCCGGTCCTCTCGCTGCCGCTCGCGGCCGCGTGGCTCGCGCTCGGGAGGCCCGCGGTCGGCCAGGACGCCGAGGCGCTGCGCCTCGACGCGATCTCGGCGCCGCTCACCCCCGACGGCCGCGTCCTCGTGCGCTGGCTCGGGGCCTGGGACGGCCGGCCCGTGACCACCACCGTCTACCCGCAGGTCTCGGCGGCGGACCTGCTCGCCGCCGCGCTCGCGCGGCAGGGCGAGGGAACCGCGCCGGACGCCGCGCGGCTCGCGCCCCTCCGCGGCGCGGTGGCGGTGGTCTCGGCGACGATGGCGGCGGGCAAGGACAAGCGCCCGACGCCCGTGAACCCGCACGCGGTGGGGGGCGAGATCATCGCGACCGCGATCGACGGCTTCCTGCGCGGCGCATTCGTCGCGCGCGCCCCGCCGCTCGCGGACGCGGCCGCCGCCCTCGCCCTGGCCCTCCTCGCCGCGCTGGCGGTCGGGCTGCTCGCGCTCCTCACCTCCCGTCCGGCGGCGACCGGGGCCCTCGCGCTCCTCGCGGTCGGCGTCCTCGCGGTGGGGTGGTGGCTTGCGACGGAGGCCCTCGTGGCGCGCGGGCTCTGGCTCGGCGCGGCGGCGCCGATGGCCGGCGCGGTCGTCGCCGCGCTCGCCGCCGACCTCCGGCTCTTCGCCGCCGAGCGGCGCGAGCGGCGCTTCGTGCACGACGCGCTCGGGCGCTACACCTCGCCCGCGCTGGTCCGCACGCTCCTCGACCGCCGCGAGCTGCTCGACCGGTTCGGCGGCGCGCGCCAGGAGCTCTCGGTCTACTTCTCGGACGTTCGCGGCTTCACCACGCTCGCCGAGGCGCTCCCGCCCGAGCGGCTCGTGGAGCTCCTGAACGCCTACCTCTCCGCCGAGAGCGACGTCGTGGAGCGCCACGGCGGCTACGTCGACAAGTTCGTCGGGGACGCGATCATGGCGGTGTGGGGCGCCCCCGTCCCCGTCGAGGACCACGCGGCGCGGGCCTGCCGCGCGGCGCTCGAGATGCGGGCGCGGCTGGCCGAGCTCCGGCCGCTCTGGAAGGCGCGCTTCGGCGTGGAGCTGCACGCGCGGGCCGGGGTGAACACCTGCGAGGCGATCGCCGGAAACGTCGGCTCGGCGCGGAAGGCCAACTACACGGTGCTCGGAGACGGCGTGAACCTCGCGTCGCGCCTCGAGGGGGCGAACAAGGCCTATGGCACCGAGCTCCTGGTGGGCGACGGGACCCGGCGGGCGGCGGGCGAGGCCTTCCTCTTCCGGTCCATCGATCTGCTCAGGGTGAAGGGCAAGACCGCCGGTGTCCCGGTCTTCGAGCTGGTCTGCGAGGCCGGCGCCGCCACCCCGGACGACCGCGCCTTCCTCGCGCGCTGGGAGGAGGCGATCGCCCTCTACCGGGCGGGCCGCTTCGAGCCGGCGCGCGCGGCCTTCGCCGCGCTGACTGCGGCGCGGCCGGGCGACCCGGTCGCGCCACGCTACGCGGGCCGCTGCGAGGCGCTCCTCGCCGAGCCCCCTCCGCCGGGCTGGGACGGCATCCATGACCAAGACCAGAAGTGAAGGAGCCTCGATGGCCCGCAGGCTCGCCGCCGCGCTCGCCCTCGCCGTCGTCCTCACCCTGCCCCGGCCGCCCGCGCGGGCGGCCGGCGCCGCACCGGCCGGCAGGGCCGGCGACACGGTGATCGTGAAGCGGGAGGGCGTCCGCCTCATGCGCGCCGCCCGCTTCTACGGGAAGCCGTGCGAGGGGCGCGTCGCGCCCGGACGGAGCGTGAAGGTGCTCGAGCGGCAAAAGGGCTGGGCGCGCATCGCCTCGCCGGGCGCCGGCGCGTGCTGGCTGCACGAGTCGGCGTGGTCGGACCGCCAGCCCGGCGCGCTCGCGGGCACCGGCTCGCCGTCGTCCCAGCGCGAGGTCGAGCTCGCGGCGCGCGGCTTCTCCGAGGAGGAGGTGGCCCGGGTGAAGGGCGAGCGCCCCGACCTCGCCGCCGGATTCGCCGCGGTGGAGGCGCACCTCGCGCGTGGCCAGGAGCCCTCCGCCGAGGAGCTCACGCGCTTCGCGGCCGAGGGCGGCCTCGGGGGTGAGCGGTGAGCGCCCGGGCCCTCGTCGATCCGCTTCGGGCCTGCCCGCTCGTGCTGCCCGCCCGCCTCCGGGCCGGGCTCGTGGCCGCGGCGCTCGCGCTCTCGAGCGCGGGCTGCGCCGCCCTGCGCGAGCTGCCCGGCGGCGCGATCCTCGCCGACGCGGCCGGGAGGAACGCCGGTCTGGTCGGCCAGAACCTCGTCCGCGCGGTGGAGTCGGGTGAGCTCCGCCAGACGGCCACGTTCACGATGTCCCAGGAGCACGAGCTCGGAAAGACCGTCGCGGCGAGCCTCGTCGCGCGGATGGGCGGCCGGGCGCTGCCGCCCGAGCATCCCGCGAGCCTCTACGTGCGCCGGGTGGGCACGGTGGTGGCGCTCGCCGCGGCGGAGCTGCGCGACGAGGCGAGCCGACCGTACCCGGAGCGCGGCTACCGGTTCATCCCGGTGGAGGCCGCGGCCGTGAACGCCGCGGGCGCGCCGGGCGGGTTCGTGGCGCTGACCACCGGGCTCCTCCGCGAGGTCCGCTCGGAGGACGAGCTCGCTGCGGTGCTCGCGCACGAGATCGCGCACGTGCAGCTCGGGCACACCATGCAGCCGGTCGAGGCGGCCCGGAAGCAGGAGCGGATGACCGGCGTGCTGCTCGACGGGACGAGCGCGGAGGTCCACCGCTTCTTCGGGTCGGTCGTGAACGCGGGGACCGACTTCGTGCTCGATCGCGGGTTCGGAAAGAAGAACGAGCTCGCGGCGGACGCGTTCGCTGCGCGCATCCTCGTCGAGGCGGGGTACGACCCGCGGGCGCTCGGGGCATTTCTCGCGCGGCTCGAGGGGGCTTCCGCGCGGGGAGGCTTCTTCTCGCGGCACCCGCCGGCGCAGGAACGGATCGCGGCGCTGGGGCCGGTGCCGGCCGGGGTCGCCCCGGGCGCGGCGCTGGCGGCGCGGCGGGTGAGGCTCGAGGGGGCGGTGGCGGCGATGGGGGCGAGATAGCTCGGCCGCGATCGGGACTCGCGAGCTCGGCGGCGCGGCGAGGGTCGTGGGCGCGCCCGCGTTGGCTTGACCCCGGGAGGTCTCCGCGCGCGGGAACGGAGATCGGCAACGAAGGGGGCGGCGGCGAAGCGTAACCGCGCGTGGGAAGCGGAACCGTGCAGCGGCTCACGTTGGCGCGTGGCGGCGGGAGCGGCTTCTCGACGTCGGTGACACGCGCGCGGCCGCGCGCGCGTGGCCGGCTCAGCCGGTTCGAGCGCGTGACGCGCCCTGTTCGGGTGAATTTGCCATCGCCGGCGATAGTTACGATTGGTGAACCACGACCACGACCCGACCCCGACCCCCGACCGCTAACCCGAGCGAGACCTCGGCCGCGAGAAACGATCCATCCAGTCGTCCCCGAACACGAGGCGGGCAGCGTGCTGGTTATGGGGGCGACAGTGCACCTTGATGTTGTCGATCGTGGAGACTCCCCCGAGCGCGACCGGCTTCACGTGATCAAACTCGAGCCGAACGGTCGAGCCGCACACGCCGCCCCCGTCGAGAGGCCACTCGCAGCGCCCTCCCGCGCGCTGCCACGCCGCGCGCTTCACGGCCGCAGGGATCGCGCGCGAGGTCGTCGCGCCGGAGGCCGTCGCCTTCGACGGAGCCGTCCGCGGCTTCGCGACGAGCCCCTTCCGCCGCGCGGACTGCGCGAGCACCGCGTCCATGCACGCCTCGAGGATCTCCTCGGTGCTCGCGCCCGCGTGCGAGTGGGAGAGCGCGTCCCGGGTCGCCTCGAGCTTCGCGAGGAACCGCCGCGACACCGTGAAGTGGAGCCGCGAGAGCTCCGCGTCGAGCGGCTCGACCGTGAACGCCGTCGGAGGAGGAGCCGCCGACCGCGGCGCGGGGACGAGCGCCAGCGCGGCGACCGGCGTTTCGGACGTCCGAAACGCGAGCGACGCCGTCTCATTCATTTCGGACGTCCGAACCGCGGGCGACGCTGTCTCATTCGTTTCGGACGTCCGAAACGGGGACGACGCTGTCTCATTCGTTTCGGACGTCCGAAACGGGGACGACGCTGTCTCATTCGTTTCGGACGTCCGAAACGGAGGAGCGCTCGCGCCTGCGTTCGAGTCGGCTCCGCCGGGCGAAGTTCCCCCGCTCGGCTCCCGCGCGCGCTCCGGCGCGGCCATCCCCGCGTCCGCAGCCAAACGTGTCACCGGGCGCAGCGAGGTCACGACGTCGCGTCGCGGCGGATCCGCGACCGGCCGGATGGAGACCGCGACGGCCGCCGCCTCTCGCGCCGAGAGGCCGAAGAACCGCGGCAACACGTCGGCGCAGTTCTCCGCCGTGATGACCTTCGAGAGCTCGCACACGGAGGAGAGGCACAGTCGCCCCTCTCGCAGCCCCGCCTCGACGTCCGCGAACCGCCGGACGAGCTCCGCCGCGGTCTTCCGGTACTGCGCCGCACCCGCCGAGAGCCCCAGCTCGCGCCGGAGGAAGGAGAAGAGACTCGCGTGCCCGAGCTCGAGCCAGAGTTTCTGTCGATCGAACTCCGCGAGCGCGACGAGGAAGTCCGCCATCGCGGTGCGCTCGCGCCGGAGGAGATCGGCAAGCCGAGTGGTGAAGTCGCGTGCGATCGTCATATCGTCACTCTCGCATGCGTTTTCGAGCCCTCTTCAAACGCACGCAGCCGCGCCAGGAGCCGCGAACGCGAACCGGGGCCCGCGCCCCCGCAGCCGCCTCCCGCTCGCACGACTCCGCCCGCGCAGCGCGACGAGAGCAGCGCCCGTGCGCCCTGTGCAGTCGCGAAGGGGCCTCGGAGCGAACTTCCGTCAAGCGTGACGGTGAGAAAAATGGGTGCAGGCAGCGCGCCCCGCGTTCACTCGAGCGCAAACTCTATCGGTGAAGCCTCCTCCCCCGCCCGCGTTCGCCGCCGGCTCCACGCCCGCGCCCACGCGATCCTCGAGACAACCACCAGGTGCACCTCCGGGTACGCACCCGGCTTGTGTCACCCATGTACCCGGTCTGAACGCGCACGTCCGCGCCCCGCCTCTCCCCGCCTCCCCGCCTCCCCTCGCCCCTCGCCCCTCGCCCCTCGCCCCGCGCCCCGGCGCCCCGGCGCCCCGCGCCCCGCGCCCCGGCGCCCCGCGCCCCGCGCCCCGCCTCCCCGCGCCCCCGCCCGCGCCTCCAATGGCGAACCGGCTGCGCCGTCTCCGACCGGCACGGAACTCCACGCGGCCGCGCGTGCCGCACAGCCGCCCCCTGCGCCTCGGCCACACGCAAGCCGATCTCGCGGTTCCGCTTCCCGCGCGCGGTTACGTTTCGGCCGCAGCCTTCTTCGTTGCCAGTCCCGCTCGCTCGCGCGGAGACGCCGCCGGTTCAAGGTGACGTCCATGGCGAGCTTTCGAGACCCCGACCTCGACTGACCCCGACCTCCACCTCGCCCCGCACGCCCCGCCGAACCCGTCCGCGCCGCCACCCGGCCATGTAACCCGGTTCACGGTTCCGCTTCCCGCGCACGGTCACGCCTCGGCCGCAGCCTTCCTCGTTGCCCAACCCCGCCGTCCGCGCGGACACCTCCCCATTCACGGACCCCTGCGCCCAGCGCGAACGGGGCGGCGACCATCGCGCGACCCTCCGCGACGGCCTTCCACCCGCCCGGATCCCGGCCGCGCGGCGTCGCCTGGCCCCGCGACCACCGCGCCCGAGACTCCCGCTCGGTCCGGCGCTATCCTCCGCGCGCCCTTCACGCCCACGCCCCCAAAATGCCCCGACTCCCATCGTTCCCGACCGACTGCCAGATCCTCTTCGACGGCGAGCCCGTTCCCGCGCGCCGGGGGGAGCCCGTGGCCGTAGCGCTCCTCGCGGCGGGCCGCCCGCTCGTCTCCCGGAGCGCGAAGTACCATCGGCCTCGCGGGGCGTACTGCCTCGCCGGCTCCTGCGGCACGTGCTTCGTGCGCGCGGACGGGCTGCCGAACCAGCGCGCCTGCCGCCTCCCCTGCCGCGACGGGCTGGCGATCCAGACGCAGAACGCGCTGCCGGACGCGCGCCACGACGTGCTCGGGGTCATCGACGCGGTCTATCCGCGCGGGCTCGACCACCACCACCTCATGACGTGGAACGCGCTCGCGAACCGCGCGACCGTCGCCATCTCGCGCCGGCTCGCCGGGACCGGGCGGATGCCGGACCCGGAGGTCGTCGCGGCGGAGCGGGGAGCCGGGCCGGTCGTCGAGGAGCGCGTGGACGCGCTCGTCGTCGGCGCGGGGCCAGCCGGGCTCGCCGCGGCGGAGGCGCTCGCGGAGGCGGGCCGGCGCGTGCTGCTCGTCGAGCGGGAGCCCAGCGCCGGCGGCCGGCTGCGTTGCCGCTTCGACCTGCCGGGCGAGCCCGAGCCGGCGTGGGCGGCGGGCATCGTCGAGCGCGTCGGCGCCGCCGGGGGCGAGGTGGTGACCGGCACGGCCGTGCTCGGGCTGTGGCACGACGGCGGGACGCCGCTCGCGGCGCTCCACTCGGACGGCCCGCCGCAGCGGTTGCGGCTCGTGCGGCCCACGCGGATCGTGATCTGCACGGGCGGCAACCCGCAGCCGCTCGCCCTCGCCAACGCCGACCGGCCCGGTGTGCACGCGGGGCGCGGCCTCGCGGCGGCCCTCTCGGAGCACGGCGTCGTCCCCGGCGCGCGGGCGGCGGTGCTCGGCGCCGGCCCGGAGGCCGATGCGGTCGCGGCGCGCCTCGCCGCCGCCGGCATGTCGCTCGAGCGGGTGCGCGACGTCGAGGGCGCGCGCGTCCTCGGACGCGCGCGGGTGAAGGGGCTCGCGGTACCGAAGGTGGGGCGCGTGCGCTGCGACACCATCGCCGTCGCGACGCCGCCCGCCCCGGCCGCTGAGCTCGCGCGCGAGCTCGGCGCGCCCGTGCGCTGGGATCCGGCGATCGCGGCGTTCGCCCTGGACGTGGCCGCGGACGGCGCGACCGGCGTCGCGGGGCTCTTCGCGGCGGGCGAGGTCGCGGGCGGGATGGACGGGGCGCGCGCGGCCGAGGCGGGCCGGCGCGCGGGGGAGGCGGCCCGTGGCTAAGGCGTTCGTCTGCACCTGCGAGGACGTGACCGTCGAGGAGGTGCGCCGCGCGTTCGCCGCCGGCCACCGGGACCTCGAGTCGGTGAAGCGGTTCACCGGCTTCGGCACCGGGCCGTGCCAGGGCAAGAGCTGCCTCGCGCTCGTCGCGCGCGAGCTCCTGCGCCTCGGCGCCACGCCCGCCGAGGTGATGCCCTTCACCGTGCGTCCACCCATCCAGCCGACCGCGCTCGGCGCGCTCGCGGCGCTCGACCCCGAAGGGCTGGCGCTCGACGACGGCGTGCCGCTCGAGCCCGCCACCCCGCCCGCAACCCCGATCGATCCCGCCCCCCTCCCCGCCCGCGCCGACGTCGTCATCGTCGGCGGCGGCATCATGGGGCTCGCCCTCGCCTACGAGCTCGCGAAGCGCGGCACCTCCGACGTGCTCGTGCTCGAGCAGGGCTACCTGAACGCCGGCGCCTCGGGGCGCAACGGCGGTGGCGTGCGCGCCCAGTGGACCACGCCCACGATGATCCGGCTCGCCAAGCGCTCGCTCGCGCTGTGCGACCGCTTCGCCGTCGAGATGGGCATCAATATCTGGTTCCGCCGCGGCGGCTACCTCTTCCTCGCGCCGACGCCGCAGCAGGTCTCGCGCATCGAGCGGAACGCCGAGCTCCACCGCCAGGAGGGGCTCCGCACCCGCATCCTCTCCCCCGCGCAGGCGCTCGAGGTGGTGCCCGAGCTGGACGCGTCGCGCTTCCTCGCCGCCTCGCACAACCCCGACGACGGCGTGGTCTTTCCCTGGCCCTTCCTGTGGGGCTACGCGACGCAGGCGGAGGCGCTCGGCGCGAAGGTGCGCACCTTCACCCGGGTGACCGGCTTCGACACGAGCGGCCCGCGCGTAACCGCCGTCCGCACCGATCGCGGCCGGGTGGCATGCGATCTCGTGGTGGTGGCCGCCGGCGCCTGGTCGAAGGAGGTCGCCGCGCTCGCGGGCGTGGCCCTCCCGAACCGGCCTACCCGCCACGAGATCCTGGTCACCGAGCCGCTCAAGCCCTGGCTCGACCCCCTCGTCTCGGTGCTCGGCAACGGCCTCTACTTCTCGCAGTCGCAGCGCGGCGAGATCGTGGGCGGCATGGGCGACCCGGCCGAGCCGGAAGGGCTCGTCCAGGGCTCGACGCTCCGGTTCCTCTCGCGGTTCGCGCGGGCGGCGACGGAGTGCGTCCCGGCCCTCGCGGGCGTGAAGGTGGTCCGCCAGTGGGCGGGCTGCTACGACGTCACCCCCGACAACAACCCGATCCTCGGCGCGGCGGGCTTCGACAACTTCCACCAGCTGTCCGGCTTCGTCGGCCACGGCTTCATGATGGCGCCCGCCATGGCCGAGCTCTACGCGACCTGGCTCGCCGGCGGGGCGAAGGACGAGCTCTTCGACCGGTTCGCTATCGGCCGATTCTCGGGCGGGCCGGTGGCGAAGGAGGATTTCATCATCGGCTAGCGCTAAGCTCGCCCCATGGCACTCGGAAAGCGGATCGCGTTCCTCGGCACGGGGAACATGGCGGAGGCCCTCGTGAAGGGGCTCCTCCGCGCGGGCGTCGCGACGAAGGACGAGATCCTCTGCACGGAGCCGCGCGCCGAGCGGCGCGAGGAGATCCGGGCGCGCTACGGCGTGACGGTGACCCCGGACAACGTGCAGGCGGCCGCCGACGCGGCCATCGTCGTGCTCTCGGTGAAGCCGCAGACGATGGATCTCCTGCTCGAGGAGATCGCGCCCTCGATCGACCACTCGAAGCTGGTGATCTCCATCGCGGCCGGCATCTCGATCGCGGCCATCGCCCGCAAGCTCGGCGCGGGTGTGCGGATCGTCCGGACCATGCCCAACACCCCGGCGCTCGTGGGCGCCGGCGCGACCGCCCTCGCCCGCGGGGCGCACGCGACGGAGGCGGACCTCGCCCAGGCGAAGGCGCTCTTCGAGGCGGTCGGCATCGCGCACGTGGTCGAAGAGCACCACCTCGACGCGGTCACCGGCCTCTCGGGCTCGGGGCCGGCCTTCGTGTTCCTCGCCATCGAGGCGCTCGCCGACGGCGGCGTGAAGGTGGGGCTCGCGCGCCCCGTCGCGATGGCGCTCGCCGCGCAGACGGTGATGGGCGCGGCGAAGCTCGTGCTCGAGACCGGCGAGCACCCGGGCCGCCTGAAGGACCAGGTGACGAGCCCGGGCGGCACCGCCATCGCGGGGGTCCACGCGCTCGAGGCGGGCGGGCTCCGCGCGGCGCTCATCGCGGCGGTCGAGGCGGCCGCGCACCGGTCGCACGAGCTCGGCGAGAAGGCGAAGCGCGACTAGAGAGCGTGCGGCGCGCCGGCCCGCCTACTCGGTCGTCTCGCAGCTCGCCCAGCCACAGCGCGTGCAGGTCATGCAGCCGCCGGAGTGGACCAGGGCGGACGCGCACTGCGGGCACTCCTCCCCGTTGCGGGTCCCGCCGCTCGTCAGCACCTGCCGGTCTCGCGAGCCGTCCCGATAGACGGTGATCCCCTTGCACCCGAGCTCGAAGGCGAGCCGGAAGGCGCGGGCGACGTCCTCGGCGGTGGCGCTGCGCGGGAGGTTGATGGTCTTCGAGACGCCGTTGTCGACGTGGCGCTGGAAGGCCGCCTGCATCCGCACGTGCGCCTCGGGGGAGACGTCGTGCGCGGTGGCGAAGACCCGCGCGACCGCCTCGGGCACCCCCGCCACCCCGCGCGCCTGGCCGGCGGCGCGCACCGCGGCGAGCGCACCCTCGGCCCCGTGCGCCCGCAGCGCCTCGCCGAGCAGCGGGTGCTCCTCGCGCAGCTCCGCGTCGCCGAGCGCGCGCCGCACGTAGGCGAGCGCGAAGAGCGGCTCGATGCCGGAGGAGCAGCCGGCGATGAGCGCGAGGGTCCCGGTGGGCGCGAGCGTCGTGACGGTCGCGTTCCGCCGCGGGGCGAGCCCGTGCCGGGCGAGCGCGCTCGTCGGCCAGCCGGGGAACGCGCCGCGCTCGCGCGCCAGCGCCTCGCTCGCGGCGTGCGCCTCGCGCTGGACGAACCCCATGAGCTCGTCCGCGACCGCCAGCGCCTCGGGCGCGTCGTAGGGCACGCCGAGCCGCACGAGCAGGTCCGCGAAGCCCATCACGCCGAGGCCGACCTTCCGGTTCCGGTGCGAGATCTCCGCGATCTGCGGCAGCGGCCAGACGTTCACGTCGAGCACGTCGTCGAGGAACCGCACGCCGTCGCGGACGCAGGCGCCGAGGGCGTCGCGGTCCAGCTGGCCGCCTCGCTCGAAGCGCGCCAGGTTCACCGAGCCGAGCGTGCACGCCTCGAAGGGGAGCAGCGGCTGCTCGCCGCACGGGTTCACCGCCTCGAAGCGTCCCGCGTCCGGGGTGGGGTTCGCGGCCTCGACCCGGTCCACGAAGACGAGGCCCGGCTCGCCGGAGGCCCACGCCGACGCGGCGATCCGGTCGAGCAGCTCGCGCGCGTCCACGGTCCTCACGCGCTCGCCGCTGCGCGGGTGGCGCAGCGTCCAGCCCTCGCCGCGCGCCGCCGCGTGGAAGAGCGCGTCCGGCGCCGCCACCGACAGGTTGAAGTTCTCGAGCCCCGCGCCGCGCTTCGCGTCCACGAAGGCGAGCACGTCCGGGTGCTCCGCCGAGAGCACCGCCATGTTGGCGCCGCGCCGGACGCCCCCCTGCTTGATGATCTCGGTCGCCGCGTCGTAGACGCGCATGAAGGAGATCGGCCCGCTCGCGACGCCGTGGGTGGTCTTCACGATGTCGCCTTGGGGCCGGAGCCGCGAGAAGGCGAAGCCCGTCCCGCCGCCCGACTGGTGGATGAGCGCCGCCCACTTGAGCGCGTCGAAGATCGCGGCGAGGTCGTCCTCGACCGGCAGCACGAAGCAGGCGGCGAGCTGACCGTGCGGACGCCCGGCGTTCATGAGGGTGGGCGAGTTGGGCAGGAACTCGAGGGCCGCCATCCGCGCCTCGAACCGCTCGGCCCAGCGCGCCCGCTCGGCAGCCGGCTCGGCGGCCGCGACGGCACCGGCGACCCGCCGGAAGAGGCCGGCGGGCCCCTCGACCAGCGCGCCGGCCTCGTCGCGCAGGAGGTACCGGCGCTCGAGGACGTGCAGGGCATTCTCGCCGATGCGAGGCGACGGCATGGCGGAAATCTAGCCGGACGGCCGCGGTCGCGCGCGCCCGATCACCCGCGCGGTTGCCACACCTAGGGGGCACGCGCAGGTTTCACACACACCCACGGGAGACGACATGGCCGACAGGGACGAATCGGAACGGCGCACCGGCTCGATGACCGTACGCGAGGCGGGACGGCGCGGGGGCGAGGCGCGCAAGGAGCAGCTCGGCTCGAAGGGCTACTCGGAGCTCGGGCAGAAGGGCGGGCAGCGCGTGCGCGAGCTCATCGAGGAGGGCAAGCAAGCCGAGCGAAAGTGACCGACGCTCGGGCCGCGGAGCCCGGACGGGCGCGGCCGGGGGCTCGCCCGCCAGGAGCGACGCTTGTGCTCCGCGGCGGTCCTTGCGAGAACAGGCGGATGCTCCGCGCCCTGTCCGTCACCGCCGCCGTCCTTTCCCTCGCGGCCTGCGCGCCGCGGGCGACCCTGCCCGACGCGGACCGCGAGCGGATCGCGCGCGAGCTGGAGGGCCAGCAGCGGTACCTGCGCGTCGCCGCGTTCTCGGCCCCCCTCTGGGGCGACCGGGAGCGGATGCTCCTCACCGCGCAGCCCGTCGCCGAGCTCGACCTCGTCAACAAGACCGGGGGCACGCCCGTCGTGCCGCCGTCCGCGCAGCGCGTCCTGCTCCCCGGCACGCCCGTGCGCGTCGTCCGCGTCGAGTTCCCGACCGGCTGGCTCATCGCGAAGCGCGTCGTGATGTCGCCCCGCTACCACCCCTGGGTCTACGTGGCGGTGCCCGGCGAGACGCGGCCGCACGTGGTGGTGATCTCCCAGTCCGCCGCGACCTTCGAGGACGTCCGGGACGAGCTCGAGGGGATGCTCGCCGACGACGACACCGGTCCCGCCCTGCGCGCGCTGCCGCCCGAGCAGCAGGCCGCGATCGCGCGCAAGGAGCTCGTCGACGGCATGAACAGCCGCGCGCTCGAGATGGCCTGGGGGCTGCCGGAGAAGAAGCGCATCGACCGCCCCGCCGGCACCGAGGAGTGGACGTGGCCGGGCGCGAAGCGCCGGGCCTTCCTGCGCGACGACCGTCTGGTGCGCTGGGAGAGCCCGAGGCCCTAGCGGCGGCCCGGGCCCCCGCGGCCTCTTCCGCCGCCGCCGCGCCGCCGGTCGCCCCCGCGATCGCGATCGCCGCCCCGCTCGCCACGGTGGCCGTCCCGGCGCGGGCCGCGGTCGCGCTCGCCGTGCGTGACGGGCTGGGGCGTCACCCCGATCGCCACGCAGAAGACCGAGCCGCCGCGGAGCTGCGCGACGACGTCGGCCTCCGACCTCACCGGGTCGCGGAACAGCGTCGCGGCCTTGCCGAGCTCGTCCAGCCCCCCATGCGCGCCGGAGCCGCCGACGCACGGGAGGTTCATGTGATCCGCCGCCTCGACCGCGAGGTCGTTGGCCGGCGCACTCGCGCGGGAGCAGAGCCCCTCGATCGCGGAGAGCCCGTCGACGGCGAAGATGAAGTCGCCGCTCGGGCGGTCGATCGTCTTGTCGTACGGGTGCGCGGCCACGACCACCCCGCCGAGCTCGCGCACCTTCGCGAGCGCCTCGCGCGCCGGCCACGGCGTCGCGGCGCCGAAGACCTGCGGCGGCGCGGGGACCCGGGCTGGATCGGGGAAGAAGCAGAGGTAGTGCCCCCGGTCCGTGACGAGCTCGACGCCGCACAGGGCGAGCAGCCCCTCCTCGCGGCCCGCGGCGCGGATCTCCTCGAGCCCGTCGAGGGTGTTCAGGTCGGTGAAGGCGACGCCGTCGAGCCCGACGTCCTTCGCCCGCCGGAGGACTTCGCGCGGAACCAGCGAGCAGCCGCGCGTGTGGAGGCTGTGGACGTGCAGATCGATGAGCATGGCGACCCCGGCCGCGTGGACGGAGCGTGGCTTAGCACGCGTCCGGGGTCTTGAGAAGGTTCGCGGCCCTCGCGGCGCTTGGGCGTGCGAGGGCGCTCACGCGTGCAGGACGACCTCGCGCTCGTGCGGCGTGCGGTCCTCGGCGGCGCGGATGAGATAGCCCATGAGCATGAGGCTCGAGGTGTTCTCCAGCACCTTCTGCGGATCGCGCGAGATGAGGCTCGCCGAGTAGGAGAGGAAGAACTGGGCGAGCTCCTCGCCCGCCTCGCGCACGATGAGGGCGTTCAGGTCCGCCGGGTCCATCGTGCGGATCCGGTTGATGAACTCGATCGCGAAGCCCTTCTTCGGAGCGCGCATCGCCTTCGGCCGCCTTTCGAGACGCGCGGGCACGCCTCGTCCTCGAACATAGGAAGCCCGCGCCGGCGGGCAAAGGCCGCGGCGGGGACCGGCCGAGAAAACCGCCAGTGGACACCGCATGTTGGCGAGCCGTTCGTTTGACACTGCAAAAAGCGTCGCCGATACTCCGACGGGTCGCGCCACAAGGGGACAGGGCGGGTGTGCGCGGAACGGGAGAGCGCGATGCAGCAGTTCACGGGGGTGAAGGTCTTCTCCGCGACCAAGGCGAAGGAGCGGGACGAGCTCGGGGAGACCGTCACCCGCTGGCTCCGCTCGAACGCCGAGGTCGAGGTGGTCGACCGCGTCGTCACGCAGTCGAGCGACGACGAGTTCCACTGCCTGACGATCGTCCTGTTCTACAAGCAGCGGGGCGCCTAGCCCCCCGAGGCCCGGCCGTCGCCACCGCGATCGTCCGGCAGCTTCCGCTGCGGCGGCGGCTCGTCCTTCACCGCATTGCCGGCCGCGCCCTTCAAGTTCCGGAGCGCCTTGCCGAGGCCGTCGCCGAGCGCGGGGAGGCGGCTCGCCCCGAAGAAGAGCAGCACGACCAAGAAGACGAGGACCAGCTCCCACATGCCCATCGGAACCTCCGGCGCTCCCGGAAGGCTGCATACACTCGAACGGCCCCCGCGCGCCAGCCCGACCCGGGCGCGCGGACCGGAGGCGCGATGAAGCTCAAGCAGCGGCCGGAAGACTTCGTCGTCACCGAGTCCTGGCGGTTCGACGAGGACCCGAAGGGCGAGCACTTCGTCTACCTGATGGACAAGCAGAAGCTCTCCACCTTCGAGGCGGTGGATCGCATCTGCGAGACGTTCCGGCTGCCCCGCGCGTCGGTGAGCTTCTGCGGGCTCAAGGACAAGCAGGGTCGGACGACCCAGCTCGTCGCCGTCCACCGGCGCCAGATCGAGCTGCAGGATCCCGACCTGCGCCTCAAGCCGCTCGGCCGCTCGGCGGTGCCGCTCTCGGCGGTGAACACCACCTCCAACCGGTTCGCCGTCACGGTGCGCGACCTCCGCGAGGAGGACCTCGCCCGGCTGCCCGCCGCGCTCGCCGAGGTGCGGCGACTCGGCGTGGTGAACTACTTCGACTCCCAGCGGTTCGGGTCCCTGAAGCACGGCCAGGGCTTCGTGGTGAAGGAGCTCATGCGCGGCGAGTTCGAGACCGCGCTCCACAACGTGCTCGCCCGGCCGAGCCCGCTCGACCGCTCCGACGACGCCCGGGTGAAGCAGTACTGGAAGGACCACTGGGGCGAGTGGGACCGCAAGAACCCCTACCCCGGCGCCGACCGCTACACGCCGGTGGCCCGCTGGCTGCGCGATCACCCGGACGACTACCGCGGCGCGATCCTCCGGACCGAGCCCCGCTGGCGGGCGCTCCAGGTCTTCGCGTACCAGAGCTGGCTCTGGAACGAGGGCGTGAAGGCCTACCTCCGCGCGGTGGTCGGCATCCAGCAGCTCACCTCGATCCGCTACCAGGCGGGCTCGCTCCTCTTCCCGCGCGAGCTCGACCAGGCCCAGTCGAAGCGGCTCGCGGACCGGACGTTCCCGCTGCTCGCACCCACGACCCGCTTCGCGGATCCGGAGACCGAGCGGGCGGCGCTGTCGGTGCTCGGGCGCGAGGACATGACGATCGCCGACCTCGCGGTGCCGGGCACGCCCGAGATCCACTTCGATCCCGAGGAGCGGCCGCTGCTGGTCTTCCCGGGCCGGCTCGCGGTGGGCGACCCGAAGCGCGACGAGCTGAACCGGGGCCGGCACCGGGTGAACGTGGCGTTCACGCTGCCGCCGGGCGCGTACGCGACGCTCGTCGTGAAGCGGCTCTTCCACTGGACGCTCGCGCCAGCGGGCGGGATCATGCGGGAGCGCGACGGCGAGGGGACGACGGCGCGCGCGGGGAAGACCGAGGGCATGCGGGCGCGCGCGACCGCGACCACGACTTCGGCCGCGGCCGCGGCCGCAACCGTGAAGGGGAAACGGAGTGCCCCCGGCGCGACGCCTCCCGTGGCGACGCCTCCCGTGGCAGCGCCCCCCGAGCCCAAGGGCTTCCTCGCCCGCCGCCGCGCGGAGAAGGAAGCCCGCGCCTCCCGCCGCGCCGCTGCGAAGAAGCGCTAGCGGGACCACCTGGACGATCCCGTCGACGTGCCGGCCGGCGGCGACGTCCATGGCGCCGTCGGCGCCGATCGTCTCCGGGTTGTCCTCGCCGGCCGCACCGGGGCGCGCACGGGGGCGCTACTCGAGCGTGAACCACTGCACCTCGACGCGGCGGTTCTTCTCCGACTCCGGACCGGCCGGGTCCTCCCATCCGCGCCCCACCGTCTCGATGCGCTTCGGGTCGAGCTTCGGGTGGCGCTCCACGAGCGCCTCGCGCACGGCGACCGCGCGCTGGCGCGAGAGCTCGAGCGCCTTCATGCCCATGGCGCGGACGAGCTCGTCGCCCCCCTCCTTGCGGAACTCGGGGACGCGCGCCCCGTCCACGTGGCCGCGCAGCACGACGACGGAGCCTGGGCTCACCTGCAGGAACTCCTTCACCGCGTCGAGGTAGGCGACGTTCTCCTTGGCCTTGCGGTCGAGCGCCGCCGAGTTCGGCTCGAAGAAGAACCGGATGTCGCGCGAGAGGAGCGGGTCGCCCTCGAGCGCGCCGGCGGCCCGCGTCTTGATGGGCGCGATGGCGATCTTCTGGTCGGCGAAGCGCCCCGCCTGCGCGAGCGCGGCGAGCGGGGCGGGGTCGTGGAAGCGCGCCGCGTCGGCCGGGTTCTTGAGGAGGTCGCCGTACGCGAGCACCGCCGACTGGAAGATCCCGGAGAACGAGCCCGCCGCGTCGATGGTCCCCTCGAAGAACGCGCGGTTCTCGGGGAGGTTCGAGAGGTGGACCTTGGCCAGCTCCTCGCGCGTCTCCGCCGGGGTCCACCCGAAGGCCTTCGCGACCGTGCCGAGGTTCGGCTCCGGGTCGTCGCGCAGCCGCCGGTTCCCCTCGAGCAGCCCCTCCACGAGCCCCTTCACGATCTCCGGGTGCGCCTTCGCGAGCCCCGCGTTGACGGCGAGCACGTCGGCGACGACGAGCAGGTTGCGGTTCGTGACGAGCGCCTTGGCCTTCCCGCCCGAGCCGGCGATGACCTCGTCCGTCTTCGGCGCCCAGCCGACGCAGCCCTGGAGCCGCGGCCGCGGCCGGGTGAGCTCGTGGGCGTAGGCCTCGCAGGCCTGGAACGCGTCCTCGTAGAAGACGAGCCCCAGCGCGTCGGCGCCGGGCGCGCCGTCGAGGTCGCGCAGCACGCGCACCGGCAGCCCCGCCTCGCGCGCGAGGTAGCGCACGAAGAACTCGCTCTCGTTGAACTGCGAGGCGGCGAGCACCTTGCCACGCAGCGCGTTCACCGACGCGAGGCCCTGATCCACGACCACCATGTCCGCGCCGCGCGAGAAGCCGATCTGCGCCGGCACGATCGCCTCGAGGCGGCGGCCCAGCACGGCCAGCACGTCGGTCGTGGTCGCGGTCGCCGCGAACCGGCCGTTGTTCAGCTCCGACCAGGTCTCGCCCTCGGACACCGTGAGCTTCACCTGGAACTTGTGCTGCTTCGCGAAGAACGAGTCCGGGTTGGGGGCGAGCCCGCCGTTCGCGACGATGAGGCCGCCGTAGCCGGCGTACTCGGAGAGGTCCACCTCGACGACGCCGTTCTTCGGCACGTAGGGCGCGGCGGCCGCGAGGGTGGGCGGAGCGGTGAGCGGCTCGATGGGCTGCGGCGCGGGGCCCTCGGGCGCGGCGGGCGCGGCCGGGCCGCCCGCGGCGGGCGCGGGGCCGCTCGGGGTGGCGTGGCGATCGCGCAGCACGAGGAACGCGCCGAGGCCGAGGAGGCCGAGCACGAGCAGGAGGGTGACGAGGGTGCCCGCGGCCGCGCCGCGTGCGGTGGACCTGCGCTGGAAGCTCATCGGTTCGCTCCGGTCTCGCGGGCCGCGCGCCGCGCGCGCTGCCGCTCGAGGAGCCGCGCCGGGGGCGGCGCGGCGAGGGGGTCATCCAGGCCGAGCAGCTCGCGCTCCGCCTCGGCCCAGCGGGTCGCCTCGCCGAGGGAGGCGGTGAGCGCGTCCACGGCGCCTGCGAGCGCGCCCTCCCCCGCCGCGAGCCGCGCCTGGTCGCGCACCAGCGCCACCTGCTGGTGGATGCGCTCCAGCTCCGCCTCCGCGCGGTCGAGCCGGGTGCGCGCCTCGGCGTGGGCGGCCTGGCGCGCGTCGATCACGGTCACCTGCTGCTCCAGGCTGCGGCGCAGGTCGGCGGGGAGCCCCGCGTCGCGCAGCCGGGCGCGCGCCGCGTCCTCCTGCGCCTGGAGCGAGCGGGCCTCCGCGCCCGCCTCGGCGACGACGGCGCGTAGGGCGGCCCGGGCGGAGAGCAGCTTCAGGTGGAGCCACGCGAGCTGGGCGAGCGCCTCCTCCTGCCCCGCCGCGCCGACGGGCCCGAGCGAGCCGGCGATCTCGGCGCAGCGCTCCTCGAGCTTCTCCTGTTGCGCGCGGTCGGCGGGCTCGAGCGTGTCCAGGAGCGCGTCATACGCCTCGAGCCGCTCGTCCTCGCCGCGGGCGGCGGCGGCGCCCGCCTCGGCGGCCGCGCGGAAGCGCCGGTTCCCCGAGAGGAGCGCGAGGTAGGCCACCTCGAGCCCCGCGCCGATGAGCCAGAACCCGGGCGACACGAAGCCGCCGAGCAGCCCGAACGCCGCGAGGCCGAAGAAGTTCGGCGGGATGGGCATCCCGATCGGCCGGAACGTGAAGGCCTTCCAGAAGGTGCGCATGCCGGGCGGGGGCCATCATAGGGCACGCGCTCCCGCGCGGGCTGAACGAATGGGGCGGAGCGCGGTCGCTTCACAGCCGCGCGGGCGTCGCGCCCGCCCGCGGAGATCCCGCCCGGAAGCCCGGGGCCGGCGCTCGCGGTCGCCGCTCAGCTCGGTCGCGGGTCGGCCCACTCCCACAGGAGCGCCCCGGCGCGCGCGAGCGCCTGCAGGTGCTCCGCCACGCGCTCGAGCTGCACGTCCTCGGGCACGTCGATCGCGACGAGCTTGGGCCGGAGCGCCTCGTGGGTGCACCCCGTCTCGAGGAGTCGCTCGAGCAGCCCCTGGATCGGGCCGTCGGCCAGCTCGACGGCGGGGTCGAGGGCGAAGCGCAGCGTCCGGTGGCCGCTCTTCTCGATGACGTCGTCGAGCCGCGGCGCGCCGTCCGGCCCGTCGGCGGCGCGGATGACGTCGTCGCGCGAGATGCCGTACGCGAAGAACGGGCAGCTCTCGATGCGGTAGCGGTCGCTCCCGAGCGGCTCCGCCCAGATCCAGTCCTCCGGCGGCCCCGCCTCGCCGGGAGACCGGTCGAGCGGCACCCTGATCCGGACGAGCCCTTCCGTCGCGTCGAGCTCCGTCGCCATCCGGTGGCCTCCCCGGCTGAATCTATCCGGGCCCGAGCGCGGCCGCGACCGCCTCCGCGAGGTCCGGCCCGGTGTACCGCGCGGGCTGCGCGCCGGGCGAGAGGCCCGCCTCGCGCAGGGCGTCCGCGGTGGTCGGCCCGATCGCGCCGAGCAGCACCCGGCGGAGGAGCGGGGCGGCGTCGCCCAGCCCCGCCACGACGGCCTTCACGGCGGAGGGGGAGGCGAAGGTCACCGCGTCCACCTCGCCCGCGTCGATCCAGCCGGCGAGCGGCCGGACGGTCTCCGGCGGCGCCGGGACGGTGCAGTACGCCTCGACCGCGGTCAGCTCGGCCCCCGCGGCGAGGAGCCCGTCGAGCGTCTCGGCGCGGGCCTCGGCGGGGCGCGGGAAGAGGACGCGGCGCCCGCGCACGCGCTCGCCGAGCGCCGCCGCCATCGCGGCGCCCTTGGCCTCGTCCGGCACGAGGTCGGGCGCGCGCAGGTCCGCGGCGAGCCGCTCCGCGGTCGCCGGCCCGACCGCGGCGAGCGCCAGCCGCGCGAGGTCCGCGCGCGGCACGCCGAGCGCGTCCAGCCGCGCGAGCGTCCGCTCCACGGCGGTGGCGCTCGTGAAGACCACCCACTCGAAGCCGGCCAGCCCGCGCAGCGCCGCGTCGAGCGGCGCCGGGTCGGCGGGCGGCGCGAAGGCGATCGACGGGATCTCTCGCACCGCCGCCCCGAGCGCGCGCAGGCGCGCCGAGAGGGCGTCCCCCTCGGCGCGGCCGCGGGTGACGACCACGGTGCGGCGGTCGAGGCGCGCCGGCACGGAGGGCGCTCCCTAGGAGCGCTTCGGGGCGGCGAGCGAGGGCGCGCGCCCCTCGGTCTCCCGCAGGATCTCGGCGGCGCCCTTCGAGAGCAGGTCCTCGGCGACCGCGACGCCCATTGCGTGGGCGTCCTTCGCCGGCCCGCTCCGCTCGCCGCGGATGACCCGCGTGCCGTCGAGCGACGCGACCAGGGCCCGCAGCCGGACGGTGCCGCCCTCGACGGTGGCGTGGCCGGCGATCGGCACCTGACACCCGCCCTCGATGCGGGCGAGGAAGCCGCGCTCGGCCTCCACCCGGATGCGCGTCTCGGGGTGCTCGAGCGCTGCGAGCCGCTTCAGCGTGGCAGCGTCGTCGGCGCGCGCCTCGAGCGCGAGCGCGCCCTGCGCCACCGCGGGGAGCATCTCCTCGGCGGGGAAGACGTAGGTCGCGTGCTCGGCGAGGCCGAGCCGGCGCAGGCCGGCGTAGGCGAGCACCACCGCGTCGAGCCCTTCGGACGCCTTGCGGAGCCGCGTCTCGACGTTGCCGCGAACCATCTCGAGCTGGAGATCGGGCCGGAGCGCCTTGAGCTGGGCGCCGCGCCGGAGGCTGGAGGTGCCGACGCGGGCCCCCTTCGGCAGCGCGGCGAGCGTCTTCCAGCGCGGCGAGCAGAGGGCGTCGCGCGGGTCCTCGCGCTCGGGCACCGCGCCGAGCGCGAGCCCGTCGGCGAGCAGCGCGGGCAGGTCCTTCATCGAGTGGACCGCGATCTCGGCGTCCTTGGCGAGGAGCGCGTCCTCGATCTCCTTCACGAAGAGCCCCTTGCCCCCGACCTCGGCGAGCGGGACCTCCAGGATCCGGTCACCCTTCGTGACGAGCTCGTGGAGCCGCACCTCGAGCCCGGGCTCGCGCGCGCGGAGGAGGTCGGCCACGTGGTTCGCCTGCCACTTGGCGAGCGGGCTGCGGCGGGTCGCGATGCGGATCATCTGCGTGTCTCTCCTGTTCCGGGTGCTCGGTGCTGGCTAGTGCTTCGAGAGGCTCGCGGGCGCGGGCGCCGCCGGCGCGGCGGGCTGCGCCTGCGAGGTGCGGGGCTCGCCGGGGACGGCGTCGTCGATGCCGAAGAGCTCCGCGGCGGCGCCGGGGAGCCCGTCGTCACCGGTGGAGGCCGCGTGCTTGAGGCGGGTGGTGGGGCCGTGCAGGAGCTTGTTCACGATGGCGCGGGCCATCGCCTCGACGCTCCTCCGCCCCTTGTCGTCGAGCTTCTGCCCGAGGTGGGCGAGCGTCCGCTCCGCCTCGGCGAGGGCGATCTGCTCGGCCTGGCGGCGGAGCTGGGCGAGCACCGGCAGGGCCGCGCGCGCCTCCCGCTCCTTCGAGAACGCCATCACCTCGGCCTCGACGATCGCCTCGGCCCGGATGGCCTCGCCGCGCCGGGCCTCCTGCGTCTGGGCCACGACGCGCTCCATGTCGTCCACGTCGTAGGCGTAGACGTCGCCGAGCTCGGCGCAGGCCGGGTCCACGTTGCGCGGCACCGCGAGGTCGATGAGGCAGAGGGAGCGGTGCTTGCGCCCCTTCATCGCCAGCGCCGCCATCTCGCGCGTGACGACGAAGGTGGGCGCTCCGGTGGAGACGATGACGACGTCCGCCTCGACGAGGAGCCGCGGGAGCTCGTCCCAGCTCCGGAAGTTCCCGCCCACCTGGGCGGCGAGCGCGAGGCCGCGATCGGGCGAGCGGTTGGTGACGAAGATCCGGTCGGCGCCGAGGACGGCCAGCGCCTTCGCGGAGAGCGCGCCCATCTTGCCCGCCCCGACGAGCAGGACGGCGCGGCCCTTCAGGTCGCCGAAGATCTTCTGGACGAGCTCGACCGCCACCTGCGACATGCTGGTGATGCCGCGCCCGATCTCGGTCTCGGTGCGGACCCGCTTCGCGGTCGCGAACGCGCGGTTGCAGAGGCGCGACATGTACCCGCCCGCCGCCTGGACCGCCGAGGCGAGGCCGTACGCCTCCTTCACCTGGCCGAGGATCTGCTGCTCGCCGATCACCATCGAGTCGAGGCTCGCGGCGACCCGGAAGAGGTGGCGGACCGCCTCGGGCCCCCGCTTCAAGTAGAGGTGCTCGGTCGCCGCGGTGCTGCGCGAGGTGAAGAACCGGCAGGCGGCCTCCTCCCCCTCCGCCTGCACGTAGACCTCGACCCGGTTGCACGTCGAGACGACGAACGCCTCCCCCACCCCCTCGACCGAGCGGAGCTCCGCGAGCGCGTTCTTGAGCGCGTCGCCCGTCAGCGCCACCCGCTCGCGCACCTCGATGGGCGCGCTCTTGTGCGAAAGGCCGACGAGGAAGAGCTCGCGCCCGCTCACTGCGTGACCTCCGCCGGCGGGTTGGTGCCGTAGTCCCCCGAGTGCTTCGTGACGCCCGGCAACATGCGCGAGCTCACCATCGAGCCCATGACGATGGCGAAGCCGATGAGCGTCATCACCGCATAGCGGCGGCCGTGCCAGCCGCTGTGGCGCAGCTGCACCATCGCGCCGTACAGGAACCAGACGCCGAACGAGACGACCTGCTTCGGGTCCCAGGACCAGGCGTTCTTCCAGATGGCGTGCGCGGTGAGGGTCCCCGCGATGAGCGCGACCGTGTACACCACGAACCCGGCGCGGACGAGCCGCTGGTTCAGCCGATCGAGCGCGTCGAGGGAGGGGAGGCGCGAGAAGAGCGCGCCGAAGTGCTTCCCCTTCACCTCGCGCTCCTGCAGCAGGTACATGATGGCCACGCCGAAGGCGATCGCGAAGAGCGCGATCGCGCTGCTCACCGAGACGACGTGCACCGTGATGCTCGGGTAGCGGAGCGTGTCGGGCGGGACGCCGGGGTGCCCGGGCGTCCCGAAGAGCGCGGGCAGGAGCACGATGATCGAGAGCGGCGTGACGAACGCGCCCACGGCGGGGAGGCCGTAGTAGCGCTGCAGCACGAGGTAGGCGCCCGTGATGAGCCAGACGATCAGCACCACGCCGCCGCGCAGCGAGAAGAACTCCGCCCCGCCGAACTCGCTGCAGCCGACGCCGATCGCCGCCGCGTGGACCGCGAAGGCGGCCGCGAGCGTCCAGAAGCCCGCCGTCGCCGCGCGCCGGTACCGCGGGCGCGCGAAGTAGGCGATGTAGGCGGCGGCCGCCACGAAGTACAGCGCCGCGGCGAAGCGCAGGATGACGATGCTCATGGGGTCAGCTCAGGTTCTCCAGGAGGAAACGGGCGAGGGCCTCCGCCTCTTTCCGCCGCTCCTCGAGGTCCTTCGGGAGTGGCGCGGCGCCGAACGGCCGGACCGGCGCCGGCGCGGCGGGCCCCACGGCGGCGGGGGCGGCGGGCGCCCGGGGCTGCGGGCTCGCGGCGGGCGCGGGCCTGGAGCTCGCGGCCGCCTGGAGGACGCTCGCCTCGGCGAAGAAGCCGGGCTCCACCTCGTAGGCGACGTCGCCGAGGATGCACGAGTCCCCCACCGCCTCGGCGCCGAGCTCGCGCAGGGCGGCCACCGGCTTGACCTTGTGGACGAGGCCGTTCGGGTCCGCGGAGTCGCCGAGCACCTTCAGGAAGCGGACCGCGGGCTCGAGCGCGTAGCTGCGCCCCTTCCCGTCGCCAGCGAGGAGCGTCATCACGTTGCCGACGAAGTCGATCTTCCCCACGCCCGCCCATGAATCGAGCATCGCCTGGGAAACGAAGAGGAGGCCCGCCATGGGTAGTCCGGTCAGCGAAACCGCGCCGCAGCGTCGCGCGCGAAGCGCGCGGCGCGCAGCCGGTTCGGAAATTACCACGTCGGCCGAGGGCCTTGCCAGCGGCTGAGCGCGCGGATATCTACTCCGACCACTGCGATCCCAAGGAGCGGCGAACCGATGGCCTCGAACGACATCGTGACCCTGCAGGACGGCACCTTCGAGCAGGAGGTCCTGAAGAGCGACGTGCCGGTGCTCGTCGACTTCTGGGCCGTCTGGTGCGGCCCCTGCAAGGCGATCGCGCCCGCGGTCGAGGAGCTGGCGCGCCAGTACAAGGGCAAGGTGAAGGTCGCGAAGATGGACGTGGACGAGCACCAGGGCGTGCCGCAGCAGTACGGCATCCGCTCGATCCCCACCCTGCTCCTCTTCAAGGGCGGCCGGGTGGTCGACACCATCGTCGGCGCGGTCCCGAAGGCGAAGCTCGAGGACGCGTTCAAGAAGGTCATGTGAGCTCGCGGGGGGCGGAGAGCCCCCCGCTCCGGCTCGCGGCGTCCCGCGCGCCTAATTCACGAACCGTCTCATCCCGACGTTCGCGAGCAGCCCGACGCCCGCCATGATGACGAGGACGCTCGAGCCGCCGTAGCTCATGAGCGGCAGCGTCACGCCCACCACCGGCAGCAGGCCGATCACCATCCCGATGTTGATGGCGGCCTGCCAGAAGAACATGCCGAGTATCCCGACGGCGACGAAGTGGCCGAAGCGGTCGCGGGCGTTCCCGGCGATGTCGATGGCGCTCGCGACGAGCAGGAAGTAGAGCGCGAGCAGGAGCAGGACGCCCACGAACCCGTGCTCCTCGGCCCAGACCGAGAAGATGAAGTCCGTGTGCTGCTCCGGGAGGAACGACAGGTACGTCTGCGTACCCTGCCCCCAACCCTTCCCGAGCCCCTGCCCCGAGCCCACCGCGATGATCGACTGCGTCGCGTGATAGCCCGCGCCGAGCACGTCGGACTGCGGGTCGAGGAAGGTCTCGACCCGCTTCTTCTGGTAGGGCTTGAGGTGCGGGTACACCAGCACCGCCCCGCCGACGGCGACCCCCAGGAGCACGGCGAGCGCCTTCCAGCGCACCCGCGCGAAGAGGATCTGCGTCGCGCCGACCGCCAGGATGATGAGCGCGGTGCCGAGGTCCGGCTGCTTCAGGACCAGCACCGCCGGCACGAGCGTGATGACGATGGGCGGCACGAGGCTCAGGAGGCCGTAGCCGTCCTTGCGCTTCTCGGCGTCGGCGTGGAAATAGCGGGCGAGCGCGAGCGCCACCGCGATCTTGGCGAGCTCGGAGGGCTGGAAGTTGACGGGCCCGACCGTGAGCCAGCGCCGCGCGCCCATCACCCAGCGTCCGTGCGTGTGCACGAGCACGAGGAGCGCGAGCACCACCCCGTAGAACGGCCACGCGAGCCGGTGGAACTGGCGCGTGTCGAGGAGCGTGACGGCGAAGACGAGCACGGTGCCCATCGCCATCCAGGTGGCCTGGGAGATCCAGACCGGCGCGTGGGCGCTCCGCGAGGCGGACGCGAGGTTCCAGATGCCGATGGCGCAGATGCCGAGCACCACGAACAGGAGGTGCCAGGGAAAGTGCGCGAACACCCGGCGGTGCGGCGTGGCCGCGAGCGACAGATCAGGCGCCATGGCCGCCCTCCGCGCCCGACGCGCCGAGCCGCGGCTTGCCGGCCGCGGCCGGGTCCGCCGGCGGCGCCGGCGCGGGCGCGGCGCCGGGGACCGCGGGCGGCTGGGCCGACGGCCCGGCGCGCTCGGCCTCGTCCTGCGCCCTGAGCTCCAGCCACTTCTTCGTCACCGCGATCGCCGCGGGGGCGGCGTTGCTCGAGCCGAAGCCCGAGTGCTCGTTCAGGACGACCACCACGATCTCGGGCGCCTCCGCCGGCGCGAACGCCGCGAACCACGCGTGATCGCGCTCGAAGTAGGGCAGGTCGGCCGCCTTGATCCGGCGCCCGAGCTTGACCACCTGCGCCGTGCCGGTCTTGCCCGCGATCTTGAACTCCTTCACGCGCTGCCAGTAGGCGGTGCCGTACGGCTCGTTCACCGCGGCGAGCAGCCCCTGCAGCACCACGTCCCGGGTCGTCTGCTTGATGGCCGGCCGGCCGCGCTCCTCGGGCGCGAACGCCTGGGCGACCGTGCCGTCGGCGTCCTCTACCCGCAGCACCACCTGCGGCTTCCAGACGATCCCGGTGGCGAGCGCGCCGTAGAACACGAGCTGCTGCATCGGCGTCACGTTCACGTCGCCCTGGCCGATGGCGAGGTTCACGGGCATGCCGCGCTGGTAGCCGCCCTTCACCTTGGCGTCGTGCCAGGCGACGTCGGGGACGAGGCCGGGGACCTCGCCCGCGATGTCGAACCCGGTGGGCACGCCCAGCCCGAACCGGTTGGCCCACTTGGCGATGAGATCGGCGCCGAGCTTCGCGCCCGCCTCGTAGAAGAAGACGTTGCAGCTCGCGCCGAGCGCGTGGGTGAAGTCCACGTAGCCGTGCCCGGATTCCTTGTCGCAGCGCCAGCGGTGGTTGCCCATCCGGAAGTGACCGGGGCAGAAGACCGAGGTGCTCGGCCGGTAGATCCCCTCCTCCAGGGCGGCGATCGAGGTGAGCGCCTTGAAGGTCGAGCCCGGCTTGTAGTGCTGCTGGATGGAGCGGAACAGCTCGGGCTGGAGCGGGTCCTTGTAGATGGCGGCGAGCTCCTGGGGCGTGATGCGCCCCGACATCTTGTTCGGGTCGGGCGCGGGCCGGTCCACGAGCGCGAGCAGGAACCCGGTCTTCGCGTCCATCGCCAGCACGACCCCGGCCGTGGCGGGGAAGACGCTCTCCGCGAACTCCTGCAGCCGCCAGTCGATGGAGAGGACGAGGTTGTGGCCGGGCATGCTCGGCACGAGCCGCTGGTCCTCGGGGATGAGGTCGTCGGCGTCCTCCTTGCGGCGCCCCTTTGCGTCCACCGGGACGCGCTCCTTGCCGTCGACGCCGCGGAGGACCCGCTCGAACCGCCGCTCGAGCCCGCGCCGGCCCACGTAGTCGCCGGAGAGGTACGGCCCCTGGCCCGTGTTGGAGCGAGCGACCTCCTCGTTGAGCCGCTTGAGCTCGTCCGGCCCGGCCTCGTTCATGTAGCCGATGAGGTGGCCGCCCAGCCCCGCGTAGCGGTAGCTCCGGTGCGGCGTCGCCTGCACGTCCACGCCCGGCAGGTCCATCTGGTTCGCGAGGTAGACGTCGAGCTCGTCGCGCGTCAGGTCCACCTTCACCGTGAACGGGCGGAACCGCTCGAGCTTCCGCGCCGCGCGCAGCTTGGTGCGGGCGCTCTCCACCTCCTCCTGCGACATCGTCAGCATGAGGGCGAGCCGGTCGAGGGCCTCCTCGCACCCCTTGCCGCAGAAGTACGGCGTGAGCGTCACGTCGTAGGACGGCCGCGAGTCGACGAGGATGCGGCCGTTGCGATCGAGCACGTGGCCGCGATCCGCCGGCTGGCGCAGCTCCTTGACGAAGTTCTCCTCGGCCTTCCGGCCGTACTCCTCGCCGCGCAGGATCTGGAGCTGGTACAGGCGCCCGAGGAGCGTGAGGAAGACGAAGATCGCCACGCCCGTCGCCCAGATGAGCCGGGGCTTGAAGTCCTTCTGCGCCGCGCCGGGCGCGCTCGGTGGGATGAGCGACATGGCGGGTTACCGGAGCAGCCCCGGCTCCTCGCGGTGGAACAGCGCGTCGAGCCGGCGGAGCGCCGGGAGGAGCGCGGGCGCGGCGAGCCCGGTGAGCACCGCCTCGACGAGGGCGCGCGGGACGAGCCCGAGCCGCGGGGCGACCTCGTCCGCCGAGGTGTACCGGGTGAGGAGGAGCGCGCCGAGCGACAGCAGGAGGGCGGCGCCGCCGGAGAGCAGGCCGAAGGCGGCGCGCCCCCTCACGTCCACCGCCGCGGAGACGCTGCGCGCGAGCACGAAGACGAGCACGGCGAGGAACGTCATGAGCCCCTTGGGCGTGCCGGTCACGAGGTCGAGCACGTAGCCGATGCCGGCGGCCGCGACGGAGCCGTCCACGTTCCCGCCGTGGAGCCCCTGGTGGACCACGCAGGCGGCGAGCAGCATGACCGGGAGCGCGCCGCCGCCGAGCCACCGCAGCAGGGCGACCTGGAGCGCGGCGACGAGGAGGGCGAAGGCGACGTGGGCGAGCGGCTTCACTTCCCCGCCTCGGGCACGTACGCGGCCGGCAGGACGTCGCCGGTCCGCTCCCAGCGCGTCACCACCAGCACCTCCTCGATCCGCGTCGGGTCCACGGCCGGGACCACGAGCGCGTCCTGGAAGAGGCCGTGCGGGTTGCGGTCGATCTTCGTCACCTTGCCGACCGGCAGGCCTCGCGGGAAGACGCCGTCGGTGCCGGAGGTGACGAGCAGGTCGCCCTCGATCATGTCCTCGGTCCGCAGCGCGTAGTCGAGGCGCGCCGCGTCCGTCTTGCCGACGCCGCGCACGTTGGCCCGCGCGCGCGTGCGGTCGACGCGCACCGCGATGGAGCTGTTACGGTCGGTCAGCACCAGCACGTCGGCGGTGTGTGCGTACGCGGTGTGAACCCGGCCGACGACCCCGTCCGCGATCACCACCGGCATCATCCGGGAGATCCCGTCGTCGGCGCCGCGGTCGAGGGTGAGGAGCTGCAGGCCGGCGGGGGCGAGCCGCACGCCGATCACGCGCGCGCCGACGTGCGTCCGCTCGGGCGAGGTCTCCGCGAAGCCGAGGAGCTTGCGCAGCCGCTCGGCCTCGAGCCGCTCGGCGACGAGCTGCTGGTTCTCGAGCCGCAGCCGCTCCACCTCGCGCTCGAGCTCGCCCGCGCGCGCGTGGGCGCCGCGCAGCGCGACGTAGCCCTCCGAGACCCCCACCGCGGACCGGATGGCCCAGCCGACCACCCGCTCGACGGGCGTGGTGAGCCAGAGGATCGCGCGATCCAGGGGAGAGCGATCGGCGGGGTTCTTCGCGTGCGCGAAGAACACCCCGAGGGGGACGAGGAGCAGGGCCGCGACGAGCAACAGCTCGCGGTACCGCTTCAGCAATGCCAGCACGAGGGGAGCTCCGACAGGGCCAAATTCCCTTGCATTTTAGCCCTTGTTGGCTAGGGTGTTCAACTTTGTGGCCCCCGCCCTCGCGGGGAGGCCCGCCCTTCAACAACCGGGAGCGCCCGTTCCATGCTCGACCGTCTGCGCGCCAACAAGCGCGGCATCTTCACCTGGATCATCGTCGGCGGGATCGTCTTCATCTTCGCCGTCAACTTCGGACCCGGCTCCCTCTCCCGGGGCAACGGCAGCGGGTGCAGCGGCGGCGTGCAGGCCGGCTACGCGGCGCGGGTGAACGGCGAGACCATCCCGCCGCTCGAGTTCGAGCGGGCTTATCAGCAGTACTTCAACCTCTTCCAGAGCCAGGTGGGTGGGCGCCTGCCGCAGGAGCTCCTCCAGCAGCTCGGGCTCGGCCAGCGCGCGCTCGACTTCGTCGTCGACCGCGAGCTCGTCATCCAGGAGGCGCGCGAGCGGGGGCTCCGCGTCACCGACGAGGAGCTCGTGAGCGCGGTGCACGCCGACCCGGCGTTCCAGGTGAACGGCGTCTTCGACCCGGAGACCTTCAAGGAGGCGACCCGCCGCGTGGCCGGCTCGTCCGGGCGGTACGAGGCGCAGGTCCGCGAGGAGCACCTCTACCGGCGGATGCTCTCCGCGGTCGAGCAGACGGTGAAGGTCTCGGACGCCGAGGTCCGCGCGGAGTGGCTGCGCGAGGCCGACCGCGCCGCCCTCGCCTTCGTCCTCTTCCCGCGCGCCGCGTTCGAGGCGGACGCGAAGCCCTCGGACGCCGACGTGAAGGCCTTCGCGGACGCGAACGCGGACACGGTGAAGAAGGCCTACGAGGCGAACGCCGCCCGCTTCGACCAGAAGAAGAAGGTGCGCGTGCGCCACGTGCTCGCCCGCGTCGGCCCACAGGGCGAGGACGCGGCCCGCAAGAAGATCGACGAGGCCGCGGCCCGCGTGAAGAAGGGCGAGGACTTCGCCGCCGTCGCCGGCGCGGTCTCCGAGGACGAGAACACCAAGGCGCGCGGCGGGGAGCTCGGCTTCGTGACCGAGGGGCTCTTCGACGAGGCGTTCGCCCAGGCGGCGCTCGCGCTCGAGCGGGGCCAGGTCTCCGCGCCGGTCCGCAGCGCCTCGGGCTGGCACCTCGTCAAGGCCGAGGAGGTCGTGCCCGCGAAGAAGACCTCCCTCGACGAGGCCCGGCCCGCGCTCGCGCGGGAGCTGCTCGTGAAGGAGCGCGCGAGCCAGGCGGCGCGCGCGCGCGCCGAGGCCGCCCTCGCGGCGGCGAAGGGCGGCAAGACCCTCGCCGAGCTCTTCCCCGCCGAGGACGCGGCGAAGAAGACGAAGGCGCTGACGGTCGGCGGCCGCCCGGTGGTGGCGCAGGAGACGGGCACCTTCACCGCGGACAGTGAGGTCCTGCCGAAGCTCGGCTCCGCCCCGGCCCTCGCCGCCGACGCGTTCGCCGCCCAGCGCGGCGCCGTGCTGCCCAAGGTCTACGAGACGCCGGAGGGGCTCGTCGTCGCGACGGTCATCGCCCGCGAGCGGCCCGACCCGGCCGGCTTCGACACGGCGAGCGCCTCGGTCCGCAACCGCCTTCGCCAGGAGGCCGGCCAGCAGGTGGTCGCGGCGTGGATGAAGTCGCTGCGCGACGGCGCCCGGATCGAGATCAACCCGGTGTACCTCGCCGGCGGCGGGGTCCCGCAGCAGCAGTAGCGCGGGCGCCATGCCGCCGCGCCTCGTGCTCGCGTCGCAGAGCCCGCGCCGCCGGGAGCTGCTCGAGCAGCTGGGCCTCGTCTTCGAGGTGCGGCCGGCCCACGCGAACGAGGCGGTGCTGCCCGGCGAGGCGCCGCGCGCCTACGTGCAGCGCGTCGCCCGCGAGAAGGCGCGCGCCGTCCCCGGCGACCTCGTGCTCGGCGCCGACACCGCCGTGGTGCTCGGCGACGAGGTGCTCGGCAAGCCCGAGGGGCCGGACGACGCGCGCCGCATGCTGCGCGCGCTCTCCGGCACCCGCCACGCGGTCCTCACGGGCGTGTGTCTCCGCCGGGCGTCGGGCGCGCTCGGCGTCGAGCTCGAGGCGGTGGTCTCGACCGCGGTCACCTTCGCGCCGCTCTCGGGGGCGCAGATCGACTGGTACGTGCGCACCGGCGAGCCGCTCGACAAGGCGGGGGCCTACGCGATCCAGGGCGCGGGCGGCGCGTTCGTCGTCGGGGTCGAGGGGAGCGTGTCGAACGTGGTCGGGCTGCCGCTCGCGGAGACCGCCGCGCTGCTCCACCAGGCCGGCCTGCGCCTGCCGTGGGAGGCCGCGTGAGCATCGCCGCGAACCTCGCCGCCGTCCGCGCGCGGCTGCCCGCCGCCGTGACGCTGGTCGCCGTCTCGAAGACCCAGCCGCCCGAGGCCATCCGCGAGGCGTACGCCGCGGGGCAGCGCGACTTCGGCGAGAACTACGCGCAGGAGTGGCGCGAGAAGGCGGACGCCCTCGCCGACCTCGCCGGCCTGCGCTGGCACTTCATCGGCGCGCTCCAGTCGAACAAGGTTCGGGTCCTCGCTGGCCGGGTGGCCTACGTCCACACCGTGGACCGCGACTCCCTCGCGCGCGAGCTTTCGCGCCGGTTCGCCGCGGCCGGGGCCGTGACGCGCGTCTTCCTCGAGGTGAACGTGGCGGGCGAGGCGGCGAAGGCGGGCTGCACGCCCGAGGAGACGCCGCGGCTCGCCGAGGCCGTGCGCACGCTGCCTGCCCTCGAGCTCGCCGGCCTCATGTGCATCCCGCCCGCGGAGGGCGACCCGCGCCCGCACTTCCGCGCCCTGCGCGCGCTGCGGGACCGGCTCGGCCTCGCCGAGCTGTCGATGGGCATGAGCGGCGACTGGCCCGTGGCCGTCGAGGAGGGCGCGACGTTCGTGCGGATCGGCACGGCCATCTTCGGCGCGCGGCCCCCGCGCGGCTGAAGCGCGATCGGCAGGCCGCGCTCGCGGGCGCCTCGCCGTTCGAGCCCCGGAGCGAGCCGGACGAAGGCGAGCCGTAACCGTTCACGCCCAGAAGTCCCATGAGATCGATCGCTTGGGCGAGGGGGATCGACACTCGGTGAAGGATGTGATCTACGCTCCCTGTGCCGGAGCTGGATCCACGCGACGCGCGCATC
>Ga0184637_10000189_pt1 | contig 44614 bp, 38 predicted proteins | sample PLM3_127_b2_FD_133143 | JGI IMG/M metagenome (GOLD analysis project Ga0184637, IMG submission 133143) | Groundwater sediment microbial communities from an aquifer in East River, Colorado, USA - PLM3_127_b2 | ecosystem: Environmental > Terrestrial > Soil > Riparian zone | place: USA: East River...
CACGACGGCGTCGTGATCGGGGAGCGGATCGACAACGATGCGACGCTGCCGATTCTCGCCGCGATGGCCGTCTCGCAGGCGGAGGCCGGCGCAGACATCGTCGCGCCGTCGGACATGATGGACGGCCGCGTGCTCGCGATTCGCGAGGCGCTCGACGCCGCGGGCTTCACGGAGGTCGCGATCGGCAGCTATTGCACGAAGTACGCCTCGGCGTTCTACGGCCCGTTCCGCGAGGCGCTCGACTCGGCGCCGCGCGCCGGCGATAAGCAGACCTACCAGATGGACCCGGCCAATGCGCGCGAGGCGCTCCGCGAGCTCGCGCTCGACGAGGCCGAAGGAGCAGACTGGGTGATGGTGAAGCCCGGCCTCGTCTACGCCGACATCATCCGGATGGTGCGCGACCACACCGCGCTGCCGGTTGCGGCCTATCACGTGAGCGGCGAGTACGCGATGCTGCGCGCCGCCGCCGAGCGCGGCTGGCTCGACTACGACCGCTGTCTGCTCGAGAGCCTGCTCTCGCTCAAGCGCGCCGGCGCCGACGTGATCTTCACGTACGGCGCGCTCGACGCCGCGCGCCTGCTACAGGCTTCCGCCCGCGCGTGAGGCTTCGCGCGGGCCGACCGCCCGCGGCGAAGTCTCTACGCGGCCCTTACGGCGTGGTGGTCATCGTCTTCTTCACGACGACCTTGGTGGCCACCATCTTGTCGCCGTTCTTGGTGTAATGGATGGTCACCGGAACGCCGGATTTCACGGTCTCGACCGCGACGGCCTTGCCGTTCTCATCGACGTAGGTCGTGGTCTTCGTGGACGAATAGGTGACCGGAGCGGTCGACGTGGACGTCCTGATCGCGATCGAGTCCGGGCCGAACTGACTGACGGTCCCGGCGGTCGTCGTGGTCGTGGTCGTCGTCGTGGTCTCGGTCTTCTTCTCCACGGCGCCCTGTGCGAGGACTTGGGGGGCAAACAGCACCACACTCAGAAAGGTCAGGCCACAAAAGGTACGAATGATGTTCTTCTTCATGATGGTTTTCCTTGTTTTAGGGCGTCCACGGACGGCGCGTGCCAGTTCGTGAGCGCACAGCGGGGATCGAGTTCGACCCGCTGATTGCGCAGTAGCTGCAATCGACGTGCCGGATGCCGCCGGATGCGCGGGGACGTCGGCAGATCCTGGCGATTGCACTCTTTGCGAAATTCCGGTCGCAATCGCTGTAGATTCTTCTCTGCCTATCCGATTCGCTCGGTCCCACCGATGCGACACGGCGCGGAAGCCCTCTGGACCACCCCCGAGGAGGGAAGACGAGTGCGTTCTTTCGTCATGGCACGTGTCTTGCTGTTCTTCGGCATCAGGAGGAAAAAACATGTACTACGGAATCGGTGGAACCATCGCGTGCTGATCGTCGTCGTTCTGCTCTTGACCGGCCGACTGTGAGCGATCGCGGACGATTATGCACCGCTAATCCGCCCTACCAGCGGTGCAGCTCGGGCAGCACCTGTTCGGCGAACAGCCGGACGCTCCGCTCCGCCATCTCTACCGGCATGCCGCCGTAGTGGACGATCAGCGACAGCTCATAGTCGCCGAGCAACGCGCGGCGACGGCGTAGCTTTTCGAGCAGCTGCTCCGGGGTGCCCCAGGTCTGGATCCCGCAGTAGATCCGCGCGGAGTTCTCGAGCCCGACCGCCCGTAGGCCCTCGCTGGCATTGCCGTAGAACTCGTAGCCCTTCGTGTGCTTGAAGTGCTCGGTCATCAGCTCGTAGTGCTGGAGGATCGAGAGGTAGTAGTTGGACATGTACTGATGGGCCAGCTCCTCCGCCTGAGCCGGATCCGGATGGCAGAACATCAAGTCGCCGGTCAGCGGCGGCGGCGGCGGGCCCTCCTGGTATTGGCTCCACGCCTGGCGGTAGGCGGCCAGCGCCCCGTCCTTAAACATCTCCCAGGGCGTCTGCGAGAACACCATCAGCCGAGCGCCCAGCACCGCGACCTGCTGCACCGACTCGGGCGAGATGCCGACGCAGTAGAAGCGGTCGCGGAAGCCGCGCAGTGGCCGCGGTCGGATCTCGGTGCGGATCTGCGGGTAGTACGGCCCCTCCCCCTCGATGAAGCCTTTGTCGAGGCCCTCGATGATCATCCGCGACGCCTCGTCGAAGCGCTCGCGAGAGCTGTTCATGTCGATCCCGAAGTGCTCGTACTCCACGCGCGCGAGGCCCCGGCCGAGGCCGAGCAGCGCGCGGCCGCCCGACAGGTGGTCGAGGAACGCGATCTTCTCGACCACGCGCAGCGGGTCGTTCCACGGCACGATCACCGCGCCGGTGCCGAGCTGGATCCGGCTCGTCTTCCCCGCCATGTACGACAGGAACTGCACGTTGTCCGGACACGCCGAGTAGTCGGTGAAGTGGTGCTCGGGCGGCCACAGCGAGTCGTAGCCCTGCGGCTCGGCCAGGTCGGCGATCCGGATCTGGTCGCGCACCATGTCCGCGTCCGAGCCGCGCCCCTGATAGTTCTGGAAGATCAGCAGGATTCCGACTTTCACGTTCTACTCCGTTGAATGACTACGAGCCCGGGACTTCGGGTCCGGGGTTGCGCGCGTGGCGGATCGCGTCGAGCCGCGCGTGGCAGGCGTCGCGCCACGGGTCGCCTTCCGGAGACAACACGTAGAAGCGCTGCTCCCGGATCGCCGCGAGCGTGCGCGCGGCGATCGCGTCCGGGTCGGTGCCCGCGCTGGTGCTGTTCCGGATCGCCGTCTCGACCAGCTCGCGCTCGGCGTGGGACGGCCCACCACGCTTGTGATGCTCGGGGCGGTTGCGATCGGAGTCGCCGATCCGCGTGTTCACCAGCTCGGGGCACAGCACCGACACGCCGATCGCCGCGCCCTTCGCGGCGAGCTCGAGGTGCAGCGTCTCGGCCAGCGCGAGCACGGCGTGTTTGCTCATATAGTACGGAGCGCAGAACGGCGCCGAGGTGACACCGGCCATCGACGCGGTGATCACCACGTGACCCGCTTCGCCGTGCGCGAGCTGCAACGGCGTGAACGCCCGCACGCCGTGGATCACGCCCCAGACATTGACGTCGAACACCCACGCGTAGTCCGAGAGCGGCGCTTCCCACGACAGGCCGCCGGCGAACACGCCCGCGTTGTGACAGACGATGTGGATCCGGCCGAACGCCTGCTGCACCTGCAGGGCGAGCGCGCTGACCTGGTCGGCAACCGCGACGTCGGTCGCCACCGCCCGCACCTCGGCGCCGGCCGCGCGCAGCTCCGAGGCCACCGCCTCGAGCGGCGCGCGCTGCACGTCGGCGAGCACCACGCGCATGCGCTCGGCCGCGAACGCGCGACCCAGCGCGCGCCCGATGCCGGAAGCGGCTCCGGTCACCACCGCCACGCGTCCGGCGAGATCTCGCATCGGGCGCGGATTCTATCGCAGCCCGGAGCGAGCGACGTGCATCATCCGGACGGAACCGAGACCTCGAGGTCGCGGAGGAACCTGCGCCAGTGGCTCGGAGGCGACGGGGGCGAGGTCAGGCAGCTTCCGGTCGAGGGCCGCCCGGCGAGCTTGCCGCCCGGGCGGAAAGTGGTCATATTTAATGGTCCTATGAAGACAGTCCCGGTGACCGAGTTCAAGGCCCGCTGCTTGTCCTTGCTCGAAGATGTCGCGAGGACGGGACATCCGCTGCTGGTGACCAAGCACGGCAAGCCCCTCGCACGCGTGATGCCAACGGGTGGGGCCAAGGCGCAGCGCCCGCAAGACACCCTGTTCGAAAGCGTCGAGATCATCGGGGACGTGATCGCTTCCGTCCGTCCTGCAAGGGCATGGAACGCGGCTCGAGGCGTCCTCGTCAAGCGCAACGCACGAGCGAAGAGCCCCCGCAAGTCGGTCCGATGATCGCGTTACTCGACACCCACATCCTGCTGTGGTGGTTTCAAGGGTCGAAGCGACTGTCGTCGGCCCAGCGACGGATTCTCGCCCGGGCAGACGATGACCACCCGCTCGGCGTCTCGGACGTGACGCTGTGGGAGGTCGCGATGCTGGTCGAGCTGCAACGTGTCCGGTTGTCACTTCCCATCGACGAGTGGCTGGCCCGTGCTACCGCCGCGCCGCTGGTGGAGCGTTGCGGGATCTCTCCCGCGATCGCGCGCGAGATGGTGGACCTGAGTGCGACGCGAGACTGGGACCCCGCCGATCGAATCATCGTCGCGAGCGCGCGTGTGTTGGGGATACCCCTGGTGACCGGTGACACGAGAATCGCGGAGTCCGGTCTGGTGCAAACGATCGAATAACGGCCGAAAGTTCATCGCGCAGGCGCCGTATCGAGCGTGCTACAGCGAGCGGTGGCTTCGACTGGGCGACGTTCGGCGCAGCGTAGCTTACGCGCCGAAGCGCGGCAGCATCACGAACGCGGTCAGCGGGTCCAGCACCGACGCGCTGGTGCCGAGCGTGGATCCGGGCAGCACGGTCCCGAACGCGCCCACCTCGCCGTGGAGCGCGAGGTAGTTCAGCACCGCGGCCTCTGCGAGCGCGGTCACGTTGTCGGCAATCGGCGATGCAGCGGTCTCCACCGAGCCCGACGCGCGGTAGCGCCCGACCTGGTTGCCGGTCGCGGTGAGGCCGGGCCGGCCGTCGGGGTCGAACACGAGCATCACGGTGGAAGAGGTGTCCGAGCTGTCGCCGCGCCACACGAGCTTGCCGGCGCCGTCCACCGAGTTGTCGACCACCCCGTCGCTCGCCACCGACCCGTCACTCACCAGGTAGATCACCAGCGGCAGGCCCTTCGCCGCCGCATACTCGAGCGCCGCGCCGATCGCCTGGCCCGCGATCTCGTCCTTGCGCTCGCCGGTGGCGCGCGTTCCGTCGTGATAGTCGTAGCCGCCGAACTCGATCGTTCCGGCGCCCGCGAACCCGCCGAGCACCAGCTTCATGATCGACGCCGTCTTGCGGAACTCGCTCTGGTTGAACTCGGCCGGGCTGATGATCGCTGTGAGCTGCGGATCCTGCAGCGGATCGACCTGGTTCGGGTCGCCGAACTGACCCACCAGCTCGGTCGTCTCCTGGTACGAGCAGTTGATCAGCGCCTTGACCAGGTCGGTCTCCGGCAGCTTCGCCACCTTGCTGCCGCTGATCGCCTCCGACGCCGCCATCACCGCCGCAGCGTCGGCTGAACCCTCGAGCAGCGTGACGAGCTGGCCGGTGTCGACGAGTCCAACCGCCTCGCCCGGCGAGGCCACCTTGGTCGGCCTTGCGGTCGGATCGAACATCGACATCGGAACCGTGGAGTTGCCGCCGGAGTCGGTGCTGTCGGTACCGGCGAGTGCGAGCAGCGCTCCGTCCGCGCCCGCGGCGTGGATCCCGTAGACGGGATTGTGCGGGTTGTTGCCGGTGTCATTGTCCGAGCGCGCGCAGAAGACGCAGCCGTTCACCCGGTCGAGCGTCGTCTGGGCAGCGCGCAGCCTGATGCCCCGCAACAGCGCGCTCTCGCTGTGGAAGGCAAGCCCCAGCGACGCGTCGACGAAGGCGGGGTCGACGGGGGTGCGCCCGGCCGGCAATCCGACCTTGGTGTAACCCTGGGCCGAGAGCGGGTCGAGCTGCGTGTTGGTGCCGACGAGCACGTTCGAGCCGGCGATGCTCGCACCGCCGCCCAGGTCGAAGACCAGGAACGGAAGCTTACCGCCTGCCCCGCCGAGGCCGCACTCGATGATCGCCTGTGCGCGCGCCTCGCTGCTCTGGAACAGTCCGAGCAGGCTCGGCGCCGCGATCCACGCCGCGCCGGTGATGAAGCCCTGGGCCAGGAACTGGCGCCGTGTCACCGGCCGCGGGTGGTCCGGATACCGGAACGGGGCCATCTGCCCTTCGCCGTAAGCTCGCTTCGCCATTTTCTCGTCCTTCCCAGCTGGTCTTCGCTCGCCTGCGGCTCGCTGCGCGAAACTTGCGGTCCTCAATGCAGCGTCACCGCGGCGCTGCCGAGCACGGCCGCGCACGCGCCCTTGACGATCGCCGCGGTGCGCTGGGCGTCGCACGCGCCCGGTGTCGCGCACACCACCACGAGCTGGTCGGTCATCGCGTCCAGCGCCAGCCGAACCTCGGCCCGGGTCGGCTGCATCGCGAGCGTGTCACCGATCATCCGGTCGAAGAGCGGGTTGAAGATCCGATCGCGCTGGGCGGGCGTCGCGAACGCGCTGCTCGCCGGGGCATTGAAGTCGAAGCCCGGGAAGAAGGCATTCCGATCCGGTCCGTCGACCAACGCGTCGCAGTACTCGAGCGCGATCTTCGAGATCGCGACCTGCTGCGACGACACGAACGAGCGCACGTCGTAATCGGGGGGTAGCTGCTCTTCGATCTCGGCGAAGGTGGCAGCCGCCACGCCGCGGCTCTGTCCGGTGAGCGACGCGAACGACGCGTTGATGCGCGCGAAGTCGCGGACGCCGTTCACCGGGCGCGGCTCCGGGTCGAGCAGGATCAGCGCCGGGGGCACCGTGTCTTCGACGACGACGTTCTGGAAGCCGCCGAGATGCTCGAAGACGAGCGTGAACTGGTCGCCGTCCGGGCCGGCCGCGCCCTTCGGGATGATCGTGCACTGGCGCGACAGCTCCTGCTTGGTTCCGTTCGCGGTCGTATCGATCGTCTCGAAGCCCTGCCCGCTCGGCGCGAGCGTGCCGTTCACGGCGATCCGAATGTTCGCGATCCGCGATCCGTTCGGGCTCGGCGTGCGCAGCGTCGGCTGGCAGAACATGTAGCTGTACGCGTCGTAGTCGGTGACGATGAACTCGACCGCGCTACCGGCGCCCATCCACTGCGCGACGTCGAAGCGCAGCAGCAAACGCTCGCCGACGCCCGCCTCGTAGTTCTGCACGATCTGCGCGTCGGTGAGCGCCTGCTGGTAGATCGCGACGAGCCGGATCTGGCCCTTCCACGGCGCGGTCCGGCTCGGCTCGGCGCCAAGCGCCAGCCGGAACGTCGGATCCCAGTTCCAAAGCCGCGCCGGGCCGATCGGGTCCGGGTCCTGTGTGAAGCGGCCGTCCACGTAGATGCGCCGGCCGCGGAACTGGTCGTAGGTCACCATCACGTGCTGCAGCCGATCCTGGGCGTCGCGATCCCCGTCCGCGGTCTGTAGCGCGGGCAGGCCGTTCTGGCCGCCGTCGAGCGCTGACGGGTGGATGCTGCGGGTGCGCGCGTTGTAGTTGTACTCGGCCTGTCCGATCATCATGTTCGCGACGCCGATGAACTGCGAGTACGTGACGATGCGCGCCACGTTGTCACTGCCCTGATCGATGTTGTCCGGCGTGATCCAGGCCTCGATCGTGTACTGCTGGGTGCCGGCGCTCGGATCGGCGATCCGATCGAAGAGCTTGCGGCTCGCGCTGGTCGAGCCGAGCAGCGAACCGTCCTCGATGTCCACGCCCCAGGACGTCATCCAGGTCACCTGGTCGCGCAGCGTGAGATCGAGCGCCGGAGCGACGCCGCTGGTATCGCGGGCGACCGTGCCCGCGCCTTCCTTGAACTCGTAGAGCGCGATCAGGTTTCCGCCGTAACGCTCGCTGCCGGTGTCGACGAGGCCATCGCCGAGCGACTGCGCGTTGCTCGCGAGCGCGCCGTCCACGCTGACACCACCGCTGCCGTAGTCCACCGCGTCGGCCCAAGCCTGGATCGCCGCAGCCATCATCGCGCCGTCCGACCCGCAGTTGCTCCAACAGTGGTGCGCGAGCGACACGAGCTTCACGACGATTCGCGACGAAGACGGACTACCGAGGTTCACCTTGCCCTGGCTGGTGATCGCCTGATAGGCGGCGGAGACGTTCGGCTGCGCGAAGTGCGGAGAGCCGGGGCCGTTGCCCTCGTGACACTCGGCGCAGTACTGGCGCACGATCGGGTAGACGGTGGTCTGGAACGCCTCGACGCCGCCGGCCTGTGCCGACAGGTCGAGGAAGCCGTCGCTCTGCGTTGCCGTGCCGCCGCTCGAGCTGCCGCTCCAGTCGCCGCAGGCCGACGAGAGGCTCGCGACGCACAGCAACGCGACCCAGGTTCCGGGGAGGCGCTGGGTGCGCATGGCTACTCGCCCTCCGTGCAGTAGATCGCGACGTCGGCGAACACCTGCCGCAGGTCGTAGGTTCCGTCGCGCTCGAACTCGCTGGCGATCGCCCGGATCTCGTCGGCATCCGGGTCGCTCTGCGGCGGCCGGAAGCACACGTGCTCGAACACCTTCTGCACCTGGCACTCGGCGAACGCGCGGCTGTGTGCGACCTCGGTGCCGAGGCTCTTCGGGCCAAGGCCGTTGCCAGGCTCGAAACCGCTCCAGCCGAGCGCCGCGTTCTGGCCGCTGCGCCAGAGATTGCGCCAGCTATTGTCGACGGTCAGGTGACCGCCCGGGAACACCCCGGTGTTGATCGCGTACTTGCCCTGTACCTGCTCGGGGGTGTGGATCATGCGCTGCTGACCCGCGTCCCACTCGAAGTAGGCGTAGGCGCCCGCGAGCGGATCCATGCCCGAGTGACACCCGACGCACTGCGTGTGGAAGATCTCGCTGTCGCCGCCGGGGCTCCGGTTGACGTCCTGGCGGATCCGATCCGCCGGGCGGCTCGTATCCTTCAGCGCCTCCATGTCGCGACACAGGTAGTTCATCGCGGTGAAGCGCCACATCCTGCGGTTGGTTCCCGCGCTGAAGAAGGCCTCGGCGGCGGCGCGCGTCGTCACGACGCCCGCGGCGTCGTTCGCGGTGATCTGGGAGCCCGGCAGCGTCGACTGCGGTACGCCCACGAGCTGGCTGGGGCTCGAGAGGTCGACCCCGAGCGACTGAATCTCGACGTAGTGCTGATTGCTGGTGTGCTGATAGGACGTCGGCACGACGCCGGGCGCGGCGACGTAGACCAGGTCGGCGGTCAACACCTGGTCGAACGAGATTCCGTCGCGGATCATCCCGATCACGGTCGCGGTGTAGTCGTTCAGATCCGCGAAGACGGTCTGGTCGACGTTGGTCCACGGCGTCACGAAGTTCACCAGCGCGACGTTGTAGAAATCGCGCGAGCCGACCGCGACCATCGCGGCGTCGAAGAGCTGGGCGTGCGTCGGGGCAGGCCCGATCCGCGCCACCATGTCGGCGAGCTGCGCTTCGTTGGGCGGAACGCCGACCAGGCGATCGTACATGCGCTTCGCCCGATCGCGCGCGTCGGCCGACGCGGACGCCCCGAGCAGCAGCACGAGCAGCGCCACCCACAAAGCGCACGCATGCCCCAGGACGGCTCGCGGCGAGAAGAAATGCAGACCGGTCATGGAGCTCCTCGGTCGCGGCCCCCTCGCCTCGGCCGGTCGTTCACCGCTACGGCTCGTGCGCTCCGAAAGAAGGTGAGATGTGTCACGTCTCGAGCCGGGATCGGGTGATCCCCGTCACCGATCGAGGCGGGGTTCAACTGCCGCGCGCGAGGAGCCGATGACGGGCCGGATCCGATCATGCCTGTCCCGCGCATCCCGCGTCTGTGCAAAGCACTCGCCGGCGCCTCCGCGCTGGCGGCGGCCTCGCTCGCCGGCGCGGAGCCTCGCCTGGCCGCGGGCGCGTACGAGGGCGGCGAGCCGCGCCTGGTCGCGCGCCTGCGGGCGGATCCGCGCGGCGATCGCGTGTGGCGCGTCGGAGTCGAGCTCGTTCCGGATCCCGGCTGGCACGTCTACTGGCGCAATCCCGGCGACACCGGGCTCGCCCCGCGCATCGACTGGCAGCTCCCGGGAGCCCGCTTCGGCGAGATCGACTGGCCCACTCCGCGCGCATTCCGCGACGCCGGCGATCTCATGAGCTTCGGATACGAGCGACCCGTGCTGCTGGCGACCACCGCGCGAGTGCCGCGCGGGGCCCGCGAGCTCGCGGTGCACGTGGACGCGCTGGTCTGCGCCAACCTGTGTCTCCCCGGAACCTTCGACCTCGCGATCGGGCTCGATCCGACCGCGCCCGACTCGGAAGACCGCGCGCGCTTCGCCGCGACGTCGCTGGAGGTGCCGCGACCGGTCGAGCAGAGCGGCGTACAGCTCGCCGTCGAGACGACAGCGGACGCTCTCGAGGATGGCGCGCTGCGCGCGGTGCTGACCGTGCTTCCGTGCGGACCGCTGCCCGCGACCGCGTCCTGCGGCGTCGTCTCGGCGGCGGGGTCCCGTCCCGGTCTGCTCCCCTACGCATCGCCCGAGGCCGCCTGGCTCGCCTCACCGCCGCAGCCGCATCCCGGTGCGCCGGGAGCGTTCACCGTCCTGCTCGAACGCACGTGGCTCGGAGCGGGGCCGCCTGCTGCGGATCCGATCGTCGTCGCGGGCGTCGTGCCGCTGCGGGACGCGAACGGCCGCGACGTCTCGGTCGAGATCTCGCTCGCCGTGGCGTCGGGGGGTGGCGAACCGGCGGCCGCGGGCACCACTCCATGGCTGTGGCTGCGCGCGGTGCTGCTCGGCTGGCTCGGCGGCGTGATCCTGAACCTGATGCCGTGCGTGCTCCCGGTGCTCGCGATCAAGCTCGCCTCGTTGGCGGCGCTCGCCCACGGCTCGCGCCGCGAGCATCACCGACACGCGGCCGCGTATGCCGGCGGGATCGCGCTGTCGATGCTCGCGCTCGCCGGAGCAGTGGTGGGATTGCGCGCGGCGGGGACGGCGGTCGGTTGGGGCTTCCAGCTCCAGGAGCCGATCTTCCTGGTCGCGATCTCGGCGCTGCTGGTCGCGCTCGCGCTCAATCTCTTCGGGGCCTTCGAGATCGAGGTGGACACCGGGCGCCTCGGCGGCATCGGGAGCGGCGCTCCTGGCGCTGCGCGCTCGTTCTTCGACGGGCTGCTCGCCGTGGCGCTTGCCACTCCGTGCTCCGCGCCGTTCCTGGGCACCGCGGTGGGCTTCGCATTCGCCAGCCCCGCGCAGGTCGTTGTCTCGATCTTCCTGGCGATCGGCCTCGGCCTCGCCACTCCGTTCGTGCTCGCCGCGTTCTTCCCCGCCGTCGCGCGCCGGATGCCGCGCTCCGGCGCGTGGATGGCAGACCTGCGCGGCGGCCTCGCGTTCGCGCTGCTCTTCACCGTGGTCTGGCTGTTGTGGATCCTCGGCCGGGTCGCCGGCGCGGGGGCGATCGCATCGGCGCTCGTGCTGCTGCTGGGAATCGCCGCCGCGGGCTGGGCGCTCGGCCTCGCGCAGCGGCGCGGTCGTCGGGTCCCAGCGACCGCCTTCGCCGGCGTGCTCGGCGCGATGGCGGTGCTGGGCATCGCGAGGCTCGATCTCGCCCCCGCCGCGGACGCCGGCGCCGACGTCGACCCGCCGGTGATCCAGGGCGCGCGCGCGTTCTCGGCGTCACTCGTCGACGAGAGCCTCGACGCGGGGCGTCCCGTCTTCGTCTACTTCACCGCGGACTGGTGCGTCACCTGCAAGCTGAACGAGAGGAGCGTGCTCGCCGATCGGCGTGTCGAGCCCGAGCTCGAACGACTCGGCTACGACGTCTACCACGCCGACTGGACGCGGCGCGACGAGACGATCCGCGGCGCGCTCGCGCTGCTCGGCAAGGCCGGTGTGCCGGTCTACGCGCTCTACGCGCCCGACGCGCCGGAAAGTCCGCGGCTCCTGCCGGAGCTGCTGACGGTCGATGGTCTGCTCGATGCGCTGCACGACGTAGCGGCAAGGAGGCCGACTCTCGAGTCGGCCGACGCGCAGCGAGCCGCAGGCGAGCGAAGGCGGGCCCCTGCACGGGGCTGACAGCACGCGGGTCCGTGACGCCGCTCACCGAGCCCGCGGCCCCGCCTCGCGATGAAGAGCGGAGCCTGAACGGAGGAAGCGTGTCCCCGTTTTCCAGTTTTCTAAGCATCGCGGCGCTCGTCGTGTGTGCGCTCGCCGCACCGATCCGCGCGCTCGAGCAGGGCGACGCCGCACCGGCCTTCTCGGCCCCCGGGGTCGCGGGCGGCGTTGTCTCTCTGGCTTCCTATCGCGGAAAGGTCGTCTATCTCGACTTCTGGGCCTCCTGGTGCGGTCCCTGCGCCCAGTCGCTACCGGCGCTCGAACGGCTGCGCCGCGAGTTCGCGGCCGGCGATTTCCAGGTGGTCGCGGTGAACGTGGATCACAATACGGCGCTCGCGAAGTCGTTCCTGCGCCGGCGTCCGGTCGGGTACCCGAGCGCGCTCGATCCCGAGGGCGCGATCCCGGGCCGCTATGGCGTCGAGTCGATGCCCACCTCGTTCCTGATCGACCGCGACGGGATCGTGCGCCACGTGCATCGGGGATTTCGCGCAGAGGACGAAGCACTGCTGCGCGAGCGGATTCAGGGCCTCGTGGCGGCGGGACGATAGGACGGCATGCGCTGGGCTCGGCGGGTGGGATCGCGGTGGCTGCTGGTGGCGCTCGCGTGCGCCGGCTGCAGCTCCGTGCGGCCGTGGGAGCGGGAAGCGCTCGCGCGAGCCGACATGGCCTGGGATCCCGACCCGCTCGACAAAGCACTGCACCAGCACATCCAGTTCAGCAAGGAAGCGTCGCTGGACGGAGGCGGCGCCGGCGGCGGCGGCTGCGGCTGTAACTGAAACGATGTCCAGCGACGGTGGGGGGAAATGATTCGCCTCGAGCGCCAGAGCCGGGCCGCGGCCCGCCGCGCGCGGCTGCGCCGCCGGCAAGAGCGCCGGCTCGCGCGCGCGCGCAGGCCTAGCGCCGTGCTCCACGCGCTGACGTCGAGCGCGCTGGCGCTGCCGGGCCTCTCGCTGCGGGCGTCCGCCGAGTCGGCGCCGACGGAGGTGCGCACCGACTACCGCTTCTCGCGCTACGCCGAGGACAAGCTGCCGGGCGGAAAGGTGGCCGTCGGCGGTGAGCGCGGCCGCTATGACATCGACATCCACCAGTTCCGCTTCGAGACCGGGCTCAGCGATCGCATCGGCGTCGCGATCGAGCTGGCCCACGAGGCGATGAGCGGCGCGACACCCTGGTACGTCACCCCGGGGCCGAACGGCGGCGACCCGGTGCAGGTGATGACCCAGGCCACGATCGAGGAGCGGCGGACCGACGCGCTGCTCTCCAGCAGCTACTACCTCGAACGCGGCAAGGCGTCGCTCGGCGCCGGCGTCTCGGTCGAGAACGACTACCTCGCGGTCAACGGCAGCCTGGGCGGCGAGCGGCAATTCAATGAGAAGAACACCACGCTCTCGGGAGGGGTCGGGGCGTCCGTCGATCGCATCACGCCCAGCGACACCAACCAGTATCCGACCCGGCCCAAGGAAGAGGATAAGCAGAGCTACGACGTGTTCGTCGGTCTCGGCCAGGTCGTCGGGCGCAACACGAATCTCCAGTCGTCGCTGAAGTACCAGCATGCGACGGGCTTCCTGTCCGACCCGTACAAGCTCGCGTTCGTCGCCGGGAACCCCGAGACGGACGAGCGACCCAGCCAGCGCAACCAATTCTCGTGGCTCACGCGCTATCGCCATCACGTTTCGACTCTCGATGGCACGCTGCACTTCGATTACAAGCTCTACCTCGACGACTGGAACATGAACTCGCACACCTTCGAACTCGGCTGGTATCAGACGCTCTGGGACCGCATCCGCCTGGTCCCCTCGCTGCGCTACTACTCGCAGAGCCAGGCCGACTTCTACGCGCCGTTCTACACGGCACCCCGCAGCGACGGACTCCGCTCGAGCGATTACCGGCTCTCGCCGTTCGGCGCGTACTCGTGGCGGATCGAGGCCGCGACGCGCTTCCAGACCTGGAGCTTCGTGTGGGATGCGAGCGTCGCCTGGGAGCGCTACGTCAGCGACGCTGATCTCGCGATCCAATCGGTCGGCGTCGAGAACCCGGGCCTCGTCTCGTTCAACCTGTTCACGGTCGGACTGACCGCGCGCTTCTAGCGTGGCGCTGCACCGCTTCCGCTTCAAGGCGATGGGCTGCCCGTGCGCGTTGCAGATCTACGCGCCGTCCGCGGGCGACGCGCGCGCGTGGGCGGCGAGCGCGCGCGGCGAGATCGCGCGGCTCGAGCGCAAGTACTCGCGCTACCGCGCCGACAGCCTGCTGTCCCGGATCAACGCGAGCGCCGGCGATCCGGACGGGGTGCTGGTCGACGGCGAGACGGCGTCGCTCTTCGACTACGCGGCGACGTGTCACGCGCAGAGCGCAGGCCTGTTCGACGTCACGTCGGGCATCCTGCGGCGCGCGTGGGACTTCCGGTCCGGCCGCCTCCCCGAGGCCGCGCAGATCGAGGCGCTCTTGCCCCGCGTGGGCTGGGCGAAGGTGCGCTGGGCGCCGCCGCGCATCGCGCTGCCGCTCGAGGGCATGGAGCTCGATCTCGGCGGCTTCGTGAAGGAGTACGCGGCCGACCGCACAGCAGCGCTGTTGCGCGCGTCCGGCTGTCGCTCGGGGGTGGTGGATCTCGGCGGGGACCTCGCGGTGGTCGGCCCGCACCCGGACGGGCGCCCGTGGATCGTAGGCGTCCGCGACGCGGCGCACGCGGAGCGGCCCGCGCTTTCGGTGCCGCTGTTCGCTGGCGGCATCGCGACCAGCGGCGACTACGAGCGCGCCATGGTGGTCGGCGGCGTGCGCTACGGCCACATCCTCGACCCGCGCACCGGCTGGCCGATCGCGGGCCTCGCCAGCGTCACCGTGCTGGCGAGCTGCTGCCTGATCGCCGGCAGCGCATCGACGATCGCGCTGCTCCACGGCGACCGCGCGCGCGCCTGGCTCGACGCGCTAGGCCTCCCGCACGTCCGGCAGACCCACGCGGGGGAGATCGAGAATCGGATTCCCGCGCCGCCGATTCAGAGCCCCGCGGCGCCGCCAGCCGCGCGCCATCGCCCCGCCCACCGCTGACCGCGGCGATCACTCAGCGACCACTCAGCCTTCTCGAGAGCAACGCGGGGCAGAGCCGAACTCAGAGCTGCCTTCGGGCTGAACTGTCGACAATGTCCAGGCTTTTAGCGAGGGGGCCAGTCCTGTTATTGGGGTTCCGCCTTATCTTTGACCGGCTCCTCTGCGGGCGTGAAGGAAGACGTGAGCCATTCGCGCACTTGCTTGACCCGCGGGTTATCCCAGTTGATCAAGAGCTGCCAACCACCGGCGACGATAAGGCTGACGAGTGCGACCACGGCGCCGCCAACCTTTACTAGCCGACGGACCCAGCGCGGTTCACCGCTTTTATCATATCGTAAGTTGTGAGCGCGGTCAGACCATCCTCGCGTCATCCCTCGGCCAAAAGCATGAACGTAGAGAAGATGGAGACAACAGCCGCCAAATTGGATGAGCTAGGCGTGTCGAGCATAGGTAGTTTGGGCTGGATTCTTGCAACGTCCGAGAAGTAGCATTCTGTCCACTATCCCCGTAGCGGGGCGACGGCGCGACACCGTCGCGGCCGAGCGCCCGCGGCGTCCAGACGAGCGTGACGGGATCGATCTCGAGGGCTCGTCCCGGAGCTCGGCCAGCTGTTCACGCTCGCTTCGCGCCGGCGCGGACGCCTCTTCTGAGGGCTAGGCGAGGTATCGGCGATACTTTACGGCTAGGAATGGATGGAGCACGATGCCATTAGCGGGAGAACGAGGAAGATTGGCATGGGTTGGTCCTTCCGGAAGTCGGTGAGCCTTGGACCCTTACGCCTCAACTTCTCGAAGGGTGGGGTTGGCGTCTCAGCCGGTGTTCGCGGAGCATGCGCGCGCTCCACGCGAGCCTCGACGCAGCGACACCGGCCGCTGCGCCCTCGGTCTCGTCATCGGATACGCCGCTCTCGCTCACGGACGCTACTCCTATGAACGCTGGACCTCAGTCTCTCCGGCGCGGGAAGACGGCCGCGATACTTGACGAGCGTGGCCCAGAGTGGGAATACCGTGCCCTCGCCGCCGCGCTCACGGATGTAATGGCGAACCCGCCACCGGTACCCACGTCGCCCATCCCGACGACGAGGCTTTCGGACCGCGAAACAACCGACTGGGGCCGTGAGCAGCTCAAAGTGCGCCGAGACTTCGCCGACGCTGTCCACCGCATCTTCGACCGTGAACTCGTCGGGGCCCTGGGGCCACCGGGGCAGCCAGGCGACCCGAACGCCATCCTCGCAGTCGCGTGGAAACTTGGTCGGCAGTATGCGGAGGGGCGAGCCTGGACGGCGACCGCGCGCTCCACTCCGGTTGATCCCGCGTTCGGTGGTCATCGTGGCCGGGTATGGGGAGCCGATGCGCCAATTCCTCGACTCGAATCCGGGCTTGCGCTCCCGGTTCACGCGTTTTATCGAGTTCCCGGATTACACGCTGGATGAACTCGTCGAAGTCCTGCAAGGCATGTTGAGGCAAGCGCGCTGCTCACTCACACCGGAGGCGGTGGTACGCGCCCGCTCCCTCCTCAGCCAACTGCGCGCCCCGCCGGCGGAGGGATTCGCTAATGCGCGCACGGCGCGCACGCTGTTTGAGCGTATGCTCGCCAACCAGTCCAACCGGCTGGCAACGGACTTGGACCTCTCCCGGGAAGATCTCACCATACTGCAGGCCGACGACGTCCCTGCTCCTCGTTCACTCAACCAGTTGTAGGGCGGCAGGCCATGCTCCCTCACCCCGGGTCATTTGCGACGTGGCGCACGCGATCAGCGACTCTGCGGGTAGCTGCTTATCTTGATCTTGACGGCGCGTGGGTAGCGACGCGGTCGTCTGGGGGAAGGATCAAGAGGGCCAGCTCCTGGTGGAGGCCGTCGAGCCGGTGAGGCAGGTTGCCCGGTGGGGTGAGCCACGCGGTGAGCCAGAAGCCGCGCAGCAGAAGCAGGGTGTGGCGGAAGCTGATGCTCGTCCACAGACGTGGCTGCTGAGAAAGGGATGGCGGAGCCATTGGCTGGTCGATCCCGTGGAGGTTCCGGGATCGCCCCGGTAGCAGGCTGCGGATCGAAGCGCACCAGCTGCGGCCTTCGATCGCTTCGTCTTGATTCTAGTCGCGAGTCTTGTCCTGCTTGGATGGTTCTGCTTGTCTCGCCTGTGACGCGGCCGGCTCGAGCGGGCCGAGCTCGCGGGCGAGGCGTTCGGCCAGCTCGCGGGTCTCGGGGCGCAGGATCTCGGCCTGGGCGGCGATCAATAGCTGGCTCTTCCGCTTCTGCTCGCTCGTGGTGCGGAACGCGAACCCGAGCCACGGGATGTCCTTCAGCCACGGCACGCCGGTCACGACCTGCTCGCTGAAGGGCTGCTCGGCCGTCGCGATCACCGCGATCTCGCCGTGCCGGAGTCGGATCACCGATTCGACCCTGATCTGCCGGATCGTCGGGCCGACCTCCTCGACCGTACCCGCTTCAGAAGCGCGGAGCGAGCTCACCTCGACGCCGAGCTCGAGGATCACACCACCCTGCGCGCCGATCGTCGGCGTCACCCGCAGACTCGTGCCGACGTCCTGGCGCTCGATGTTCTGTTGCACCTGGAGCGGGGAGCCGGTCTCGGCGGGCGCGGAGCCCGGCGCGGCAGCCCCCGTCTGCGCGACCGGAGTCGACGCGACCGGAATCGGGACGTTGTCCCCGGCGAAGATCTCGTGCTCCTCACCGGTGGTCAGCAGGAGCTGGGGGCGGAGCAGCACGTCGGCGCGCACCTCGCGCCCGTTCATCGTGATCGAGCCGCTCTCGCGCGGAATCTGCACCGCGAACTGCTGGCCGGTGTCGGGGTCGGTGATCGTCAGCAGCAGCGGCGCCCGCGTGAACGCCGCGACGAACGGGCGATCCGCGCTGGGCAGCGTCTGGATGCCGCCCCCACTCGAGTTGGAGACGACGGCCGCGATCAGATCGTCGGGGGCCTTCGGGTTGGTGAGGGTGGGAATCAGGTAGTCGATGCCGAGATCGAGGCTGTCATCGAGATCGTACGACGCGATCGTGATCTCGACGCGCACCGAGGTCGGCTGCCGATCGAGCTCACTCACCACGTCGAAAATCGCGTCGAAGGTCTCCGGCGGCGCGCGGAGCACCAGCGAGTTCGTCGGAGCGTCGGCGACCGCGTCGAACGAGAGGCCGCGCAGGCCACCGCGCCGCGCCGCGGGGTCGCTGGCGTCGCCGGCGCCCGCGTCATCCCGGAGTGCCTGCAACTGTTGGGCGAGCTGCTCCGGGTCGGCATAACGCAGCTTCACCACGTGCAGCTCTCCGCGCCCGCGGGCCGGCCGATCCAGACGATCGACGAGCGCACGCACCCGCTCGACCTCTCCCGGCCGCACCCGGAGCAGCAGCGCGTTCGTGCGCGCGTCGCTCGACGCAACCGGGACGTCCCGCTCGCCGAGGATCTCGAGCACTTGCTCCGCGATCACGTCGGCGTTGCCGTAGCGGAGCGGCCAGATGAGCGGTCGGCCGGCGTCGAGCTGGTCGAGCGCCTCTACCGCGATCCGCAGCTGGCGAAGCAGCGACGCCGGGCCCGACAGGATCAGGCTGTTGGTGGGCTCGAACACCGTCGCGGTCGCAACCTGACCCAGGTAGGGAGTCAGCACGGGCAAGAGGTCTGCCGCTTTCGTCGTCGACAGGCGCAAGAGCGTCGTGACTGGCGCGTCGCTGTCTGCCAGCTTGCCGTCGGGCGCCCACGGGCTCGGCGCCCCGCTGAGCGGGACGACCTTGCGTCCGCCACCCGGCGCGGGAATCGCGGCGAAGCCGCGCAGCAACAGCACGCTGTCGATCAGCGCGAGCGCCTCCGCGCGGCTGACCCGCGGCGGGCCTTCGATCGTCAGCGCGCCGAGCGCCGACACCGCGTCGTCGAAGACGATCGCTTCTCCGGTGGCGCGCGCGAGGTCGGCCACAACCTGCGCGATCGGCACATTGCGGTACGACACGGAGATCGTGTCGTCGCGGGCCGGCGCGGCGGCCCGCGGCAACGGTTCGAAATCGAGGGCGACGATCGACGCGCGCTGCTCGATCCGCGGCGGCGCGCCGGGGCGCCGCTGGATCACCACCCGCACTTCGGGCGGTCCCGACGCCTCCGCGCGGTCGAACGCGGTCACGCGGACGACCGTGCCCTGGACGACGGGGGTGAGGTGGGTCGGCGCCGAGGGATCGAGCGCGGTGCCGGGGAGCGCGACCATCAGCGTGCGGTCGTCGACCAGGATCAGGCGGGGCTCGAGCGGAGCGTCCGCGAAGATCAACAGCCGCTCGCGCTCCGCGTCGACCTCCAGCTCGAGGCCGTAGACCGCAACGGTCCCCGCCGCGACCGCCGCCGGTCCGCCCCCGGCAACGCCCGCGCAACAGGCGAGCAACATGAACGCGCAGCGACGATGCATCGAGCCCTTCAATCCGGGGAGCGGACGGCCGATCTGGGAGGGTGACCGACCGCACACAGGCGTCAACGCGGCGGCTCGAAGAAGGTGGGGGGCAGACCGGCAACCCACCGGAAGCAGAGAGGGGTTCGATGCGCAGCATCCTGTTCCGTCAGCTCGCCTGGAGCGCCGTCGCCTCGCTGGTGTGGGCGGCGACCCCGGCGCAGGCCGCCGAGCTCTATCTCGCCGGCGAGCTCGGGATCGCATCGCTCTCCGGTGAAGGCACCGGCACCAACGACATCGTCGGCACGAACACCGGATCCAGCAAGGATGCGTCGCCGGTGTACGGCGGGGCGCTGGGCATCGTCTTCCCGCTGAACGCGGCGCTGCCGTGGCGGATGCGGATTCCCGGCTTCGCGGTGCCGTACTGGCCGGGCCGCCAGCTCCGCTTCCACGGCGGCGAGGACGTCCGCTTCCCCGACTGGGGCGTGCGCGTCGAGGTGGAGCACCTGCGCGGGCGCGGCGTGGATCTCTCCACGAGCGGCCCCAACGCGCTCGAGCCCTATCGCTCCGACGTGGAGTCGTGGTCGGTGATGGGGAAGCTGCGCATGGACGTCCCGGTGCGCGCCCCGATCTACGCGATGGTCGGACGCGTGCCGTTCCTCGACCCGCTGACGCTCTACGGTGGCGGCGGCGCCGGGATCGGCGTGACCGATCTCGCCGTGGGCGGCCCCGCGTTGCTGTCGGGCTCGGATCATACCCAGGAGTTCGGCTGGCAGGCGGTCGCCGGCATCGGCTACCAGCTGACCGATCGCGTGAAATGGAGCCTCGGCTGGCGCTTCTACGACCTCGGCGAAGCCAAGACGCGACTCGTCGACACGGCGTTGATCGACCGCGGCAGCTACTCGATCGACCTCTCGGCGCACGAGTTCACGACGTCGCTCTCGTTCTCGTTCTGGCGGCTTCCGTTCCTCGGCGAGAACTAGCGCCCTTCCCGACCGGGAACCGAGGCCCAACGGTGATGAAGCGAATCCCCTCGCTCCGGAGCGATCGCGCTCGACGCCGCGGCGGGCGGCCGCGGCCGTCGCTGGCGCGACTCGTCGCAGGCCCGGCCGTGGCCGTGCGCTACCCCGGCTACGCCGATCCGGGAGACGAGCGGCGCACCGCCACCTTCCTGACGGGATCGCTGCTGTTGCACGCGGCGGCGGTCGCTGCGCTATTCGTGATCGCGAGCCTGGCGCCCGAGATCGAGGACCGGATCCTCCACCTGCAGATCCTCTCGCAGGCACCGCCTCCCCCGCCGCCTGTGGTGCCGGAGCCGCTGCCGATCGCAGCGCCCGAGCCCCCGCCGCCCCCAGTCGTGCGGGTTGCCAGGCCGATTCCGCCGCCGCCGATCGCCGTGCCGCAGCCAGTCGCCCGGCCGCTGCCGCCGCCGCCGGTGGTGGCTCTCGAGCCGCTGCCCCAGATCGACCGGATCGCGAAACGCGAAGCGCCGCGCCCGCTCGAGCGGGCCGAGGCTCCCCGGCGCACCGACCCGGCGGCACCGCACCTGGCGCCGCCGCCGCTCGCGATCGACCGGGTCACCGTCGCGTCGCCCGACGCGCCGCGCCTGCCGGCCGCGCACCGTGCGGCGTCCCCTCCCGACCCCATCCGCGCGCCGCGTCCGGTCCGCGACGTCGCGCCGGCGCCCGCGCCGGTCGTCGCCGTTCCCGCCGCGCCCGCGCCGCCGCGCGCCGCGGCACAGCGCCCGAGCCTCACCCCGCCGCGCCAGCCTCGGATCGAGCGCAGCCGGCCCTCCGACACGCGCCCCGACCTTCATGGGGTGGCCCTCGGGTCGCTGGCCCCGTGCAAGAGCGATGCGCGCGAGCTGGATCTGAAGCAGCGCACGGTGGCCACGGCCGGAAAATTGCCTCTCTGTGAGAGCCCGGCTGGCCGATTCCATTTCGTCGAGACGAAGAACGTGAACGCCTTCCTGATGCGGATCGAGCAGGCCGCCGGGCGCCGGTCGGGCGATCGCTGCTCGGAGCTCATCCTCGCGCTCGATTGCCTCACAGATTCCTCCCGAAGGAGCCGAAGATAGATGAGGGCCCTGCTCGCGCTGCCGCTCTTGTGGGTCGCGTCGCTTCCGGCCGCCGCCGCGGAGTCGCCGTGGTCGGGCTATCTCGATTACGCCTACGTGTACTCGTCCGCCGAGCCGGAGGCGCTGCGCGCGCGCCTCGCGCAGTACGGGGGCGAAGCGGGCATCCGGCTCGAGGACTACGTGTCGGTCGCGCTCGGCAGCGGGGCCGCGGACGCCGCGTCCGACCCGGACGCCGTGGTCCGCCGCGCTGCGATCGCGCGTCTCTTGCTCTATCTCGCGTCGGGCGACAGCGAGCAGCTCGACCGCAGCGTCGACGCGGTCGAAGATCTGTCGGGCCGCCTCGACCGCAACGAGAATCGCTACTGGTACCACTACATCCTCGCCCATCGCGCGCTCGAACGCGGCCAGCGCTTCGACTTCGTCGGCGAGCTGCTCGAGCTCTGGCTGCACGTGATCGTCCCGCTCGAAACCCCCTACGACACGCTGGAGACCCTGTCGCTGTCCGAGTCGCCGCACTCGGGCTTCGTCGCGGCGCTGCCCTACCTGTACGAGAGCCTGGCCCGGCTGATCCTGATCCGCAGCCAGCAGATGGGCGTGCACAACGGCCTCGATCCGCTGGCCGCGCTGGTGCGCCTGTTGGCCGACGGTCGCGTCGGTGCGCACCCCGACGTGATTCCAGCGGAGCTCTCGTCGCGCGCGTACCTCGAACGGATCGTGACGCGCCTCGACGGCACCGAATCCGACGCCGGCAGCCTGTCCTTCACGCTCGCGCTGTTCGAGGCCAGCAAGTACCACGATGCGGCGCGCGCACTGCTCGCCGAGCGCGGGCTCGACGCGGAGACGGTGAAGGCGCTGCGCGTGGCGAGCGGCGCCTACGAGGCGGCCCTCGATCAGGCGGTGACGCTCCAGGGAAAGGCGGCCGTGTACACGCGCGTGCTGAGCCAGCTCGGCGAGGTCTACGCGGCTAAGCAGCGCCTCGGCGTCGATCCCGACATCGAGAGTCGGTTCAGCATCGAGGGCGCAATCGAGGTGTACGGGAATCTGAAAGAGAGCGAGGGCGACCTCGCCGCGCAGGGCTACCCGTCGCGGGACGTCTACGTGGCGGCGATGCAGCGCCTCTGGGAGGAGATCCAGGAGACCAGCCTGAACGCCGCCGACTTCTACCTGACCCGCGCGCTCCAGAAGCCACACCTGGCCGACGACCACGCGCGCAGCGCCGCGCGGATCCACGCCCGCTACCTGTCGTTCTTCCAGCGCTTCGCCACCGGTGATGGCCGCGAGACGGTTCCGGACTCGGCCTACTTCGCCGCCTACGAGGCCGCACGCGGCTACGGCGACTCTCTGCAGAGCTACGCCGGCGGAAGCCTCTCCCGCGCGGAGATGGAGCAATCCACCCATCGCTACGTCGCCGCGCTGCGGCTGTTCCCGTTCGATCGCCAGCTGTGGCCCGCGCTCACCGCGTCGCTCGAGCGGCTCGGCAAGGAGAACGACTACCTCGACCTGGCGCGGCCGGTGGCGGAGGCGGTCACCACGTCGCGAGCCGTGGACGGCTGGATCCAGAACGCCGAGCCCGGCGCCGACCCGATCGCCGCGATCCGCCGCGCGCTCTCGGACAGCCAGGTGCTCGTCTATCTCGGCTTCGCCGAGGAGGAGACGGTCGAGGAGCTCGAGAACAGCCTCGCCGAGCTGCGCGCGCGGCGCGACGAGGCCGAGTCGCAGCTCGTCGCGCTGACCGCGAAGCGCGAATCCCTCGGCAGACGCGGCGCGGCGCCGCCCGCCGCGCCCGACCCGAGCGTCCGCGAGGCCGCGGCGCGCGCGGTCGACGCGGTCGAAGTGGAAGCCCTCGACGCGAGGATCGGGGACGCGCGCACGAGCCTCGTGCGGCTGGAGAAGCAGATCGCAGCCCGCACCACCGCGCTGCCGCTGTTCAAGGCCACACTCGGCACCGAGTCGCTGGCCGACGAGCTGCGCGCGCGACGCGATCACCCGGTGCACACGCTGCTGCGGCGGATGTTCTACGAGGGCCGCCCGTGAGGCCGCCGGAGGAAGCGATGAACGTCTCGAAGGTCCGCGGAACGCGCCGGTCGGGCATCGGCGCGCTGCTGTTGATCGCTGGCCTCGCCGCGCTGGCCAGCGGCTGCGTCACCGACGAGCGGGTGGCCGACGACTGGATGGCCGAGTCGAGCGAGAACGAGGCGAGCGCCCCGCTCGGCGGAGAAGCCCTCGTGCAGCGCAAGCTCGAGCTCGCCCGTAGCTATCGTGACCTCTCCCACTTCCTCGTCACGCTCGACGGACTCTACCGGCGCGGCGACCGCAGCTCGCTGGTGATGTTCAGCGAGTTCTGCGACTACTACGTTGGCAAGCACGTGCTCCCGATGCTGGAGGGCGAGTGGCAGAGCCGGCACCCAGAGGTAGCCGTGCTCGATGCCAACGTCCGCTTCGCCGTCGCCGCGCTGTGGGTGAAGTTGGGCTCCACCTCCGGAACCGACGAGATGCTCGACGAGATCGAGCGCCGCTATGCCGGGCGCGGCGAGATGCTGGTCGGCTACCCGATCGGGAGTCAGGGCACGCTCAGCGACGCGGTCGCGCGCCTGCGCAAGTACGGCGGGTGGAGCGGCTGAGGCGCGGGCGGCGGAGCGCCGCCAGCAGCGCAACGGCGGGCCACACGCCGCCGCTCGGCTCCGGCATCGCGATCACGTCCAGGATCTCGTCGCGGTAGAACGAGAGGTTTGCGGAATAGCTCACGTTTCCGTACAGGGCCGTCGACGCCGGCTGCCCTATGAAGCTGCCGAGGGCGAACAGGATTCCGGCGAGCTCCCACGAGGAGCCCGTCCACAGGAAGGTGGCCCCACCCGAGTCCCCTACGGCCACCTGGGCCTCGTGGGCCGAGTCGTTTTCGTCGAAGTAGCTGCCGAACGCTTCCGTCCCGACGATCCGCGTCGGCGGAAAGTACTCGACGAAGTTCGTGCCCCAGCGCTTGATGGTTCCGACCCCCCACAGATAACCGTAGATCGTGCTGGGCGGGGGGCCGGGATCCGGGTCCCAGGAGGTGGCCGCTCCGCGGTTGTATCCTCTCCCGATCAGGATCAGCGACGCGCCGTTCGCGGGCGTGCTCGCCGCGATCGGAAGCGGTGCGAGCGGCGGGTGGGGAGTGATCGCGAACATCAGGAGATCCGCGTAGCTGCCGTCGCCGTTGCTGAGCCGGTGCTCGTTGCCCGGCACCCGCGAATAGGTCACGCCGTTCAGCACGACATCGGCGGCGCCGACGTGGTTCGCGGTGAGCACCCAGCCATCCTGTAGATACACGACGGTGAACGCACCCGCGCGCAAGCCGACGTACGCCCAGCCCGGGTCCGGCGAAGGCGCGGTGGTATTCCCGGTGCCGTCGCCCGAGTCGATGATGACGGCCGATGCAGCGCCGGCGAAGCCGAGCGCGAGCACGAGGGCGGCGAGCGGGTGCAGGGTCCGGGTCAGCATGGGCGCTGGCAGGGTAACATGGACGGGAGATGGGCGAACGCAATACGCACCCCGCGCTGGCCAAGAACCTGGTGCTGATCGGGGGCCGCGGCTGCGGCAAGAGCTCGCTCGCGAAACGCCTCGCGCGCGCCAATCGCCACTTCGTGCTCTTCTCGCTCGACGGGCTGGTCCGTTACGAGGCAGGTGGAGCGGCGATTCCCGAGATCGTCGCGCGCGAGGGCTGGCCGGGCTTCCGCGCGCGCGAGCGGGCGGTGGTCGAGAAGGTGGCCGCTCTCGCCGGCGGCGCGCTGATCGACGCCGGCGGCGGCGTCGTGGTCGAGCTGGGCGCCGACGGGAAGGAGCGCTACTGCGCGCAGAAGGTCGATGCGCTGAAGCGGCATGGGCGGATCGTGTATCTGCACCGCGAGGTCGACTACCTCGAGCAGCGCATCGACGAGGATTCCAGTCGCCCTGCGCTGTCGAGCCGTGAGAGCTTCCGCGAGATCATGAAGCGCCGCGACCGGTGGTATCGGCGCGCCGCGGACCACGTGCTCGAGTGCGGCGAGCGCCCGAAGAAAGAGGTCGCCGACGCGGTGCTCGCCTGGTTCTACCGCGACCTCGGCATCGACGCGCGCTGAGCCGCGGACGCGCGATTCACGCGAGGTCGGCGTACACCGGCGCGTGATCCGACGCAGTGAGGCCCGCCTGCTTCTTGCGGTACTCGCGGTCGATCTCGATCGCCGTCACGCGCTCGAGCACCGGGCGCGTCACGAGCAGGAAGTCGATCCGCAGCCCCTCGCGCTTGTGGAACGCGCCGCCGCGGTAGTCCCACCAGCTGAATGCCTGCACATCGGGATGGCGCTCGCGGAACACGTCGAAGAGCCCTGTGCCGAGCAGCGCGCGGAAGCGCTCGCGCTCGGCGTCGGTGTGGAAGATCTGGCCGCGCAGGCGCGGCTCGTCCCAGCTGTCGATCGGAGCGGGACACACGTTGAAGTCGCCGCACAGCACCGCTGGCTCGCCGGCGGAGTGGCTGGCGGCCCAGTGCACGGCCAGCGCCTCGTACCACGCGAGCTTGCGCGGGAAGTCCTCGTGATCGGTGGCCTTCCCGTTCGGGCAGTAGACGCTCGTGAACGAGAGATCCGCCACCCGCGCGGTGACGAGGCGCGCGCCGAAATCGTGTTGTCCGGGCACACCCTGCTGCGTGATCTCGAGCGGCTCGCGCGCGAGGATCGCGACCCCGTTCCAGCCCTTCTCGCCGTGCACGGCGGCCCGATAGCCCTGCGCCTCGAACTCCGCGCGCGGAAACTGCGCGTCGGTGAGCTTCAGCTCCTGGAGCGCCACCACGTTGGGCTTTCGGGCAGCCAGCCAGTGCCCGACGAAAGCCATTCGCGACCGCAGGCCATTCACGTTCCAGGTGGCGATGCGCACAGCTCCCTCCGATCTCCTATTACACCAGCCGGTTCGGCGCGGCGCGGCCCGAGAGCTCCGCGATCACCGCGTCGGCGCACAGCCGGCCCATCGCGTCGCGGGCCGCGTGGGTCGCGCTGCCGATGTGCGGCAGCAGGACCGCGTTCTCGAGCTGCGCGAGGCCCGGGGCCAGGCGCGGCTCGTCCTCATAGACGTCGAGACCGGCGCAGGCGATCGTCCCCGCGCGCAGTGCCTCGACCAGCGCCGCCTCGTCGACGAGCGCGCCGCGTGCGGTGTTGACGAGCGCGGCGTGGGGCTGCATGCGGGCGAGCGCTTTGGCGTCGATCAGGTGCCGCGTGTCGGGCGACAGCGGGCAGTGGAGCGAGACGAAGTCGGCGCTGGCGAGCAGCCGGTCGAGTGACACGAACTGCGCGCCCAGCTCGCGCCAGGCGCGCTGGCGATCCAGCCCTTGCTGCTCGCTGCGCGAGTGCACGAGGATCCGGCAGTCGAAGCCGCGGTGCAGCGTCGCGGCCACGCGGAAACCGATCCGACCCGCGCCGACGATTCCCACCGTGCTGCCGTAGATCGCGTGGCCGCGATGCGCGAGCGGGCTCCAGCCCGCAAAGCGACCCGCCCGCACGGTGCGGTCGCCCTCGGCCACGCGCCGGGCGCACGCCAGCAACAGCGCGACGGCGATCTCGGCGGTCGCGTCGGTCAGCACACCGGGCGTGTTGGCGACGCGCACGCCGAGCCGCCGGGCCGCGTCGAGATCGATGTTCTCGTGCCCGACCGCGAACGTCGCGACGACTCGCAGCGGCGGCGCGAGCGCCTCGAGCAGCGCCGCGTCGATCCGGTCGGAGAGCGTGCAGACGAGCGCGCTCGCCCCGCGCGCGGCGGCGAGCAACTGCCGCGGGCCGAGCGGCAGGGCCCCGCGGTGCACGTCGATCCGCGCGCCGGGCAACCCCTCGGCCAGACGCCGCAGCGAGACCTCGGGGATCTCGCGCGTCACGAACACGCGCATCGGCTCGTCCACGGCGGGCAGCATACTGCCGATTGCCAAAGGCACCCCGCGCGGGCGATGCTCCGGGCCCACGCGCGCATCGGAGGCATGAGATGGAGCAGCTATCGGGCAGGGTCGCGGTCATCACGGGCGCCGCGAGCGGGATCGGCGCCGGCATCGCGCGCGCGTGCGCCGAGCACGGCATGCGCGTGGTGCTCGCGGACATCGAGCTAGCGCCGGCGCAGCGCCTGGCCGCCGAGCTCGAGGCGGCCGGAACACCCGCGCTGGCGGTGCGCACCGACGTGACGCGACCCGACGAGCTCGAGGCGCTCGCCGACCAGAGCACCGCGCACTTCGGCGCGGTGCACGTGCTGTTCAACAACGCCGGCGTCGCGCAGGGTGGCGCGCTGCACGAGTTCACCGCCGGCGACTGGGCTTGGCTGCTCGGCGTGAATCTCTACGGTGTCGTGAACGGCTGCCGCGCGTTCGTGCCGCGCTGGCTCGCGCAGGGCGTTCCGGCCCACGTGGTGAACACCGCGTCGGTCGGAGGATTCCTCTCCGGCCCGGTGCTGGGCATGTACAGCACGACGAAGTTCGCGGTGGTCGCCTACTCCGAGGCGCTCGCGCAGGAGCTCGCCGCGAACGAGATCGGCGTCTCCGTGCTCTGCCCCGGCTGGACGAACACGAACCTCGGCGACGCGTCGCGCAACCGCCCGGCCGCGCTCGGCACCGCCCCCGACCGGCTCGAGATCATCACGCCGGGGATGGCCGAAGGGATGGATCCGATCGACGTCGGCCGCCACGCGCTGCGCGGCGTGCGCGAGAACGCGCTCTACGTGTTCACGCACCCGGAGTTCTCGCCGCTGATCGCCGACCGCTTCGCGAAAGTGCTGGCGGCGCTGGAGCGCGGGAAAGAGCCCGTAAAGGTGGGGTGATCCTTAGCCGGATCCGATGCGTCGCCTAGCGTCGGAACTGTGTCAGCGCCGCGCCGCTCGTCGCGCAGGATCGCCTCACCCCCCAGCGCCGAGAGCCGTCGCTGCACCCCGATCGCCGCGGCGGCGTCGCGGTACCAGAACGCGCTCACCACGTCGAACGCGGGGCGGCCGTGCAGCTCTTTGCGCAGGTGGTGACGGACGTAGCGGGTGGTCTCCTCGAGCAGGGTGCGGACCGCGAGCGGGGCGTGCACCTGTTCGTAGTGCTCGCCAAACGAATCTCGGCTCGTATCGGGGCGCCGCACGATCAGCGCCAGTGTCTTCATGCCGTGTGCCTCTCCGCTGGTCTTCGCTCGGCTTCGCCTCGCTGCGCGACGCGCTTTCTCAGAACTGCAGGCGAGCGGTGAGTTCGACGAAGTCGATGTCCTTCCCGGCACCGGAGCGTTCGACGACGGGTCCGGCCAGCCCGCGGGTGTACCCGGCGCTCAGGAAAAGGTAGCGATTGACTTTCCAATTCAGCGCAGCTGAGAACGCGAGTTCGACGAACCGCGCCGAGGTCTGATCTGCCCGGCGGAGGATCCGACCGCTCTGGGAGTAGACGCGTCTCCTCTGGCGAGACGCCAGTAGGCGTTGACGTCGAAGGTGGCGACGACCGTGCGGGTGAGGCGCAGCTCGAGGCAGACGAAGCGCCGCTGGTACCGTGACCGTGTGCAGCAACACCAGCGGCTGACGCGCCGCGTTCGCCAAATACACGCGCGCACCTCCCTCGGTGAGCGAGCTCAGGGCGTCCTCCACCGACTCGGGCAGAGCCGCCGCGTCTACGGCCGTCGAGAACTCCTCCGAATGTGCTTCCATCACCCGGAGGTAGACCTCTCTCGGCAGGCCCGGCCGCTTCTGTCCGCGCATGAAGAGAGGCATTTCGCCCAGCGCGCGGTCGAAAGCGAGCGCGCCCGCGAGGCGCGGTACACCCGGGAGCTGCTCAAGAGCTGAGGAGATCGCAGGTCCGTTGCGCGCCGTCGAGATCGAAGCCGTGCCGCGGGCGCTCGCGACGTAGGGCGGTGTCGATGGCTTCAGCCAGCTCGGCGACCGAAGGCTCCTCGCCGGAGACGACCTCTGCAAGCCCGTGCGCGGCGAAGCGCTGCGCCCGGAATTGCTGATCCGACATGCGCGAGTCGGGAAGCAGTAGAGCGCGGCAACGCGCCTCGAGCAGATTCGTGCAGGTGTTGTAGCCGGCGCGGCTGATCGAGAGATCGGCGTTCTCGACCTGGCGCAGGAAGTCGCCCGTGAAGGGAAACACAAAGCAACGCCCGTCGGCCGCGCGCTCGCGCAGCTTCTCGATCTCGTCATCGCTCCAGAACAGGCCGCAGTAGACCCGCAGATGGCGCCCCGCGTCAGCTCCGCGCGACACCAGTCGGCGCCACGCCTCGACGACGCGTTCGACCAGAGCGGCGCTCCCCGCGCCGCCCCCCGTGCTGAGGACCACGGAGCCGCCGTCCGCCGCGGGTCCGACCGGCGGGGGACGCGCGACGCGTCCTGCAGGACCGGGCTTCTCGGCAACGAAGCCGGTGTGGACGACGCGAACCGCGAGCTCGCCAGCGCCCGGGAAGTGCTCCTCCAGGCGCGTGAAGCTCGGGTCCGCGTGTACGAGCAGCGTATCGAAGCGATCGTTCAGGGTCGCGATCACCCGGCGCTGCCACGAGCCTTCGGAGACGTACTCGTGGCGGGTGCGCCTCAGGATGTCGCGCGCGGAGCAGACGAGCTCGAGATCCAGGTTCGCGGCGCGTGCCGCATCGATCAGTGCGTCGATCTCCGGCGCGAGCTCCCACTTGCTGAAGGGGTAGTGCTCGACGACGAGCACGTCGGCGGCGAACTCCGCCGCGGCGCGCGCGAGTCTTGCGGTGCGCGCGGAGAGGGTTTCTGCGAGGCTGCGGGCGCGATCCAGCGGCTCGATTCCATGCCGCCCGCGCCGCAGCGGCGGTAGCTCGACGACGTCGAAAACGCAGGCGTGATCCGGGCGGGGCACCGGGAGGCCGCCCTGCACCAGGATCACCTGGTGCTTCCGCGCGAGCGCATGCGCGATCTCTCGGATCCGGACGTAGTGGCCTACGCCCGAGAGATGCTGCGCGTAGACCAGAATCCGCTTGCGGTGTGTCACGGACGTGCGTCCGAGCGCCGCGGCCGAGCCTCGAGCAGACGCGCGATCTCACCGCGCAAGGGGCTGTAGCGCACGTGGCTCAGATCGAGGGCTTCGGCGAGGAAGTCCTCCCCGTCGCGATACTTGTTCCGCTCCTGGGGCAGATCGATGATGCGGTTCTCCTCGGGGTCGCGCACGACGCCCAGCGGATCGAGGCCACGCTCGACGCGCGCGAGCTGCTCGAAGAGGAGCTCGCGCAGCAGCACGATCCCGCGGTCGGAGGCTGCCAGGTGCTCTCGGGTGCGGTCCGCGATGGCGCCCTGCGTGACCCAGGTCATGATGTCCTGGCCGTCGACGTAATCCACGATGAAGTCGCCTCTCTCATCGCGCCACGGAACGTCGTAGACGGGAATCTCCGCCTGTGGAGCGGGTGGGCGCCCGTCGAGCGGCCGCCAGCATGAGTACCAATAGTGCTGCGTGTGGGTGTCGTCGACAGGGACGCGGATCTGGAAGCGGTGCTGAGGATCCGAGCCCACGCGCAGCGACACGGGAAAGACGAGCGGATGGCCGATCTTCCAGTCGTCGTCCAGCTTGCTTCCGCCCTCGACGATGCGGCGCTTGACGATGCCATAGCGGAAGCGGTCGAAGCCGATCTTGATCTGGCGCTTGCGGTAGTGGCGCGGTTCCGGGAGCCCCTGCGCCCGGCGTACCGACGCCAGATGGTGTCCGTGGAGCCACTCGAGATGCGTGGGGTCGACGCTGTTCTCCATGATCTGGAGCCAGTTGCATGGAATCAGCGCGCGGCCGACGTCGCGCAGCGCGCCCTCCCACACGAACAAGTCCCAGCGCGGCAACAGCGGCGCGGGCTCGGGGCCCAAGTAGGCGAAAACGAGGCCGCCCAGCTCCTGCGCCCGGTAGGCCGTAGCGCCAGCGTGCGCGAGTCCCTCCGCCGAGGCAGGCCCCATCGGGATCTCGAGGCAGCGGCCCGCCGGCGAGAACTTCCAGCCGTGGTAGGCGCAGCGGATGCCGTCGGCTTCCACGCAGCCGTAGCGAAGCGACGCGCGCCGGTGTGGGCAGTGCTCTTCGAGAACGCCGAGCTCGCCTGCCAGCGAGCGGAACACGACGAGGTCCTCGCCGAGCAGCCGCACGGGCCGGACGCTCCCCGCCGGCAGCTCGGAGCTGGCCGCGATCGGCAGCCAGTAGCGGCGCAGCAGCCCGCCCATCGGCGTTCCGGGGCCCACGCGCGTGAGCCGCTCCTGCTGCTCGGGCGTCACGCGCGAGCTGCCGGGCGGGCGCCGCCGCCGTAGACCGCCTGGGGCCTCGTGTAGAACTCCCGGTCCCAGTCGCCGTGCTCGGGGGGGCCGATGCCCGACGCCTTCCAGCCGCCGAACGGCGCATCGGGATGCACGGCGAGCGCGCCTGGGGCGAGCTTCAGGATCCCCGCTTCGATCCTCTCCGCGAAGCGCTCGCGCGCCGCCGCGTCCTGCGTACACAGACTCGCGACGAGGCCCTGCGGCACGCCGTTCGCGATCCGGATCGCGTCGTCGAGATCCGAGGCCTGCAGGATCACCGCGATCGGACCGAAGGTCTCCTCCTGCGCCAGGGACGCGTCAGGGCGCAGGCCCGCCACCAGCGTGGGTAGGAAGTAGCAGCCATGCGCGAGCCCCGGCGGCGGCCCGCCGCCGCACAGGATGCGAGCGCCGTCGGCGACGGCCCGCTCGAGCGCAGCCGCCACGCCCTCGCGATGCTCCGGGGAGACGAGCGGGCCGACCTGCGTGTCCGGGTCCTCGGGATCGCCGACGACGAGACGCTGGACCGCGGCCACCAGCGCCTCCGTGAAACGCGGGACGAGGCTCCGCTCGACGATGATCCGGCGCGTGGCGGTGCAGCGTTGCCCCGCGAACCCGAAGGCGGCGAGCGCGAGCCCGCGCGCCTCCGCAGCGACGTCGCAGTCGGCAAGCACGATCGCGGCGTTGTTGCCGCCGAGCTCCGCCTGGAGGGGCTTGCCGTGCTGCGCGCACAAGGCCGCCGCGCAACGGCCCGTCTGGGTGGAGCCGGTCACCGACAGCGCGTCGATCCCCGGGTGTGCGATCATGCAGCGCGCCGTGTCGGCCTCGCCGAAGACGAGGCTCACGAGATCGGGAGGAAGCCCTCCATCCCACAAAGCCGCCAGGATCGCCAGCGCCGCGCGCGGCGCCCGGCTGGCCGGCTTCCAGACGATGGCGTTCCCGAAGGCGAGCGCCGGGGCGATCTTCCCGACGGGGATCGCCAGCGGGTTGTTCCAGGGCGTGACCAGCCCGACCGTGCCGACCGGGCAATGACGCACGCGCGTGTCGGACGACGGGCCGTCGATGGCGGCATCGACGGTCGAGATCCGTCGTATGGCGCCCTCCACGTGCGCGACCGCCCGGCGCACCTCGGCCTGCGCTTCGCCGCGCGGCTTCCCGATCTCGCGGACGAGCAGCAGCGTCAGCTCGGACTCGCGTTCGGCGAGGCGCGTCGCGAAGCTCCGGAGGCGGCCTGCGCGCTCCTCGGGGCTGCGCTGCCCCCACTCGTGACGCGTCTGCGAGGCGAGCTCCGCGGCCGCCGTGACCTCCGTGAGCCCCGCGAAAGGGACCTCCCCGATGCGCACGCGCAGATCCGACGGCTGTCGGCACAGCATGCGGCGATGCGTGCTCGCGGCGCGCCACTTCCCGCCGATGCACGCCACCGGGAAGACGTCGCCCGGCAGGGCCGTGTCGGCTTCTCGCGCTCCGTCCAGGCGCGCGAGAAGCTCGCGCGTCTCCACGAAGCGGGCGGCGCGCTCCGCCAGATAGCAGCGCGTGATTTCCGCATGTACGGGCTCCGTCGAGCCGACGGCGTCGTCGACGATCCTGACGTCGTAGCCGCGCTCGTACGCGTCGAGTGCGGTCGCGCGCACGCAGGCGTGCAGGTAGAGGCCGGCGATCAGCAGCGGGCCCGGGTTCAGCTCGCGCAGCCGCGCCTCGAGCCCGGGCGCGCCGAAGGCGCTGAAGAACTGCTTGCGAAAGATCGGCTCGCCCTCGGTCTCGAGGAGGCCCGCCGGAGGCAGCGCTCCGGGCGTGCCCTCCACACAGGCCCAGATGCCCGCGTTCTTCCAGTGCGGCATGCGATCCGAGCCGTCGGCTCGGATCACGGTGCGGACGTGCAGGACGGGCACACCCCGCGCCCGGCAGCCTTCCAACAGGGTTCGGATCCGGTCGGCGAGCCGGGCGGCAGGCGGAGACAGGCCCGGCCGGTCGAGAAAGTCCAACTGGACGTCCAGCAGCAGCAATGCCGGCAGCCTGACTCCGTGCGGTGTCGTGGAAACGACCTCACGCCGCGTGGTCCAGGTCCCAGCGGGCGAGCTCGGCGATCCTGCGTCCGAGCTCGCGCGTGCCGATCAACTTGCACCCCGGCTGCATGACGTCGGCGGTGCGCCAGCCTTCCGAGAACACGCGTTCGATGCCCATCTCGATGGCACGCCGCAGCTCGAGCAGTCCGAAGCTCTCGCCGAGCAGCATGGCGAGCGCCTGGATCTGGCCCACGGGGTTCGCCCGGTCCGTCCTCGCCAGGTCGTGCGCGGATCCGTGTGCCGTCTGGTACGCAGCGCGCCCGTCCTCGCCGAAGTTCGCCGAGTAGGAGAGCCCCCGCGAGCCCAGCAGGAGCGCGCCGGTGTCGCCGACCACGTCGCCAAACAGGTTTGGCGCGACGATCACGTCGAAGCGCTTCGCATCGGCCACGATCTGGAAGCAGGCGTTGTCGATCTCGAGCAGCTCCAGATCGAGGCGGAAGTCCGCGTTCAGCGCCTCGGCGCGTTCGATCCACAACTCGCTGATCGACGGGACGCCCGCGCGCTTGACGACAGCGCTCAAGCGCCCACGGCGGCGACGGGCCAGCTCCATCGCCACGCGTACGATGCGGTCCACCTGGACGGCGTCGTAGCGGAATCGGTGCTCCGCCTCGATCAGGCGACCGCGGTCGCGCCGCTCGCCCGGCTCGCCGAGATAGATGCCCCCCACGTTCTCTCGAACGACGAGGATGTCGACTCCCGCGACGGCTTCGGGTCGCAGCGGTCCCGCGCCCCGCAGTATCGGGTACGGGCGCAGCGGCACGAGCTTGCAGAAGAGGTGGAACTTCTCGCGCAGGTCGTAGACGAAGCGCCCGCCGCCCGGACCGCACAGCAGCGCGCCGCCGGCGCGGAACACCTCGTCGCAGAAGCTCACGACGTCCGGCGAGAGTTCCTGGCCGGTCGCCGCCCTCGCGGCGAGTCCAATGGCGCCGCCCTTGCGCACCGTGAAGCGTCTCCCCGAACCGTCGGCGACGGCGTCGAGCACGTCGAGCGCGGCCCCGACCACCTCCTCGCCGACTCCCTCGCCGGACAACACGCCGATCATCGGTGCCTCGTGACGCCGCGCTCGCTCCCATCCCGGGAGCACGTCGGCCAATGCCACGCCGAGCGGCTCCGTGCCGCGGGGCGGTGACGATCGCAAGTGGCTCATGGGAAGTGGTCTTTTCGGGTCGATCCGGCTCGTGCAAACGGCGTTTGAAATCTACCCCGCGAGTCGCCGGAGAGTCAAGAGAAACCGCAGATGCAACGCGTGCGCAAGTCAGCGCCGAATTCGGAACACGCTCGTCATCTCGCGCAAGCCGTTCCAATACAGCGCAGCGTGGTGGATCGCGAGCCGCGCGCCCGACTTGAGCCCGTCGGCGAGCGCCTCGCGCGCCGCCGGCGGCGCCTGATCCGATTCGCCAAAAATCCAGCCTTCGGAAGATTGCGCTCCGCTGAGCACGCGGAGCAGGAGTCTTGCGCGCCTGCGCGGGCCGGCGGTCAACCAGAAGCGCAAGGAGCCCGCGACTCCGACGTCCCGCAGTCGCCACCGGATCAGCGCCGGAACGGGCTGCATCAGCCGCAGATGCATGCGTGCGGCCGCGCCGGGCCGCAGGCTCGCGAGCACGTGGGACGGGACCGCTGTCGCGAGCAGCTCGCGACTGAGCTCGAGCGACAGCGCCAGCAACGACTCCAGACCGCCGTCCCGCGCCTGGGACACGGTGTAGTCCCAGTCGAGGTCCGGCGTCGCTGCCACGATGCGGTCCACATCCACGATGCGTGCGAAGCGGGAGAACGAATCCCGGAGATTCTCGTGCACCATGTGGAGCAGAAGGTGCTCCGGACACGGAATCCGCATGGGCATCGCGTGCGGGGTCGGGGCCTTCACGGAGCGCCGCCGGAAGGCCTCGGGATCGAGCTGGAAGGCGCTCGTCGAGCTCGAGAGGCCCCAGTGGATCTCGGCGCGGAATTGCCGCGGCTGCCGAAGCAGCACGTGAAAGTGTAGCTGGCGATAACCCTGCAACTTCTCGGGAGAGAATGGAAAGGCGTAGCCGGCTGCCGATACGACCTCGATCGCAGGGTCCACGTGCTCGACCGGAAACAGCAGATCGAAGTCGCCGTACCTCCGCTCGACCGGGTGCGCGTAGACCGTACGCCGCAGGGCAGGGCCCTTCAGCACGACGGGATCGAGCCCCTCGGCCTGAAGCCGCCCGAGCACACGCTCGATCTCGACGTCCTTGCGCTGCGCTCCCGAGAGCAGCGCGTCGAACGAGCGCACCCGCTCGGAAGGACGCACCCGGTCTCCGCGCGCGACTCCTCGCGCTGGCGCCTCTCCGGCTGCAGCGGGCCGCAGCAGGTCGTCCGCAATCGCGCTCGGAATCTCCCCCCAGCCGGGGTGGCTCTGGAGCGCGAGCAGCGCCAGCCCGGAGACATGATGCCGGCAGGCGAGGTCGACCAGACCGGTTCGAAAGCTCTTGCACGAGAGTTGCGCGAGATCGGCCGTCGTGACCACGGCGCCGGCGTCGCGACGGCAGAGGCCGACGAGGAATCGCTCCACGGCGTCGAGGCTCGTGCTCCCGATCCACGTCATTGCCGCTCCCGCGAGCCGTCTGCCAGCCCCGCCCGCGCGGTCATGGTGACGGTCGGCGCTCGTCGAGGGGGGCTCCACAAACCTTCGTCGTATCAGGGGCATCATACACGGCTTCGAGTCTCGTCTTGAACTCCTGCCGTGCTTCGGGGCATCATGTCAGGACCCTGCCGAAGGCGGAGGGCTCTCGCGTGCTCGGGACCCAATCCATCGAAACGAACGAGCTCTCCCGCGTCCTGGGGAGCGACTTGCTCGCGCTGATTCGAGCGCGGGGAGTCCCGGTGACGAAGCTCACGGCCATCACCGCGCTTCCCTCGCCCATCCGCAAGCGGGCGGCCTTCGCCATCGACTTCGCGGACGGCGCGCGACTCAAGGCCCGGCGCTTCCAGAGCTCGCGGCGGGCGGATGCGGTCGCTCGTCTGCGCGCAGCGGCCCCCGCGGACTTCGCGCCGCTCGTCGCCCGCCGCGGCGACGCCATGCTGCTCGCATGGATCGAGGGCCGCAGCCTCGCGTCACTGGAAGGCGTCCCCGCTGCGGTCCTGCGGCGCTGCGGCCGGATGCTCGGTGCTCTCCACGCGCTGCGCTGCGAGGAATGGGTCGAAGGCGCGCCCGCGAGCCCGCAGGCGGTCTTCGAGAAGCTCGAGCGGAACCTCGAGCTCCTGCTCACGGCGAAGCTGCTGGATGCGGATCTCGCGCGGTGCGCGCTCGCCGCCGCGGATGCGAAGCGCCCCCACGAGGTGTCTCTCGGAATCATCCACAAAGACTTCTGTGCCGAGAACCTCGTCCTCGCCTGCGACGACTCACTGGTCTGTGTCGATGACGCGACGCTCTCGACAGGCCCCCACGATCTCGATCTCGCGCGGACCTGGGCGCGCTGGCCGATGCGCGAAGACGAGGTCGCGGACTTCGCAAGTGGTTACCAGGAGCATCGCAGCCTCGCTGGCTTCGAACGGCACTTCCACTTCTGGGCGGCCTGCGTCCTGGTCGGATCGGCGGCCACGCGGGTTCGCTCCCTCGCGCCCGGGGCGCACGCGCCGATCGAGCGGCTGCGGCAGATCCACGCGCACGCTTGATGATGGCCCCCCACGCGATCGCAACGCAGAACGCGAGCCTACGCTTCGAGGATTTCCGCGTGGCCGTCTCGTCGTCTGAGCGCGCCGACCTCGGCTGGCTCGAGGCCTTCCTCGCGTGCGGCTTCGAGCCGGTCTCGGGTGGCGCGTGCGACCGCCACGTGGCGCTCACGGTCGACGCCGCAGCCTACGACCGCTTGTTCGCGAAGGGACGCCCCGGGAGCGGCGTGAGGGTGGAAGGCTTCGCGCGAGACGCGAAGCCTCTCCTGCTCGAACGCTGGCTCTCGAACGCAACGGAAAGCGTCTTCCACGACTCGCGGCGGCCGATCTTCTACATGATCTCCAGGGACGGGACCCGGGTCGAGATCGTGGCGCGCGAGCGGACGCCGAAGTGCCGCACCACGCTGATGCGCGTCGTCCGGGAGCTCGCGATGGACCGCGTGGTCGCGACGGGCGGTATCCTGGTCCATGGCGCGGCCATCCGAGTCGACGGCGGCGTCGTGGTGATGTGTGGGCCGAAGCGCAGCGGGAAGACGACCTTGCTGATGTCTCTGCTCGAGATCCCGGGCACGCGCTACATCGCGAACGACCGCTGCGTGCTGCGTCCGACCGAATCCGGCGTGACCGTCCGGGGCCTCCCGACGCTGGTCTCGATCCGCTGCGACACCCTCGACCGCCTCCCTGCCCGGCGCCGGCGGCTGGACGAAGTACGGCCCGATCTCGCCGGGGGCGGGCGGAACGAGCCGACGAGCTTCAGCCTGAGCCCGCCCGAGTTCTGCGAGTTGATGGGGGACTGTCCGCGCGAATCCGGAGGACCGTTGCTGGCGCTGATCTTCCCGCGCATCACGGATGACCCAGCGCCGCTGACGCTGCACCCCCTCGCTGCGCCGGAGGCGCTCACGCGCTTCCGTCAGGGGCTGTTCCGCGCCGCGCACGCGAGTCCCCTCGGACAGGCCTTCGTGTCGAGCGCCGCCGGGGCCGCGAGCCCGGCGCCCGAGGCCATCCGGCGGATCGTCCAGAGCGTCCCCGGCTTCGACTGCCGGCTCGGCGCTGGCGAGGCTCTGGGGGCGGAGGCGTGCCGGACTCTGCTCGAGCGGGTCACCGGCACCCGACGAGCCGCCTCATGACGAGTCGAGAAGTCTCCGCCCTGGCCAGCGCAACGTCGCAGCTCGCGGCACCCAGGCCGCTACGCCTGTCGTTCATCGTCGAGTGGGAGAACACGCATCTGAATGGAGTCCCGAGAGCCTTGGCCCTGCTCGACGTCCTCGGGCGCCAATGGCAGGCGATCGCCGATCGACACTACCCGGCGGCGCTTCCGCCCGAAGGCGCGGAGTTCCTCGACCGTCTCGACCCTCGCCCCGAGCTGGTGGCGGTGTCGGGTCGAGTCCTCTGCGAGGAAACACGGCAGGAGATCCGCCTGCGGACACCGAAGGCCTTCGACCTCGGAATCCACGTGACGGAGGGCTTCGAGTACTACCCACTCAAGAATCTGGGAGCGAGCCAGGCGACCGGCGATCTCCTGCTCTTCGTCGACAGCGACGTGCTTCCGGACGACGGCTGGCTCGCCCATCTGCTCGGTTCGTTCGGACGGCCCGACGTCCACGTCGTCTCCGGCCAGACGTATGTCGGGCCGCGCGACGTCTTCTCGCGCGCCTTCGCACTCGGGTGGACGTACGAGTTGCGCGACGAATCGGGACGCTTCGAGCCGTGTCGCAAGTTCTACGGCAACAACGTCGCGTTTCGGGCGGAGGCGTTTCCGAAGGACGGCTTTCCGCCCCTCGGACCGCGAACCCGCGGCGCTAGCAGCCTGCTGCGACAGAAGCTCAATGCGGTGGGCATCGACGTCTGGCAGAACCGCCGCGCGTGCGTGGATCATCCCCCGCCGGCGAGCACTAAGCACCTCGTGGTCCGCGCGCTCGCGCACGGGCGCGACATCTACATGAAGTATTCGACGCAACGCCACCTGGGCGGGCTGAGGGACAGCCTGGGGACCGCGGCGAAGCGGCTCGCTCGCGGCTTCAAGAACACGCTCTTGCACCGCCAGCGCGTCGGCTTGCCGTGGTGGCAGGTACCGGCATCGCTCGCCATCATGAGCACGTATTACGGATTCTTTGCGCTGGGCGGGATCCTCACACACATCAGCCCCGAGGCCATGGGGCGTCGCTTCCGGCTCTGAGATGCTCGACTCACAGCTGACCGCCGGAGCCATCTTTCGCGACGAGGCCGCGTACCTGACCGAATGGATCGCCTTCCATCGCCTGGTGGGCGTCGACCACTTCATCCTCTACGACAACGGCAGCTCCGACGACCCCGAAGCGGTGCTCGCGCCGTTCCGAGCCGAAGGCATCGTCACGCTGGTGCCGTGGCCCATCCCCTTCCACGAGAAGGCCGCTCAACGAGCCTATGCCGACTGCCTCGAACGCGTGCGGGGGCGTGCGCGCTGGCTCACCTGCCTCGACATCGACGAGTTCTTGTTCGCGTCCGGGCAAGCGAGCCTGATCCCGGTCCTTCGCGAGTACGAATTGGCGCCCGGCGTCGTCGTCCGCTGGCAGGTCTACGGCTCGTCCGGCCAGCAGCGAGCATCGAGCGAGCCGGTCATCGCGCGCTTCCGCCAGCGCGCTGCGACGAATTGGATCCGCAACCGCCGCACGAAGTCGATCGTCGATCCGGCGCGCACGCTGCGGCCGATCGGTGCGCACCACTTCGAGTTCCTGAACGGCGATCTCGCCGTCGACGAAACGAAGCAGCGCGTGGGACTCACGCCGAAGCCGCGCTTTAAGAAACGCCTGCGGCCTCTCTTCGGCCGGCTCGGCCCGCTGCTGCGCTTCTTCGATCCCTACGCCGCCGGCGACATCACCAGCCGCAAGGTTTCGGTCGAGCGGCTTCGGATCAATCACTATCCAATCAAGTCGCGCGAGGAGTTCGAGAGGAAGGCGCGTTTCAAGCGGGAAAAGAAGCGGTACGCAGGGGTCGACTACTTCGCCTACCACGATCGCAACGAGGTCTTCGACCCGATCCTCGCGCGCTACCTGCCCGAGCTCGCGCAGGCCATGACCCGCGCGAATCGGGCCTCCTGAGTCAGGCCGCCTGGGCCCACAGCCATTCGATGGCGTGCCGCGGATAGAACTGGAGCATCACGCGGTCGTACACGAGCCGCCCGAGGTCGCTCAGCGCGAGCTCTTCACCGCGGTCTTCCACCAATCCGGCGACGGCCAAGCGCGCGAGCACCGCGCCGTAGTCCGCCTCGACGGGGCGCTGGAAGGCTTGCTCGTAGGCGCGCCGCTCGAGCGGCTTGCCATCGCCGAGGCTGCGCGCAATGAACTGCGTCTGTAGGTCCTGGCCGCCGAGCCGGAACACCTGCTCGACCGGGCTCGCGCCGGCCTCGACGCGGCGCATGTACTCGTGCATCCCTTCGTGATTCCGGTAGATCGTGGTCCCCAGGTGGGATCTCGCGCTCATCCCGATCCCGAGCTGGTAGCCCTGCATCTGCGCGTCGAAGCACGCGGCACGCTCGTGCCGGGCGGCGATCGAATCCAGCCGCTTGAAGGTGTGCCAGCGCGTTTGTGTGTAGCCGAGCTCGGCGGTCGCGCGGCCCACGAACGCCCGCCAGCGCAGCAGGTGCAGCAGGTCGAGGCGCTCGTCCTCCCGGAGCGACCGTCCGAGCGGCGTCCGGTTCGTCACCCGGAGGTCGTAGAGCGTGACCGAGTGCGCGCCGCTCACCGCGAGCGTCTCGAGATCCTGTGCGAAACTCGCCTCGCTCTGCCCGGGCAGCCCGTACATCAAGTCGACGTTCAGGATCAGCCCGCCCCCGACCAGCAGCGCGACGGCCTCCATGACCTGCCGCCGGTCATGACGGCGGTGGACGCCGTCGAGGATCCGGGGGTCGAGGCTCTGGACTCCCATGCTCACGCGGTGCACGCCGGCCTCGCGGAGCACGGCGACGTGCTCCGCATTGATCGATTCGGGAGAGGCCTCTACGGTATGCCCGTGCTGGCCCGTCGGGGGCATCACTTCGAAGATGCGCGCCAGCATGCGACCCAGCAGATCGGCGGGAAGCGCCGTCGGGGTACCGCCGCCCACGAAAAGCTGCGACAGGCAGGCGCCCGGCTCCACCCACTCGAGCTCGCGCCCGAGCGCTGCGACGTAGCGCTCCTGCACCGCCCGTGTGTCGCCGACGCGCGTCGCGTAGTAGCAGAAGTTGCACTTGTAATTGCAGAACGGGATGTGCACATAGAGCCGCAGCTCCCGGGTCTCCGGCCGCTCGCGCGCCTCGCAGGGACTGGCCGTGTAGGCGGGGGCGGCGGCGGGATAGACGTGCGCGGCAGCCTGGGTCACGGGCGGTGTCGATCCGAGCACCTGTGCCATGCATTCGAGCTGTGACGGCGAGACCGGTGTATCGAGCGGCAGCTTCATCGGACATCCATTCCCGCGGCCGTTCTCGTGGCCATCGCGGCGGCCGTGGCCGTCGCGGCCCGGGTCGCGTTGACACACGAGTCTAACCCAGGCGCGGCGTCGGTTTTCAAACCTTTCTCGAGGCTCCTCTTGCTCGATTCTCGCCAGAGAGGTCAGTGAGCTAACGAGATTCGAGCGCGAGCGTGTCGATGTCGGAGATCACGAGGTCGGGATCGAGCACGCCTGCGGAGTAGACATTCCGGATCCGGCTCTGGTCGTCCACCAAGAAGACCTTCAAGACGTGGCGGATGTCGCCGTTCTCGAGCGGCGTCACGTCCTGGCCGTAGTCGGCGAGGAGCGGCGCGAGCGCCGCGCCGTCGGCCGGCGCGAGAAACTCCCAGTCGGTCTTCGGCGCCATTAGCTCGCGCAGCTCGTGCATTCTCTCCGGCGTGTCGTTCGCGGGATCGAAGCTCACGCAGGCAAGGTGTACACGTGCGGCGCGCACGGGGTCCGCGGCGAGCCTGTGGTCGAGCTCGCGCAAGAGCCCGAGCGACGCGGGACAGCCGCGCGCCTCGTGACAGCCGCGGTAGATGAACGCGACGACCGCGACCTGCCCCTTTGCCAGTGCCGGGAAGCGCACGCGCGCACCGCTCGAGTCGACGAGCTCGCGCGCCTCGACGCGCGCGATCGGCGGCAGGTCGTAGCTCCCCGGGGCCGGCGGCTCGTAGAGTGCGCCGGTGAGAGCGATCGCGAGTGCGGCGAGCGCTACTCGCCGACGTCGATCCGCGCGGTCTTCGCGGCCCAGAAGCCCTCCTGGCCGAAGCGCATGATGTGCGGCCGGCCGAGCTTTTGGGCGGTGAAGTCGACCGCGAAGAGCGGCTCGAGCTTCGCCCCGTCCCAGCCGTAGGCCTTCACGAACTGCTCGTTCGCGGCGCCCGTCTTGTCCCAGTTCGCGAGCAGCGACGAGCTGAAATAGAGCCGCTTCCCGTCCCAGCTCTGCGAGACCATGTTCACCTGTTCGCCGATCTTCTGCTCGTGCACGACCACGGGCTTGCGGGGATCGGAGACGTCGAAGACGCGGACCTTGCCGTCCATGAACGTGTCGACGAAAAGGAAGTGGTCGTCCGCGGAGAGGCTGATGTCGACGGGCAGCGGGATCGCCGCCGGGTCGCCGATCGGCGCGAGATCCACCGCCTCGAAGCTGCCGTCGTCCCTGCGGAACAGGCCCCAAAGACGAGAGGTCAGCGCCGACGAGGTGAACGCATAATAGTGTCGAGGCTGGAGCGCCCAACGGACTTCCAGCGGCGCGCCCGGCACCGCGAGCGTCTGCAGCGCCTTCCGGGCGTGCGCGTCCCAGACCACCACGGTGTTCCCGAACTGCTTCATCGCCTCGCCGTCGCCCATGAGCTCGGGAAGCGGCCGCATGTAGTTCTTCTTGCCCGTGAACGAGGAAGTGAGCATGCGGTTCAGGTCGACGTTGATGCGCGCGTCGTAGCCGTATTCGGCGCCACCCGGCATCCAGACCGTGCGGACGTGCACTCCCGCATTGCTGTACTCCACCATTCCGGTCTTGCCGCCGCCGTCCTTGGCGTTCGACAGACCCGTGATCAGCATCCGCCCGGGCAGCGCGTTGAAGGTGTGCGGGCCGACCACGCCGCCGGACTTCGAGACGAAGTCCACGATCGTCTTCACGAGCTTGGGCTTGCCGGGATCGGTCGCGACATCGAAGACGAAGATCTCGCTCGTGTCGAGCCCGCCGAGCCAGAGGAAGCGCCGGTCGTCGGTGAAGTCGCCGTGGTGCGCCTCGTGCCGGCCGGGGATCGCCGCCTGGTGGACGACCTTCCCGAAGCCCGGCCGAGCCGGATTCGCGCCGATCGTCACGAGCTTGTCGTTCCCGTCGCCCAGGCCCGGCACGCCGAGCGTGTAGACGTAGACGTAGTCCTCCTGCCCGGTGATCTTCGGCAGGTACGGCGAGAGGCAGGTCTCATCGGCGCGCGCGGCAATCGCGGCAAGCGCGAGCGCGGCGAGAAGCGCGAATCCTAGACGCTTCGGCATTTTACTTTTCCTCCTCCATTCGCCGAGTCATGCTAGCGGAGCGAACGAGTCGGGGGGGGGTCGACCGGCGCCCTCCGGATCGCGCTGGAGCGCGGGTTGCAACGCTCCGCGGATGATGGCGGCTCCGCCTGCTGCGCGCGCCGCCCTGATCCCGCACCGCGGGCGCCCGATCTGTGCCACGCTGGCGCGCATGGGCTCGCTGCTCCGCATCGCCGGCGCCGCCGCGCTCTCGATCGCCCTCGGCCTCCTCAGCGCCGGGCAGGCCGTGCGTTCCGGCTTTGCGGGCGGCGAGGTGTCGAACGGGCCGTGGCGCACCAGCTTCGTGACCGGCTCGACGGACGCCGACCTCTACACGCGAGCGCGCGTCGCGGTAGGCGGGCTGCTCGCGCTCGCGCCCTCCGAGACCGTCTACTGGACGGCAGAGCGCGACGCCGAGGGCCGGCCGCTCGACGCGCGCTGCGACTATCGCGTCGAGGGCGAGGAGCAGCTCGCACGCTGGTGGAGCCTCACCGCCTACGGCGCAGACCAATTCCTGATCCCCAACGACGCCGGCCGCTACTCGTTCAGCCAGACCACGCTCAGGCGCGAGCCAGGCGGCCCGTGGACGGTCGTACTGTCGAGCGAGCCGCACCCGGGCAACTGGCTGCCGTCGGGGAGCGCCGGCAGAACGGGCGCCTTCGACCTCACGCTGCGCCTCTACAACCCGAAGCCGGGCGTGTACGAGCTGCGCTTCGAGCTCCGCGATTCGCACCGCCGCTCCCGCTGCATCGCCGAGCGAGAAGGCCACCTCGGCGCGTAGCGCGCGAGCCCAGATCATGTAGCTGCCCAAGAGAAACCCTTCGGCCGCGCGGTCGAGGCTCTTCGCCGCGGCGTCGAGGCCGTCCTCGAGCAGCAGAGCAAAGGCTGCGAGCGAATCTCGGAGGCCCTCGACGGCCCCGAGCGACGCGAGTGCATCGCAGCCCGCGTGTGTGCGGCGCAGCAGGTCGAGGTCGCGAGTCCAGAGGCCGATCGAGCCCGCGAGACCCAGAGCTCCGATTCTGGG
>Ga0184637_10000190_pt1 | contig 44540 bp, 57 predicted proteins | sample PLM3_127_b2_FD_133143 | JGI IMG/M metagenome (GOLD analysis project Ga0184637, IMG submission 133143) | Groundwater sediment microbial communities from an aquifer in East River, Colorado, USA - PLM3_127_b2 | ecosystem: Environmental > Terrestrial > Soil > Riparian zone | place: USA: East River...
CACCTAGGATGGTTAACGAGCTGAGCACTTCTACTCAGTCCGCAGGTCATCTGAGCTAAGTCAGGTTATCTGAACTCCCACTCTTAGCCACCCAAAAGGGGGTTCCGCCATGTTTGCTCGTACGGTTCGCATGCAGCTGAAGCCGAATAGCGTTGCGGAGTTCACCGGGCTGCTTGAAACGGATGTCATTCCCCTCCTTCGGAAACAGCAAGGCTTCAAGGACGAGATCGCGTTCGTCCCCTCCGACGGAAAGGAAGCGGTCGGAATCAGTCTATGGGAGCAGAAGGAGAACGCGGAAGCTTATGGCCGCGGAGTGTATCCGGAAGTCCTGAAGGCCCTGGCGAAAGTGGTTGAGGGAACACCTCAGGTTCAAACGTCCGAGGTTTGCAACTCGACCTTCCACAAGATCGCCGCCCGGTAAGCTGTCTAGCCGGCAGGTCTATGGTGGGGGCGGCCAGGTTCCGCCCCCACCATGGCCTGCGCGTGGATTGACCAACAGACGCTCACTGTTAGCGTCTTTGCGAGGAGGAGGCGGCCATGTGGGCCACCACACGTTGAGCGGGGAGGAAGCATATGGCTGAGGCGAAATTTGTTCAGATCACGGCGGCCGAGACTGCGGAGAATTTCGCTCGCGTTTATGCATTAGACGAATCCGGACGGCACCGAAAGTGGCGTGCGTTGGAGGAGGCCAGAGATCCTATATTCACGCGATGATCTATCCCCGTTACAGAGAGGAGATCATGTGAGCCCAAGTCGTGCACGGGAGTTCTGGTGCGAGGTGGTGTCCGAAATGGTCTTGATCCGTCTCCGTCGACCATACCGCTTCAGTCATCCCACAGGACAGTTTGTTCAGTGTAACCAGACCGACTGTCAGTACGTTGACGAGAACAAGCCGCCCTGTCCACTGCACGTCGGCATGTTCACGGAGGAGATCAGGGCCGCGGAGGAAGCGCGGGATAGGTAGCCGACCAGGCTCATTCCAGTTGCACCGCACTCAAACCAGGGATCATTCGCGGTGCCCCATCTCCACTATATCCGCGGCCTCGTCAATAGGAGCAAAAGGACGCACCTGCAGGTTGCACGGCGCTCGGGGTTCGCCGTGAAGATGGTCATAGCTTCAGCTCCCACGTCTCTCCGATCAGATCATGACCGAAGCTATGGTGCGACTCCTGGTGAACCAGGCGGAAGCCGGCGTTTTCGTAGATGCGTCGGGCGGCATGAAGCTCGCTTTGTGTCCATAGCGTGATCTTCTTATAGTCCACCTGTCGGGCGAAGCGGGCGCATTCGCTCACTAAGCGCTTGCCGATGCCCAGCCCGCGGGCTTTCGGCTCGACCAGCAGCAGGCGGAGCTTGGCCACCGCCTTCGATTGTTTGACGAGGAATACGGAACCGACGCTCTCGCCATCCTTTTCAGCGATCCAGCAGCGCTCCCGCTTCGGATCATACTGCCGGATGAACTTCGTGACGATCTCCGCCACCAGCGCCTCGAACTCCTCGTCATAGCCGTATTCCTGCGCATACAGCACGCCGTGGCGGTGGACAACCCACCCCATGTCGCCGGGCTGGTGGGGCCGGAGGAGGTATGGAGCCTTCTGTTCGGGTTGGGCCCCGAGCAACCCCTCGATTGTGTGCATCGCCTCGATCAAGCGGTGTTGCTCAACTGCCGGCAGGTCGCTCAACATCGCGCCGATTTCATGGCTTGAACGTGCGTTAAGCGTGGCGAAAGCCTTCTGCCCGTGTTCTGTCAGGGACAGGAGGCTTTGCCGACCATCGGCCTCCGAAGGCTTCTTTCCGATTAGGCCTCGCTTTTTGAAGCCGCGCAAGATGCGACTCAGATAGCCCGGATCTAATCCCAACTCTTTGCCGAGTTCGGTCGCCGTAGGCTTCTCACGGTGAGCCAGCTCATAGAGCACGCGCGCGTCGGTCAGGGAAAACGGGCTCCTCAACAGCCCTTCGTGCAATACGCCAATCCGCTTGGTGTAGAACCGATTGAAACGCCGCATGGCCTTCACGCGCTGATCGAAATCGATGTCGGCCACCGCCTTACCCCCTTAAGACCTCAAGTAGATGCTAGTATCAAACATCTACTTGACTACGTCAAGTACTTAGAGAAACCGGCCGGCCGCAACGAGCTTCTCGGCCTGGCGTACCAACGGATTCGAATATGCTCTCGCCTCTGACTCCGGGGAAAACCCTGATAGAATGCATGGCCTCGGAGAAGGAAGCGAAGGACAGGCGTTTACTGAGCGAGCCGGGTAGGGGACAGGGAGGCATGACGGCGATGGGGCGTGAACGATCTGAAGTCAGGGACGGAATGCGGATCGACTGGGACGTGCCGATCACCATGGACGACCGCGTCGTCCTGCGCGCCGATGTCTACCGGCCGATCCCGGAGGGCAAGTACCCCGTGATCCTGACCTACGGGCCCTACGGCAAGTGGCTGCACTTCGAGGACCTCTACACCGATCAGTGGCGCCGCATGGAAGCGGATCACCCGGACATCACCGCCGGCTCCACCAATAAGTACCAGAACTGGGAGGTTGTGGACCCCGAGAAGTGGGTGCCGGACGGCTACGCCTGCGTCCGGGTGGACTCGCGCGGCGCCGGCCGCTCGCCGGGCTTCCTGGACATCTGGTCGGCCCGCGAGGCGAAAGATATCTACGACTGCATCGAGTGGGCGGCCCGCCAGCCCTGGTCTACTGGCAAGATCGGCATGAACGGCATCTCCTACTACGCCATGAACCAGTGGCAGGTGGCGGCGCTCCAGCCGCCGCATCTGGCCGCCATCTGCATCTGGGAGGGGGCGGCCGACTTCTACCGGGACCTCGCCTATCACGGCGGCATCCGGTGCACCTTCGGCCGGGCCTGGTTCCCCTCGCAGGTCATCTGGGTGCAGCACGGCCGGGGGACCCGGGGCTTCCGGAGCCGAATGACCGGCGACTGGGTGTCCGGGCCGCCGACGCTGACGGAGGAGGAGCTCGGCGCCAACCGGCGCGACTTCTACGAGGACTGCGCGAAGAACCCACTTGCGAGCGCCGACTACTGGCGCTCGCGCATGCCCGACTGGTCGAAGGTCACGGTGCCGCTCTTTTCCTCCGCCAACTGGGGCGGGCAGGGCCTCCACCCGCGGGGCAACTTCGAGGGCTTCGTCCGCGCGGCGTCGAGGCAGAAATGGCTCGAGGTCCACGGCATCGAACATTGGACCCACTTCTACACGGACTACGGCGTGAGCCTCCAGAAGAAATTCTTCGGCCACTTCCTCAAAGGCGAGGACACCGGGTGGAAGAGGCAGCCGAAGGTCCTCCTCCAGGTGCGCCACCCGGGCGAGCGGTTCGTCGAGCGCCGCGAGAGCGAATGGCCTCTCGCCCGCAGCCGTTGGACCAGGCTCTACCTGAACCCGGCCGATCGCAGCCTCGTCAAGAGGCCGGTCGTGCGGAAGGGCCGCGTAAGCTATGGTGGCTTCGGCGACGGGGTCACCTTCCTCACGCCGCCGCTGGACGCGGCGACCGAGATCACCGGCCCCATCGCGGCCAGGCTTTACGTCTCGTCCGAGACCACGGACGCCGACCTCTTCCTCGTCGTGCGCGTCTTCACGCCGAGCATGAAGGAGGCCACCTTCCAGGGCGCGATCGACCCGCACACCCCGATCGCGCAGGGGTGGCTTCGGGCCTCGCACAGAAAGCTCGACCCGAAGCTCACGCTCCGATACCGCCCGTATCACACCCACGATGAGAAGCAGCCGCTCATGCCCGGACAAGTCTACGAGCTGGACATCGAGATCTGGCCGACCTCGATCGTGGTGCCGCCCGGCTCCCGGATCGGGCTGACGGTGCGCGGGCGCGATTACGAGTATCCGGGAGATCCCAGCGTGGGGCTCGGGACCCTCGGCGCCGTCTTCACCGGGGTCGGCCCCTTCCAGCACAACGACCACGCCGACCGGCCCCCGGAAATCTTCGGCAGGACCGTTACCCTCCACTGCGGCGCCTCGCGCCCGTCGCACCTTCTCCTGCCGATTATTCCGCCGAAGTGAAGGCAGCGAGCTTGACTTGTCCTCCGAGCACATGATAAATTGATTAATCAATTTGAGGAAACCGCGAATGCGCAGAAACACCGTGACGATCACGATCCCAGCCTACATCGCGCGCACCCAGCTCGGCTCGATCCTCAAGCAAGTGGCGGAGAAGAAGGCGCGGTTCGTCATCACCAAGAGTGGGAAGCCGACGGCGGTCCTCCTCGGCGCCACGGATTTCGACGACATCCTGGAGGAGCTGGACCCGGAGTTTCAGAAGAGCCTCAAGGCCGCGGCCAAGGAGTACCGGGCCCGGAAGGCGCTCACCCTTCAGGAGTACTTGAAAGCGAGAGTCGCCCGTCACGCCGGCTAGAGCATGCCGGCCCGCTTTGCCCTCCGGCTGACCCCCAGCTTCCAGCGGGACCACGAAGATCTCCCGCAGGCCGCCCAGGAGAAAGTCCTTCAAGAGATCAAACGCCTCGAGACCAACCCGTTCGGCCCGCCTCCCAAGATCAAGAAGCTCAAAGGGAAAGGCGTCGGCCAATGGCGCCTGGAGGTGTGGCCGTACCGGGTCCGATATGACGTAATAGGTCAGGACGTTGCTCTATACCGGGTCCGACACCGGAAGGATATCTATCGTTAGAAGGCGCGCCGTTTGATAGGGAGCTCCAAAGTCTTGCATCCCGGCGGCAGTGTATGATGAGGATCAGCCGACTTGAATCAGCCGACCACGGGCGCTCGGGGTCCAGGCTGATGGATCAGAGAGGGGCTGCACGATGGGAATCGCGCACGAGCCGAGCGCTTCCAGCGCCCTTGACGAATTCATCGAGGAGGTGCGGAGCGCATGGTGCGGAGGCAAGGACCCGTCGCTCCCCTTCAAGGTCACAGCTCTCATGGAGCGCTTCATCGCGGCCTCCCGTCCGGACGACGCCTGGCTCGCCCGTCTGATCCAGGAGGCCCGCCCCGGGCGTGAGCTCTACCGGGATCCCGAGCACGGCTTTGTCTTGATGGGGCACAGCCACAAGACCGGGCACCATTCGCCGCCCCATGACCACGGCCCCTGCTGGGTGGTCTATGGCGTGGGCCAGGGCGCGATCGAGATCACGACCTATCGCCGCACTGGCGACGGACGCACGCCGGGAAGGGCCACCCTGGAAGAAAAGGAGCGCGTCCAGCTCACCCCCGGCATCGTCAGGCCGTATCTCCCCGGTGAGATCCATGCCACCCGCGAGATTGACCCAGGGCCTTCCCTCGTCTTCCGCTTCCTGAGTGCCGATCTGGACCAGGTGGAACGCTATCGCTACGACCTCGAGACCGGCACGGTGACCCGCCATCCCGGCCGCTGACGCTGGGCGTGCATAGGTCAGAGGGCTAGAGTAGGGGTGTCCGCTCGATGGGCGCGCGGGGAGGGCTGACCTCTCAACAACGGGGCCGGGCGGGGGGGCCGTCGCTCCACAGGCCGCGGCCATTTTGCTGGGCTTCGCGCTCGAGCCTCCGGAACTGCCCCCGAAACCTGAAGCTATGACGCTTGCAGGTTAAGCCGTAGCCCTGGCGGATAATCTCTGCATTGAGAAAGGTTCCGTCCTCGAGGTAGACATAGGCGAGGGTTCGTTCCCATCTGTCACGAGGCGCCCGGTCGTACTCCAGGCTGACGGGCTTGCCTTCCACCAATTGGCGGACGAAGGAGGTCGCCGCGCGGGCTAGCTCCTTGACCGCTGGGCGCTTATCCTTCATCTCCGGCGTGTCCACTCCGATCAGGCGAATCCTCTCACCGGTGTCCAGTTCGATTGTATCCCCGTCAATGACGCGCTGAACGAGGACGGTCTCGGCCTGAGCGCGCGAACTACGGAATCCTTCGGAGCATCCCAGCCCGAGGAGGAGAAGAAAGAGGAGAGTGACCCGAACCGTGACTCTGAAGTGCATGGTGCCCTGCCCCCGACAACTCGGAAGGGAAGCAAGGACGGTACCAGGGGGTGATCGGGGACAGGTGCCGTGGAACTAGCGATTTTTTCTGTGGGTGTGACTTCGCACGAAGGGAGGTTGGCAGTTAACCGGTGACACTTCCTGGCACTTCGGGACAAAGAGTGTCAGGGAGGCTCGTGCGAGCTGAGGGGAAGTCCCATTACTGTTTGAACATCCGGGGATCAAGGCGGAAGGGCTCTGGCTTACCGATGCGGATTTGCTTGAAGGCAGGGTGCAGAGGGTTGATGAGGTAATTCAGCTCTTGAGGAACCAGAGCTGAAGGCACCGCAAGGACCGCCATTTTCCCCTGACGGGTCCACCGCGAGCCGATATCTGCCAGCGATCCGGGTGCCGGGTACTGCCTCCAGTCGGCAGGGAGTTGGGCCGCCGTGACCCGAGCGATGGCCACGGCCGAAGGGATGTCCGCGGGAGTCGCGACGAAGTCTTCGGGGATCTCTGCCGGATCGATGTGGACGAATAACTCGATCGCGGCAAGGGCGATCGTCGAGGAGGTGTACACGACCGGCGTTCCCGGGTGATTCCACCGGCCCCCAGACAGTCTCGCGCCCTCGCCGTCGAACCTCGCGTGTTCCGCCTTGGAGATGCGCCAGACCCGTATCAGCTGTAGACGCCGTGGGCGATTCGCAACAGGAGCTGCTCGACCTGCTGCTCACCGATTTCGGTATCCAGTCGGTCAAGGGGATTCGTGCCACCCAGGGCGCGGTTGGGCTTCTGGAGCCAGGCGGCGGCCTTTTCCCGGCTTCCGAGAACGTCCTCAGCGCACGTCGCGATCCGGGCGAGACGGACCAGGCGGTCCGACTCGTCCGCCCTCAGCCGGCGCTCCTTTTTTCGGCGGGCGAGCGTCCTCAGGGGAAGGTTCAGGATGCGGACGAGGCGATCTCGGGGAATCTCAAATCGGGTCGCGAGGGCCTCCAGGGCGGAGTAGGGGAGCCCGGATCTTACCCGGTTGATCAGAGCGTCATGGTCCGGTGAGCGACCGCCGATTACGGCCCTGCCACCGAGCGCCTGGACGAGTCGGGCTGTAGAAACCATGTGCCTCCTGCCGATCTGGCAATAAGTGTAGCGCCAATTGGCACAAGACGCAAATCCTCACCGAGCCCAGTTGGGCCTTCTATTGAATCCCGAGGGCCCGACGCTTGGCCCGTTCAGTCTCGATGTCCCTCATCCCGGTGGAGAGGTCGAAGTGGTTGCCGTCGGGATCAAGCGCCGCCTCCTCGACGAAGGGGCGATCCACGCTGGGATCCTCCGCGCGCGGATCGTGAACGAGTACACTGGCTTGACGGGAGATACCCCCCGTGATATGGTCGCCGCGAATTTTCAGGATATTGCTCACTCATGAAACTCAGCGGCAAGGCCGCGATCGTCACGGGATCGGCCACGGGGATCGGGCGGAGCACCGCGCTCGCGTTGGCGCGGCGGGGGTGCCACGTGGTGATTAACTACACGAAGAGCCAGCGCGAAGCGGAAGCGACGGTGCGGGACGTGCAGCAGGCCGGGGCGCGCGCACTCCTGTGTCGCGGCGACGTGGCCGACGACCAGGCCGTGCGCGCGATGGTGGCCGCCTGCGAGCGCGAGTTCGGCCGGCTCGATGTCCTGGTCAACGCGGCCGGGACGACCCACTTCGGCCCCCCCGATGACCTGGAGGGGATGACCGAGGCGATCTGGGATCGGATCTTCGCGGTCAACGTGAAAGGGATTTTTCTCGTCACCCGCGCCGCCGCCCCGCTGCTCCGGAAGTCGGGCGCGGGCGCGGTGGTCAACCTGGCCAGCGTGGCCGGGCTCCGGCCCGCGGCGCAGGCCCTCCCTTACGCGGCCAGCAAAGCGGCGGTCATCAACCTGACGCAGTCCTTCGCCCGCCTCCTGGCGCCCGAGGTGCGGGTCAACGCGGTGGCGCCGGGCTGGATGGAAGGGCGCTGGATGGAGGCGGCGCTGGGCGACCAGTATGAGAGTCTGATGGCACGGCGGGCTCAGCGGACGCCGCTCCGCCGCGTGGCGACCCCCGAGGATGTGGCCCAGACGATCCTGAGTCTCATCGAGCAGAATGACTTGGTCACCGGGCAGATCATCGTGATCGATGGGGGGTATACGCTGGTCTGATGAGGTTCTAGCCATGCTTGAGGGGGTGGTGCCGTATCCGCCGGAGTTGGCGGCGAGGTATCGGCAGAAGGGGTACTGGGAGGATCGCTCCCTCGCCAGCGTCTTCGACGAGGTCTTCTCCCGCTTCGCCGACCGCGTCGCGGTCGTGAGCGGGGCGGAGCGCCTCACCTATCGGGACCTGGCCCAGCGCGCCGAGCGGCTCGCCCTCCACCTTGTCAGGCTGGGGATGCGCCCGCTGGACCGGATGGTGATGCAGCTCCCGAACATCCCCGAATTCATCGCCCTCTACTTCGCCCTCCAGAAGGTCGGGGTGATCCCGGTCATGGCCCTGCCGCCCCACCGCTATCTCGAGATCCGCCGCTTCGTGGGGTTGACCGAGGCCGTCGGATACGCGATCGCGGATCGGGCTGGGGACTTCAGCCTCGTCGAGCTGGCGGAGCGGATCCGGAAGGAGCAGCCTTCGCTCCGCGTCGTGCTGGTCCACGGCGACGAGGTCCCCTCCGGGTTCTTCTCGCTCAGGCAACTCCTCAGCGAGGAGAGCGGCCACGACCGCGAGGCTCTCCGGCACATTCAGATCGATCCCACCGACCCCGCCGTCTTCCAGCTCTCGGGCGGGACGACTGGGGTCCCCAAACTGATCCCGCGCACCCACAACGACTACCTCTACAATTCCAGGCAGGCGGGCGCGATGCTCGACGTCCGGCCCGACTCGGTTTTCCTCGTCGTGCTCCCCATCGCCCACAACTTCCCCCTGGCCTGCGCCGGGATGCAGGGGTTTCTCCTACGCGGGGCGCGCGTGGTCTTGAGCACGAGCACGCGGGGCCCTGACGTCTTCCCCCTGATCGAGCGGGAGCGGATCACCCACCTCGGGGTCGTCCCCGCCCTGCTGATCCGCTGGCTCAACGACCCGCTCCTCTCGAAGTCCGACCTCTCCTCGGTCCGGGTGATCCAGAGCGGCGGCCAGCGGCTCCAGCCAGAGATCAAGCGCCGGACAGAGCAGTTGATCCCAAGCGCCACGGTCCAGGAGAATTTCGGCATGGGGGAGGGGCTGCTCACCTTTGTCCGCCTCGAGGACCCCGAGACGGTCCGGATGGAGACCGTCGGCCGGCCGATGTGTCCGGACGACGAGGTCAAGCTCGTGGACAACGAGGGCCAGGAAGTCCCCGACGGGGAGATCGGGGAGCTCGCCTGCCGCGGGCCGTACACGCTGCGGGGGTACTACCAGGCCCCCGAGCACAACGCCCGGGCCTTCACCCCCGACGGCTTCTACCTGAGCGGCGACCTGATGCGGAAGCACCCCTCGGGCAACTACATCGTCGAGGGGCGGAAGAAGGACCTGATCAACCGGGGCGGGGAGAAGATCAGCGCCGAAGAGATCGAGAACTTGATCCTCGCGCACCCCGCCGTGCAGAACGTGGCTTGTGTGCCGATGCCCGATCCGGTCCTGGGCGAACGCACTTGCGCGTTCATCATCCCGAAGCCGGCCGCGAGCATCACGTTGGAGGAATTGGCGCGCTTTCTCACCGAGGCGGGGATCGCCAAGTTCAAGCTGCCCGAGCGGGTGGAGCTGGTGGAGGATTTCCCGCTCTCCCCGTTCGGCAAGGTCTCGAAGCTGACCTTGACCAAACGGATCGCGGAGATGATCCAGGCCGAGACACGCGGCTAACCGTCTCGCGATCGCGAGGGCCGGGCTGCGCGTCCATGAGCGGCTGAGTTCACCTGGACCCGAGCTGACCGTCGAGCTGCTCGGCACGCTGAGGAACCGGGCCGTGAGGTCGATCGACTGACAACCAATCCGGGAGGTGAGGGTGTTCCGCATCCTGCTAGAGATCGGAGGCAACGGATGGACACAAAAGGATTGAGCGGGGGTGAGGCGTTCCTGCGCCTCCTGGGGCAGATGGGCGTGGAACGGATCTTCGCGTCTCCGGGGTCGGAGTGGTCGCCTGTCTGGGAGTATCTCGCGAAGCCGTATGGGCCGGACGAGCCAATCCCGGTCTACCTCTCGTCGCGCCATGAGGAGATCGCCGTGGCGATGGCGAGCGGCTACGCCAAGGCGACGGGCAAACTGCCCGCGGTGATGATCCACACGACCGTCGGCTCGCTCCACGCCACGATGGAGCTTCGCCAAGCGCTTCACGAGCGGGTGCCCATGGTGGTGTTCGCGGGTGAGTCGATCGGTTTTGGCGAGGCGCCCGGGGACGATCCGGGGCACCAATGGATGCTCCTCGCCGACGTTGGGGGACCCGCCAGGCTCGTAGAACGTTGCGTGAAGTGGAGCTTCGCCCTCAACGCGGGCTCGATCCTTCCCGCAACGATCCAGCGCGCCTGTCAGCTGGCGATGGCCGCCCCGCAAGGGCCGGTCTTTGTGTCGATCCCGATGGAGTTCCTCTTGGAGACGGTGACAACCAATCCTCCGCCGTCAGCGGCCTTGGCTCACGCGCCGGCGGCTGATCCGCGTGCGATCGACGAGCTGGCTTGGGTTCTCGGCGAGGCGAAGAGCCCGGTGATTGTCACCGAAGATGTGGGGCGGAGCGTGCGCGCCGTCGAGCATCTCGTCGCGTTGGCAGAGACCCTCGGCGCGCCGGTCGTCGAGGCATGGCACCCCACCTACGTGAACTTTCCTCGCACGCACCCGCTCTACGGCGGAGTCGGCCCGTCTGATGTGGCCGGCTCCCTGCGAGAGGCCGACGTCGTCTTTCTTCTCGCCGCCCCGACGCCGTGGCATCCCCCGTCGTCGGCCCCCGGCCCCGGCGCGAAGGTCGTGATCCTGGACGACGACCCGCTCCGCCCGGAGCTTCCGTTCTGGGGATACAGATCGGACCTGGTCGTGACCGGCGAGGTCGAGCGCTCTCTCGCGATGCTGCTCGAGCGCGTGAGGCACGCGAACCCTCCCGGCACGCGAACCGGCAGGGTCGAGCGGTGGCGGGCTCGCCACGAAAAGCGAAGGACCGCGCTCAGGGAGGAGGGGTTGGCGTCGGCGGACAGCAAGCCCATCGATACTCGGTGGGTCGCCCACGAACTGAACCAGATCCTCCCGCCGGATGCTGTAATCGTCAATGAGACGATCACGCACCGCCTGGAAATCCACCGCTTTCTCGACCGCTTGACGCCTGGACGCTTCTTCGAAGGCTGCTATGGCGGGCTCGGGACCGGGTTGGGGAGGGCGCTCGGCGTGAAGGCGGCAGCGCCGGACCGCACGGTCATCGCGCTGATTGGTGACGGCGCCTTCAATTACAACCCGGTGCTGGCAGGGCTCGGCGTCTGCCAGGAGTATCGGATGCCGATCCTGATCGTGCTCTTTAACAACGCCGGCTACCTCTCACAGAAGTCCGGCATCCCGCGCCACTATCCGGATGGGTGGGCCGTAAAGGCCCAGAAGTTTGTGGGGACCTCCATTCTGCCGAGCCCGGACTACGCGGCCATCATGCGCGCGTTCGACGGGTACGGCGAGAAGGTGGAAGATCCGGGCCAGGTACGCTCGGCCTTTCTGCGCGGCTTAGAGGCGGTGTCGAGTGGGCGTGCGGCATTGCTCGACATGAAGCTCGAGCCGATAAATCGGAGCGGGGAGGTGTGATCGTCATCGGGCGTGTCTGGATGCGCTGAACGCTCGGGACGACCGGCCGGCCGAGGGCCGATTTTCGCCGACGCAAGGATTCTCGTCCGTGCATTCGCCGAGGAGGGCATCATGCGAACGCTGATCCAGGGTGGGTGGGTGGTTGGATTCGAAGGGCAGGGCCACCAGTTGTTCGCCAACGGGATTGTCGTGTACGAGAACGATCGCATCGTGCATGTGGGCTACCGATTCGAGGGCGCGGTCGACCGCCGGATCGACGCCCGCGGGAAGCTCGTGAGCCCCGGGCTGATCAACTGCCACATCCATGCCGACACCAACGCCCGCCACGTGGTGTTCAACGACCCGACGAAGACCAACTACCTCGGGCAGAACTTCCTCGCCTACGGCGCGATGAGACGGGGCGCGACCTCGCCGCGCCAGACGCGTGCCGAGGTCGAGGGGAAGTTCGCAGTCTGGGCCGCGGCGCGCGGCGGGGCGACGACCATCCTCGACATCGGCACGCCGCGGCACGTGCTCGAGCCCTTCACCGAGATGGTCGGGGAACTGGGGGTGCGGGCCTACCTCGGTCCGGGCTTCCGAAGCGCGAACTATGTCCTCGATGACGGGGGGCACATCCGGTGGGACTGGAACGAGCCGGCCGGCGAGACGGGGCTCAAGCTCGCCCGCGAGTACATCCTGCGCTACCATGGCGCGCACAACGATCGGATTCGGGGGATGCTCTACCCGGGCCAGCTCGACACCTGCACGCCGGAGCTTCTCAAGGAGACCAAACGGGCGGCGCAGGAGTTAGGAGTTGGGATCCAGCTTCATGCCGCGATGAACCTGGTCGAGTTTCACGATTGCCTCCGCGAGCGCCAGGTGACGCCGATCCAGTATCTGCAAGGGCTCGGCTTCCTCGGCCCGGAGGTCGCCCTGGGGCACTGCGTCTTCCACGCCGGTCATTCGTGGGCGCGCTACCCCTACGTGGACGATCTCCAGATCCTGGCCGACAGCGGTGTCTCCATCGCCCACGCGCCGTACAAGTACGCCAAGATGGGCCTGGCGCTGGAGTCGTTCGAGCGCTATCGGAAGCGGGGCATCAACATCGCGCTCGGGACCGACACCTTTCCCCAAGACCTTGTGAGCGAGATGCGCCTGGCGGCGCTCGTCTGCCGCGTGGTCGAGCAGAACTATCTCGTCGGGAAGCCGCACGACGTCTACGATGCGGCCACGCTGGGCGGGGCGCGCGCCCTCGGGCGCGACGACCTGGGGCGGCTCGCGCCCGGGTCCAAGGCCGACCTGATCGTGGTGGATCTCCGCGCGATGCATTTCGGCGCGGTCCGCGATCCGATCAAGTCGCTGGTCGAGTGCGCGAGCGGAACAGATGTCGAGACGATCATCGTGGACGGCCAGACGCTTTTGGAGGATGGACGGCCCACCCGCGTCGATGAGGCGGCGCTCTTATCCCAGCTCCAGGAATCCGCCGAGCGCTACTGGGGGAGCCTGCCCCAGTGGCGCGCGCGGGGCGAGACGATCGATGACGTTGCGCCGATGAGCTATCCCGTCCGACTGACACACGAGTAGCCCGGCGATGCTCTCCCGCCGCCAGTTTCTGGCTCTCCCCCTGGCCTTCCTCTTTGCCCCTCGGCTCGGCCAGGCCAGCGAGCTGGTCCGCTCAGCCACGTATCATGCCGAGATCGCCATTCTGTTCAGCCTCTTCACGTTCACGCTTGACGGCACGGTGGACGAGGACGTGGACCGGATCGCCGGGCGTTACCGGGTTTTGATCGTCGGGGACGGACCCGGGATCGCACAGCGAGCCGAATCAGTCGGTCGCATCCGGGAGCGGCGCTTCACTCCGACGGCCACGACCCTGATCTCCACGATCAGAGGGCGCGTGGGCCGGACCCAGATCAGCTACGACCACGAGCGAGGGCTGGTTCACTACCACCACACGAGCGAGACGTTCTTTCTCGGCCGCCGGCGCATGGCGGAGGACACCATTCGGATCCCGGACGGGCAACGGTTGGACGACGTCCTCACTGCCGCCCTGAACTACGGCCAGGGGCTCCTCGAAACGGACGGGCAGGGGAGATATCGAACGCTCGTCGTCCGGCGCACGCGTCGGGCGGGGGAAGGGCCGGATGAGATCCACCCCGGCGGATACCGGGCGGAGATCGTGCCGGTCCGATTCACGGTAACACAGGAGGGGGAAACGGGCCGGCCCGTGGTTTTGCTGGATCTCACCCCCTTTTCGTCATGGGCCACGACGGGCCACCCGGCGCGAATCATCTTCGGGCCCGACGGACGGCCCGAGTCCCTCCAGGTCCCCCTCATCCTCGGTACGACAGCCCGGGCCAGGTTCCATTCGATACACTGACCCCTCCATTCGCCGTCGCTAGCGCCCTTGAAAGCGGGGCGGACGTTTCTCCCGGAAAGCCCGGGCGCCCTCCCGGGCATCGTCGCTCCCGACCAGGAGACTCGATGCAAGCCGCTCCAAGACTCGCCCGGTGGCGGGGTCCACGCCAAGGGCGGCGTTGGTCACGTGCTTGGCGAGCCCGATGGCCAGGGGGCCCTTCCTGATGAGGGTCTCCGCCATCTCGCGCGCCTTCGGCATCAGCGCATCAGGCGGGACGACGAAGTTGACCAGGCCAAACGTCTCGGCCCGCTCGGCGCTGATCAGCTCTCCCATGAGAATCAGCTCTTTCGCCCGACCAGTGCCCACCACATGGAACAGACGGGAGCACCCTCCGGAGCCTGGAATGATCCCGGCATTGACCTCCGGGAAGCCCAAGCGGGCGGAGTCGGCCGCGATGCGCAGGTCACAGGAGAGGGCGAGCTCCAGCCCGCCCCCGGCGCAGGTCCCGTTGATGGCGGCGATGACCGGCTTTTCCAGATACTCCAGATCGTCGAAGAGGCGGTGGGTGAGGCGCCGGGCCCTGGTCCGGATCACGGGACCCCACTCCTCGAAGTTGAACCACTCGTAGTCCGCGCCGGAAGAGAAGGCGCGCCCCGCGCCGGTGAGGATCAGGACCCGGATCTCGTCCCGCTCATAGACCTCTTCGACGACTTGGAACAGCTCATCTACCATGGCCCCGTTGAAGGCATTCAGCTTCTCGGGTCTATTCATGGTCACGGTCGCGATCCCATCGTTAACCTCGTAGCGGATCGTCTCGAACGCCATGTACGCCTCCTTCATGATGTAGAATGGGAATCCGTATGGACGCCGCCCATCTGATGCGGGTCGCGCTCGGTCACAGCCCCCCTGACCTTCTCCTCCGTGGTGGCCGGGTCGTCAACGTCTACTCCGGCGAGGTCCTCGACGGCTGGGAGGTGGCCATCGCGGGAGATCGGATCGCTGCCGTCGCGCCACCGGAGAGCATCAGCGCGGGCCCCGCGACCACGGTCCTGGACGTCAGCGGGAAAGTGATCGCCCCGGGCTTCATCGACGGCCACACCCACATGGACACCCTCATGCTCCCTCAGGCCCTGATCCCCTGGGCCCTCCGCGGCGGTACGACCACCATTATCACGGAGATCGAGGTGTTGGGAAGCGCCATGGGTCTTCCCGGGATCGGCTGGTTTCTCGAGGCGGTTCGCGATCAACCGGTTCGCTTTTACGCCACGGCCCCGATCGTGACCTACCTCTCGACCGATGATGGAGCCGGGCGCCCCATACTCAGCCAGGCCGACATCGAGAAGCTTCTCGATGATCCGAGGATCTTGGGGCTCGGCGAGGTCTATTGGCACCGGCTGGTGGCTGAGCCGGAGAAGGTCCTTCCCTTGATTGAGGCCTGCCGCCGACGAGGGAAGTGGGTGGAGGGGCACACGGCCGGGGCCCGGGGATTGAAGCTCCAGGCGTGCGTCGCCGCGGGAATCGATTCGTGCCACGAGCCCATTACGCCTGAGGAGGCGTTGGAGCGGCTCCGCGCTGGAATGCACGTCATGCTTCGCGAAGGATCTGTCCGGCGCGATCTCCAGGCGGTGGCCCCGCTCCGCGAGAACGGGGTCAACCTGCGACGCGCGATCCTGGTGAGCGATACGATCTGGCCTCAGGCCCTGGTTGCCCGAGGGTACATGGACGGAATTGTCCAACGCGCCATTGACCTTGGTTTTGATCCTGTCGAGGCCATTCAGATGGCAACCCTCAACGTGGCGGAGCACTTCGGCCTCGACAGGGACCTTGGCGGGATCGCCCCGGGTCGCTTGGCAGACTTGCTCATTCTTCCGGACCTCAAGCGGATCCGGCCGGAAGGGGTTCTGGTCGGCGGGAGGGTCGTGGTGTGGAACGGCGAGTGCCGCGTGAGCCCGAGCGCGCCGCCTCCCCCGAAGATCGGCTCGCCCTCCTTCCCCCGCCCTCTGGCGCCCGAGACCTTCGCCCTGGGTGCGCCGGGGCGGCAATCCACCGCTCGGCTCCGCGCGATCCAGCTCAAGGGCGACATCCTGACCAGGGAGCTGGCCGTGACTCTGCCGGTCGAGCACGGGAGGGTCGTCGTCAACCCCGAGCGCGATCTCTTGAAAGTGGCCGCGTTCGACCGCCGCGGCCACGGCCGCCTGGCCCTGGGGGTATTGCACGGGTTTGGGCTCAAGTCCGGGGCTGTCGCGACGAGCCTCTGCTTCGATAGTGGTGACGTGGTGGTGGTCGGGGCGAGCGACGAGGCAATGGCGCAGGTGGCCCGAGCCGTCGTCGACGCGGGCGGCGGCTACGGGGTCGCCAAGGACGACCGCGTCGAGCTCCTCCCCATGCCGATCGGTGGCGTCATCTCTCCGCTCTCCGTTCCCGAGATCGCGGCCCGCCTGGACGCGATCGAGCAGTCCATCCGCTCCCTCGGCTCCGAGCTTCGTAACCCCTTCCTAGCGATTCAGATTCTCACTTTCATGGCGATCCCCGCGCTCCGCATTACCTCTCGCGGCCTCCTAGACGTCAAGTCCCTTCGCACCGTCGATCTCTTCCTGCCGTAAGGTCCGGTCTCACCGTCCCCTTGTCAAGGGTGAGGGAGTGGCGTATTCTATCTTTGCGTTCACGAATGGGAGAACTTGTTCTCCTTTTCCTCAGTACGATCCGGCTTCGTCCCTATGTGTTTTTCTTCTTTGGCTGCTTTCTCGGAGCGGCGACGGCGGATCTGGGCTGGCGTCGCGCTGGGCTCTTCACGGGCCTTACGTGGCTCACGGCCTTTGTGGCGGAATATTCCTCTACCCGCACCGGGATCCCGTTCGGCCTCTACCACTACATCGCGGCGACGCGGGGGCAGGAACTGTACCTGGCCAACGTCCCGTTCATGGACTCCCTCTCGTTCACGTTTCTGGCTTACGGGGCCTTCTCTCTGGCTCGTCTCGTGGCCGGAAAGTGGCCGGGGCCAGTCCGCCTCGCCTTCTGGAGCGGAATCTTCATGATGCTGATCGACATGCTCATCGATCCTTTGGCCGTCCGCGGGGACCGCTGGTTTCTGGGGAAGATCTTTTATTATCCCAACGGTGGGTTCTACTTCGGCGTCCCCCTCTCGAACTTCCTCGGATGGGCCGTGGTGGGATGGGTCGGCGTCGGGAGCTACATCATGATGGCGGGCCCAGGAAGGATCGGGACCAACGATCCGCGCTGGGGAGTCGCGCTCTATTCATTGGTGTGGACGTTTTCTCTCGCCATGACGTGGTGGATCGGCGAGCCCGCGCTGCTCTCGGCCGGATTCGTCCTCTCCCTCGTCTTCGCGACGGCCGTGGCCTGCGCCGTAAGATTGGCCTGGAGGACGTGAGGTGAGCGTTCCGTTCTCTCAGATGTGGACGGTCGCGTCCTATGTGCTCAGGCAGAAGCTCGCCGGGCGAAGGCGCTATCCGCTCGTGCTGATGCTGGAGCCGCTCTTCCGGTGTAACCTCGCGTGCGCTGGGTGCGGGAAGATCCAGTACCCGCCACAAATTCTGAAGAAGTACCTGTCTGTCGAGGCCTGTCTCAAAGCGGTTGACGAGTGCGGGGCGCCCGTCGTCAGCATTCCGGGTGGCGAACCCTTGATGTACCCGGAGATTGGCCAGCTCGTGGACGAGCTGGTCAAGCGGAAGAAATACATCTACCTGTGCACCAACGCCATTCTCCTGAAGGAGAGGCTCGAGCAGGGGGCGTTCAGGCCGTCGAAATATCTCTCTTTCAGCGTGCACATGGACGGCCTCCGCGAAGAGCACGACGAGGCGGTTTGCCGGGATGGGGTCTATGACCGGGCCGTCGACGGGATCAAGGAGGCGCTGCGCCGTGGGTTCCGGGTCACCACCAACACGACCCTATTTGACGGCGCCTCCCCACTTCGGGTGAGGGAATTCTTCGACGAGATGATAAACCTCGGGGTGGAAGGGATGATGGTCTCTCCGGGGTACAGCTACTCCAAAGCCCCTGACCAGGAGCACTTCCTCCGAAGGCAGAAGACCACCGATCTCTTTTCCGTGATCCTTTCGAACCCGAAGAGAGGCTGGAAGTTCAACCAGTCGCCCCTCTTTCTGCAGTTCCTCATGGGGAAGCGTGATTACGAATGCACCCCGTGGGGCAATCCCACGTTCAACATCTTCGGCTGGCAGCGCCCGTGCTACCTCCTCCAGGAGGGATACGCGGAGAGCTTCCAGGATCTCATGGAGAACACCCGGTGGGAGAACTATGGCAGGAGGAGCGGAAACGAGAAGTGCCGTGACTGCATGGTCCACTGCGGCTTTGAGGCCACGGCCGTGGATCAGACGTTCAGCTCGTGGAGGGGGTTTAAGGATACGGTGGTCGCAACCGTGACGGGGAAACTGTGATGACGCTCGAAGGTTGGGTGCCGACGCTCGGCGAGAATCTCACGCTCGCGCAGGTGATCGATCTTGCGTTCGATTACCGGGGCAATGTCACCATCGCGAGGACGAACGGAACTGAAACTGTCGGCTATGTGTTCAATCGGAATCACGACTTCCCGGAACCGTTCATCCAGATCTTCGACCAAGCGGGGAACGGCCCCTTCAAGATTCTTTACACTGAGATCGCGAACATCAAGTTCACCGGTAAGGATACAGCCGCAGGCAAGTCGTGGGCCGCGTGGGTCGCGCGGAAGGAAAGAGAAAAGGCTCCCCAAGCCACTTCTTCCGGCAAGCAGACCGCGTGAACGGCATTCTGATCTACACGGGGGTCGAGATCGAGGCCCGGGCGCTGGCCCGGGCCCTCGGCCTTCCGCGGCAGCCGTCTCCCGGTTTGCATCCTGCCTGGGGCCGGCCCACCAGAAACGGCTCCCAACTCCTTCTCACCGTCGGCCCGAGCGCCGAAAAATTGGCCGAGGGGCTGCCGGATCGGCCTCGGGTGTTTCTCGGAGTCGGTCTTGGGGGAGGGCTTGCCCCCGACCTGACGCCGGGCTGCCTCATCATCGGAGAGCAAGTGGTGGACAATGCAGGGAACGCGTGGCGCTCTGACTCTGAATTGGTGGGGATGGCAATCAGAAGCGTCTCGCGTCTCGGGCTTCCCCACAGGGTCGGAACGCTCGCGACCCACAGTCATCTTGTGAGCACGCCCGCGGCCAAAGCCGTTCTCTGGCGCGACTCGGGGGCACTCGCCGTGGACATGGAGAGCGCGCATTTTCTGACCGAGGCCCGCCGCCAAGGCATCCCGGCCCTTGCGGTCCGGGCGATCGCCGATGGGCCGAACATGGCGCTTGATCCTGTCTGGATGCAGGTGATCACCTCTCGCGGGGCGCTCGATCCAGGTCGACTGGTCAGAGTGTTTCTGTCCCGTCCTGGTCTTCTGGCTCAGGCCGTGCGCCTGGGGTGGGTCTCGCGCCGGGCCCTCTCCCACCTGGCCCGCTTCCTCCCGGCATTCCTGGGGGAGGCGGACTCGAAGATCGTCTGAGCGTTCCCAAACCGGCCAAGCGCCCGTCAGGCCTATGGCCGATCAGGAGCATGGCCCGATGCTACAGCATGATCAGCGCCGGCCGCGGCTACCTCCAGCTGACCCCTGGATCGTCTCCGAGCCGGGCGCCGCCCTGTTCGTGACGGTGCTGGGAGTGAACTTCGTGGGCGACGCCGTCCGCGACCCGCTCGAGGACTATGTTCGCGTCATCCAGGAGTTCCGCGACTTCTTCGGCGTGGGTCGGGCGCGAGCCCAGGACCTCGACGAGCGCACACGGCCCGCTTGAGTGCCCGTGCTCGCGCCACCGGGGGTGGAACCCCGGGGACTTGGCGGGATGCAGACCTACTCGACGCGGCTCGGGGCGATGCGCAGCTAGCATAACCGGCATTCTCAGACGGCCGAGCGCGGGGGGCCCGGCCGAGACCCACGGTACGGCGCGGATGAACACCCTGTCAAGGCGAAGCGCTGGGGACCGATAGGGGCATGTTGCCACGTGGGGTGGGGCCGATGCCGTCAGTCGCGGCGCCACGGTCGTTCACGGCCGGGGAGTATAATGGCGTCGGTATGCTTGTCGACGCGCATTGGCGATGAAGGCACTCGTGACCGGAGCGACCGGGTTTGTGGGCGCCAACCTGGTGCGGGAGCTGCTCGCCGATGGTGACGCGGTTCGCGCGCTGGTGCGGCCGGGCCGCGACCGGCGAAATCTGACCGGGCTCGAGGTCGAGCTGGCCGAGGGCGATCTCCGCGACCCGGAATCACTTCGTAGCGCGCTCACGGGCGTGAGCGTTCTCTATCATGTGGCCGCCGATTACCGCCTCTGGGCGAGCGACCCGCGCGAGCTCTACACATCGAATGTCAACGGGACTCGAAATATCCTTGAGGCCGCAAGGGAAGCTGGCGTCGAGCGCGTCGTCTATACCTCCACCGTGGGGACGCTTGGTATTCCCAAAGACGGCAGGCCGGGGACCGAGACGACGCCGGTGAGCCTCGATCAGATGGTCGGCCACTACAAACGCTCCAAGTTCCTGGCCGAGCAGGAAGCAGAGCGCTTCGCGAGCGAAGGTCTCGATGTCGTCATCGTCAACCCCTCGGCTCCCGTCGGCCCATGGGACGTGAAGCCGACCCCGACCGGGAAAATGGTCGTGGATTACCTGCGTGGTCGGATGGTGGCCTCACTCGACACCGGTCTCAACCTGGTTCATGTCCGCGATGTCGCCCGGGGACACATTCTGGCCGCGCAGAAGGGGCGGTCAGGGGAGAAGTACATCCTCGGCCACCAAAACCTGCCTCTCCGCGACATCTTCAGCGTGCTCGAGCGGCTCACGGGAATTCCGGCGCCACGCCTTCGCATCCCGTATCGCGTGGCCTGGACCGCAGCCCTGATTTCTGAAGGCTGGGCGCAAGTAACCCATCGGCAACCGGCGGTTTCCCTGACCGCCGTGCGCATGGCATCCAAGAAGATGTTCTTCGATCCGTCACGGGCCGTCCGTGAGCTCGGGCTCCCCCAGACTTCAGTGGAGCAAGCGCTCCGAGACGCGGTCGCCTGGTTCAGGGCTCACGGGACGGCGCGCGCTTGATTGACCAGTTTCACTCAGGACGATAGAATTACTATAGAGGTCGTTTCATGGCAAGCTCCAGGCCTAGCTCGACCAAGATTCGCTACCGGAAGTCCTATGAAGTCCGCTACGCTTTCCAGGACGCGATCCAACGTCCACCCGAGGTCCTCGGGGTCGAGGGCGCTATCGACATCCACTGCCACGCGCATCAGGGCCAGCAGGACCCGATCGCCCTGGCGCGCCACGCGTCGCGAGCCGGCATGGGCGGACTCCTCTTCAAGACGCTCGAGATGAGTGCCCCGCCGATGGTGAAGCTGGCCGAGATTCAGGAGGCTCTCGATCGCTGGGCCGACGCCGAGAAGGTTCAGCCGATCAAATGCTGGGCGGGGCTCGTGACCGACTACTGGAATGGGGGCCCCAACCCCGACGCCGTGATCCCTCATCTTAGAGCTGGTGTCCGCGCTGTCTGGATGCCGACCGCCAGCCACGCCAATTCGATCAGCCAGGTGGGTGGCAAGCGCCGGTGGTTCGATCCGAACAGCCCCCCGAACGCGGTGTTCCCGCCGATGCCGATGAAGAAGGCCCTGGCGATGGGGGCCCTCTACGTGCTCAAGGACGGGAAGCTGGATCCCGAGGTCAGAGAGGTGGTACGTCTCTGCGTTGAGTACGACACGGCGCTCTTCTTCGGTCATTTGACCCACGAAGAGCAGGACGCGCTTGCCGAGGAGGTCCAGCGACAAGGCTTCCGGAAGGCGGTGATCGATCACCCATTCAGCCCCTTCGTGGACCTCTCCGTTGAGCGGATGAAAGAGTTCGCTCAAGCCGGCATCTTCCTCAACTTCACCTACGACGAGCTCTCTCCGCTCCTCGGAGTGGATCCGTTCGAGATGTACCAGGCGATCCGGGCCGTGGGGTGCGAGCGGGTAACCCTCTCCAGCGATGCGGGTGAGCCGCTCTTCCCGAACTCGGTGGAGTGCATGCGGCTGATGCGCGCCTACATGCGCGCCTTCGGCCTGACCGCCGAGGAGGTTACGCAGGTCACCGTGACGAATCCACGGTACCTCCTCGGCGTCAACTGATCGCGTTCCCTTCAACCAGTCTCATTGACCCGTCTCGGCCAAAAGGCTAGAATCCTTCCGAGCGCTTCCCGCCGACGGGCTATGACCCCGACATCGCTGTGGCGGAAAGAGGAGGAGGCTGATCCGGATCTGGCAGGAGGCCGGGCGCACGGTCCTCTTCGTGACCCACGACATCGAGGAGGCGGTCTTCCTATCCAACCGAGTCCTCATCGTGACCCCACGTCCGGCGCGCCTGTTCGCGGAGGTGCCGGTCCAACTCCCGTACCCCCGCCAGCCCGACGACGACCGGCTCTTTGCGGTGGAGAAGCAGGTGGTTCGCGCCTTTTTCCAGATGGAATCCCAATATGGAGAGTCAACATGACGGCGATCAACACCCAACGACGTGTCCAGCGGCTCCAGAGCGTCATGGCCAAGACGGGCGACGACGCCCTTCTCGCCTTCTCTCCTAACTGGCGGCGGGATCACGTCCGCTTCCTGGCCGGGTTCAACATGATTGGCAACTGGGCGTTCGCGCTTCTGCTGCCGGGCGGCGAGGTTGCGGCCTTCGCGGAGCATCCCTGGGATCGGGAGCGTGTCACCCGCGAGTCGTGGGCCCTCGAGGTCTACGGCGGATCGGAAGTGTTCCCGGCGCTCGCCGCCCTCCTGGGCCGGGCCCGAGTGCGGAGCCTCGGAGTCGTGGGGCTCGAGCTGATGGAGGCCCGGTTCGTCGAGGCGCTCAGGAGGGTTCCGAACCTGACGTTCCGCTCGGCCACGAAGGCCGTCGAGGGTCTCCGGCTGATCAAGGAGCCGGAAGAGATCGAGCTGATGCGCGAGGCGGCTCACGTGGCGGATCTGGGTTTTCAAGCGCTGATCCGGGCCTCTCGGGTCGGCACGCCGGAGTACGAGGTGGCTGCCGAGGTGGAGGCCGCGGTCCGGGCCGAGAGCGCCGAGGACAACTTCATGCTGATGGCTTCGGGTGGGATCGAGGTCACGGCGATGCGCGCCCCGGGGACCCGGCGCCTTCGGCGGAGCGATGTCGTCATCTCGGAGGTCACCCCTCAGGTCCGCGGGTACTACGCCCAGATCTGCCGGACGCTCATCGTGGGGGAGCCGAGCCCGGCCCAGGAGAAGTCGTTCGACATCTTCTTGCGGGCCCAGCAGGCCGCCCTCGACGTCCTCCGCCCCGGTGTCACGATCGCCGAGGTCGCCCAGGCCCAGAATCGCGTCTTCGAGAGCGAAGGGTTCGGCGAGTATACGACCCGCCGCTACACCCGCGTCCGCGGTCACTGCCTCGGTCTCCACTTCGACGAGAACCCCCTGGTACTCGAGGACGATCCGACGGTGGCGCAGGCCGGTATGACCTTGATCGCCCACCCGAACACCTATCTCCCGCTGGCCGGGTACATGGTTTTCGGCGATCCGCTTCTCGTCACCGAGAACGGATGCGTCCGCCTCAACTCCACCGACCGCAAACTCTTTGTGGCAGAAGGGTAAGGCATGACAAGCTTGGGTCAAGCAAACAGGCGGTCTGCCCGGACCCAGGTGGGGGGGCCCAGGGGGAGGAGCGGTTGGGACTCCCCCCCTGACGAACAACGGACCCGGGGCGGTCGGGGTTGAGACGTGCGGACTCTCCTGGCGGATGGGTTCTTCTTCCTCCTGGCTGCCGGGCTCGGACTGCTGGCCATCGTCGTCCCCCCGCTAATCCTTCCGGGGATCAAGCCGTACGATGCGCCGTTGTTCCCCCTGGTGAAGACCGGCGTCGAGGGTTTCTCCCTGCTGTCCATGGTGATGCTTGTCGGGGCGGGTGCCATTCTGGGCTACCTGCGGCCCCGGGGCGGGATCGTCTGGGGCGCGGCCACCATGGTCGTCCTTCCCCCCCTGGCAGTGATCGAGATGATGGTCGATCCGACGTCGCACAACCTGTGGCCTCTCGAGTTCTTCTTCTACGGAATGGGTACGCTGCCTGGGATCGCCGGCGCGGTCTTCGGGGCGCGGTATGGTCGTCGGCCTGGGTGAGGAGGAGCTATATGAATGAAACGGGAGGCATGATGAACAAGCAGCGCATACGTGTCCGAAGCGCGCGAACTGATGAACCCAGGTGGGGGGGGCCAGTCTTTCGAGCGCCGGCTTTGCCGGCGCAACCCTCGGGGGGAGGTTCGGAAGGGGGGCGGGCCCCCCTCCGAGTGAAAGAGGGAGGAGTGCTTGGGACTCCCCCCCTGACAAACAAACAATGAAACGGGGCTTAATCGAATGGGACCGACAAGAGTTACCGCCTGACGTCCTGGCCGGCCGCCAGGCGCGATGCCGGAACCTCATGGCCGCACGCGGGCTCGACGGCCTCCTCGTCTACACCGACGTCTGGCGGTCCGGTCAGGTCCGCTATCTGACCAATTTCATCCCCTACTGGAACCAGGGGGTGCTCCTGTTTCCGCGCGAGGGGGAGCCGGTCCTGGCGGCAGGGCTTTCCGCGCGGGTCTATCCGTGGATCCGGGAGACCTCCACGGTGACGACGATCGTCTCCGGTCCTTCCCTGGGCCAGGAAGTGGCGACCCAGGTCAAGAAGCTCTCGTGGCGGCACGTCGGCGTCGGGGAGCGGGACACCATGCCCCACGGCATTCTCAACGCGCTGGCCGAGGGACTTCCGGACTGCGAGCTAGTGGATGCCACCGACGTGCTCGACGGCCTGCGGAGCGAGGTCGATGAGGCGGGCTTGGCGCTCTACCGGAAGGCCACTGAGATCGCGACGCAGGGCTTTGCCGAGGTCTCTGCGGATCTCCCGGGCAAGACCGGCTGGCAGGCCGCCTCGCTCCTGGAGCGGGCGCTCCGCCGTCGCGCCGCGACCGACACCGTGATCCTCCTCGCTCCGCACGCGCAGGACTGGCCAGCCTACCCGGGCGACAAGACCATGACCTCGGGCGGCGTGGCGCTCGTCGCCGTCGAGTACAAAGGGCACTGGGTGGAGATCGGACGACCCCTCGCCAACGGGAATCCGGCGGTCCGCGCTGAGTACGCGCGCGCGGTAGAGATGCTTCGGCCGGCCGCCTCCCTCCAAAGCCTCCGCAATGAGATCGGGCGCGGGGGCAGCCTTCGAGATCCGACCTTCATCGTCTCGGCTACACACCGGTCGTTTCCTTTCACGCAGCTCGACTCCCTCGCCGGACTCCCGCGCGGCACCGTCATCGCGCTCCACCTGAGCGGCACGGATCAGAAGGGCGCCCGCTGGTGGTGGGGCGACCCCCTGCTCGTCGAGGAGGGCCGCGCGCGACCTCTGCTTCCGGAACGCGAGCGATGAACATGATCGAGAAGATCCTCGCCCGCGCGAGCGGCCGGGCGAAGGTGACGCCGGGAGACGTCGTCGTCGCCAACGTCGATTGCCTTCTCCTGCACGATCTCAGCGGCTATCTCACCGCCCGGGTCTTCGAGCGCGAGGTGCGCCGGCCGATGCGCTATCCCGAGCGGGTCGTGATGGTCTTCGATCATCATTTTTCCCCACCGAGCGAGGAGCGGGCCGAGATTCTCCAGGAGAACCGGCGGTTCGCCAAGAAGCACGGCATTCACCTCTTCGACTGCGGGAGTGGGAACACCCATCACGTGGGCGTCCATCATGGTTTCGTCCGGCCGGGGACGGTCGTGGTCGGCTCCGACAGCCACACGCCGGTCCATGGCACGCTGGGGTGCTTCGCCACCGGCCTCGGGAACGATTCCCACGCGGGGACAGTCATGCCGTTCGGCAAGGCCTGGTTCCGTGTTCCGGAGACGATCCAGATCCGGCTCACCGGCTCGCATCGCCCAGGGGTCACCCCGCGCGACGTGACGCAATGGCTGATCGGCGAGATCGGCGAGGGTGGCGCCATCTACAAATCGCTTGAGTTCCCCGGCCCGTACATCGAGCGGCTTGGCGTGTGGGATCGCTGGCTCTTCCCGCTCATCGTCGTGGACGTAGGGGCCAAGTGCGGCTACATCGAGCCGGACGAGCAGACCGTGGCCTTCGTCCGAAGCGTGACGGACCGGCCGTTCGATCTGGTCCACGGCGATCCGGGGAGCGACTACGAGGCGGTCTGGCAGTGGGACGTGAGTAACCTCGAGCCCCAGGTGGTCTGCCCGCCGACCGTCGGGAACGTGAAGCCCGTCGCTGCAGTCGCCGGCGCCCCGATCCAGTGGGCGGAGCTGGGCGGCCACGGCGGCGGGCGTCTCGAAGATATCCGGCTGGCCACTGAGATCCTGCGCGTCCGGCGCGTCGAGCCCGGCGTGAAGTTCAACATCGTGCCGTCGAGCCGCGCGGTCTTCGCCCAGGCCGCGCGGGAGGGGCTCGTGGAGCTGATGCATGCCGCGGGCGCGACGTGGTTTCCGCCGAGCGCCGGCTCGAACCAGGCCATCAACATGGGCGCGATGGCGGCCGACGAGGCGATGATCTCCACCCACGCGCGGAACTTCCCAGGCCGCAACGGGAGCCCCGAGGCCAAGATGTATCTCGGCTCGGCGCTGACCGTGGCGGCCTCGGCGGTCACAGGTGCCATAGCAGACCCGAGACAAATGCTGATATAGTGAGGATCACCCCTGGAGGGCGGCCATGATTCCATTCAAGGTCTTGAGCCACGTCAGTGTGACGGTGACAGATTTGGAAAAGGCCGAGGCGTTCTATGGGGGCCTCCTCGGCCTCGGAGAGCTTCCTCGCCCTGACTTCGACTTCCCCGGCGCCTGGTACAGCCTGGGCGGCGACCTCCAGCTCCATATCATCGTGAACGAGAACCTCACGCGGGCGCCTGTGGAGCGCGAGAACTTCGAAATCGCCTACCCTCATTTCGCACTCTGGACAGAGGATGCTGACGAAACCGCGCAAAAGCTCGCGGAGGCGGGCGCCCACGTCTACGACTATTTCTCGACGCCCACCGGGTTCCGCCAGCTCTTCGTCAAGGACCCGGATGGCAACATGATCGAGTTCCTCGGACCGAGCAGGGAGCCCCGCGTCCGACGCATGGAGTAAGCCAATGTTCTCGCTCCCGCCCCTGAGCCCGGAGCAGCACGCTCTCGTCGAGAAAGTAGCGGCCCTTTCCCGCGAGCGCTTCGCTCCACGGGCGGCTCGTTACGACGCCGAATCGATCCTCCCGACCGAGAACTATCAGGATCTCCGCGACCGCGGCCTCTTGGGATTGATCATCCCCAAGGAGTACGGCGGGCTCGGGGCTGATCCACTCACCTATGTCCTCTGCCTCCTGGAGATCGCCAAAGGGTGCTCCGCCACCGCGCTCACCTTCAACATGCACTCCACGGTCACGACCTTCATCTCTGCCCTCGGCACCGAGGAGCAGAAGCAGCGGTACTTCGGCGAGGTGGTGAGGAACGGCCGGCTCATCGCCTCGATCACCAGCGAGCCCGAATCAAGCTTCAGAGACAAGCTCATCCTCCAGACGGTCTTCCGTCCGGCCAGCGGTGGTTACCACGTGAGCGGGCTCAAGCACTTCTGCTCGCTGGGCGATTCAGCGGACTACTACTTTGTCTCCGGAATCCTGGAGGGGAGCTCCTCGGCCCGGGAGGGGCTGCTCACGGCGCTGATCCCGCGGACTGCCACCGGCATCAAGGTGGAGGGGATCTGGAACGCGACCGGAATGCGCGGCACCATCAGCCATACGATCCGCTATGACAGCTTCGTGGACCGGAGCGAGATTATCGGCGCCCCCGCCCAGCTCCTCACCGTCGACCTCTCGGGCTTCGCGCTGGGGTACGCGGCGACCTATCTTGGGATCGGCGAGGCGGCCTTTGACTTCATCGTGGAATACTCGAAGACAAAAACCTTCAAGCCGTCCAACGAGCCGCTCTCGCACCACCCGGTGACTCAGCGGACCATCGCAGAGATGGGCACGGCCATTCGCGCTGCCCGGCTCCTCCTCTTCGACGCCGCCCGAGCCAAGATGGAGGGAGACAAAGACGCCGCAACGCTGGCAGCGAATCAGGCCAAGTATCTCTGCGCCGAGGTGGGGGTCACGGTCACGGAGAAGGCCATCCGCTTGGCAGGCGGCCGTGGAATCCTGAAAGAGCTGCCTCTGGAGCGCTGGCATCGGGACGCCCTTGCCGGCCCCGTGATGCCCCCGACAAACGACCGCTGCCTGGAAACCATCGGAAAGCTCCTCTGCGGCCTCAAGGCCGCCACCCTCGAGTTCCAGTAAACCGACAAGAGGAGGGTTGCCTTCGCCAATCAAGTTTAGCGGCTGCCATACCCTTCGCGACTCGTTCGCGACGCACTTGCTTGAGGACGTAAGCACCACGATGATTTCCATGTCCTCAATCGAGGGGGCAGAGGGGGCCGTAGCCCGGCCGACGAGCTTGGAATGAATCCGGGCGGTCTGCAGTCCTAAGTGGTCGAAGAAGTTTCGGTAATTCGCAGCGGGTCCGCATTACTAGCCGCACATGACGCTCATTCTAACCTGCCTGGCGCATGAGCACATCGTGCAGGTGGCGGATCGCCGCCTAACGATGCCCGACGGCGCGCTCTACGACGACGACACGAACAAGGCCGTCTTTTACTGCGGCCGAGTGGCAGTGGCATACACGGGGCTCGCTCATATGGAAGGGAAGCCCGCAGCGGAGTGGATTGGGTCGTGCATGAAGGACGCAGCGCAAGCGGAGTCAGCCATGGATCGCGTAGCGGAACGCGCCGAAAGTCATTTCCGGCAAACCAACGTACGCGATAAGAGGCTTGCGGTAGTGGCGACTGGATGGGCGACGCTTCGGGGCACGAACCCGCTTCGACCCTTTATTTGTGTGGCTTCGAACTTCATGACTGACTCATGGGAGTGGGAGCCTTCCGCTTCCGAGCGGATGGTTGTCCAGACGCGCTTCTTGGACGAGAGTTCCTCACATCTCGTCTTTGCCGCCGGGCAGAACCTCACTTTTGTAGAGGAGGTCCACCTCAACCGTCTCGTGCGACGCGCAGTCAAGCATGGTGCCTCGGCGATGGCGCTGGTCGGTCTTTTAAGGAATATGGTTCAGTCTGTGGCGCGCGGTGCCGATCACCGCGCCGGAAGAGTGGGCAAAGGTATGATCATCCATCTCCTCTCGCGAAAAGCTCTTGTGGAGGGTCGCTCGCTGATCGTGACTCCTTTGACACCGGACGCTCACTCGTTCGTCTACGTCTCGACCGGAGGCCGAACCGATCCCTTCCAAGGAGCCGTGATCGCGTGCGATGGAGCGCTTCTGACGGGTTTCGGGGGCGGAACGATCCCACCGGGCAGGAAAGGAGTGATCAGGACCGATATGGAGGAGTCCGCTCGGCGGCATCCCATTCGAGTGCCATCCGACGAGATCCGGTACTCGTCGCCATGCCCATTTTGCGCGGCGGACGCGCGGAAACGTGGTTTCCCTACTCCACCGCATATCGTGGAGGGAGAGCTTCCTTTGACCGACATGGAGGCATGGATCTACTGCGGCGGTGCAACAGGTCACCTCTTGCTCATTCAACGAGCGTGAGAGTGATGCGGGACCGAGGGAGAAAGGGGATAAGTCCAATTGTTGACGCCGTGCAAAACCGGAACCCGCCTAACGTGACGGGATTAGGCTACCCCCCTCTGACAGGAGGATTTCATGCAAAGGCAGATTGGCGCGGTTTTGGGCATACTCATCGCGTTCGCGTGGAGCGACGTGGCCGCACAAAAGAAGATGCATGCCTGCTCCCTGCTGACCTCCAACGAGGTTAGCGACGCGGTCGGCGAAAAGGCGGGCCGGTCCCAGGAAAGCGACGTGGTCATCACGGAAGGACCGTCGAAGGGCGAGACCATGGGAGGCTGCATGTGGGCCGTCGGCGACCAGGGCATGGTCTCGGTCAGCGTGGTCCGCGCGCCCAAAGGCTCCCAGCACGAGGCGAGCCTGGCGCAGCTCAATCAGGCCTTCGACGCGCTCAAGGCCCAGGGCTGGAAGGAAGAGAGAAAAGACTTCAGCAACGCCAGGTGCTCGATCATGACGCCACCGTCATCGGAAACGAATGCCCCAATCTCGACGGGTTGCATCGCCGAAGCCAAGGGGATGGGGATTTCGGTTGGATCGGTGAGCGGGAAGAAGAAGGTGGCCATCGAGAAGGTCAAGGCGCTGCTCGACGGGGCGATCGGACGACTGCGCTGAGTTTTGAGGCCCCCGGCGGGCTGGGCCCCCTCGACAGGCCCGAACGGGGCATGCTAGCGTGTCCGCCGCAAACCGGACCACCAGGGCAGTCGTTCGCGCCGTCACCTTCAACTCGAGGGAGGCCTCCGATGAAACCGACTCGCGACGTCTCTCGCCGTTCCTTCCTTAAGACCACGGCCTCTGGCGCGGTGTTGCTCGCTACCGGACTCCGCTCGGGAAGGACCAGGTGAACGCCATCAAGCAGGCGACGGATTTTGGCCTCAAGAAGACGATCAAGTTCGCGTCGCCTGTGCTGCTCTATACGGCGCGGCTGGGCGACGGCCCCGAGGCGTTTGAAGGAGTCGTGGGCGGCACCTCGTACTACTGGCGCCTCGAGGAAAGGGTGCCCTCCGCCAAGACCTTCAACGAGAAGTTCCGCGCGGCGCACAAGGGAGCGGTCCCTTCGGACTACGGCGCGCTCGGCTACGCTGGCGTCCGCTCCGTGCTGACGGCGGTGAGGAATGGGGGGAGCACGGAGACCGACAAGGTGATCGCCGCGCTACGCGCGCTCAAGTATGACTGGTACAACCCCAGTACTACCGCGGGTGCGACCACCAGTCCGTGCAGTCGGTGCTCATCATCGAGTCCAAGAAGGCAAGCCAGATGAAGGGCCCACACGACGTGTTCGATATCGTCCACATCGATCCGCCGGACGAGAAGAGCTTGCGGTCCTGCCAGGAGCTGGGTCACAAAGCATAGCGTCGCGCCAGCTCACGCGGCCTTCCGCCCGAGCGCGATCAGCCGGTCGGCGTGCGGTCCATACGGGCTTCCGTCCAGATCGCCGAACAACGTCACCTCCGCAAACTCGGCGCGCACCAGGAGATCCTTGAGCTCCTGGCCAGAGTAGATCGTCAGCTGAAACCTGAACGCGCGTGCCTGTCCCTCCTTGATCAGGATCCATTGGGTCCGAACGCGTGTCCAGTCGTCGAGGATCTCGCTCCATTCGACGAACACCACCCCGTTCGGCTCCTCGACGACCCTGGCCGAGTGCGCCTGCCTGCCGAGCATCTCCTTGCCGGGTACGTCGATCAGGCACGCACCGCCGGGTTTCAGGCTCTCCCGGAGATTCTGGAGAACGAGGAGATCCTCACGCCGATCGCCGAAGTAGCCGAACGAGCTGAACATGCTCAGCGCCAGGTCGAAGGCTCCGGGCCGCACAAATCGCCGCATGTCTTCCCGAACGAACTCGACCTCCACGCCGGCCTGGCTGGCTCGTTCCCGCGCCTTGCAGAGCAGGAACTCCGTGAGATCGACGGCCGTGACTTTGATTCCGCGCCTTGCAAGGGCGACCGCGTGTCGTCCCGGCCCGCAGGCGAGATCCAGGACGGCTCCCGGCCGAAAGCCGACCAGCTTCAGAATCTTGTCGACCTGCTCCTCTGCGACGACGAAGCGTTCCTCGGGAAAGATGATCGGATACGTCGCGGCCCAGAAGTCTTCGTCCTCGAACCACGCCACGACCATCGGGAACTCACCGGTTCTGGGCCATGAGCATCGTCCACTCGGCCCGGCAGACCTGCTCGCCCCGCGGTTCCCGCCGAGGCAGCCGCCGGTTCAGGTAGGCCGCCAGCACGGACTCGAAGGTTGGGTTGTCTGTGGAGTTGACGGGGCGGGCGTCGTCCTCGAGGTCCCACTGCTCCTTCGACGAGGCGCTCATGTTCCCCTCCCGCGCTATGGCCTGAGGTGACAGGCCAGCGCCCGCAACGACTCCAGGTTGTGAGCCGGCAGGAGGGCATGCAGATGGGGCAGGGCCGCGAGAGCGTAGGAAGGATTAGAGCCCTTTTCTCGGCGCTTCCGCTCAGCCCGCCGGAACTCAGACCGGAACCGCAAGATACGGACCGGAACCAGGATACGGCGCCGATGAAGACCCTGTCAAGGCGAAAAGCTGGCGATGGAGAGCCGTCGACGACCCACTTCGTGGGTGCCCGCAGGGGACACCCCTTCCGCTTCTAAGCGGGAGATGTGGAAGACCGCGAAGTCATTATTTGAGTTCTGCGGGAACGTCCCCTTTCCGGACCGCCGGAACCACCGGCGGCTGGCCGGTATCCTTCAAGATGTTCTGACCTTCTGCGGAGAGCAGGAATTTGACGAAATCCACCGCAACCTTCTCATTCTTAGCCGTTCCCGGCACGGAGGCCGCATTACGAATCTTGTCACTCAGATTGACGGTGGCAGGAAAGCGGATGATATCCAGTTCATTCTTGGCCGCAACAGCCGCCGAATAATACACCACACCGGCGTTGGCCTTCCCTTCTTTGACCGCCCGGATGGTATCTGGCACCGTGTTGGGTTTTGAGGGATCCACCACGGCACCGTCGATGATCTTCTGGGCGAATTCGGGCTTTCCTTCCAGCGCTGCGGCTTTCTTGAGGAACTCAATCGTCCGGTTGGTAGCCAGATCCTTTTCGCCGGTCACGCGGACAAACTTGACCTCAGGCTTGGCAAGATCGGCCACATGGCGAATTCCTTGCGGATTCCCCTTCTGAGTGACGACGACCATCTCATTCGCGGAAAAGATGACATACCAGGAGGCGGCAGCCTTGCCGGAGCCGGCGATCCGCTTGTTCATCAGATCCTCTTCGATAACCGCCGGGGATGACGGCGCAAACACGTCACAGGCGTCTCCTTTCAGGATGCGTTCGGCAAGCTGTTTTGAAACTCCGGAGGTCAGGTTTATCGTCACCCCGTAGTGTTTTCCTTCGAACGCCTTCTTGAGTTCTTTCATAGGGCCGGCGAGCGAATCGGCATGAAACACCTCGAGGCTCGATGCTGTCGCCTGACCGATGGGAAAAACCGCCAGCAGCCCCAATCCCCAAATGAGAACGGTTCGACATAGAAAGTCCTTTTCCAATCGCATCTTTATTCTCCTTCTGTTTCACCTCGATCAACCTGATAAGAGGCGTGGTAAGAGTATCCCGACCTTGACCGTTCGGCCCCGGGGCCTCGATCCGGCCGGAGTGTGCTGCTGGATCTCATGGCGCCCTGCCGCAACATCCGCCGGCACATTTCTCTCGACACTCTCTCTTCAGCCTGGTCAGGCGTTCGTTTCCAAGCTTCTTGTTGACTTCGATCCACGCGTTTCGATTGTGCACGAGCGACCACTGGACGTACTCCGGATATGCAAGAGAGTCGTACTGTCTCCTGTCCAGGTCCCTGTGATCCCGGAAGTACTTCTCGTGTGCTTCTCGGAACGAGAGAATCCAGGGATACGGCTCATCCGCGGCATAGACCGTACTCGTTACCGAACCATCTGGGTTCGTTCTCGTTTCCGCTCCGACGGCCGCTTGCGAGTACGTCTCTCGAATGGCGTTTAGCACGGCGTCCTGGGCTTGTTTCGCGTCTAACTTCTTCCACACGTTCGGATCCTTGCTGGCCTGATCATACTTGTCGATCGCGAAGTCGACGAATGGCAGGTATTTCTCTTCGATGAACGCGATTTCCTCGGCCAATCTCCCGCAACGATCCGATCTGAACTTCTCGGCCTTCCACGTCACCGTGATCGCCTTTTCGCGTCTCCCGCGCGGGAGTGTCTGGACCACATCCAGGACGTACCTGCATCTCTCTTCCTTCACGGGGTGACTACCCGGCCCGAACACATTGAATGGCATCCAGCGATCGTTTCTCACGCCTGCATTGATGAGTGTCAAGCGCTGTCTCGAGACTGAGGACAATTTGAGACGACCTTCGGGAGTCATGTCGCCTTCGACGGTGAACTCGAACGAAGGCCTGCCACCCTCCAGGTGCGCTTCGTGTTTCCGTTTGACAGCCACGAGGTCGGTATCCACGGTAACGTCGAACCAAGAGATGGCCGTACCCTGACCCGTCACCTTGCCATCCGGTGCCACGGAGAAGGTGAAGGACTTGATCTCGGAGCCGATATCGGTCTTGATCGTTGCGGTCCCTGTGATCTCCGTCTCCTTCAGCGACATTGTTCCTGAGATTCCCTGCCATTTCCCGACGTATCTTTCCGGGATCTGCTTCGAGGGAGGATCGGCTGCGGCTAGGTCTCCTGAGATGATTGCGAGCAGGGAAACGACCGACATCAGCCACGGGATGTGAAGATTCATCGATGCTACAGCACTGATGACCCCGAATGGCGGCCTCTTTGCTTTGCCGAGGTCGGGCCGCGCGACGCGTTATTTGACTGCGTCGGCGCCGGCCTGCGCTATCGGGTCGTCCGCCCCGCCGGACACGCCGATCGCGCCAATGATCTTGCCGTTCACCACGATCGGGATGCCGCCCGCGGACGCGACCGCGCCCCGCAAGCTCATGGGGGAAAGGTCGCCTTTGGCGACACGGTCCAGGAAATCCTTGCTCGAACGGCGGAAGAGGGCGGCCGAGATCGCCTTCTCCTGGGCGATCTTGATCGACGCATATTGACTGCCGTCCATTCTCCGGAAATAGACGAGGTCGCCCGACGGTTCGACGATGGCGATCGCCATGTTCATGTTTCTCTTTTTTGCCTCTGCCTCGGCCGCGTCGGCGGCCTTTTTCGCCTGTTCGAGCGTGATCGGCGTGCCATAGGGGGTCGTCGGCGGGATCGGCGGCTGCTGGGACCACGCCTCGGTGCCGATGAAGAGCGCCGCGCCCAATACGAGCGACGTGAATAGTGTCTTTGGCATGTCTGTTCCTCCCACCGGGTTCCAGCTCACCGGCACGTGGCGGTAGCCCTTGCCGTCCTTCTCGATACAGCCGACAAAAAGGCCTCCCCCCTCTCGGCGTCCCATGCTACAGGGCCGATGAAGCGCGTGTCAAGGAGAACACGGGGCCGGGTGGGCCCCGGCTGCAAGGGGGGATCGGCCTCTCGGAGCCGCACGAAGGGCTGGCCGCGACGGAGCGGCGGCAGCGGCCAGCGTGGAGCGCCGTATCCGCCACAGGGAGCGGTCAGGCGGAGATGTCAAGCAAGAGGTCAGCGGCTCGGCGGAAGAACAGGCCCCGGGCGGGGCGGACGGAACTTCGGGAATGGCGAGGTCTGGATGGCTTCAGAGACCGCCGTAGTGCCCCTTCCCTCCACAGAATCCACTCGAAGCGCCGCTCGGACCTGCGTTCCGGCTCCGAACACCGTGATCCTGCAGTAGCCTTCTTCGTCGTTTCGAGACGCGCGGCTCCGGCACTTGCCGCCCACGTCCCCCGAACCGCCCGGTCCCACATTCTCACACTCCACAGCCGTCAGAACTGACCCGTTCGGACGTATGAGTTCGACCCTGATGAATAGAGGCGCGCCGGTGAGGTTGAAGGCTTCACAGACCAGCTCGTTCGATCCCGGTATTGCATTCAGTATCGCCGTATGGAGCGTGGCCCCTTCGGTCACGCTCGCCAGCCCGCCCAGCACGAATAGGAATGCCATGCCGACGAGTGCCCTGTGGATCATGGGGTTTCCCTCCTTCCTCCCTTGCGTTGCGGCTGTGCCCCCTTCCCGGAACGCGTCCTCCGGGAACGCATCCCGCCATCTCGAATCCCGCCGATCTTATGTCTCACTTTGGGGAAGAGAGGGGAGGAACCATAAGGGCCCGGTCGCTACTCCACGGGCCAGACATCTCTCCCCGTCCGCCGACGGGGTCCTCTGAGGGGTCGGATAAACGAGAGGCGGATCATACACAGGCGGATAGGGCGACGATAGGGGGCGGAAGAGGGGGCTGTCAAGCGAAAACTTGAGGACGGATGGCGTGGCTGCCTGTGGGGAGCAGGGATCTCCCGGGGGATGGCCGCGCCGGCAGCGTGGATGCGGCATCCCATGCGCCCGAGCGTGGCGGGACGCTGGGTCCCGCCACGGCGGTGTCGAGCAGGCATGTCGGAGCAGAGGTCAGCGGTGGGAGCCGGAGGCGGGCGCGGAGCCGGGATTTCGGTCGGGAGCCCCAGATGCGTGAGGATCTGGCGGATGCCCCGGGGTGTCAACGGCGTGGTCGCGATCGTGGGCGTGGCGGGAAACATCCTGGCCCGGGCTCTCCTTTCCCGGCTCGGGACCCAGCTCCCCACGATGTAATCTCCTGGGAGATGGCCTCCGCGACCTCGTCGACCCGCACTTTGGGTCGCGGGGCCGATGCCAGCTGCGCTTCCCTCCAGGGGATGAACCCGAAGCCAGTCCGGCAGGGAAGGGGAAGATAAACTTTACTCAGGGAATGAAATAAGATATTCTATTTCAAACTAAATTAGGAGATAACCATGGCTATCAGCGTCGTCGATGACATCAAATCGCTTTCGGAATTCAAGAGGAAGTCCCGCGAGGTCTTCCAGCAGCTTCATCGGACCGGTCGGCCTGTCATTCTCACCGTCAACGGGCGTCCCGATGTCGTTTTGCTTGACGTGGCAGTGTTTGAGAGAAAGCTGAAGGCGCTAAACCTCGCCGAGCTCGTCGCTCAAGGAGAAGCCGACATTAAGGCTCGAAGGGTTCGATCAGCGCGCGCGTTCCTCAAGGCTCTGAAGCATGGCAAAAAGATATCGAGTTGAGATCACCAGGACGGCCGAACGAGATATTGAAGCGATCTACGATTTCATCGCAAGAGACAATCCGACGACGGCTAGAGAATGGGTCAGAGAGATTGAACGGCAGATTTCAACGCTGGAGCGATCGCCGGCCCGGTGCCCGATCATACCAGAAGCCGCCGATCTGGGTCGTGAATATCGTCATCTCCTCCATGGACCGTATCGGACAATCTTCAGGATAGAGGGCTCTCGCGTGATGGTCGTTCGGGTCATTCACGGCGCTCGACTGTTGGCGTTCACTCTCCTGGAGGAGTCATAATCTTGGTCCTGCCCTGGAAGCCGTACGATGGAGACATAGGTAGGAGGACGCATGGTCCGCCAGATCTGCCGGGGACTCTCGGTGCCCGAGATCGGCCGGTGAGCCTGAGCTTCGCCACTGGTTCGTTCAGAGAGTCACGACCTGAGTCTAGCGGCGCGTGATGAGCGGCCGCGGCGAGCGAATGCGAGCCAGCGGTCCGGCTCGTGCGCGTGCACGTCGATCGGGAACCCGAAGTCACTCGGCAAGTTCCCGCTGACGTCTTGCCACGACTCGCCGGCGTCGTCGCTGCGCATGACGTCCCAGTGCTTCTGCATGAACAGCACGCCCGGACGCGACCGGTGCATCGCGATGCGGTGAACGCAGTGGCCGACCTCGGCATCCGGATCGGGGAGCTCGTACGGGGATTTCAGGCCGCGGTTCATCGGCCGCCACGTCTTGCCGGTGTCGTCGCTCCGGAACACGCCCGCCGCCGAGATGGCGATGAAGATCCGCTCGGGATGGCTCGGATCCAGAAGGATCGTGTGCAGGCACATCCCACCGGCACCCGGCTGCCAGAAGCGTCCTGATTCGTGGCCGCGCAGTCCGGGGAGCTCCTGCCAGGTCTGGCCGCCGTCGATCGAGCGAAACAAGGCGGCGTCTTCAACCCCGGCGTAGACTGTGTCGGGATCGGTCAGCGACGGTTCGAGATGCCAGACTCGCTTGAACTCCCAGGGGCGCGGCGTGCCGTCGTACCACAGGTGAGTGCCGGTAACACCCTCGTACACGAACTTGTTCCCCACCGGCTCCCACGTTTTGCCACCGTCGTTGGAGCGCTGGATCACCTGCCCAAACCAGCTGCTGGACTGCGACGCATACAGCCGATTCGGGTCAGCGGGAGATGCCTTGAGGTGGTAGATCTCCCAGCCCCCAAAGTGGGGCCCACTGATGTCCCACCGCTCGGGCTTTCCGTCCGACGTCAGGACGAACGCGCCCTTGCGCGTACCAACCAGTACCCGTACCCGCTCATCGTTTACTCCTTCCTGAGCTTCCGGAGATTCTCCATTCTCAGACCGCCGGGCGCAGGGGCCCGATCCGAGACCCACGCTACAGGAGCTTCCGATCTTTCGGCCTTTCGTACATGCCACCGTTGATGCCCGGCGTGCCATCCGGCGTCGTCGTGAGGCCCAATAATCCATGCCGCCCTCCTCCTCCTCCATCCGCTCCATCTTCCAACCGAAGGTTTTTTCGTAAAACTTCTTGGCTCGCTCGATGTCATCCGCCTGAATCTCGAAGTGGACTACAGGGCATGGTGTGCGGGGGAATGAATAACTCGATGATACCTTGTATTCTCTCGCAGATCCAATATCCGTCCCACAAAAAATGTTCTTACGCCTTCTTCAATCGCATCCACTGACCAACTGCCTGCTCCAAAGGCCATCAGGGCGATGCAGCTGCCGAGGATGATCAGGGGAAACTCCCAGCCCGGTCCCTGCGGTGTCGAGAAGCCGACTTGCATGGTGAACTGCATGATGAAGATCGCACCCACCATGATGATGGCGAGTCCAGCCGCAGCCCAGCGCGTCAGAAATCCCACGCCGAGCGCCACGCCGCCCAGCGGCTCGACGATCGAGAGGAACTTAAGGAGGCTCACCATACCCGCGGGCACGCCTTCGGGCGCCGTGGACCAGAAGCTCCACTTGGCATAGCCCGCGTCGAGGAAGATTGCCGCGACGATCAAGCGCAGCACGAGCAGCGCCGTCTCTTGGAATGTCGTGTACGGTTGCATAGAAGAAAAGAGGAGTGAATGGCTGGAGTATACGCCTGGATGAGTTGGATGTCAGCAGCCATTTTTTAGCTGCGCCGCACAGGGCTCATCGATCTACCAGATCGGGAGGAACGCTTGTCGTGATGGCGTTTCGTCGCAGCGAAGCCGCCTCAGCGTGGTGGTGACAAGACCTGACCCTGAGGCTCAAACACCCTGTCAAGGCGAACCGCGGAGGACCGAGAGGGGTATTTGGCCGCGTGGAGGTGGGGCGATGCCATCAGTCGAGGCGCCCGGTGTCACCTGCGTCTTCCAGCTTGACGTCAAAGCGTCTTGACGCTAGAGTGAAAGTATGAGCATTCAGCCAAAGCGGGCCACCGTATATTTTGCGCCTGAGATCCACAAGGCACTCCGTCACAAGGCCGCCGAGACCGAGCGTTCCGTTTCGGATCTCGTGAACGATGCGGTCCGTGCGAGTTTGGCGGAAGACGCAGAGGATCTTGCCGCTTTCGAAGAGCGGGCGGCGGAACCGAACCTCTCCTTCGAGCGCGTCGTTCGAGATCTCAGACGGCGTGGCAAAATATAGCCTTGAGATCAAGCCCTCTGCCTCCCGCGAGATCGAGGACCTTCCGACCAAGAAGGCGCGTCGGCTGGTCGTGGGTCGGATCCTGAAGCTCGCCGACGATCCTCGGCCTCCTGGATCCGAGAAGCTCTCGGGCGAAGACAAGTATCGAGTACGCCAAGGCCCCTACCGAATTGTGTACGAGGTCGACGACGCGAAGCTCACGGTCCGAGTCGTGAAGGTCGGTCATCGAAGAGAAGTCTATCGCCGATGAGCGGTCCAACACACGCTTGCACCTGTCGGGAGAAGTGGTCGAGGGGGCCGCGCGGCAAGAGCAGCCACGCGCCAGTCACCGGGGATTAGGCTGACCAGTGTTTGTCGGCGACGGCTCATCATGGAGGACGGTGACAAGTCCGCGCGGAAAGACGAGAGAATCGCCGCAACTATTGAAGGTTTCACCAGCGAGACAGGCTGACCAGCCTACTCAATGGTTCGGCGGAACGGATCAGCGGAACGGATCAGTGGTCGGAGAACGGCAATGACGACGCGAAGCGCGATCGCTTTTTTGTTTCGCAAGCGTCAGCCGGGCTCCATCCCGGTCTTGGTGATAATCGGGGCCGCCTCGGGCGCGGTGAGGAATTTCACCAGCGCCTTGGCCGCGTCCGGCGCCGTCGCTGCCGCGTGCAGGCCTGCGGAATACACCGTTATCTGCTGGATGTCGGCCGGCAGCGGCCCGAGGTAGTCGATGCCCTTCATGTGCAGAAGTTCGCTGACCTGCTGGAAGCCGAGATCGGCCTCGCCGCGCCTCGTTTATTTTACGAGCTGCGGCCAAATGTTCGAGAGTCACGAGGACTTCTCGATCCCTAGGATTGACGATGAATCTGAAGTCCTGGGCGACCGTGGTCATTGTGCTCTCTTCGTGCTTCTCGACGCCGACTATTACGTCGCAAGACGCTGGGCAGGGTCGGGCAAGCCAAAGCGCTAGGGAAGCCTAGCATGATCATCTTGACCGAACATGGCCTTCAGATTGCACAGCAAGCCGAGCCGGGGCAGAGATGGCTTGCCAAACTCCTTTAACGCGGTCAGAACAAGTTCCTCCGACCTAACCCATCCGGGAAGGCCGGTAAATGTGACGCCATTTGCGAGATCGTACGATTCGGAGAAATCTGGTGGGTCGGTCTCGAGGTAGTTGAGCAGCCCTACTACGTAAGAGACCTCCGGCGTCATGTCAGCGTTCGGATGTCGTCAAAGTTATTGGATACCGTCGATCCAGACGTTATCATCCCGGGGCCGGCTCTGCTGAGCATCGGTCGGCAGGATCTGCCAAAGCACGTCTTCGAGCCGCTATCGCTTGGCGGCGGCACGGCGTGCCGCAGTACGCGTCCGGGCCGCCCGCGCGGTTGGCCGGTCGATTGAGAGATTGAGGCGGCCGCCGAGCGCGGTCACGACACGGAGGAGCGTCTTGAGCTCGACGTTTCGGACGGGTCCGGATTCAAGCCGCGCGATCGCGGGCTGGCTCACACCAACAAGGCGGGCGGCCTGGCCCTGGCTCAACCCGCGTGCCTGCCGCAGGGCAGCGAGCTGCTGTTCGAGGCGGAGTTCCGCGAGCCGCGCCTCCACGGCCTCCCGGAGCCGCACGTCCTGGGCAAGCTGGGTGTCGACCCACTCCATCACATCCGCCTTTGTCTTTGCCATCGTTCTACCTCCGTCCTAACGCTCGCGCTACTTTTCGGCCTCGCGCGCCTCACCCGCTTCAAGTTCCCGCTGATAGCGCCGCACGCGCTTCAGCATAGCGGAGGGGATGTCACCCCGCTTCTTGACCATCCCCGTCGAGCAGGACGGCCCGGTGTCCGTGTTGGAACGCGTAGAAAATCTGCACTTGCCGGCCACGGAGCTCGAACAGGCCCTGGCCAAGCGGCTTCGAGGGCGGCATGCGCAGCGCGTTGCCTGACTCCGCAAGGAGCTTGATCAGCGCGAGCCCATCCACACGATCCTCGCCGGTCAGGCCCTCCAGAAACGTCTGGACCGGGCTCTCGCCCGTGTCGAGGACGAGGCGCTCAATCCGCCAGGGACCAGCAGTCGGCGTAGTCACCGCTGTTGCACAGTCTATAACATAGAAGTTATGTCGTCAAGCTTATGTTCGCCAGGGCCAAACGCCTCGGCCACGAGGTCCCCACGGAGTGGTTTCTGGAGGACACCACGCCGTAAGGTCCAGGTCACTCGTTGCACCAGAGTCTTTCTCCTGATTGACATGTGGGTCACATGCAGATAGGCTGTGCACATGTCCAAGATGATCCAGCTTCGCCACGTCCCGGACGATCTGCATCGGAAGCTCAAGGCCAGGGCGGCTCTCGCCGGACTGTCGTTGTCCGACTATCTCCTTCAAGAGGTCCGGCGCGTCGCGGAACGGCCGACAGTCGCGGAGTTAAGGAGTCGGCTGGCCCACCGGACCCCGGTGAACCCCAAGGTGCCACCAGCTAAAGCGGTCAGGGCGGGGCGAGACGCTCGGTGATCGTCGTCGATGCGTCAGCCCTGCTTGAGGTGCTGCTCAATACGCCTGCCGGAACCCTGGTAGCCCAGCGGCTCTTCGCCGAGGACGAAACCCTGCACGCGCCTCACCTGCTCGATATCGAAGTCGCACAAGTCCTTCGTCGTTACGCGCTGGCCGGGGATCTCGACCCAACTCGGGGTCTCCAGGCGCTGGAAGATCTCGCGGATCTCCCGCTGACCCGTTATCCGCATGATCTGTTTCTGCCCAGGATCTGGGAGCTACGCCACAACGTGACGGCCTACGACGCAGCCTATATCGCCCTTGCTGAGACGCTCGCCGCGACGCTGTTGACTCGCGATGCGGGGCTCGCCTCAGCCGCCCGGCGTTACGCGCAGATCGAGCTCATCTGATTCACTCAGAGGGTTTGCCCCATCCGGGCCAGACCACCACGCTCGGGCGCGCCGGCGGGGTGGCGCAGGCGCGGAGGACTCCAAACGGAACCCCCGGCGCCGTCGCTGTCCTAGCGATGCGTGGTTAAGTCGCGCCTAGGGCGCGGGCGGGCTTGGGACGACCTCGAGCCACCCCTCCGGGCATTGTTGGACGTAGGGGTAGTAGGTCTGGGCGCTCTCGCAATAATACCAGTAGGTAGGCTGAGGCGGGGGCTGGACGTAGACGGGCGTCGCCGGCGCGAACACGACGGGGGGTCCGACGAGGACTGGAAAGAGGAAGCCGGCCCCGACGAAGACCCGGGATCTGACAGAGTGATGATGCCGGGAGTCATGATGCCGGGAGTCATGATGCCGGAAGTGACGATGCGGGAAGGGGCGGTGAACGAAAGCTGGACGATGCACGGATGGGTGATGGCGATGTGTGAACCCGGGACGCCGCATCTCACCCCATGCGTGACTCCATGCCACACTCCCGAGAAGCACGAAAGCCGCCAGGAAGCCAATCGTCAGCTTCTTCATGGCCCTACTCCTTTCGCTCGGCCTTCTCGCCAGAGCCCTCGATCCCAAAGTCCAGATGTCACTTTGACGGGGCCACCCGCTGACCTATTCCATTGTAACTCAGCCGATGAACCCCGGTGGTGACGTGCCCTTAGCCTACACAACTCAGCGAAACCAAAGAATGTTCCCTTAATAGTTTTCTGGGGGTCGTCGACCAGCCTCGGACATTCGCACGAGTATATCGCACCTGCTTGTCGCCGGGGGATGGGGTGGATATACTCAGTCAGGCTCAGTGTGCTCGTGCTGGGGTTGGCGCTGACCGTTTTTCCGACGGCGTGATCAACATGATTTCGGGCGGGCACAAGGTCAAGGTCTTCTATGCCGGCTTCTGGCCCGCGTTCTTCGATCTCTGGGCCCGTCCGGAGATCAAGGAGACCTGGACCCCGAGCGAGACGCCAGAGTGGTGCCGGTCGGCCCCGCGGCCCAGTCCCTGCAGGCGATGCAGGCGGGGCGACTGGATGCGGCCATCATACCTCCACCGGTCAGCTTTCGCGCAGCCGACCTGGGCATGACGCGACTTGCGACCCAGCGGGCGGACGTGGCCGAGAAGTGGCCGACCCACGTTTACTACGCGCAGGAGTCGTTCATCGCGCAGAATCCGAACACCCTCAGAGCGCTACTTCGGGCTCATGTCCGGGCCATCCGGAGCGCCAGAGCGAACCCCACAGAGGCCGCTCAGGTCTTGGTGGAGGCGGTCAAGTTCGAACCGAAGTACGGCAAGCGAGCGTACGACGACACTATCGAGGACCTCGACGAGAGGGGCCGCCTGCCCGAGGCTCACATGCCCATCTTCTGGGAGATCGCGAAGCGGACCGGCGACGTGACCGAGCCGTGGCCGAAGGAGAAGTTCCTCGATTCGCGGTTTATCGATAGCTATGATCAGTGGAAGCCCTAATCCAGGTCTTGATTAGACGGGCAGGGAGGGCAAGAGAGATACTAGTTGCGACCTCGTCGCACGGCTCACCGCTCTGCACGTTTGATACTTTGAGCTGTCCACCCATTGCTAGTCAAGATTACTTTTTTTCCCACGTGGGTTGCCCGGCGTTCCAGGGCGAGGGGGATGGTTCGGGTTGACTGAGATCATCAAAACGTTCTATCATCAACGCGAGTAGAGTCGGTCCGGCGCGTCGCCGACAGTTTTTCAAACGGCCATACTTAGGGGAAGGAGAACTGCCATGTCCGCTTTGCTGCGCCCCTCGCTGAAGAAGTCGCTGGTGGTCTGGCTCGTGATCTGCATGACGCTCCTTAGCTTTGTCCCCCGTGACGCCGTGGCGATGCTGATCCCTCCTGATTCACCTGCTGGCCCGGAGCAATCACGGGATCGAGATCTCCAACAGATCCGGGTGATGTTGGAATCGAAGGTCGTCGGTCAGCGGTTGCAGGATCTCGGACTGACTGCCGAGGAGATTCAGGCGAAGATGAGCCAGTTCAGCGACGATCAGATCCATCAGGTAGCTCAGAACCTGGATGATCTGGGCGCCGGTGGTTTTCACGCGCTGCTCATTGTGATCGGGGTCGTGGTCGGGGCGATCATCCTCTTCCTCGTCCTTCTTGGGCATTAACCTCCTCCCCGACGATTCCGAAAGCGTTCAGGGGCGGCTTCGGCCGCCCCTTCTTTCCAGTCACGGGCCGCCAGAGCACGCGGACGGGAGCGATCGCAATTCCAATGGCTACGACCACGGCCGCCACCGTCGCTTGCCCCGAGCGGCTGAACTCCGGGAGAACGAACGACATGCCGGCCCAC
>Ga0184637_10000191_pt1 | contig 44472 bp, 38 predicted proteins | sample PLM3_127_b2_FD_133143 | JGI IMG/M metagenome (GOLD analysis project Ga0184637, IMG submission 133143) | Groundwater sediment microbial communities from an aquifer in East River, Colorado, USA - PLM3_127_b2 | ecosystem: Environmental > Terrestrial > Soil > Riparian zone | place: USA: East River...
GGCGATAACGCCAGCGAGGAGAACCGCGCGAGGTAGATGAGGAGCCGCTACCTCTTCCACCGGGGGCGGCGGAAGGACTTCCGGCGTGACGGCTTGGGCCCCGGTAGCGGCCTGAGCGGGCGCGCGGGCCTCGGCGCTGCCGTTTGACGCAGCCATGCCATCGATGGCCTCGCCCAGGGCCGCGACAAACGACGTCGCGGACGGGTAGCGCTCCTCCGGGAACTTCGCGAGGGCCTTGAGTAGCACTGCCTCGACCGCCTCGGGGAGGGCCGGATTCACCTGCCGTGGCGGCGGGAGCGGGTTGTGGAGGTGGGCCAGCATCACAGCGGTGGGGGTCTCGGCCTGGAAGGGCGGTCGGCCGGTCAGCAACTCGTAAGCGATGATGCCCAGCGCGTAGCGGTCGCTGGCCTCTTCGGCCGGCGCCGCCGCGGCCTGCTCGGGCGACATGTACGTCGGCGTCCCGATCAGCTCGCCGATGCGCGTCAGCTCGGTGGCTCCCGCCAGCATGCGAGCGACGCCGAAGTCGCCCAGGACGATCCGCTCCTGGTCGTCGATCAGGACGTTGGAGGGCTTCACGTCGCGGTGGACGATGCCCCGCGTGTGGGCGTAGTCCAGCGCCGCGGCTAGGGGCCGCAGGATCCGCAGCACGTCCGTCGGCGGCACAGGCCGGCCCAGCCGGTCGGCGAGCGTGCCGCCGCTGATGAACGGGGTGACCATGTAGGTGAGGCCATCCTGCTCGCCGAAGTCGTGGACGTGCAGGATGTTCGGGTGCTCGAGGCGGGAGATCGCTAGCGCCTCACGCCGAAAGCGCTCGAGGTAGCCCTCCTGCTCGGCGTATCGGCGGGGAAGCACCTTGATGGCCACGTAACGCTCGAGGCTGGGCTGGTAGGCCTTCCAGACCTCGGCCATCCCACCGATGCCGGCGCGCTCGACGATGCGGTATTGCCCGAGCTGCGCGCCGGGTACCAGCTCTGCAAGCACGCTCTGGTCGCCCTCCTCTGGCGGTGTCTGAGTTCGACCCTCTTCGCTCGGACAGGGAGTGGGCTGTTTTGAGAAACCCCATCGTTGCCAGAGTGGAGAAGCTGGGACTGGCGCGCTGAGCCCCTCTCTTATTAGAAGGCCCAATGGAGAAGGATTTGTCGATCTCCCAGGGCCGTGGGATTACGAACCGCTCAGCCGGCGACCTGCTGCACCGGGAACCGATGTCTGCCGCATTCACCGGATGTCACACTGCCTGTAGGCCGGCAGCATACCCGATTAAGGCGCAAGCCTCAGAGATGGCGGCAGGCGTGTCCCAGGGACTGGTCCCGTGTATGGCACTTGCACAGTGCACAGGCCGACCGCCGCGTACCTGAACGATCCGCGCAGGCCCGCAGCGATTAGAGACGCGGCTTCGCCCTAGGGAGAACCCGCCTCAAACCCACACACCCAGGTAGTGCCCACACACGGAAGAGGCACCGAGCCGCCGTCATTCCGGCTTTGCTCCCAAAGATATGGCGCCGTCTATGGCGATCGCCAGATGTTGGGCCCAGCCGTGCCTTCTACGCTAACAACAGCTCACCGGTGCGGCCTTGAGCACACGGAGACGCTCGAAGGGAGGGACCGAAACACCAGGGCGAGGAGGCAAAGCCCGCGATTGGCACCCTGAACATAACGGCAGAAAACCAGACCCTACAAAAGGCAAGCAGACCGAAGCGACTCGGACAAGTTCCCCAAAAAGCGAAGAAAGCAAGAGAAACAAAATGCGCCAGCTAGACCAGTCGATATTCGAGTTCGGAACAAAGGCAGTAGCCCTGGTACGAAAGAGCCAAATGTTCGTACTCAAGCACTCCCGAATGCACGCCCTCGTTGTCGCGGTTGCCGTCGCAGGCCTGACCTTCTCAGCCGCTCCCAGCGACGCAAAGGCATATTATGCGGGCGTTCAGGTTAGCCCGATCGGCTCAGGCTACGTGACGGATTCCCAATGCTACCTGTGGTCACCTAGTGCAGCTCAAAACAAGTCGATCTCCTGCTATGTTTGGTACCCAAACGGGACGTGGCCCAACGGGACGACGATGTGGCAGAGGGTGTTCATCTACGGATATTCATTTAACATGTGCGAGATCTACAAGACGAATGAGGACTGGTCCCTCTCTGGAGGAGGGCAGTACAGGACGGGTGCCGTGTGCATAGCAAGGTTCAAATTCTGATAACCGCGATAAGGTGAGACGCTGGCCCAGGCTTCGGCCTGGGCCAGCGTCTGTTTACGCGCCGCGCTGCGGTCTCCGACCGGACGCTTCGTTTCCAAGCAGATGGATGGAATTCAACTCAGGCTCGCGTCCTGAGACGCGGACCCCTCGCCCATTTGCCACCAGCGCACTCTCCCAGCGAGCCAACCCCTCAGTTTTGCCCATCCGTCCTTGCCAGATCGCAGATCCCTCCAGAGAGTCGCCGCTCGTGGGACTCGGTCTTCATTCCACATCGGCCAGCCATACATGCGGCCCGGCCGCGCTAGAGTGTGAATCTACAGCCGATGCGCACGGGCCAACGTCGATCACGACGGCGCTCTCGCTCCATCGGTGCCGGCATCCTATAGCGGTGGTTACTACGGGGCCGTACTGGACCACGCCCGGGCGCATCGGCAATAGGCCGGCTGACCGATCAGCACGTCAACGCTGGATGAGGTTTGCCTATTCCAGCTCGCTAAGACCGACCGCAAGATATGGCGCCCCCTATGGCGTTAGCCAGACGCCGAGCCGCTCTATCGGCTCTACGCTGAGACCACGCCCGTTGGAATGTCGGCCCGCACAGGACGGCCGAGGCGGGACGCGGAACAGAGGAGTCCAGGCCCCAGCAAGAACGCTTCAAACGCTCGGGGCCGACTCCCGGAAGGAAAGCAATTCCATGGCTCGGTTCGCTACGCATCAACTCCCGATCACGGTCGCCGCCCTGGGGCTCGCGCTGTTCACGGCTGGAGCAGCATCCCAGCCGACATTGGCGGCGGCTCCCGCAACCACGACCCCCTCTTCGAGCCCTGCGGCTCTGACCGCGACGCCAACGCGCACCCCGACCGCAATCGTCGCGAGTTCGACGCCGACCACCGTCGTCACACCCACACAGCCCACATTCGCGGTCACTGCTCCAGCCCTCGTTCCACCGCCCTCGAGCACGGGTCCCGGCGCGGGCGCACCTGCTGCACCGCCCGCATCTGCGATGCCGCAGGCTGGCCCAGTTGCCGGCGCGTCATCGGGCGCAATATCTCCGTCGGCAGCCATGCCAGCAAGCCCCAGCGCCGGGTCGGGCCTGCCGAGCGTCGGCGGGACCCCGGCGCTCGCACTGGCGACGCCATCGGCCAACGGGCCGCAGGCGCTGATGCCCGGCGCGCCCGCCATCGATTTCGTGGCCACTCTGGATGATGACTCTCCGGCCCTGAGCGCCGATGGGCGCTTCGTCGCCTTCTCCTCGCTCGCAACCGACCTAGTAGCCGGAGACACCAACGGTGTGGCCGACATCTTCGTGCGCGATCGCCTGACCGGCACCACTGAGCGTGTGAGCGTCGCAGCCGATGGCACCCAGGCGAACCAGGAAAGCCGCCGTCCTGCTCTCAGCGCCGATGGCCGCCACGTCGCGTTCTACTCCCTGGCAACCAACCTGGTAGCGGGCGGCACGAACGGGGTCGCCGATCTGTTCGTGAGGGACCGCGTGACCGGTGCGATCGAGCGAGTCAACGTCGCATCGACCCAGCCACCCGTCGCGGGCTTCCCGCCGATCATGACTCCGGGAGCACCACTTGCACCCCCCGCGGCTGACGCCAGCAACGTCCTTCCCATCGACGCAGATCCTGACGCGAGCGTGCCCACGCCCGACCTGGAAGCACCTGTGATCTCTGACCGGTACGCGTAGGCGAACGTCGCTACGATCCCGGCTCGGGACTCCCCCGCTTCTAAATGGGTGCCCGTTCTCTTCCGGCCCTACAGCCTCTCCTGGCTGTGGGGCCGGAGGGGCGTCTTGCGATCGGACGCTTGCGGACTCTGGAGCTAGCGCGCGAACCAAGCCGGGCGATGACGGGTGGAGCGACCGCCGTTCTTGGCGAAGACAAACCGGATGCCGCCAGCACGGAGGGCGGCCAGCGCCGGTGAGGGCGGTTCGCCGTCTACGACCCAAAGGGCGCCGGCCGGACGCTTGTCGACTACTTCCAGTCCGGCCTGGCGCAGGTAGGCAGCGGGGTCAACGCCATCAGGGGGCGGGGCGGCTGGGGTCGCCGTAGCGCCGTTCGCTGGCAGGGCCTTCGTGCTGGTCCGCTTGGACCTACTCGTCGGCGGTTCGGTCGCCTTCAGCCCGCGCCCATTCTTCGCCACCGAAGTCCCATTCGGCGCGTCCGAGCCGGCCGCGCCGTTGCGCACGGGGGATCGCTCGTCGGGCGCGCCAATTGGGTCCCCTTCGGCTGGAGGGGGCCCGCCGCCCGGTCGTGGCGGCATGTCGAACGTGACCCGGCCGTCTCCATCCAACAACAGTCGGGCGCGGAAGGGCTTGCCGGCCCGGCTCTTGAAGCCCGCCAGGACCTCGTTCGTGCGTCCGTTCTCGAGAAGCTGGCGAGCGACCTCGGGAGTCAGCGTGCGTCCGGCCACCTCCTTCCAGATGACGAAGCCACAGCCGGGCTCGTCCTTACTCTTCCAGCTCGTACAGCCGTAGGCCTTGCTGTTCTCGCGGATGACAGAGCCGGTTCGGGCCCCACAGCGCGGGCAGAGACCGAGCTCGGCCCGCTCTGGGCGCACGTCGCCGGGGGCCAGGTTCGCGAGCAGCTCGACCGTTTGCCGCGTAAAGTCGACCACGCCGTGCATGAATGTCGGACGGTCCACGCGGCCATGCTCCATCTCGTTCAGACGCTTCTCCCAGTCCCCGGTCAGCTCGGGCGAGGTCAGCGGGTGCGTGTCGAGCAGTGCGATGACCTGCATGCCTTTCGGCGTTGGAGTGAGCTCCTTGCCGTAGCGCTCGATGTATTCGCGGCGGATGAGCGTTTCGATGATCTCGGCGCGGGTCGCGGGCGTGCCGAGCCCGCGCTCCTTCATCGCCTCCCGCAGTGCCTCGTCATCGACCAGCTTGCCCGCCGTCTCCATCGCGGAGAGGAGCGTCGCCTCGTTGTAACGGGGCGGCGGCCTGGTCGTGCGCTTCTGGCTCTCGGCCTCGACGCAGCGGACCTGCTGACCCTGCTCGAGAGGCGGCAACTCGCCGCGCTCCTCTTCGTCGCCCTGCTGTTGCTCTGTCTCGTCCGGCAGCGCCCCGTAAACGCCGCGCCATCCCACCTCGAGCGTCACCCGGCCGCGTGTCCGGAACCTCTCACTCTCGACCTCTGTGATGACCGTCGTTCGGGCATAGCGGGCCGGCGGGTGGAACACGGCCAGGAAGCGCCGCGCGACCAGGTCGAAGACCCTCTGCTCGTCGGCGCTGAACTTCTCGAAGGGGTGCGCAGCCATCGTGGGAATAATGGCGTGGTGATCGCCGATCTTCGAGTCATCAACGACCCGACGCAACGGCAGGGCCTCCAGCCCAAGAACATAGCGTGCGTGAGGGCCATACTCACTGATCGGCATCAACGTCTCGGCGGTTGGTTTGAGCTGCGGAATCAGGTCCGTCGACAGGTAGCGCGACGAGGTGCGTGGATAGGTCAGCGCCTTCTTGTCCTCGTAGAGCGACTGGGCTGCACGCAACGTGCGGGCCGCGGAGAAGGAGAAGCGGTGGTTGGCGTCGCGCTGAAGACTCGTCAGGTCGTAGAGCAGCGGTGGCACCTCGGTCTGCTCCCTGCGTTCGACTGAGGCGATTGCGCCCGGCTTGCCCCGCACCTTTGCAACTATCGCCTCGGCCTGCTCGACTGTCTTCAGGCGAGTCTCGTCGCCGGCGAACCAGCGCCCCGCGTAACGAGCGTTGGCGGCCGGCTCGAATGCCGCCTCGACGAGCCAGTAGTCTTCCGGGACGAATGCGCGGATCTCAGCCTCGCGGCCGGCCAGAATCGCCAGGGTCGGCGTCTGGACCCGGCCGAGCGAGACCACTCCGCCGAGCGCGGTGCGGCCGCGGATCGTGGCCGCGCGGGTGGCGTTCATCCCGATCAGCCAGTCGGCCTCCGAGCGCGAGCGGGCAGCCTCCTCCAGTCGGGCCATCTCCCCGGCGGGGCGCAGGTGGCTCAGTCCCGCGCGAATCGCCTGCTGCGTGAGGCTGGAGATCCACAGGCGCTCTACTGGCCTGTTCACGTGTGCGGTCTGCCAGATGTAGGCGAAGATCAACTCCCCTTCACGACCGGCGTCGCAGGCGTTTATCACCCGATCGATGTCGGGCCGTCGCATCAGCTTCTGAACCACGGAAAGCTGCTTGCTGGAGCGCGAGTCTGCCGGCTCGAGCTTGAACTCAGTTGGCAGGATCGGCAGGTCCGCCATGCGCCACTTCTTGTAGCGCTCGTCATACTCGTCGGGCTCGGCCAGCCTGACCAGATGGCCGACGGCCCAGCTCACGATGTGGCTCTCGGACTCGAGGTAGCCCTCATTCTTCTTGAAGCTGCCCGGGAGCGTGCTGGCCAGATCCTGGCCGACGGACGGTTTCTCAGCGACGATGAGTGTCTTGCCCATGAAGCTACTTTACCCTTCGCGCCACCGTGCTGAGCGGCGTCTCGTGTACGATGCCCGCCCAGAGCCCAACAGATCGAGGCGCTTATGCAGATCACCGACGTTCGCGGCATCCCCTCTCCTACGAGGACCCTCAAGCATTGAGCACAACTGGCGCGCACGCCATCGCGCGGGCGTCGAGGACGCGCGCGCGAATGATCTGGCCCACGCTCGCTCCGGTAGAGCGGATCGCATGTAGCCTGCGCGGAATCGTGGTACCTTGATCGCACTATGGAGCATTCTGCCGGGCACGATCACGGCCATGAGCACGGCCAGAGCCACGCTCACGACAGCGACGAACCGGGTGAACACCCCCGTCGCCAGGAGCCGGGCGGGCACGGGCACGTCCATGGGGTGATCGACCCCACGATTGCCGCCTCTGACCGAGGAATCTGGGCGGTGAAATGGTCCTTCGTCGCGCTCTTCGCCACGGCCTTAATTCAAGCGATCGTCGTCGGCATCACAGGAAGCGTGGCTTTGCTCGCCGATACGATCCACAACGTCGGGGACGCGGCGACAGCCATACCCCTCTGGATCGCTTTCGCGCTGGCGCGTCGCCCGCCGACCCTCCGATTCTCATCGGGTTACGGCAAGGTCGAAGACCTGGCCGGGCTGGCAATCGTTGGCACCATTCTTGCAAGCGCCGTCATCACCGGTTACGAGGCCATTCAGCGGTTGCTTGAACCGCGGCCCGTGGAGCATCTCGGCGCCCTCGCGGCGGCTGCGCTCGTCGGCTTCATCGGGAATGAGGCCGTCGCTATCTTTCGGATTCGGGTAGGGCGAGAGATCGGAAGCGCAGCGCTCGTCGCCGATGGAAAGCACGCCCGGGCAGATGGATTGACCAGCCTCGCGGTTCTGGCGGGAGCGCTCGGCGTCTGGGCTGGCTTTCCAGTCGCCGATCCGCTCGTCGGACTCGGAATCAGCGTCGTCATCCTCTTCATCGTCTGGCAGTCGTCGAAGGCCGTTTTCACCCGGATGCTAGACGGCGTTGATCCGGGGTTGATCGAGGAGGTCCGCCGCGTGTCCGCGCAGGTGTCCGGAGTTCGCGAGGTGACGGAAGTGCGGGCGAGATGGATAGGCCACCGCCTCACGGTGGAAGCGAACATCGCAGTGGACCCGAACCTGTCCGTTGCCGAAGGCCACGACATAGCCTGGCAAGCGAACCACGAGCTTCTTCACGCGCTGCCTTCGCTCTCGATAGTCACAATCCACGTCGACCCGCTCGGGGCGGCGGGGGAAAGCCACCACCACATTCCCGCGCACAGCCACAACGGCTTCCCCGCTCACGCACACTAATGTCGGGACGAGGGGTGCTCTAAGCCGCCGGACAGGCCGGGCAGCACAGCTTCAGGCATTGGATGGGGTCGGTAATCAGCACGTCATCGGCCCCGCAAAGCTCGCTGCTGGCCCACGCTCTCCTGCCTTCGCTGATGGCGAGCCCAGCGACGACCAGGCCGGCGAGGGGATCCATCCACCACCAGCCGAAGAGGCGATTGGCGACGAGGCCCAGCAGGACCACGCCGGATAGATAGGCGCACAGCATGGTCTCGGCGGCGTCGGCGTTGAGTGCCGGGGAGCCCAGTTTGGCGGCGATGCGCCTCTTGGCGAGAGCGATGGCGGGCATCACGAACAATGAAACGGCAACGGTTATCAGGCCGACGGGGCTCGCGTCTGGTCTCTCTCCCACGCCAAGAAGCGTCCTCACCGCGTCGTAAGTCACATATGCAGCGATACCAAAGAACGACACCGCTATGAGGCGCACCGCGCGTCGTTCCGCGCGCTGGTTCGCCTCCTCGTCAGGACCGTGACGCCAGAGCCGCCACGCGATCACGAGGGCGCTACCGGTTTCGACGAGGGAGTCCAGCCCGAAGCCAACCAGGGCAATGGACCGGGCGACGAGCCCGCTGGCTAGAGCAACCAGCGCCTCGAAGGAATTCCAGGCGATGGTGAAGGCAGTGAGCCACCAGGCGAAACGCCGGAAGCGCCTCGCCTCGGCTGAGGGCCCAGCGGACGGTTCGCAGTCGCAGCATTGCACGCAGGGCGAGCACTCGTCGACGCAGGCGATCACGACGAACCACTCGCAGCAGCAGGCTCTCCCGAAGCGCCGTGCGCCTCGCTCAGGTGGGACAGAGTCAACGTTATCAGCAGCCGAATGTGCTCATCGTCGAGCGAATAGAAAACGAGCTGGCCGTCTCGCCGCGGTTTGACGATGCGCAGCGCGCGGAGGGTGCGCAGGTGTTGGGACACAGCCGGAGCGTTGAGGCCAAGGAGCGCGGCCAGTCCGGAGGTCGTCATGTCTTCGTGCACGAGTGCATAAACGATCCTTGTTCGGTTGGCGTCGGCCAGGGCACGGAAAAGGCCGGCCATTTCCGCGGATAGCTGCGTCGGCAGCAGAAGCTCCTCGGGTCCCCCCAGACTATGAAGATGAGTGGTGTCAGACGTCGTAGTGCTCATGGCTTTCGCTATTGCGCAAGGACGCAATTATCTGTAGGATGACGCCCGGACAGTTTATGGCACACGAACACGAACACGCAGCAACGACCTACGACCGCGCCTTCGCAGTCGGGGTCGGCCTGAACCTCAGCTTCGTCGCCGTCGAGGTGGTCTTCGGGATCTTCGCCGGCTCGCTCGCGCTCGTGGCCGATGCCGGGCACAACCTGAGCGACGTGCTTAGCCTGGTCCTCGCGTGGGGCGCGATGGTGCTGGGCCGCCGAGTTCCGACGGTGCGCCGAACGTACGGACTCCGACGCTCGTCGATTCTCGCTGCCCTCGCCAACTCGCTGTCGCTGCTGTTCGTCATCGGTGGTGTAACCTGGGAGGCGGTGCGCCGCCTCAGCGAGCCTGCTCCCGTCGACGGTGCCACGATGATCGTGGTCGCGACCATCGGCGTCATCATCAACGGGGCGACTGCCATGCTGTTCCTCTCCGGCCGGCGGCGTGACGCCAACCTGCGGGGCGCTTTCCTTCACATGACGTCGGACGCGGCTGTTTCGCTCGGCGTGGTCGTGGCCGGCATCCTCATCCTTGCCACCGGCTGGCTCTGGCTCGATCCAGCCGTGAGCCTCCTCGTGAGCGCCGTCATCCTCGTCGGGACCTGGGGCCTGCTCCGGGACTCGCTGAACCTGGCGCTGGACGCCGTCCCCGACCGGATCGACCCGATGGCAGTGCGCAACTACCTTATCAACGTGCATGGCGTGGTCGACGTCCACGACCTGCACGTGTGGGGCATGAGCACCACGGAGACGGCGCTCACCGCGCACCTGGTCATGGGCGAGATCGTCGCGTACGACTCGTTCCTCGCGGTCGTCGGAGTGGAGCTACACGAGCGGTTCGAGATCGACCACACGACGATCCAGCTGGAGCTGGGTGACCCCGAGCACCCTTGCGTCCTCGCGCCCGCCCACAGCGTCTAGTCGGGTCTTCACAGACTCTGAACCGAAAGTAAATGGCATACGATGGTCAAGAGCGTTAAGTAATAGGCGTAGACCGGCGGAAAGCCGGCGTTCATCTGACTAAGAATCGAGGCGGGCGCGTTCGTCATGGCTCTCGACTGGAATAATCAGGCCGATTCGATAGAAGCGGCCGGCGGCCTGATCACGAGAAGATCAGCCGATGCTTTCGACAGAGGAGCGGCCAGACGGCGGGAGAGACCCGGCGTACGGCCGACGAATGCCCCTGTGGAGACTCGCAAACACGAGCCTTCAGCCGGTCTGCGGCTTGCTCCTCCGACCACGCGGGAGAACGGCGCCACTTCGGCTGACGCCATCGTGGTGCTTGACCCTGTCTGGCGAGCCAGGGTCGAGGCGGACCTGAGGGCAGTCCACGACGCGGTTGCCCGCCTGGACGCCGGACGCGACATCGATCGCGAGGCGCTCCGCACAGCAATCGGCCAGTGGTCCGCGGTTGAGTCCTCTGGCCAATGGACCGAGGAGCTCGAGCAACTGCAGACTCAGCTGGATCAATTGGAGCAAACCATCCGCGCCGAAGGGGCGCGGACCCCCGCCACGTCAGAAAGCCGACACGATGCCGGCGGGCGGCTCGGCGGCGACAGCGAGCAGATCGAGGCGCTGGGACGGATGATCGAGGACCTGACGGAACGGCAGGAGCGCATGGCGGACATGCTGTCGATCCTGTCGCGGGAACTCGGGAGCGAGCGCCTCCGAACCACGGTGATCATTATGGCGGGCACAGCCGCGGCGCTGATGTCCGCAGCCGTCTGGCTCATGAGCAACACACTGGCGTTCTAGCGGCGCGGCCGAAAACGCCCAAGAATTGAACCGCTCGTCCTGAGCTTGTCGAAGGACCTATGGTTCGACAGGCTCACCATGAGCGGTTTTCGGCCGCGCCTCTAGGAACGCGCGAGCCCGGGATGCGCTCCGCGGCACCTACTGGCTTACTCGGCGTCCAGGTGGAAGAACCGGATCGCGTTTCCAGCCACCATCATGTACTTCTCGTCCTCGGGCACGCCTGCGAAGTTGTTCTCGATCACCCGTTTTGAGTTCGGCCAGTCACTCGCGGCGTGGGCGAAGTCGCTCCCCCACATGACGTTCTGGGTGCCGACCGCGGCGCGGTCCTGGACGCCGACCGGGTCGGACAGGAACCCCCAGACGCAGTGCTCTTTGATGTACTCGCTCGGAAGCCGCTCCAGCCAATCCAGCCCGTAGAGGCCGTTCGCGAGGTACTTGTACCGCTCGTAGTGGTCGTCCATCTGCCAGAGCGCGTACTTCAGCCAGCCGATCATCGTCTCGGCCCAGTAGATCTGCAGCCTGGGGAACCGATCCCACACGCCCTCGAATGCCATCTGGACCGGCGCGCAGGCAGCGTCGCCGCAGAAACGGAAGAGCCAGTGGCGCATCGGGTCGCCGCGGAACAGGCCGCCCTCGCCATCGTCTTCATCGCTTCCAACACCCTTCGAATAGTTGAAGGTGGGCTCGTCCCGCGCGGTCATTCGCGACGTGCCGCCGCCCGTGTGATGGGTGATAGGCATCTGCAGGTCGATCGAGGCAGCCCAGAACGTGTCGTCCTCGGGCGTCGCATATCCCTTGCCGCTCGGGAACTTGTCCAGGAGCACGCCCTTAAACCCGACCCGTTTGCAGTACTCGAGCTCCTTCACGGCGTCGTCCACGCCCGTTGTCGGGATGATGCCCATGGGGATGAGCCGGTCGGGCGCGGCGGCGGAGTACTCCTCGGCGAGATACTCGTTGTAGGCGCGGTTGAGGGCGAGGTATCCAGGGTCGTCCTTCACCCGACGGATGAAGCCACGCACGCGCGAGAACATGATCTCCGCATCGACACCGTCCTGGTCCTGCTCGCGCAGCCGGCGCTCCGGGCCCCCAGTCCCGCCCGCCGTCTCGAACGTGGGCACCTGGAGGTGGAGCTCCGATCGGGGCACGCCGACGCTCCGGGTGAAGCCGATGCGGAGAGGGGCACTTTCCCCGACGACGATTGCATCCGTTCCATCGCCCAACCGCACCTCCCGCGGCGCTCCTTCCCGCCATTTCGCAGGCACGTGCCGCTTCCACTGCTCCGGCGAAAGGTCCAGATGCGAATCGGCGGAGATGATCTGGTAATTCCGTGCCATGCGGGCTCCCTTCGTGCGCGGCTCCGCTTATCGACTGCCGCCGGCTCCTGTTGGGGATGCAATGTACCATCATTCCCACCAGCAACCGCGGAGGTCAAGATGCACCCGAAGGTTCAGGCGGCGCATGTAGACGAGGTCGAGAAGGTGAAGACCGGCCAGGGGATGACGCGGTTTCTCATCCAGAACGCCAAGGGTGAAGGCGCCAACGTCATGATCAGGTACTGGGGACCGGAGACGGACATCCCCGTTCACGCCCACGGCTTTGCCGAGATGTGGTACGTGCTGGAGGGCGAGGTCATCTTCGGGGATACGACGTACACGGCGGGCTCGTGCCTTTACATTCCGGCGCACGTTCCCTATGGTCCGACTCGTGCACCGAAGGGCGCGGCCCTGCTGCGCTATGCGGAGGGAGCGGGCGGCTAGACGGGCAGAAGGGAGGAGTCCAATGGGTGCTGATCGACCCTTCGGGATGGTGGCTGTCCTTGTCGCCGTGGCTCTGGCCGCGTGCGCGCCGGCGGCGCCTCGCGTGGACCAGCGGCCGGACGGCGTCGCGGCGCGGGCGGAGGCACCCACGCGTATCACCGCCGCTATCCGAGGCGACCCCCACACCCTCTACAACGTGCTCAACCTCAACAACGCCGTGCCGGGCATCGACGCCGTCGAGGACCTCGTAAACGCTGGCCTTACCAATCTCGACGAGTGGGCGGTCCCCTTCCCACAGCTGGCCGAGGCTGTCCCCACACTGGAGAACGGGCTCTGGAAGCTGCTGCCCGACGGCCGGATGGAGACCACCTGGACCATCCAGCCGGGCGCGCAATGGCACGATGGCACGCCCTTTAGCTCACGCGATCTGCTCTTCACCACCCGAGTGGTGCAGGACCGCGACCTGCCCGACTTCCGCAACGTGGTGTACGACTCTATCGAGGCGGTCGAGGCCGCCGATGCGCGCACGGTGACCGTGAGATGGAAGCAGCCCTATATCGAGGCGGACCGGATGTTCAGCCGTGGGCTGGCGCTCCCCCTGCCGGAGCACCTCCTGGAGCGGGCCTACGCCGAAAACAAGCCGGGCTTCACCCAGCATCCGTACTTCAGCCAGGACTTCGTGGGCACCGGCGCGTACCGGGTCCGCGAGTGGGCCAAGGGCAGCCACATGGTGCTGGAGGCCACCGACCGCTACCCGCTGGGTCGGCCGCGCATCGACGAGATCGAGGTGCGGTTCATCCTGGACGCGAACACTCTGGTGGCCAACGTGCTGGCGGGGGCTATCGACGTGACGCTGGGCCGGCGCCTCTCCCTGGAGCAGGGGCTGCAAGTCGGCGACCAGTGGCGCGACGGCAGGCTCGAGGTCGCACCCTCGAACATGATAATGGTCTACCCACAGTTCATCGATCCCAGCCCGATCGTCGTCGCCGACCTCCGCTTCCGCCGCGCGCTGATGCACGGCCTGGACCGGCAGCAGATGGCCGACGCGTTGCAGGCGGGGCTCAGCACCGTCGCGCACAGCTGGCTTACTCCCAACCAGCCTCAGTATCGGGACATCGAGGCGGGCGTCGTGCGCTATGAGTACGACGCACGGCGGGCAGCGCAGATTATCGAGGAGCTGGGCTACGCGCGGGGGCTGGAGGGCGGCTTCCGCGACGGCAGTGGCCAACGCATGTCCGTCGAGATCCGCACCAGCGCCGGCGACGATCTCCAGGAGAAGGCGATGTTCGCCACCGCGGACAACTGGCAGCGCCTGGGGGTTGGCGTCGACACTTCCATCACCCCGCCGCAGCGCAGCCGAGACCTGGAGTACCGCTCCACCTTCCCCGGCTTCGACCTCAAGTCGCCACCCAACGACGTGCGCGGCCTGCGCCGCCTGCACAGCTCGCAAACCCCGCTCCCGGAGACCAACTACGGCGGCGGCAACAGCTCCCGCTACATCAACGCAGAGTTCGATGCGCTCCTGGATCGCCTCGCCATGACCATCCCCATTCAGGAACGTACGCGGGTGCTGGGCCAGATCATCCACCACATCTCGGACCGTCTCAACGTGATGGGCCTCTTCTACGATACCCAGCCGGTGCTGATCGCCCACCGCCTCCAGAACGTCAACACGGCGCGGGGGCCGGGGGCGAGCCTGACGTGGAACGCCCACCTGTGGGACGTGCGTCTCGGGGACAGATAACCCGGGAACGGGCAAAACTTTAGGGGGCACCCCGGGCGCTACCGGCCCTTTCCGCCAGCGTAGCGAAAGAGCTACACTGCCTCACCCGGCTTTGAGGGGTTGCTCCTAACGACAATTGAATAGCGCTCGTGGAGAAACAGGGAAAGTCCGGTCGAACCGGCGCTGTGCCGCAACGGTGAGTCCACCTCAGGTGAACGAGCCCGAACACCTGCCTCCACCCTGCCGCAGTCCTTCGAGCTAGAGGACGAGGCCACTGAGTTGACTCAAGACCCCGCCCTTGTCCGCTTTCGAGGACAAGGGCTTTTTGTTGTGGATCGAGACGGAGGGAATGATGCGGCCAATGCTCCTGGCCTGCCTGGTCTGGCTTCTGCTCATGCCCATAACCCCCGCCCCGCCCGCGAGAGCGGTCGGGTTCACGGTCACCAGCCCTCTCGACGCGCCCGATGCGAACCCGGGCGACGGCATCTGCGCAACGGCCATCGGCGTGTGCAGCCTGCGAGCCGCCGTGCAGGAGGCCAACGCGACGCTCGGACCGGACACGATCACGCTGGCACCTGGCGTTTACGTCCTCGGCATCGGCGGCAGAGGCGAGGACGCGGCGGCGACCGGCGATCTCGACGTCACGCGCCCGCTCACGATTGCCGGAGCAGGAGCCGGGAGCACGATCATCGACGGCAACGCGGCCGACCGGATCCTCCACGTCATCGGCCCGATCGCCGTGCAGCTCAACGGACTGACGCTGCGCAACGGCAGCGTGCCTCGGCCCGCGGACATCAGCCTCGATGGCGGCGGCGGCGCGATCTACGTCGTGGGCGGCGGATTCCTGTCGTTGAACAACGTCAGCGTCAGCGGCAATACTGCGACCTCGGGCGCCATTGCCATCGACGACGGGGGCTCGCTGACCGCAACAGGCTCGACATTCAGCGGCAACACGGCGAGCTTTGGCGCCGCCCTCTTCACCAACGGCTCCGCCACGATAGCCAACACCACGATCAGTGGAAATACGTCCAGCTCCTCGGGCGGGGCGATCTACGCTCGGCAGGGAAGCCTCTCGGTCGTCAACAGCACGATCAGCGGGAACTCCGCTTCGAGCAGCACGGTCGGTGGTGGCGGCATTCTCATTGCCGTTGGGGCCAATGCCACGATCTCGGGAAGCACGCTCAGCGGCAACAACGCCACGAACGGCGGGGCCATCCACACCCGGGGCAGCCTGTCCCTCGTGAACTCCACCCTCAGCGCCAATGCCGCCCGCAACGGGGGAGGCGGACTCTACGTCGGCGGAGGCTCCGCAACACTGAGCAACGCGACGCTGAACGCCAACTCCGCTGACGTACAGGGCGGCGGCATCCTGAACTCCGGAGGGTCAGCGATCGTGCGGAACAGCATCGTTGCGAACAGCCCGTCCGGGGGAACCTGCGCCGGCCAGGTGACCTCGGCCGGCTACAACCTGGACGGCGCGCAGACCTGCGCATTCGCGGGCCCGGGCGACCTGGCCGGGATCAACCCGCAGCTGGGACCGCTCCAGAACAACGGCGGCACGACGATGACCCATGCGCTCCTTCCACTGAGCCCGGCGATCGACGCGGGAAACGCCTGCGAGTCGATCGATCAGCGCGGCCAGCGCCGGCCGACCGACGGCAATGGCGACGGAGCGGCGAGGTGCGACATCGGCGCTTTCGAAGCCCCCGGCGTCAGCGTGCCGCTGGTGATTCCATTACCGGCGAACGCGCCAGCCACACTGTCGCCCGCCGGCACCGCCACCCCGACTTCGACAGCTTCGCCAGCGTCCGCGCCGCCAACAGCGGCGCCAGCCCGCACCGCGGTTCCTCCAACTGCTGTCAGGGTTGCGGCCCCACCCCGACCGGATGAAGCGACCGCGACGGAAAGCGCAACCTGGGTGGTCGTGACGGAGCCAACCGAGGCGATCTCTGCTGACGACGACACGCTCGGAATTGTTCAGGCTGGAGAGTGGTACGTCGTCATCGCCGAAGAGGACGACTGGTTGCTCGTCGCATCCGATCCTGCGTGGCCGTTCTGGATCCAAGAGGACGAGCGGGTCGAAGTGCATCGGCCCTAGCCGCCGGCTTCTAACGCAGATCCCACGGCTCGCGTTCGACGAGGGACGCCAGGTCGCGAGCGCCGTGGACAACGCGGAGAATCGTCAGGTCAGGCTCGCTGAGCAGGTAAACAATGCGGTAACCCCGAAAGATGACCTCGCGGAGTTCACTCCGCTCAAACTCTGGGACCGTCCTTCCTAATCGTGGCGTCAGACCAAGCGATTCGACTGAGCGGATCAACCTATCGACAAACGCCACAGCGCGAAGCGGTGAATCCTTAGCAATGAATTCCTCGATAGACCGGAGGTCCCTTTCGGCCGCTAGCGACCAGCGGAGATCCGCCATTGGGCCAAGCGTTCTTTCAATTCTCCGTGGCTGAGCGTTCGACCCTCGACGACATCTCTCAAGCCTTCATCGACTTGCCACTTGAAATAGAGCTCTTCGATGATGTCGGCGGTGTTGACCTCGTCCGGCAGGCGCTCGATCAGATCGATCGCCTCTCTTTTCTGACTTCCCATCGACCTTTCCATCCACGCGGGCTATGACAGTCCGCGATTGAGCTTGTCGATGATGATACGATTCGTGGCCGCCGCCACACACCGGAGGAACGAATGGCCGACGTTGACGAGCTGAAACTCCTCGTATCCCAATCCTGCCGCATCATCGGCAAGGAGAACATGACCCGTGAGCCAGCGGGGCATGTGAGCGCCCGCATTCCCGGTACCGAGCACATCGTTATCAAAGCCCGCGGCCCCGGTGAGGCGGCGCTGCGCTACACGATGCCCGACGACTGCATGATCGTGGACATGGACGGCAAGAAGGTCGAGGGGCGCCCTGACCTCTCCCCACCGAACGAGGTGTTCATCCACACCTGGATGTATCGCACGCGGCCCGACGTGAACTGCGTCATCCACATCCACCCGACGAACGTCGTGCTCTTCACGATCTGCAACAAGGAGCTCTTGCCGCTCATCGGCGCTTACGACCCCTTCGCCCTGTCGATGGTGCTGGAAGGCATCCCGCGCTATCCGCGCAGCATCCTCATCTCGAACGACGAGCTGGGGAAGGAGCTGGCGGCGGCCGTTGGCTCCAAGAACGTGTGCCTGATGCGCGGCCACGGCATCACCGCCGTTGGCAGTAACGTGCAGGAAGCGACGATCACGGCCTGGCGACTGAACGACCTTGCCGAGATCAACTACCGGGCGGCGCTGCTCGGCAACCCCGAGCCCATTCCGGATGAGGACCTCGAGGTCTTCCGTAATCAGCGCCGGGGCGGCAACCGGCAGCGCGAGGGAGCGACACCCGCGGCCGGCTACCAGAACTCGACCTGGAATTATCTGACCAGATGGATCGAAGAATGAGTGAGGTGTATGGCGAATCGAAGCAGCAGCGCTCGCAGAAGCGGGTTACTGAGTGCGTCATTGCTCGTAGGAAGCAACGGCAACGCTGACAGCGCGCGTTCGAACAGCCCAATGGTTGGCTGGTTGGCGTTCATTGACGAGCAGTAGAGCACGCCCTCGATTTCAGGGAACGCGTCGTAAATTGCGCAAGCCCAAGCCTGAGCGCGGGGGCGTGGACCCGAGTGAATCGCCGTGGATGCCCCGGCGCGTGTAGGCCAGAGCCCGACCAGGTCGAGGAGCGGCACGTCGCGCGCGAGTGCGAACGTAGCGAGCATCGGTTGCGCGGTCACCACATCGATCCGCCGTTTCGCCTGGAACACCTCGGCCAGGCAGGTGAGCAACGAGTCGGCGATGTACATGACGCCCCGCTGCTGGAGTTGCGGAGGTGGCAGATGCGGATCGAACCGGCCGCGGAGTCGTCCATAGTAACGAAAGCCATTCCAGGCTGTGGGGTACGGCCCGCCAGCGAAGTAAATACGCGCGAGGGCCATCCCGGATGGGACGACCCTCGTTTCAGCGCCAATTTGTGCCAGCTTGGCTGGCTCCGGCGGGAGCGGCAGCTTAGGCATACCCACGTAGTTCGTCGATGATGGGCAGCAGGGCACGCGGATCCCCCCCGCCGATAAGCCAGTCACGCGGCGAAGTGGCGATTTCCTCGTTGGCGGCGACTCCGAGAAGAAGGTCCTGCTGAGGCGTCGTGAACCACGTCGCCACGTCGAGCGGATGCAGGTCCGCGAAGTGTGGCGCGATCGTGCCGAAGCCAGGAACCGGGTGCCGGCCGTCATCGGTGAACTGAAAGCGGGGCAATCGCCAGCTTCCCTCCACGCGAATACCGAAGAGGGTTCTAGCCGCCAGCCGCTGGCGAATTCGGCTCGGATCGATGCTCAGCCGCGCTGCCGCTTGAGATACCGTGAGCGCGGAGGCTGCAAGTCCGGCGTGCTCCGCCGCCGCCTCCAGGTCAGCGCGTCGTTCATCGGGGCGCAGCGGCGCAAGGTCATCCGGCGAAACGCCAACCGCGTACAGTGCCTCTTGAGTAGCAGGGGGGAGACCCGCCCGCGCATCGGGTGGGGAGTAAGGCGGCACCCAATGCAGAATGGCATCGTTAAACAATCGTTCAAGATCGGCTGTACTCACGGTGATGCCTGCCCGTTCGAGGATTGCTGTATCGATTGGCATGGCCTCACCTCTCCCATCCACGCTCATTGTATCACGCATGCTAACAACTAGGATGACTCGGGAGCACACGAGCGTGCCCCACGCTGCTCAGAGAGAGCTGCCAGACCCGTCGTTCTGGGCGGGGGCGGCAGATTGCCGCCCCCTCCAGCCTAACCGACGCACGTGCGCGTAGTCCGCCGCGCTATCCGCGCAGCATCCTCATCTCGAACGACGAGCTCGGGAAGGAGCTGGCGGCGGCGGTGGGCTCGAAGAACGTTTGCCTGATGCGCGGCCACGGCATCACCGCCGTTGGCAGCAACGTGCCGGAGGCGACGATCACCGCCTAAGTCGCTGGTGAATCGCACCGGATTTCTTGCATACTGCCCCGTCCAAAAAAATCGAAGGAGGCTGACATGAGGCGTGCTCTGCATTTGTTTGCCATGAGCGGCTTGACCTTCCTGTCACTCGGCTTATTGACCTGGGTTGCTCTGCAGATCGATACCCTCGGGGCCAGTACGGCGAGCGCGGCACCCGCCAACCAGGCGAGAAACCTTACCGTCCTGGTCGGCGGCGGCCAGGACACGCTCCAAGCGCTCAATTTCTTCCCGATGAGCGTTCGCGTCCGCCAGGGTAACACGGTCACCTGGAGGATCGAAGGCGACGAGCTGCACACGGCGTCCTTCGTCAAAGGCGTGACGGAATGGGGGCCGGGCGCCGCCCAGATCCCGCTCGGGGCGCCCGGCGAGATGAATCCGGGCTTTGCGGCCCCGATCCCCGGCGGCCCGCCGGAGGCGCTCCAGCTCAACCCGCAGCTCGCGTTTCCGACGCGGGCCCCCGGCGCATCTGTCGAGACGTATAGCGGGCCCGGGCGCTTTGTCAGCTCCGGCGCCTTCGAAAAGGAGGCGACCTTCCCGGGGGCGCCGCCGAACAACACCTTCTCGGTTATGTTCGACACCCCGGGCACCTACATGTACGTCTGCCTCGTGCACAACGACCGCATGTATGGCTGGGTCGAAGTCGCGCCCGCGAACGCGACCGACGTGCCGAACCAGGCCGCCATCGACGCGCAGGCGAGCGCCGAGCTCGCGCAGATGATGGCGCTGATACAGACGGCCAGGGCTCAGGGCGACGCGACTGTCCGTTCCGAGCCCGGTCCCAATGGGACGAGCATCTGGTTTGCACGGGCGGGCAATCAGGAGCTGCACTCGGGTGATTCCCGCGCGCAGGTGATCGATTTCCTGCCCAAAAACCTGACGGTCACCGCGGGCGACACGGTGGTGTGGGGCACCAACTACTTCCACACGGTGAGCTTCGTTCCGGCGCCGCCGAACCCTGAGTTCATCGAGGTCGTACCCCAGCCAGCGGGCCCACCGCTGCTTCCGCTGAACCCCACGGTTATCTTCCCGGCCAAGCCGTCAGCAACCTACGATCCAACCCAGTATTTCAGCTCGGGGATCATCGGGCCATTCCTTCCCCCGGGGAACAGCTGGGCGCTGGCGTTCGACCGACCTGGAACCTACGAGTATGTGTGCCTCGTCCACGAGCTGCTCGGGATGAAGGGCACGATCACCGTCTTGCCGCGGTAACACTCGACCCAAAAGCACGAAGGGAGCGGACATGACTCTAACCGGCTTCTCGCGTCTGGCGTTTCTCACCATGGCGACTACGGCGGTCCTCGGCCTCATGGCTCTCGCAGTCTACGGACCACTGGACACCACATCGGCCGCGGCGCAGGGGCCGCGCAACGTCACGGTCATGGTCGGCGCCGGCCAGGACACCGCCGTGGTCTTCGGGTTCTTCCCGGCGACCGTGCGGGTGCGAGCGGGCGACACGGTTACCTGGCGCATGAACAATGACGACCTGCACACCGTGACCTTCATGGGCGGCACGAGGGTAGAACCGCAGGCAGGCGGCGTGCAGGATCCTCTTGGCCCCGGTGGCAATCTGATTCCGGCCCTCGTCGTCCCGCAACCGGGGGGCGGCCCGCAGGACGCCATGCTGAACCCGCAGGTAGCGTTTCCCACGCGGGCGCCCGGCGCGCCGGTCGAGACCTACAGTGGGAGCGGGTACGTCAACTCGGGGATCATGGAGAAGGTGTCCCCGGAGCCCGGCGCTCCCCCGCACGACACCTTCTCGCTGACGTTCGACACGCCCGGAACCTATCCTTACCTTTCGATCATCCTGCCGGATCGGATGATCGGAACGATCGAGGTCGTCCCCGCGGGCGCGGTGGACGTGCCGGACCAGGCCGCGATCGACGCGAAGGCGAACGCCGAGATGGCCGCCCTCCTCGCCCTGGTGGACGTGGCGAAGGGACAGGGCCAGGCGCTCGCGCGCAGTGAGCCCGGGCCCGGGGGGTCCACCTTCTGGTTTGTACGCGCCGGCAATTCGGACTTCCACTCCGGCGACCTCCGGCCACACCTCATGGAGTTTCTACCGAAGGACATCACGATCCGAGCGGGAGACACGGTTATATGGGGCTCCACCCTGTTCCACACCGCGAGCTTCGTTCCGACCCCGCCGCTGCCCGAGCTGGTCGTTCCAGTACCCCAACCAGCGGGCCCGCCGTTGCTGACGATCAACCCGCTGGTGGCGACCCCCGCCAAGCCGTCTGCCGTGTTCGACCCGACGCAGAACTTCAACTCCGGGCTCCTGGGCCCGATCGCTCCGGGCGGCTTCAGCTGGGCACTGACCTTCGACCGGCCCGGCACCTTCGAGTACGCGTGCCTCGTGCATGCGCAGATGGGGATGAAGGGCACGATCACCGTCGTGCCACGCTGACGATCTTCCGAGCGGGGTCAGGCCCGTTTCTGCCTACATGGAAGAGCATCGGACGCGGACACGGCGTTGAAAAAGCTGCGAGCGTCCAGCGTGAGAGCGGCATGGTTGGGTCCGTCACAGTCTTGCCGCGCTGAGCCTTACCTGTGGTTCATATCATGAAAGACAATTCGTGATATAACGCATCAGCGTAGGCACAGGATTGGCTGCCCCATAGAGCCGCTGCGTAAGCAAATGTGTACTCCCATGTGCATATCTGTAGATGTCTCCCTGAGCCCCGTGGCGTAGCCTGGCATCGGCAACAGCCCGGCAAACCTATGCGCGATCTGGCGTCACACGGCGAACCCCGCGACCCGGTATCACGCGGACCCAAAATCGTCGAAGGGAGTAGTTATGCATCTACTCGGCATGGCGCGACTGGCGTTCCTTTCCCTTGCAACCACGGCGGCCCTCGGCTTCGCGGTCCTGGTAGCCAACGGAGGGTTGAGTGGCTCGGCCGCCACGGCGAGCGCCGCGGCCCAAGAGCCAAAAACTGTCACTGTGCTCGTCGGCGGGGGGCAGGATACCGTCGACCTATTGTCCTTCTTCCCCCGGAAGGTCCGCATCCACGTGGGCGACACGATCACCTGGAAGCAGAACAGCGATGCTGCCCACACCGTCTCCTTACACGGAGCATTCCCTGGACCGGGGGGCGCGAACTTGTTCTTCGACCCGGGAACTACCGTCCCCGGTGCGAACCTGCCCGTGCCGGGTAGACCTGGCGTGACCCAGCTCAATCCGCTTCAGGTCTATCCCTTTCCAGGACCCGAAGTGCTCGATAGTGTGTACAGCGGGGGCCAATTCGTCAGCTCCGGCCGATTCGTTGGCACTCCCCCAACGCCGGGCCTAGACCGGGACGTCTTCGAGTTCAGCCTCACGTTTGATACCCCGGGGACGTACGAGTACCTCTGCCTTACCCACGTAGGGACAATGTTCGGGACCGTCGAGGTCGTAGGCGCTACTTCCGACGTACCGACGGCGGCGGACATTGAGGTTGAGGGACAGGCCCAGATCGCGGCTCTCACCAACCTGACTGAACGCGAGAAGGCGCAGCGGGATAACTCGCGCAGCGAGCCCGGGCCGGCAGGCAACACGACGTGGTACGTAATGGCGGGCAACCACTTCTTCCAGCTGGGCGATCTGCGCGCCACGCTTCTCGAGTTCCTGCCAAGAGACGTTACCGTCACGGCGGGCGACACGATCGTGTGGGGATCAACCGGGTTCCACTCAGTGACGTTCAATCCGGCGCCGCCTCCGCCCCCGTTGAACCTGCTCGAGACTCTGCCGGATGGCACGCAGGCCATCATCAACAACCCACTCGCATACGACCCTGTCAAGCCGTCTGCTGTGTACGATCCTACGAAGCTCTTCAACTCCGGCAATCTCGCTCAGGCGCAGCCGAACGGCACCGCATGGACGCTGGCGTTTGAAACGCCCGGCGTCTTCGAGTACTACTGCGCGGTCCACCGTGAGGCTGGGATGGTAGGCACGATTACAGTCCTGCCCCGGTAGCCCAATTCCGTTGACGCGGCCCAAAAATCGTCGAAGGGAGTGGTTATGCATCTACTTGGCATGGCGCGTCTGGCGTTTCTTTCCCTTGGAACCACGGCGGCCCTCGGCTTGGCGGTCCTGGCGGCAAATGGAGGGCTGGGTAGCTCGGCCACCACGGCGAGCGCCCAGGCCCAGGAGCCCAGAGATCTCATCGTGCTCGCCGGCGCGGGTCAGGACACCGTAATGGTCACCGCGTTCTTCCCGCAGAGCATCCGGATCCGGGCCGGAGATACCCTGACCTGGCGAAACGAGAGCGATCAGGACCACGTTGTCGGCTTTGCGCAGGGGTCCACCCCGCCCGGCCCGACGACCTCGAATGTACAGGGCGCCCCGGGCGAGCGCATCCCCAGCGCCAACGTTCCGGTTCCGGGCCGACCAGGCATCACTATGAGTAATCCGGCTCGAGGATTCCCGAACGTCGAGTCCGGAGCGACGTACAGTGGCAACACCTTCGTCTCGTCGGGGCGGCTGCAGAAAGACCTCGACTGGGCGGGCGTACCGGTCCCGGACAGCTTCTCGCTCACCTTCGACACCCCGGGCACGTATCCCTACCTCTGTCTGGTGCACCCCGAGAATATGAGCGGGACCGTCGAGGTCGTGGCCCCGTCCGCCGCGGACGTGCCGAGCCAGGCGGAGATCGACGCCGTCGCCCAGGCGGAGATGGGTCTGCTCCTCGCGCGCGTCGAGCCAGGGCGTGCCGCCCAGAGCGCGAGCGCCCAGAACGAGCCGGGCCCAAACAACAGCCAGTTCTGGTACGTGCGCGCGGGCAACTCTGAGCAGGGGGCCGTTGAGGCCAGGGTGCAGCTCATGGAGTTCCTGCCCCGGGACGTGACGATCACCGCCGGCGATACCGTGATCTGGCGCGCGCTGAGTCTGCACACGGCCACGTTCGTCCCGAGCCCTCCGTCGCCGGCCTTCTTCCTGCCGGAGGCGCAACCGGAGGGGCCGCCCTGGATGGTTCGCAACAACTTGATCGTCGAGCGCGCCAAACCCGCGGGCGTCTTCAACCCTGCACAGTACTTCAACTCGGGCCCGCTCAACCCGCCGGGCGCCACCTCGACAGCCTGGGGCCTGACGTTCGACACGCCGGGGACGTTCGAGTACATCTGCGGCGTGCACCAGGAGCTGGGCATGAAAGGCACGATCACAGTCCTGCCGCGATAGCACATGAGGAAGCGAAGGGGGCGGCATGCCGCCGCCCCCTCGCTTAACGCCCGCTGCGCGACGGGAACAGCCGCCTTTGTATCTGCCCGGCACGAGGAAAGAGGCCGCCTCTGATGGGAGCGTTAGCCACCCACGCGAACGTACTGCCGAGGGCGGAGCGTCTGGAGAACCCGACTGTTTGAACGTCATGTCCGCTCAGCATCCGCGCGACGGGCGCGGCAACGACTCATCGAGTAGAAGGCGCACGGGCAGTCAGCAGGTCCTTGGCAATGTCCAGGGTAGCGACCGCCTGTTCCCGGGTAACAGAGGGAAAGTCGTCCAGGAACGTCTCGAGGCTATCACCAGCGGCCAAGTAGTCGAGCAGGTTCTTGACGGGGACGCGCGTGCCAACGAAGACCGGCGTTCCACCCAGAATCTCCGGGTCGCTCCGGATGATCGATTCAAGAGTGGGCGTGGGTACCTCCCCGCTTGGCCGACCATGGTACACCGCTTCGGAGTACGGCGCCTTCGTGGGCGGCGTCACCCGCGATGAAAACGCGTCCCTGACGGCAGGGGTCGGCAGGCACCTTATGACCCATGCGCGACGAGAACGGCCCGCTTGTTGTACCTGCAACTTGTAGTTACAATGCATGCGTGCGATTCGAGTGGGACGAGGCCAAGCGCCAACATCGCAGACTGATTTCGCCCGCCTGGATGCAATGCAAGACCAGGACATAGACCTCTCGGACGTGCCGGAGATCACCCACGGAGATGTTCGCGAAGGCCATTGTCCGACGTGGGCTCGATCCGCGCGTGAAGAAGCAATTGACGTTGCGCCTGGACGCTGACGTCTTGGACTGGTTCAAGAGGCAGGGGCGTGGCTATCAGACGCAGATCAACGCGCTCCTCCGAGCCTACATGGAAGAGCATGTGACGCGGACACGCCGTTAACAAGCCGTGAGCGTCCGGGTCAAGAGATGACCCCACCATTATGGCGTTGATGATGCCGGTACCGACGCCATCATCCCTCCTGGGAAATCCTGGAAGAAGAGTTGGCGGCCGTCGCAGGGGCCTCATTGACAGGATCCAAGTCGTCTGCAATCGGCGTGGGCCGTGGGGTGCGGTCAGACGCGCCAGTCGAGCGCCACCTCAGGGGGAGGGCCCTCTTCGGGTTTGCTCAAGTCGAGACCGGTAACATCTTGGAGCTGTGCTCGGTGCCACACCGTGAATTCGTCCTGGCCCGTCGCAACGTCCTCGAACGCTTTCTCGACGTTCCCCTCGAACCACACCAGCATGAACGAGCCCCCCGGCGTTTCCTGGATGGTCCACGTCTCACGCGTGATGGCTCCCCGCTGATTCAGCGCGTCGAACCCGTCCTTTCGGGAACCTGCGACCTCTTTGGCCCAGGCGCGAAAGGCGCCCTCCTTCCCGGGGAGAATGGGGAACATGCCGCTGAACACTCCCATCACGCATCTCCTCTCGCCGCCGGCTTCGGTCCCGTGAGCGCCACGGTGAGGAAAATTCTAGACGATCATCCGGGCGGGCGTGCAGCCCCTTCTCGTATCCTTGGCCGGTGCTCGGACGGTCCGTCTCTCCAACCCCAAACCCCGGAGCCGTGACTTGCGCCTGAGGCTCGCCCTCGCCGGCCTGGCGCCGCTCGCGTTGCTCGTCGTGCTGGCGGCCGCGGCCGTTGGCGCGCTCGCCGACGAGCAGCCGACCACCGACGACACCACCCACGATGCGTTCACGAATGCGTCGGCGCACGAAGCGGATGGCGTGCGGCTGGCCGCGAGCAGCATCGAGACCGTGCAGCCAGGCCCAGCCTGCGCGCCCTCCGCCTTCGTCCGCCGATACGACGTCGTCGCGATCAACGTCGAGATGACGCTGAACCGCTTCCTCGACTACGACCCGCAGGGCCGTATGTACGTGCTCGAGGAGGACCTCCCGCGCGTCCGCGCCGAGGAGGCGCAAAACCGTGAGGCCCGCGCAGGTCGAGCGGAGCCGGCCGTGACGGCCGGCCTCCAGGGCGATGCCATCCAGCCGCTCACGCTCCGCGTGAACCAGAGTGAGTGCCTGCGGATCAGCTTGCGGAACGACCTCCGCAACGACGAGCCCGCGACCCTGCATCTCCACGGCTCGGCGCTGCGTCTCGCGAGCACCGGTGCCCCAGCAATCGCTACGAACCCGGATTCCATCGCTGCCCCGGGCGCGGCCGTAGTCTATGAGTGGGCGGTCGCGGACAACCGGCAGGAAGGGACCCACTCGTTCCACAGCCACGGCGACGCCCGCGAGCAGACCAACCACGGCCTGTTCGGCGCCGTCGTCGTCGAGCCCCGCGGTTCTGTCTACCTGGATCCTCGTACGGGTGGCGAGCTGCGCAGCGGCTGGGACGCCATCATCCGCGATCTCGGCGGCGCCAGCTTCCGGGAGTTCGCCTACTACTACCACGAGATCGGCAACGAGCGGTACCGCCACCTCGACCGGAGCGGCCGGCAGGTGGTCCAGGTCGATCCCTTTTCCAGCTCCTACCGGCCGGGAGACCGCGCGCTGAACTACCGCAGCGAGCCGTTCATGAACCGGCTCGCGCTGCAGCAGCGGACCATCGGCAAGTTCGACAAGTCCTCGCCCTACAGCTCCTACAGCTTCGGCGACCCGGCGACTCCCATGGCGCGCAGCTACCTGGGCGATCCGGTGAAGCAGCGCGTCATCCACGGCGGGTCCGAGGTGTTCCACGTCCACCACGTGCATGGCGGCGCGATCCGCTGGCCGCGCCAGCCGGGCGCAGAGCCCACAGCATTCAACAGCGGGCTCGACAAGCACCCCCCGCTCTTGCCGCGGGCATCCGAGCGGCTCGACTCCCAGTCCATCGGCCCGTCGGAGACCTACGACGTGACGGCCGAGTGCGGCAGTGGCGGCTGCCAGCAGAGCGCCGGCGACTTCATGGTCCACTGCCACGTGGCGCACCACTACCTCTCAGGCATGTGGGGGTTCTGGCGGGTCTACAACACGAAGCAGGATGGCGCCGCGTCCCAGGACATGCTGCCATCGCTCCCAGAGCTGCCGGATCGCGCCGGCCAGATGGAGCCCGCCGTCACGTCCGCGGAGCTCATCGGGAGGACCGTCGACTGGAAGGGACAGACGTTCCAGGTCTCCCGTGAGAACCTGGCCGCATGGGTCGAGCGCCAGCTCCCGCCACGGGGCGTGCCGCGCGGCTACGACGCCTCAGTGCTGGACTGGACCCGCGAGGGCGATCGCTACCTGAACGAGCCGGACACCGAGCTGACGTGGCCGGGGTACCGCTCGCCGGACCCGGGGGCCAGGCCACCCATCCTCTTCGATTCGAAGACAGGAAAGCTAGCGTATCCGTTCCTGCGCCCGCACCTGGGAAAGCGGCCGCCATTCGCCCCGAACCACGGGCCGGCGCCATACCTCGAGCCGATCCAGCAGGGCACGGACACGGCGCGGCCCGGCGAGAACGGCCCGTGGAGCCTGTGTCCGGCCGGAACGAACCTGAAGCAGTTCGCGGTCGTCGCCATCAATCTGTTGATCCCTTTGAATCAGCGAACGCGAATCGCCGACCCCTCGGGCCAGCTTTTCGTGTTGCAAGAGCAGGAGAACGCGGTCCGCTCGAACGACGCGCTGAAGACCCAGCTTGCGATTCGGGCGAACGCGGGCGAGGACTGCGTGGACGTCACGCTCAAGAGCAAGCTCGAGGACTCGCGTGAGAACGCGCAGCTCAGCAAGGCGGGCATGCACATCCACTTCGTGCAGTTCGACGTCCAGGCGAGCGACGGCGTGAACACGGGCTTCAACTACGAGCAGACGGTGCGTCCGTTCACGATCGAGGGCGAGAAGATCGCGGCCGACGCCGCGGCCGGCTCGTCCAGCGTGCGCCTCGGCACGGCAGACCGATTCCAGGCGGGCGCCCTCGTCGGCGTCGGGATGGACCAGGACCGGACCTTCGAGGTCAAGCGCATCAGGAGCGTTGAGAGCGACGCGCTCGTCTTCGACGAGCCGCTGCGCTTCGCTCATCCCGCGGGCGAGATCGTCAGCACCGAATTCGTCCGCTACCGTTGGTACCCGGACGTGCAGTTCGGGACCGCCTACTTCCACGACCACGTGGACGCGCTCCACTCCTGGCGGCACGGCCTGTTCGGCGCATTTGTCTCGGAACCCCCGGGGTCCACCTACCACCATCCGCAAACGGGCGCCGAGCTGCGTAGCGGCCCCATCGCGGACATCCGCACGAACCGGGTCGTGACCGCCGACATCATGGGGAGCTTCCGCGAATTCCTGATGTTCATCCAGGACGACAACCCGCTGACGAAGGTGGGCGACGGCAGCGGGGGGACGCTCAACCTGCGGGCCGAGCCACTCGCACGGCGGGGTGGCGATCCGGCGCGGCTGTTCAGCAGCCAGGTGCACGGAGACCCGGCGACGCCGCTGCTGGAGGCCTACGTCGGCGACCCGATCGTGGTGCGCAATCTCGTTGGCGGCACGAACGACGTCCACACCTGGCACCTGGACGGCCACTGGTTCCGCATCGAGCCGTTCAGCCTGACGTCCCCGCCTGTGAGTACGGCGCACCTGGGAATCTCAGAACGATATGACCTTGCCGTTGCGAGCGCTGGCGGGCCCCAGCGACGGCCCGGCGACTACCTCTATTACAGCGGTCGCGCCTTCAAGCTGCGCGAGGGCAACTGGGGCATCCTCCGCGTCTACGAGGATGGCGGCGGGGGTGGTCTGCAACGGCTGCCGGGTCGAGTGCCGGCCCCCAGCCCGCCGCCCCCCATCTGCCCTCCGACCGCGGCGGTGCGCCCGTTTGACGTGGTCGCCATCGACGCGCAGCTGCCGATGCTGGGCGGGGCCGCGGGGAAGACGTACGTCCTCCAGAGAGACAGGGACGCGGTGCGGTCCGGCGACAGAGCGGCTGAGCCGCTCACGCTGCACGTCTACGTCGGCGACTGCGTGGTTGTGAACCTGACGAACGAGACGGCGGGGCCGGTCTCATTTCACGCTGACATGCTGGCGCACGATCCGAAGGAATCCGCGGGCGTGGAAGCCGGGAACAATCCTCCTCAGGCGACCGCGCCAGGCGACACCAGGACCTATACCTTCTTCGCCAGCCCGGAGGTGGGAGAGACGACCGCCCTGGTGCGGGACTGGGGCAACGTCGTCGAGAACCCAAGGCTCGGCTTGTACGGGGCGATCGTGGTTCACCCGCGCGGCTCGCGCTACACGGATCCCGTGACGGGAGAGGACGCCCACGACCGGTCAGCCTGGCGGGTGGACGTTCAGCCGCCGGTCGGGCGCGCGTACCGCGACTTCACGCTGTACCTCCAGGACGAAGACGAAATCATCGGGACGGCACAGATGCCGTACGTCGAGCAGGTGCGGGGCGTCGTCGGACTGAACTATCGAAGAGAGCCACTCCAGGGGCGGCTCGCTCGCGACCGAGATCCCTCCAGGGTCTTCATGAGCGCGGTTCACGGCGACCCCGCGACGCCCCTACTCGAAGCCTTTGCCGGCGACCCGGTGAGGATCCACATCCTCGCGCCCTTCAGCGAGCAGGCGCACGTCTTCAGCATCGAGGGGCACGAGTGGCCCTTCGAGCCCGGCCGCTCGGGTACCGACATGCTCAGCTCGGTCCAGATCGGAGGCCTGGAAGCCATCACGATCTGGTTAGCCGATGGGGCCGGTGGCCGCGACGCGCTGCCAGGCGACTACCTCTACGGCGACCACCGCGAGCCCTTCCGTGAGGCGGGCCTCTGGGGCCTGTTCAGGGTCTACGAATTCGGCACCGCCCCCTTACGGCCGCTCACCTTCAACTCACCGCCGGCGTAGAATGGGCGTCGGTCACGGGCGGCGGGAGGAGGACCGTGGAATTCGGAATCTTCGCCGGGCTGCACACACGCGAGGGATGCACCCAGGCTGAGGCATTCGAAGAATGGCTCGGCCTGGCTCAGCTCGCAGAGGACATCGGCATAGATTGCTTCTGGCTGGCCGAGTTCCACTTCAGGCCGCGCACCATTCTCAGCGCGCCACTGGTTCTCGCGAGCGCCATCGCCGCCCGCACCCAACGTATGAAGATCGGCATCGCGGTTCAGCTGCTCCCGCTGGCCAACCCGGTCCACCTCGCCGAAGAAACGGCGACCCTCGACCACATCAGCAAGGGCCGGCTCATCTTAGGCATCGGCCGCAGCTCATTCATCGACGCGTACCAGGGCTACAACGTGAGCTACCAGGAGAGTCGCCCGCGCTTCTTCGAATGCCTGGAGATTCTCGGAAGGGCGTGGGGTGATGAGCCGTTTTCGTACGAGGGTGAGTTCAACACGTTCCACGACGTGAACGTCGTGCCCAAGCCCTACCAGAAGCCACATCCCGCCATCCGCATCGCGTGCGAGAGTCGCGAGTCGTTCGCCCTGATGGGCAAATTCGGCTTCCCGATCCTGATCAGACACCAGATGCCGATCCCCGAGCTGCTCGGCCTTCTTGGACAGTACCGAGACGAGGGCATCGCAGCGGGATTCGACGTTCCAAACAACGTGACGCTCCAGGTGCCGGTGTACGTCGCGGAGACAAGCGAGCGGGCCCGAGAGGATACGGAGGCGGGGGTCCGCCGGGATCGGGAGATTCTCATCGAGACGGCGCGAAGAACGGGCGACCAGGAAGCGTTCGAGCGGCTCTCCCGCCGCCCGGTCTCATACGACGACCTGCTGCAGAGGAAGGGCTTGGGGGCATATCCCAACCCGCTTCTGTTTGGAACTGCCGAAGAAGTGGCGGACCGGATTCAGGAGTACCAGGAGGAGCTCGGAATCACCGGCATATCGATGGCGGTTAACCCCGGCAATATCCCGAACGAGCGGATCGTTGGCTCGTTGCACCGGCTTGCGGAGAAGGTGATCCCGCGGTTCAGGTGAAAGTTCGCAATCCATCGCCCTCGGCTTTCAGCCTCGCGACTCAGAATTGCGGGTCGCTGGGCTTACGACAAGGCGGGTCACTCCAGCCGCAGCGCCTGGTGAATGGGCGCCACACCGAAACCTTCGATGATGGCCCCACCGGGGATGTAGATCACGTTGTTCAGCGCCGTGGCTGAGATGCCGTGCGCGGGGATCAGCATGGGCGAGAGGCTTTGCCAGGAGTCGGCCGCGGGGTCGTACGCCTCGGCCTGCTCGAAAACCCCCATCGGGTGGTTCCGGTTTCCCTCGCCGCCGAACACGAACAGCCGCCCGTTGGCTGCCGCGGCGGCGATGCCTCCCCGCGCGGTGGGCATCGATGCCCGACTCGTCCAGGAGCCGGTGGCCGGGTCGTATTCCTCCAGGATCGCCGTGATGCCGCCAATACCCCCGCTGCGGCCGCCAACCGCGTAGAAGCGGCCGTTCACGCCCGCCGCCGCGAGGTGGTTGCGGGGTGTTGGCATCGGCGGGAGCACGGTCCACGCGTCCGCGGCCGGGTCATAGACGGCGAAGTCCCGCTCCCGCGGGTCGGGTGAGCCACCGGCAGCGTAGATCTTGCCCTCCACCACGCCAATTGCGAGCGCGCCGCGCGCGGTTGGCATCGGCGCCCGGGACTCCCAGCGGTTGGCCGCCGGATCGTAGGCGAACACCGTATCGACGGCCGCCGCGCCCGACGGAGGGTGGCCGCCGACGACGAAGACCCGACCGTTCACGGTGGCCGCCGTCGCGTGGTTGAGCGCCAGTGGCAACGGCGCCGCGAACGCCCAGCTATCGGTCGCCGGGTCATAAACCTCTACCGCGTCGGAGGTGCTGCCATCACGGCGAAAGCCGCCGACCACGTAGATGCGGCCGCCCAGCTCCGCCACCGCCACCTCCTGGCGCGGCTCGCCCAGGGGCGCCAGCTCCACCCACTGCTGGGTCGTGGCGCTTCGTACGATGGCAGATGGAGCCACGCCCGCGCGTGGGATGCAGGACGACATCGCGAGGAACGCAGCGAGAAGGATGACTGCCGCGTGACCCCCTCTCCCTAGCCCTCCCCCGCCAGGGGGGAGGGGATAGCGAACTCCCTCCCCCTCGACGGGGGAGGGTGGGGGAGAGGGTGACGCACTTGGGGTCACGAACTCACGCGCCGCTTTATCTGGTGGCTTCACGGCTCACCCGGCAGCGGCGGCGTGGTCTCGGGCGGTCGGCGGTGGCGCGTCGCCTGCTCGAAGGCAAAGGCTATCGTGAAGAGCAGGCCCTCGGTGAAGGGGCGACCCAGGAGCTCGATTCCCACGGGCAGCCCGATCGACGTGAAGCCCGCCGGGACGGACAGAGCCGGGAACCCGATCATCGGGCTCAGCCTGCGGTTATTTCCCAGGTTCGGAATGCTGCGGGCGGTCATGAAGTCGTCCGGGATGAGTCCTGGCTCGTGGTCCAGCGTCGCGTAGACGAGCGCGTCCAGCCTGTAGTCGGCCATCGCCTTGTAGGTTGCCTGCCGCAGCTCCTCCCGAACGAGCATGTGCTGCAGGTAGCCCGGGTCGCTGGTCGCTCGCCCGACCCCCTCCATCAGCCTGACCTTCCGCGATGGCAGAACGTCGGGCGACAGCAGGATCTCCTGCAGCGTCTTCACCGGCGCGTCGGGGAACCCCGCCAGGTAGCCGTTCATGGCGGGCTCGGTCTCGAAGCTGCCACCCGTCCGCTCCAGCAGCTCGAGAAGCGACGGGATCGTCACAGGGTCGACGATCTCGGCGCCGCCAGCCGCCAGCTCGCGCAGGGCGCCATCGATCACGGCCCGCACCCGCTTATAGTCCTCCGCGTCCGGCCTGGTGTCGTTCGCCATCGGCTCGCGAATGACGCCGAGCCGCTTTCCGCGCAGGCCGTCCGCTAGCAGACCGCTGGTATACGTCGCGGGAATGTGCCCGACGTTGGCCGCGGTCACGGGGTCGTTGGGATCGTAACCGGCGAGCACGTCCAGCAGAAGCGCGGCGTCCCGCACCGTGCGCGCCATCGGCCCCAGCGTGTCCCGGGTGGGTGTTGCCGGCATCATCCCGAACCGGCTGACGAGCGGCAGCGTGGGTCGCAAGCCGACGAGACTGCCTCGGGCCGCCGGACCCCGCACGGACCCGAGCGTGTCCTCGCCGACCCCGACAACGGCAAAGTTCGCGGCGACCGCGACGCCACTACCGGATGACGAGCCGCTCGGGTCATGCGTCGGGTCGTACGCGTTGCGGCAGGCGCCGAATGCGGTACCCGCGTAGCCCTGGGCGAACTCGCCCATGGTGGTCTTGGCGAGGATGATCGCGCCGGCCGCCTTCAGCTTGTTCACGACGGTGGCGTTGCGCTCGGAGACGAAGCCGCGGAAGAGCGCGTTTCCGTAGGTGGTCGGCATGTCCTCCGTCTCGACCTGGTCCTTGACGGCGACCGGGATGCCGTGCAGCGGTCCCGTCGGGCCCGAAGCGCGGAACTCAGCATCGAGTCGCTCCGCCTCGTCCAACGCCCGCGGGTTGACGGTCTGGATCGAATTCAACGCCGGCCCTTGATGGTCGTAGGCGGCGATCCGATCCAGGTACCACTGCGTCAGCTGCCGCGCGGTCATCTCTCCCGACCGCATCGCGCCGTGGATCGAGTCGATAGTGGCCTCTATTAGATGGAATCCATCTTCGGACTTCACAAAACAGCCTCCGAGCTTAAACGTGGACGGAGTCGGAGCCGGCCTGCCAGCTCGAGTCTCGGCAGAGAGATCAAGCTGGAGCCGGCCCTTTGCTGCCGCTCAGAGCCGCCGCTCATGCCCGCACCTCCGCCATCGATAGCAAGTAGTCAGCAAGCTCGTCCGTGTTCGAGAGCATCGGGTAGTGCCCGGAGTCGATCTCACGGTAGGCGCCGCCCAACCGCTCCGCCGTGCGCCGCTGGTGCGCCTCCGGTGGCGCCCCGCTGCGTTTGCAGTTGAGCACGTCAACCTGCCACGGCTGTGACCAAAAATCGCGCAAGTCCACCGGCTCCTCGGTGGGTGCACGCGGATGGCGCGTATACCGCGCAACGGCCCACGCCCGCAGGACGGGCTCGAGGTCGGCAAATGCGCGCTCACTGGCCTGCTCGGGCTGCAGGCCGTAGGCGAGATCGTTTCGGTCGTAAGGCTGCCGGTTGTTGATGATCGACGTACTCTCTCCGGGGATCGGCACGAGGGCATCGACGAAGACGAGACGGCGAATGCGGTCGCGCGCCAGCTCCGCGGCTCGAGCCACGACCATCCCACCGCTGCTCGTGCCGACGAGAATGACGTCCGTCAGGTCCTCGTAGAAGAGAAGGCCCGCGATCTCATGGCCCTGGGTATCAAGGGTGATGCCCTCCCGCAGCGCGTGGCTGCGCTCGCCACAGCCGTCCAACGTCGGGTGGTAGACGAGGTGCCCCGCCGCCCTCAGCCGTGCGGCCAGCGGCTTCCAGACCCAGCCGCCCTGCCAGGACCCGTGGACCAGGACGTATGTCGCCATTCACCCCTCCTCGCACGTCAGTTGAAACGCCCGGCCACGCAAGTCCGGCCTGGCGATCAAGCTTGAGTCGGCCCTTCGCTGCCGCTCTGAGCGGCCTCAGAGCGATGGTACGCAGAGGACCGCTGAGACCTCGCTGAACTCCCGCCACAGCTTGCGCCACGAGTCGCCGCTGTCGTCGCTGCGATAGAGGTACCCGTACCGGCTGGCGGCAAACATGGTGTCTGGCTCGGCGGCCGGGATGCTCACCGTCCACATGGCGGAGTTGGGCTGCACGGGGAAGCCGAGACTTTCCCAGGTGACGCCCGCGTCTTTCGAGCGCATCAGGGTCCCGGTACGGCCGGGCGTGGCGTCGCCAACGGTCAGGAAGACCGTCTTCGGGTCGTTGGGTTTGGCGACGATGTCGCGCGTGTAGTGCCAGGGGAAGGTCTCCCGCGCACGGGCCGGCTGCCACGTCTCGCCGTCGTCCGTGCTCCGCCAGACGTCGTCGTTGACGACGGTGAACACCGTCTTCGGCGGCCCCGCCGTTACGAGGACGTTGTGCACGTCGAGGTTGGGGATCTGGCCGTCGATCTTAGTCCAGGTCTCTCCACCGTCGGCGCTGTGCCGCACGCCATCCACCTCGAGTCCGGCCCAGACGTTGCGGTGGTCGGTCGGATCGACGGCGATGCCGGTGAGCCTGGGGATTCCGACGTTGGGGCACTCGTCGACGATCTCCATCGGCTTGTGCTCCCAGCTCCTGCCGGCATCGGTCGATCGGAAGATGCCGGGCGTACTGGGCGTGCCGGTCCCGACGAACATCACGTCGGGCTCGACCGGGTCGATGGCGATGCTCCAGATCGTCGACCCGTTCATCGGCGTGTCGAGCAGGTTCCATCGAGCGCCGCCATCGTCGCTCCGATACAGCCCGACGTCGGTTCCCGCGAACACGACCTCCTGGCGTCGGGGATCGCCAACCAGGGCTCGGACGATGCCGTCGGAGTGCAGCCCGTCGCGCGGCCCGACGCGAGTCCAGCTCTCACCGTTGTCGGCGCTCTTCATGATGCTCTGGCCGATGGTCCCTACGAGGATCGTTCCCTTATTCACCATGGCCCACCTCCTGGCGCCACTCCACTGCAAAGTTGCAATGACTTCTAATGTAGCCCAGCGACCCGCAATTCTGAGCCCGAGGCTAAAAGCTGAGGGCGGTGACTTGCGAACTTCTAACGGAGCGCGCCCTGCTCCCGATAGTAACGCTCAGCGCCGGCGTGGAGCGGGACGTCGAGGGGCGTGGCGTCGCTGTCGTTGCACAGATCGGCCAGCTCGACCGGTTCGGGGCTGTCGAAGGGAATCCGCGACCGGCTCGCGTCGAGCGACTTGCAGACGCGGTACGCGATCTCTTCAGGAAGGTCTGCTCGCGTGTACAGCGGCCAGCCGCTGAAATCGATCGCCGGGACGTCTCGATCGAGGGCTTTGTCCCACGAGGTGGGGATTGGCCCAACTCGCCATCCCAGATCTTGCATGTGTCGGCCCGCCTCCGCGTCGATCGGAAGGAGCCGCATGCCATGCGAGAGGGCGGTGTGCGCCCAGGCGTTTATGCCCTCGTCGAAAACGGCGTCGATGCTGCCGTCCTCGATGCCCGACAGGCGGGACCGGTCACCGGGCGTGCCCGCGCGATGGAGCGAGCCGCCCCAGGACTCGACGTCCTCGAGGGAGAAGCCGAGCGTCGCCAGGACCTCGTCGACCACGAAGCGGGTCGTGTCGGTGTCCAGGGCGCGCACGGATATACGCAGCGGATAGCGGCGGTCTCGAATCGCAGCGAGCGATTCCAGCCCGGTCCGGCTCGAGACCGCGAAGCCCATGCGGTCCCACGAGGGGAAGACCGCGATGGTCCGCAGCGGGAGTGGCTCGGGGAACGGCCCAACGCCCCGATACGCCATGGTGAGGAACTCAGACGGATTGAAGAAGCTCAGGTCCGCCTCACCACTCGCCACCGCGAACGGGCTGCGGGTCGTATCGACCGCGAACGTGAGATTCGGCCGATCGGGCTTCGGCTCGCGGGCGTCGAGCGCCACGTGAATATCGCTGAAGGGTAGCTCGGCCCCGGTGCGCTCGTACCACATGCCAACGGCGATCTGGTACAGCGCGTCCGACCGCATGATGCTTGCGGGTGGGTTCTGGCGTTCGCTACGCACGAGGCGGCCTCCGCGCGAAACTGCTCATGGTTCAACTCGGGCAATGCCAGGAAGACGGTCGAAATCGATGTCCCAGCTATATATCTCCGACAGCCCCTGGCCTTGCATGACAACCGCGTTGTAGGCATCGACGAAGGAAACGTTGGTCTCGACGAAGAGTTGGAGGGCTGCAAGGTAGAGTTGCTTGCCCGGAAGCTGGAGGCCACGCAGCGACAGAATATCCGTAATGCGATCCCTGACCTCTTCCCTGGGTACCCGATATCCGCGGTGAAGCGTAAAGATCGTCTCGAAGATGACCAAGGGTGAGGTAACGATCTGCTCCTCGCCCGTTTCTACGCGCATGAGCAGATCCCGGGCACGTTGGGCCTTACGCCGATCCTCTTCCGTTACCGGGGCGAGGAACCGGACAAGGACATTAGTGTCAAGGAACCGGGCCACTGCGACTCAGCCCTCCGACATCACCTCCTCGGCAACCCAACGCTCAAAGTCCTCGCGTGTGACATTCAGTCCTTCGCTGCTCCGTGGCGTGAGCGACGCGTATGCTCGCATGACCCTGGATGGCGCCCGTCGAAGTTTCGCGACGTCGCCGTCGAGCTCGAAGATGACTCTGTCACGAGCTTTAAGCCCAAGATGTCTACGGATTTCGACCGGAATGGTGACCTGGCCCTTTTGTGTGATCGTGGTTTCCAAAACCGGCAACGTAATACCTCTGATGCGAGTATTGCTGATGATCATAGCATTACCAAGATCGTCAGGAGGCGTACTGACGGCGAGCGGAACGAGCTCGCGAGCGCGGGCTCAAAACGGGGTGGGCGATCGTTCTAGCGGATCGCGGGGAGGACTTCCTTCGCGAAGAGCTCCATGCTCTTCGCCGTGTCAGCGGCTCGCATTCCGCCGAAGAGCATGCCGGGCATCAACGTCCCGATATCCAGTCGATTCTTCAGCTCCAGGATTCGCCGTGTCACGGTGTCCGGGCTGCCCACGCAGTACCGCTGGCGTAATAGATCCTCGTAGGTCACCTCGCCTTCGGCGGCTCGCGGCGCGGCGATCGCGGGCTGGTAAGCGTAACTGCGGTCGGTTCGCCTGGCCTCGTTCATGGCCGCAAGGTTGGGAGCGGCGTACAGGCCGGCCAGCTCGTGGTACTGGTCCCAGACCCAGCCCTCCGCCTGCTCTTGCGCTCTGGCGTCGGTCTCCGCCACGTAGAGAGACATGGTTGCGATCCGATGCTCGGGCCCAGGGGTCCAGCCGCACTCCTCTTCGGCGTACTTCTGGAAGTAGTTGAAGGCATCGACCATGAACGGGGCGGCGAGGTTGCCGAGGATGAGCGGGACGTGGTGTCTGGCGACCCACTCGATGCTCTCGGAGGTATTGCCGGCCAGAACGATCGGCGGATGCGGGCGCTGCACCGGGCGCGGCACGATAGATACGATGTCGTACTGGTAGTGCTTGCCGTGCCAGGCAAAGGGCTCGTCGTCCGTCCACGCCCGCACGATCAGCTCCCACGCCTCTTCGAACATCTCGCGTCCCTGATGGATGTCGACGCCGTACGCGTAGTATTCGCGCGCGCCGCCCCGGATGAAGCCGCTCACGAGCCGCCCATTCGAGAGCGCGTCGATCAAGGCCAGCTCTTCCGCCACGCGAATCGGATGTCCGTGCATCGGCAGGCAGTTGCCGATGATTACGATGCGGGCGTTGCTCGTCTGGCTCGCCACCGCGGCCGCCATGAGGTTAGGAGAGGGCACGCACCCGATCTTCGTGTAGTGGTGCTCGGTAAAGCACAGGCCATCGAACCCCAGCTCATCGGCCTGCCGGTACAGGCCTACATAGCCACCGTACACCTCTGGCCCGAGCTCCCGGTCGAACTTGGCGCCCGGAAACGGGAAGGGGATCTCGGGCCTCCGAAACGGCCACGGCGAGTTGTGATAGAACCAGACCTTCATTTCGCTGCCTCCATCTCCTCTGCTCCGCTCGCTCGCGGGCGAACGCCCCGTTAACCCGAGGCGGTGAGGCGCATCTCGGTGGTTACTGGCAGCTCAAGGCGGCTGCTGCGCAACAGCCGGGTCGAAAAAAACAGGATTTCCAGCGCCTCAACCCCGCCCGTGTCGGGATTCAGTCGCGCGACCACCTCGTCCCCGATTTCCTCCGATTCCTGCTCCGGATACGGAGGGAGCGTACTGATGTACAGAATGTCGCCCTCGCGGTCGTAGTCAAACGTCAGGCCCGTCTCCATATCACGCTCCCTCGCCGAGTGTACGCGCGACGTACGCTGTGATGATCCAGTCTCTCACCGGATTGCTATCCGCCATGACAACGACGGCCACGTGCTTGCCGCTCAGTATCGTATCGAACCACTTGATGAATATGTGTGAAGCCTGCACACGTGGGCTCTGCGGACTTCGTCAGGGTCTACCAGAGTCGATGCGACGCAACTATGCAGGATGCCAGCGAGCTCAGGGTGTCGTGAATGGATGTGGGCCTCGCGTTCATCGGTCAGCTCGACATCTCGTCCAAGAAACGAGCATGAGAACCATTGGGTCACCGAGCGAGATCATGCACGCAACAACCCCTTGTGCCCGAGCGCCCGCTCGAGCGCCGGCTGCATCTTCATCTCGCGAAACTCCGAGATAGCAAAGTCCAGATGGGAAAGAGCCTCAGCCTGCTCGGCTGCACCTTCGGCCAGAAACGATTCGGCGAGCTGCAGATGGGTGAGGGCAATCTCGGGGCGGTTACCAACGCTCCCGGCCACCTCGAGGGCCTGGGCGTAGTACGCCCTCGCACTTTTCACGTCGCCCTGGAGAGCGGACGCGCCACCCAGAAGCCGCGCGACGCACGTCGTGTTCTCCTGCGTGGCCGCCAGGTGCGCCAGCGGCGTGAGAGTCTGCGCGAGCAGCGCGGCCCGCTCTCGGTCCTCGAGGATCAGGGCCGCTTCCAGCAACAACGCGAGGACACCCGCTGCCGCGCCCTCATCGTCTATGCCGACACGAAAGAGCGCCGCCGCGTCTTCCAGGCCCCTTTGCGCCTCGCGGTGCGACCCCATATGCGCAAGAAGAGCGATGGAGAAGGGGTCGCTCGTACCGGCTCGTTGAGCAAACAGGTTCCGCAGAGCCGCGCCCTCGTAACGGCCAAGCCTCAGGAGGGGACGCCGACTCACCGCGTGGGCGAGCTGCTCGCCCAGGGCGGGGCTGCCCAGGTCCTCGGCCCGTGCCTTCAGTGCCAGCGCGAGCTCCACCGCCTCCTCGAGCCGGCCCTCTACCGCGGCGAGGAAGGCCTGGACCTGGAGCGGGCGGATGAGCACCGTGGGGTCGCGGGTCCGGGAAGCGAGCTCATCCAGCCGGCCGAACACTCCTACTGCCCGCTCCCGCTCCCCCTGGGCCATGTAGCCAGCCCCGATACCCCAGAGGGTACCGCCAAGGGTGCGGCCGTCCACACCCTCCTGGCTCATCTCGGCCAGCTCATCTGCCAGTCGGCGCCGCTCCTCCCAGAGAACGGGAGGCGGCCCGTTGCCAAGGACGATGAGTCGGTAGGCGCCAATGAAGAGCGCCTGCGGGTTCCCCAGCTGCCGAGCCGTCTCCAGCGTCTGGCGCAGCGAGTCGTCTCGCGCCCAGCCGCCAAGTCCCATCGCCGACCGATAGAACCGGGCCGCATCCGCATAGACTCGCTCGATCGTTCCGGTTACCGCGTAGCGGTCCGCTAGCTCCCCCCAGCGTTCACCCTCGGGCCCTAAGAACGCGCTGGTCCCACCGTAGCGGTGGAGCGCCGCCAGCGCCATACGCGTGACCGCGGCGGCGCGGGGTCGGTCCTGCGCGGCCTCGGCTACCGTCAGTGCCCGAGGCGCGACCTCCTCCACGGCTCGCAAAGGCTCCCCCGCCAGCATGAGCGCGTCGCCAAGGGCCAGGAGAAGGTCACATTCCTTTGTCCGATCGTCGGGGTCCAGCACTTCCTGGGTGCGAACCGCCTGCTCCAGGTGTCGAACCGCCTCCCCGTAGGCGAAGACCTGCATGGCGCGCTGCGCCGCCAGCTCCGAGTAGTGCAGCGCCTTGGTTAAGTCAGCCGGCTCGGTGCTCTGGACGAAGTGCTCGGCCAACTCCGCGGCGTGCTCGTCCAGCCGCCTGCCGTACACCTCTTCCAGGGCCTTGCCCACCTGCTGGTGAAGACGGATGCGCCTCGGCACGAAGATCTCTTCATGGAGGGTTTGGCGGAAGAAGGCGTGCGTGAAGCGGAAGCCCATCACACCCACCGTCTGGCGCTGCTCTACTACCGCCCTCTCGGACGCCTCTTCGAGGGCACGGTACAGCTCGTCCTCTGGCAAGCCCGCCACCCTTTGGAGGACATCGAGACGGAACTCGCGGCCGATGACCGACGCAACGGAGAGCACCCCGTTTGTGGCCTGGCTGAGCCGGCTGAGCCGCTTGCCGATTACATCCCGCAGGCCCTCAGGTATGCCGGCTTCGGCATCCGTGAGCAGATAGCGGCCGCCCTCGCGCACGACGATCCCTTCCTCCACCAGGTACCGGAGCACCTCCTGCACGAACAGCGGGTTGCCCTCGGTCTGCCGGTGGATCAGCTCGGCCCGGCTCCACGGGACCTCCTGGCCACGGACGATCGACATCATCCGCTGCACCTCGTCGACCGTCAGCCCGCGCAACGGTACCCGCAGGAAGGAGCCCGAGCGCCGCAACTCGGCCAGCGCTCCCGACAAAGGGTGGCTCCTGTCCACTTCGACATCACGGTACGTCCCGACGATGAGCAGGCGGGCGCCCTGCAGGTTGCGTGACACGTGGAGCAGCAGGTCAAGGGTACCGCGGTCGGCATCGTGCAAGTCTTCCAGGACCAGCAGCAGCGGCTGGACGGTCGAGGCGTTGCGCAGGAAGCCGCTCACCGCCTGTAGCAGCCGCCAGCGGTCGTCCTCCGGATCACCCGCTGGCCGCAGCTCGACGTCGAGCCGATCTCGGATCTCCGAGATGAGCCGCGCCACCTCCGCGGCGCCGCTCCCCAGGTCCCGGCGGAGGTCGTCCGGCTCGCGCGTGAGGACGTACGAGCGCATCGCCTCGACGAAGGGCAGGTACGGCAGGGACAGCGAACCCTCCTCATAGGAGTGGCCGACCAGCGCTCTTCCGCCGCGCACGGCAACGTAGGTCGCGAGCTGCTCGCACAGCGACGTCTTGCCGATGCCCGGCTCGCCGACCACCGTTGCCAACGAGCCCTGCCCGGATAGCGCCGCATCGAATGCGGATTGCAGGTTGCGCAGCTCCTGCTCGCGTCCGACAAACGTCCGGCCGTAGATCGGGTCGGCGCGGAGTTCCGGTGTCCGAGTTGCGAGTTCCGGGTCGGCCGCACTCGGAACTCGCAACTCGGAACTCGAAACTCGCGCCAGCGCGTCGCGCACGTCCGCCGCCGACGCCGGTCGCCTGGCTGGGTCCTTCTCCAGCAGCCGCAGGATCAATGCTTCGAGGCCTGAGGGCAGGTCCGGCGCGTGCCACATGGGGGACACCGGCGGCGTGTTCAGATGCTGGGTGATGATCGCGACGGACTCATCCCCAACGAAGGGCGGCCGGCCGCACGCCATCTCGTAGAGCATGGCCCCGAGCGAGTACAGGTCGCTCCGCGGGGTCACGTCTCCACCGATGGCTTGCTCGGGCGGCATGTAGCTCACCGTCCCGACCATCATCCCCGCCTGTGTCAGCCGGCTCTGGTCCAGCGCCACGGCGAGGCCGAAGTCCCCCAGCTTCGCCGTACCATCGCCCGTCAGCCAGACGTTCCCCGGCTTCAAGTCCCGGTGCACGATTCCCTTGGAGTGCGCGTACTCCAGCGCCTGGCACACCTGATCGGCGATGCGCAACGTCGCTTCCAGGGGCAGGCGATGCTCGGGCGCCTGCTCGATGAGCCCCTCGACGTCGCCACCGCCCATGAGCTGGGTGACGAGGTAGGGCTGGCCCCCTTCGTCGCCGATGTCGTAGACCGGCACGATGTTCGGGTGATCGCCGAGCTTGCCCATCGCCTGGGCCTCGCGTCGGATACGCGCCTCACCCTCCGCGTTCAGCCCATCGGTCTTGATGAGGGCGAACGCCACGTCCCGATCGAGCTTGGTGTCGTGGGCGAGGAAGACGCGCTTCTTCCCACCCTCTCCGAGGAATGTCTTGACCAGATAGCGACCGTCGCAAAAAGACGCAGGCTGAACGCTGGTTGGATGAGCCTCACCCGGCCTCGCCGACCGTCGTCCCCTGCTGCCACCGGATCGGTCGCCGGCCGGAGCCGCGCGCCGGCGCGCGCTAGCCTGCGAGGGACTGTCAACCGACGCCAGGGCTCGCTCGGCGGCCCCCAGGTACGTCGTCGCATCGTGGTTCTCCGGGTCGAGGCTCAAGGCGTTCTGGGCTCGATCGCGAACGCGAGTCCAATCGGACTCCGCGGCTGCTGCCTCGGCTTCGTCGAGGAACCGCTCGATTTGCCGTTGGATGCGGTCGCTATGCACCCGGCCGCTCCATGCGATAATATGCGCGGCAATATGAAGCAACCGCTGCAGACGAAGGCATCATGAGCGTAAGCGAACCCTCCACACGACTCACCGTGAGCCTGCCTGTCTCGCTCGTCGAGGAGCTGGATCGCTTTCTGGCCAAACAGACCAGCAGAAGTGCCGCGGTCCGCGAGGCTTTGCAGCGAGCGGTGGACGAGGCTCGGCGTCGGGAGGAAATCGAGCGCTTCGTGCGTGGGTACGAGGCGCAGCCGCAAACGGAAGAGGAGTTCGGCTGGCAAGACGTCGTCGCCCTCGACTTCTGGACTGAAAACCGGTTCGAGTGAAACGAGGCGAGGTCTGGTGGGCAAACCTTCCCGACCCGTGGCGGCGGCGTCCGGTCGTTTTGCTCGCCCGGGACGAGGCATACGACGTCCTCAGCTGGGTCGTCGCCGTGCCGATCACGACCAACATTCGCTCGATTCCCAGCGCCGTCGCGTTGGACCCCGCGGCTGACGGGATGCCACGGGCGTGCGCCGTCGCGCTCGACAACATGCAGACCGTCCGAACCAGCTGGCTCGACGCGCGGATTACGACTTTGAGTTCTGAACGCATGGCAGAGATCGAGCGCGCGTTGCACTTCGCGCTGGACCTCAGCTTCTAGCCGATACGCAAGCGTGCTTATCGTGCCACCGACTGAGCACTTCATGGAGAACCTCGCACCAGTGGCGGCAGTCTACCCCTGACCGGCGCGGGCCTCAAACGAGAGCGGTGGTGGCGCCTAGCGCGGCGAGCCGACTCCACCACTGCATGGCGCTCCTGGCTCGGGCGCCGTCGGGCCCTGCTTGAAATACCGGATGAACTGCTCGAGCCGTGGATCCTCCGCGGACTCCAGTCCGATCTGGCGCCCCCACGCCGAGACGA
>Ga0184637_10000192_pt1 | contig 44372 bp, 39 predicted proteins | sample PLM3_127_b2_FD_133143 | JGI IMG/M metagenome (GOLD analysis project Ga0184637, IMG submission 133143) | Groundwater sediment microbial communities from an aquifer in East River, Colorado, USA - PLM3_127_b2 | ecosystem: Environmental > Terrestrial > Soil > Riparian zone | place: USA: East River...
AACCACGACGCTTCCGAAACGCGGCTCTCCGAGCGACAGCGAACGCCGCCAGCGTCGGACACCCAAAAAACACGAGCCCTCCTATGGCTTCTTGCCTCGTGTCGCTGAAACTCGTCGTGGACGACAAAACGAGAGAGACGATGAGCAGCACGGTAGGCAGTGAAATCGGTATGGCCCAAAAGATGAGACTCCGTGTTTGATTCACTGAAGCCGCGAATAGGCCAATCGCCGCCGGGAAGACAACGAAGTTCAGCAACTCACTGATTTCCATGCTGTGCTAGGACTCAGCGGCGTGGCCCGGCCGGCTTGTCCGCTCAGAACCTCCCTCACTTGAACGACTGAATCACCGACTGCTGGAGCCCGGGCGGCTGATGGATCTCGCTCTTCGTGAAGCCCGCCTCCCGGAACATCTCCTGGTATTCGGCGAAGGTATAGGCGTCGCCCGAAGGCGTCGTGTTGAGCATGATGAAGCTGAAGGCCGCAGGCTGGGGCGGCGTGACTCGGTCGTCGTTGGGCACGAACTCCAGCGTAAGGGCCCGGCCGCCCGCGCCGAGCGCTCGGTGGACCTTTTTCATCAGACCGACACACGTTGGCTTATCGAAGTGGTGGAAGAAGTTCGTGAGGAGGGCCACATCGTACCCGTCACCGAAGTCGACCTCGAAAGCGCTTCCGGGAATCGAGTGCAGCCGCTTCGACACTCCGGCGCTCTCCGCGTTCTCGCGGGCGACCTCGAGGACCGCGGGCCAGTCTACGGCGTAGATCTCGGCCGAAGGGCTCCTCTTGGCGACGTGAATCCCGAAGAGGCCATGGCCCGCCGCGATGTCGAGCACCTTCTTAACCTCGCCGGCGAGCTCCGCCATGAACTCCGCCGCTGGTCTCACCAGGGGTGCCATGCCGCGAGCGAACTCGACCCATATCGGATTGTTGGGCTCGACGGTGCCCTGGCCATCGAGACTCGTCCCACCCCGGCGCACCGTCCCGGCCACGTCGCCGAACGCTTCCTTCAGGCCCGGCGACATCAGGAACCGCGCCGCCGTTCCCATGTACGCAGGAGAGCGCCGATCGAGAAAGACCGCCGCATCGGGAGCGAGGGAGTACCGGCCGTCGTTTTTCGCCAGCAAGCCGATCACGACGAGGTAGTCGCAGAGGATGCGAACCCCTCTCTCGGCCGCTCCGAGCTTCTCGCCGAGGGACTCGGCGGTCGCAATCTGTTCCTCCGTGGCGCCCAACGCGCCGATGGCGGTGAAGAGGTCGAGCTCGATGGCCGCGCCCAGCGCCTGGGTGCGCTGGAAGGCGTTCATGGTCTCGAAGATTCGCTCGGGGGTCGGCATCTTTGGCGTCATGCCGCCAGAATACTAGTTTTCCGAGTCGAAGATCTTGTCGAGGAGCCGGCGCATGGGATTCCGATCTTCCTCGGAGAGTCCGTCGCTCTGGATTTCGGTGGCGTCGATGATGTGGGTCGGCTCCGACCCCTCTTCGCGCTCCGGGGGCGGCGGCAATGGCGGCGGCTCGAACACCGGCGGAACGACCTGGACCGGGCGAACGTCACTGGCTCTTCGCCCCACCGCCTGACCGAATTGCCGTGAAAGCTCGGCGGCGGACGGCCGGTCGTGCATACTCTTGCTCATGGTCGCCATGACCACCGCTTCGAGCTCCGGGGTCACCATGGGGTTCAGCTCCCGGAGCGACCGTGGCGTCTCTCGCAAGTGCTGCATCGCGAGCGCCATGAGGTCCTTCGATTGGAATGGAGTCCTCCCGCCGAGCATGCGATACAGGAGCACTCCCAGGCTGTAGACGTCGGCGCGCCCGTCGTAGTTTTCATTGCTGAAACGCTCCGGCGCCATGTACGTCGGCGTTCCCAGGATGCTGCCCTCGACGGTGAGGTGCTCCTCGTTGGTCACGTCCCCGACGAGCTTCGCGATTCCGAAGTCGAGCACCTTGACGATCTCCCCCGCGTGTCCGGTATGGATGAAGATGTTCGCGGGTTTGATGTCGCGGTGGACCATCCCCTGGGCGTGGACCTCGGCGAGGACGTCGCAGATGGGAGCGAGGATCGTGGCGCACCGCAGCGGCGTGAGCGTTCCCTTCTCTTTCAACTCGTCGGCGAGAGAGCGCCCCTCGAGAAGCTCCATCACCAGGTAGGCGACGCCGGTGGCGGTGATTCCGAAGTCGAGGACCGACACCGCGTTGGGATGGCGCACCCGGCAGGCGGAGATCCCTTCGCGGCGAAACCGAGCGAGCGCCTCGGACGCGGGGGCGAGGCTCGTCTGCAGGACCTTGACCGCAACCGCCTGCTGCAAGCTGAGGTGCTTGCCGCGATAGACCGTTCCGAAGCTTCCGGTGCCGAGCTTGTCTTCGAGAAGATACTTCTCCGCCAGCACCGCACCCGGCCCGATTTCCTGGGGGCTCGGGCTCGAGTCCTTCTTCGGCGCCGCCGCGACCTTCTGCCGCAGGTGAGCCGTGACCCGGGCGAGCACCACGGGGAAGTCGATGGGCTTGGTCACGTAGTCGTTGGCTCCGAGCTCGAGCGCCTCGACGACGTCTTCGCTTCGGTCCTTGGCCGTGGCCATGATGATCGGAAGCTCCGCCGTCGAGTATTTCTGGCGCAGGATCTTGAGCACTTCGATACCGTTCAGCCCTGGCATCATGATGTCGAGGAGAACCAGGTCGAACGACCCGTTCTCGATCATCTTGAGGGCGTCGTGGCCGTTCGACGCCGTCTTGACCTGATAGCCCTTGCGCGAGAGGCGCCGGGAGAGCATGTCGCGGTTGACTTCGTTGTCGTCGACGACGAGGAGCTGGCGTTCTTCGGGTGTCATTGCTCGCGACCGCTCTTTTTGGCCGGCGGGGTGGCCTCAGTTTTCGGCTTCAGCCCCGAATCGACGAGCTCGGGCGGAATGACCACCTCGGGAAGCTCCACTCCAACCACGAACGGAACCGCCCCCGGCGGGAGCGGCTGAAATTCCGCGGGAATGGGCGGGAGCGGGATCGACGGAATCGCGATCTCGAGCTCGCGCCGAACGCTCGACCCCGCGAGCAAGTCGGCGGCGCGCCGAGAACCCTCGTCCACCCGGCGGAATCCGTCGATGGCGAGGACCGCGCGGATGGGCTCCGCCTCGGGCCGGCTCGAAAGTCCATCGAGCCCCGAGGCGAGCGCCGAAAGCTGCCCCGGTGCGAAAGCCCCCGGGCGAACGGCGATGACCGGGAGGGAAACCGGGGGGCTCGCATAGATCGACGCCAGGTCCTTGTCGAGATGTTTTGCCAGCAGAGGGTTGTCCTCGGCTACGAGCGCGGCATCGGTGCGACCGTAGAGAACGGCGGCGATGGCGGTGAAGTCGTCGGTCTCCTGGACGATCGAGCCGAACCAGCGCTTCGGATCGATCTCGCTCCGGAAGACGCTTTCGGCAAGAAAGCGCGTCACCGGCTCGCTCGTTCCGAGCGTCATCGTGAGCGATCGCCCCTTCAAGCTCGCAAGCGACTCGAGACCGCTGTCCTTCTTGACGACCACGATCTTCCGTCCGGTCTCGCGACCCTGGCGCACGAAGCGATGGGCCACTTCGTAGTCGTCCGGCAGATCGAGAAGAAAGGCGGCATCGCAAACCAAGAGAGCGGTTCCGTCCCCCTGGCCCGCGAGGAACTGGACCGCATCGTCGGACTTGCGAAAGGCCTTGACCTCGAGCGTAAGCTCGGGAACCGACCCCTGGATGTACTCGGCGAGCGCCGTCACGCCCTCCGCGAGCCGGCTCATGGACTCGATGGGCGCTTCCGGCAGGTGCACCACCATGGCCTTTTTCTCGCCCGCCACGGGGGAAGCGCCGGCCGTTATCAAGGCCAGCGCAAGCGTCGAAATCGCCCGGTGCCGAAGGGATCTCATCGGTAGACCCTCCGGATGCCCTCCGCCCAATTGCGCGCGTCCGCGCCGCGCCGGCCGCCGAGAGCCAGGTACTCGTCGTATAGCGCGAGCGCTTTCTCCGGCTCTCGCGCGTCGTGGTAGGCGATGGCCAGGTTCAGAACGGACGGCGCCGTCTTGGGCGAGGCCGCACGAGCTTGTTCGAACAGGCGCTGCGCCTCGGCCGTCGCCCCCATCCGATAGAGAGCGACCCCCAGGTTGTTCCGAGCGGTGGCCTTCAGACTCTCGGCGAGGCCGGAAGCGAGCGCTTTCTCGAGATCGGCGCGCGCGCGCGCGTCCTGGCCATCGAGAAGCTCGACCGTCCCCCGCAGGAAGTGGGCTTGCGCGAGCGCCGCTCCATCGAGGCCGAGGGCGATGGCTTGGGAAGAGAGGCGGTTAACCTCACGCCGCCCCTGCGCCTCCGCGATCCTCTCCCCAGCCGAGGCTACCAGAGCAATCGCGAGAGCCCTTCGCGCGCGAGCGCAGGGCGCATCCGACGGTGCTGGACCTTCGAGAACGAGATCGAGCCTGGTCGAGGGCTTTTTCGCCGGAGCGGATAAACCGCCCTTGCAGCTTTCGACCGCTGCGCCGAGCTCGCGCACGGCGCCGGCGTGGTCCCCTTTTCGGAGCGCGATCTCTCCGAGCGCCGACCGCACCACGGCATTCTCGGGAAACTCCTCGGCAGCCGCGAGAAGGTGCTCGCGTGCCTCGTCGTAGCGGCCCGATAGCCAGAGCGCCTGCCCGAGGTTCGCGCGGACCAGGGAGTCGATCGAAGAGCCCCCCGAGCGGCCGAGGATGCCCCGGAAGGAGCTGGACGCCTTCTCCACATTGCCTTCGATCGCGTCGATTGCGGCGCCGCCGTTGACCGCGGGCGCGAACGCCGGGTCGCCTTCGAGGACGGCTTCAAGCTCGCGGCGCGCAACCGGCAGATTCCCCTCGCGCGCGGTGAGCAGAGCGTAGGCGGTGCGAAGCTCTTTCACCACCTCGGGCGCGCTCGCCCGGATGGCATCCGACTGCTTCATCAGAATTTCCATCTGGAGGCGGGCGTCCTTGACGTCACCGCTCTTCACCATGGCCGCCGCGAGATTGACCCGCACCGGCCACATCTCCGGGCGGTCGCCGTCGCGGCGAAGAGCTTCTTCATACATGGCGCGCTCGCGCGCGGAGTCTCCCTCCGCCCTCGCGAGAGCGGCGAGCTCCAGAGCGACCCCGGACCCATCGAGGACGATCTCTCCCGCCCTCTCCAGGAGCGGACGCGCGTCCTCGAGCTTTCCCTGCTGGCGAAGGAGGCGGCCGAGCCCCACGAGAGCGCTAACCTCCTGAGGGGCTTCGGCGAGCGCGGCCCGATAGCTTTCCACCGCGCGCGGCAGATCGCCGAGGGCCCGGTAGGCCGGCCCAAGAGCGATAAGCGCTTGCTTTCGATCCCCACCGCTGAGCTTCCCGAGCCCTTCCTCGAGCCATCGCGCGGCGTTCTCCATCCGCCCGGCGCCGAAGTCGATCAGTCCCATGTGGAGGTAGGACAGGGGAAGCGAAGGGTCGAGCTTCACCGCGCGCTCGTACGCCTTGTACGCTTCATCGTTTCGCCCCAGGCGATAGAGGATGAAGCCGACGTTGTACTGGGCGGCGGCGAGCGACGGGTCGAGACGCGCCGCCTTGCCGTAGGCGTCGAGGGCCCGGTCCCAGCTCTGCCGCTTGAGAAAGATCGCCCCGAGATTGAGATAGGCGCGTGCATGGACCGAGGGCACTTCGCGTCCCTTCGCGAAGTCCTTCTCCACCGGCGCGAGAGCGATCTCGTAGGCTTTCAACGCCTCGTCGAAGCGGGCCAGGTCGAAGAGAACGGCGCCCAGGTTGTAGTGCGCAGGCTGGAAATCCTTGTCGAGCTTGATGGCTTGACCGAAAGAGGCCAGAGCCTCTTCCTTCCGGCCGAGCTCGTAGAGAACGTTTCCCAGGTTGTAGTGCGCGCGAGCGCTCTTCGGGTCGAGTGCTGTGACCTTGCGGAACGAGTCGACGGCCTCTGCCTGACGTCCCAGCCGGCGAAGGATGGTTCCCCGAAGCGAGAAGATCGCGGCATCCCCTCCTCCGGCCTTGATGGCGCTGTCGGTATGGGCGAGAGCCTCGTCGAATCGCTCGAGCTTCGCCTCGGTGGCGGCGATATTGAACAGAAGGGTGGCGTCGCTCGGGAACCGCTTCAGGCCGGAGCCGAACACCTCGAGCGCATGCTCGTACTCCTCGCCCTGGTGATAGATCGCGCCGAGCCCGATATAGGCCTCGATGACGTTCGGCGCCGAGTCGATCACCTCCCGGTAGCGGGCGATCGCATCCTCGGCTCGTCCCGCTTCGCGGTGGCGGTTCGCCTCATCGAGCTTCCTCTGAGCGACCTCGGGGACGTCCTCCTGAGCGGCGGCGGTGAAGCCGCCGCCCGGCAGCAGGAGAATCAGGAGGACGTCCCGCGATCGCATACCTACCTCAGAACTGGAACGTGGTGCCGAAAAAGAACTCGCGGCCTACGAGCCGGGTATCGACGCCGATCAAGGTCTGGAACGGCATCTCGTCGAGGAGGTTCTTCCCGTAGAAGCTGATGCGCCACGGCCGCTCCTTCCCGTTCCATCCGATGGGGATGTCGTAGTTCACGCGGAAGTCGACGAGCCCGTAGGACGGAAGCGGACGGACCGTCGGGTCGGTGAAGTTGGACCGCACGAAATAGTAGAACGACGGTCCCACGTACTCGCCCACCCAGTGGAGCTCGACGTTGCCGCTGACACCCTCGAAAGGACCCCAGTATCCGCCGACGTTGAACTTGTTGGCGGGAGCGTAGCTCATCTCCATCAGGTTCCCGACCGAGTCGCGGAGCTCACCCACCTGCTCCTGCGTCTGGTAGGAGTAGTTGGCGAAGCCCCGGAAGCCCTTCCCTGCCCGGAAGCGCAGCTCGACGTCGGTTCCCCAGATGTTGGCTTCATCCGGATGGTTCTCGAAGTGGACGAACGCGGGATTGGGCGGCGGTGCGAGGCCGTACGTCAGCACGATGAAGTCCGTCAGGTGCGAGCGATAGAAATCGACCTTGGCGGAGAGGTTCGGATTGAAGCGGTACTCGCCTCCGAACTCGAAGGTCTCGATCTGCTCCGGCTCGAGCCCGGGGTTTGGCGAGAAGACCGCCAGGGGCGCGGCGAAGAGCGAGTTCCCGGCGAAGAAGAACCAGCTATCCTGGTACAGCTCGCTGAAGTTCGGGAACCGGAACGCCGTGCTCCAGCCGGCGCGCAGCACCAGTCGATCGGTCGCGTCGAAGACTCCCGCGAGTCGGGGCGAGAGCTTGTCGTCGAACAGGTTGCTCTTGCCGTCGTAGCGGAAGCCGCCCACCACGCGGAAGCGATCGTCGGCGAACGACATCTGATCCTGTACGTACACCGCTTGCTTGGAGTAGTAGTCGGGCGCCTCACCTGTCTGTCCGGGGCCGAGACCGAGCTCGTCCGCGTGATCGTGGGTCGTCACCTTGCGTGACTCGACGCCCACCAGGAGGTCGTGGCCCGGAACCATATGGAGGCCGACGCGGAAATCTCCAATCATCTGACCGCCGTGGTTCGCGGGCGCCGCGAACTCCGGCTGTTCTATCGACGCGTGGCAGCCGGCGCAGTGCATCCCGAAACGACGGGAATACGAGAAATCGCCGCCGACGGACCACTTTCCGCTCTTGGTGTAGTCGTACTTTGTGGCGAAGATGTCGACCGTTTGCTCGAGCTGTGGCGCGCTGAAGAACGCGGCGCCGGGGGGCAGCGCGGGATCCGGAATCGCCTCGCTGAAGCCGTCCACCGTGTCCTGGTGGCGGTAATAAGACGCCTGAAGGCCCTTGTAGCCGGCCTTGAGGAACACGTCGGACCCATTCACCTTCGAATTCTGCTCCTCGGCCCAGAACACCATGGGGAACTGGCTCTCGAGGTATTTCGCGGAGACCAAGATCGATCCCGACTCTCCGAGCTTTCGCCCGAAACTCGCGCCGACCGAGCCCGTCTCCCGGTCGCCGCCGAAGACCTCGACCTCGACGCCCTGAAGGTCCTCTCCCGAAAGGGTCACGATATTGAGGACGCCCCAGAAGGCGTTCTCACCGTAGAGAGCCGACCCCGGCCCGCGCACGATCTCGATGCGCTTCACGTTCTGGAGAACGAAGAAGTCGAGCGCGGGCTGCTGGGGAAATCCGCCCTTGTCGCCGGCGTTGAAGGGAACGCCGTCGATCATGAGCAGAAGGCGGCTGGTGAAGGGGTTCGACCCGAACCCGCGGATGTCCATGGTCTGGACCATGGGATTCCAGCGGATGTTCATCCCCGCCACCAGCTGCACCACGTCGGGAATGGTGCGCGCACCGGACTCTTTGATCTGCGCGTGGGTGATCACCGTCACCGATCCTGGAGCTTTGGACAGGGGGATGTCGGTCTTGGTCGCCGCTTTGATTCGAATCTCGCTCTCGTCTTCCTCGAAGAGCTTCACCTCGCCGGGTTCCTGCGCCAGGAGGGGGTAAGCGATGGAAGCGACGAGAGCGAAAAGAAGGATTCTCGGTCCCATATTCTACTCCTTGAAAGGGTTCTTCTTTACGGTCATGGTTCTCAAAAGGCGCTGACGACCGCGCCGATTTCCTGCGCCAGGCGATCGAGCGAGAAGGACCCCTTCTGGAGCACCTTCTGGACGTAACCGTTGAGCCGGAGCCGGTCCTCGTCGGTGAGATCCTTCGCCGTCACCACGATGGTGGTGATGCCGCGGAAGGACTCGTTTTTTCTCAGGTCTTCGATGAACTCGAAGCCGTCCTTTTCCGGCATCATCAGGTCGAGGATGATGATTTTCGGCTTCACTTGGGCCAAGCGCTGGAGGCCGACGCGGCCGTTCTCCGCCTCGTAGACCTTGTATCCGGCCTTCTCCAGCGTGCGCCTTATGATCTCCCGCGTCGCCGCGTCGTCCTCGACCACCAGGACCGGCCCCGTGGACTGGCCTTCACGATGCTTCTCCAGCACGGTGACGAGCCTCTCGACGTCGATGGGCTTCGTCAGATACTCGGAGGCGCCGAGGGCGAAGCCCATCTCCCTCCGGTCCTCGATGGAGATCATGATGACCGGGATCTCCTGGAGGTCTTTATCGGCTTTGAGCTTCGCCAGCACCGTCCATCCGTCCATTCCCGGCATGAGGGCGTCGAGAGTGATGGCGCGGGGCCGGAGGTCGCGGGCCAGCCGCAAACCTTCCTCGCCGCCCGAGGCGGCGACGACACTGAACCCTTCCTTGCTCAGCATCCGCGACAGTAGATCTCGGGCGTTGGTCTCGTCGTCGATGACCAGGATCGTCCCCTTACCGTTCACGCTCGCGGCCGGCTGACGGCTCTCCTTCGCCTTTCCGGCCTTCTGGACTTCCTCCGGCTTCCTTCCTGCATCCGCGGGAAGCCGCACGGTGAAGACCGTCCCCTTCCCGTACTCGCTCTTGACGTCCACGTCGCCGCCCGCAAGCTGGCAGATCTTCCGGCAGATGACGAGGCCGAGGCCCGTGCCGCCGTACTTGCGGCTGGTGGTGGTGTCCGCCTGCTGGAACGCCTGGAAGAGCTTTCCCGTCTGCTCCGGCGTCATGCCGATCCCGGTGTCGCGCACCCGGAACTGGATCCAGTCGCGCCCCTGAACCTGCTTGCGGTCCACTTCGAGAGTGATGGTGCCGTTCTCGGTGAACTTGCAGGCGTTGCTCAAGAGGTTGAAGAGGATCTGCCGCAGCCGCGTGATATCCCCGAGCATGTTTCCCACCGCCGCCGGGCACGTCACCTCGAACGAGTTGGCATTGCGCTCGACGAGGGGGACGACGGTCGTCGAGACGTCGTTCACCAGCTCCACGATGTCGACGGTCTCGATGACGAGCTCGAGCTTCCCCGCCTCTACTTTGGAGAGGTCGAGGACGTCGTTGATGAGCGCTAACAGGTGCTTGCCCGCCGCATGGATCTTCCGAAGGTCGGGGATGAATTCTTCCTGGCCCACGTCCTCCGCGTCCTCCTGGAGCATCTCGCTGTATCCGATGATGGCGTTCAGGGGTGTGCGCAGCTCGTGGCTCATGTTGGCCAGAAAGTGGCTCTTCGCTTTGTTGGCGTTCTCCGCGTCTTCCTTGGCGACCGTCAGCTCGGCGTCCCGCGTCTGGATCTGGGACAGCATCTCGTTGAAGGCGTCGACCAGGACACCGATCTCGTCGTTGGCGTACTTCTTCGCCCTTACCGAGAAGTCCCGGCGTCCCGAGACCGTGCGGGCGACCCGGTCGAGATCGACGATGGGCCTCGAGACCACGCGCTGCGCGAGTGAGGAGAGGATGAAAGCGACGACGAAGAGGCTCGGAAGGAGGACGGCGAGGATGGTCGCGTAGTCCTGCACGCGGGCTCGGATCTCTTCCGTATCGGACTCGAGGTAGATGGTCCCGACCGCGTTGTCGTTGAAGGTGACGGGCTCGAAAACCAGGAGTCGATCGCCTTCGAACCGGTGCCCTCGCCCCGAGACCGCGGGAGGCGGCCTCGAGCTATCGCCATCCCGGGAGTACTGGGCGAACGCCTGACCTTCGGCGTTCAGGAGATAAGCGCGCAGGATTCGCGGCCGCGCTTTCAACGCCTGGACCAGCTTCTCGCCGGTGTCGCGGTCGTTGAACACCATCGCCGTCGAGGCGTTCACCTGGATCATCTCTCCAAGACCGACGAGGTCCGAGACCATCTTTTCGCGGAAGGTCACGTAGTCGTAGGCGAGAAAGCCGGCGCTCGCGAGCATCAGCACGACGCCGCTCGTCAGCATGAGGACCAGCATCAGTTTTCGCTGGATGGAGAAGTCGCGAAACCGCTTCACGGCGCCTCCGTCTCCTGGTAAGACCAGACGACTTCCGCCACCGCCTCGATCTCATCCGCGCTCAAGACCCCTTCGAACGAGGGCATCGATCCTTTTCCGGTTCGTACGACCTCCGCGATCTGAGCCGCCGACCGGGACTCCTGCCAGGCCGCGTCGGTGAAGTCCCGCGGGGCGGGGCCGTCCGTAGACGCGATGCCACCCTGGCCCCGCTCACCATGGCAGCGGGCGCAAGATCTCTGATAGGTGTCGGAAGCGTTCACCGTGCTTCGTTCTCGATCCGTGCACCCCGTGCCTGGTGCGAGCAGAATTCCGACCGAGACGGCGGCGATCGCCGTCGCTCTTTTTCCAAAGCGGCGCACTCACTCCCCCCCCGATTTGCGCGAGAGCGCCCCGACCGGAAGTTCAGAAATGCGTCAGCGGCTCAGTTGTTCGTATGGATCTATTAGGAAGGACGGATTCGGTTTTGTCAAGATACGGCTGCTACGGTCCCGGAAAGGATCTCGACGGCTTTCTCGTAACCGTCGGCGCAGGCGCCGAAGCCGAGGCGGAAATGGGAGGGGAACCCGAAGCAATCCCCGGGAACGAGGAGAACCCCTTTGGCCGCCGCCTCCTCGCAGAAGGGGCGGGCGTTGTCGCCGTCGACGAGCCAGGGGAAAGCCGTCATCCCGCCCTCGGGCCGGACCCAGCCGAGGATCTCCCGATGCTCGCGGAAGAGTTGGTCGAGGATGCTCAGGTTCGAGGCCACGACCTCGCGGGCGCGGTCGAAGATCGTCTCGCGGTTTCGCACGGCCACCTCGGCGATTAGCTCGCCGGGAAAATTATTGGAGATGCTGAAATAAGCTCTCGCGTTCCAGTACTCCTCGCGCCGCTTCGGGTCGCGCTCGAGGATCCAGCCGACACGGATACCGCTCAGGCTGAACGCCTTCGAGAAATCGCCGAGGATGGTGGCCCTTGTGTACTCGCCCGCGGAGCGCGGGGCACTCCCGCGATAGATCGGGTGATAGACCTCGTCGACCACGAGCTGAGCTCCCCGCTTCACCGTCAGCTCCTCGAGCGCGCGGATGTCCGCTTCGGAGATTACGGCGCCCGTCGGGTTGTGCGGTGAGTTGACGAGAACGAGCTTGGTACGCTCGTCCACGAGCGAAGCGACTCGCTCCAGGTCGAAAGCGAATCCGTTCTTGGCGCCGAGCTCGTACCGGCGCACTTCGAGCCCGAAGGACTCTGGAATCGCGTGGAACGGGGGAAACCCGGGGTAAGGAAGCACGACGTTGGCCCCGGGCTCGGCGGCGAGAAAGAAGATCGCCAGGAGCGCTTCCGCGGCGCCGGTTGTGATCTGGATCTCGTCGGCCTTCGTTCCGTACATGGCGGCGAGCTCGCGCCGGAGCGATTCGGTGCCGTGGCCGGGTTGATACGTGAGCGGGGTCTTCTGGAAAATCTCGTTCTCCTCCTCGGTCATGAGGCGCCGGAGGTCTTCGAGGTTCCAACTGGGGCCGGTGCTCGCGGCGAGGTTGTACCGGATCTTGCCCTCGTAGCGTTCGAGCCACTCGTCGAGAAGAAACGTTCGTAGCTTCATTTCGGCCTCCTGACGAGGACTCTAGTTCGAGTCGGGGCCGGCCCCCTCATGTCTCAGGACAATCAAGACTCATAAGACGCGGCGATGGCTTCCAGCTTCTTTTCAATCTCGTCGCGGGAGACGTACCTGCCCCGGGCCATGACGCCCGAGATTCGAGAGACGTTCTTGATGTCTTCCAAGGGGTTGCCGTCGACGAGAATCAGATCGCCGCTTTGCCCGACCGCAATGGTGCCGAAGTTCTCACCGAAGTAGTCGCCGACGACGCGGGTTCCCGAGGAGATGACCTCGTACGGAGACATTCCGGAGTCCACGTAGAACTGCATCTCGCGGTGGATGGAGAAGCCGGGAACGCTGAAGATCTGGGGCGAGTCGGTGCCGAGGAGGATGCGAACGCCGCCTTCGTGGAGTGCCTCGAGGATCGTGCGGCGCAGCTCGGCGAGGCGCCGGAGCATCTCCGGATCGCTTGCGGAAACCCTCTCGTCGACGGCCTTTACCCAGCGCTCCACCATGTCCTTCGGCATGTAGCGAACTTCGGTCCGCTCCCGCAGCAACTCCGCGCTCGGACGCGTGGCGTAGATGCCGCTCTCCCACAGGACCATCGTCGGGACGACGGAGGCGTCGGCATCGAGCGTGGCCTTTACCACCTGGGGCAACCGCGACTCGTCGATGCGGGAGAGGAGCTGCTCCGCGCCGAGAAGCCCGGGGGCATCCTGCGGTGCCTGGCCTTCGGGAACGAGAGCCTCGACGTAGTTGTCGAGATGGTCGACCGTCGTCTGCCCAGCCGAAAGAGCGTGGAACAGACCCACGGTGTCGGTCACGTGGCCTCCGAACGAAATCCCGGCCTCCTTCGCCGTCGCAGCAATGGCGTCGTAGACCTCGGGCGAAAGGTTCTCGTGGACCTTCAGCAGATCGAACCCCGCGGCCTTGTACTCTTGCACCAGGCGCTTGCCGTCCTCGACGGTCGCGACGCTTCCGCCCGACATCGAGGGGCTTCCGAGGATGAGCCGGGGACCTATGAGCTCGCCGCTGTCGATGCGCCCGCGGAGCGGGATCTGAGAGGCGTGCCCCTGCATTCCGCGAACGGTGGTGACGCCGTTCGCGACATAGAGGAAGAGGACGTTCTCCGTGACGGCCGCGGGGAGGTCCGGATTCGGGAGATGTCCGTGCATCTCGGCGAGGCCCGGCATCAGGTACTTGCCCGCTCCATCGATGCGGGTGGCGCCTTTCGGGATTTCCACCTCGCCGGTCGCCCCCAACGCGGCGACGTGGCCGTTCTCGACCACGACGGTCTGGTTCTCGACGACGCGCTCGCTGTCCATCGGAACCACGTTCACACCCACGAAGGCGGTGACGTTTCGCCCGCCCCCGTCGGTCGGAGCCTGCACCTCGCTGCAGGAGATCGAGAGCATGACGATTGCGAAGATCGAGCACGTCATCTTCAAGGGGTACCTCTTTCCGGCAACACAGCAACGATTCTCACGGGACCTCCCGAGCCCTTGCCGATCTTCACCGGCAGGGCCACGACCCAGAAGTCTTTCTCAGGAAGGTCCTCGGCCCGGGCGACGTTCTCGAGCCCGATGACGTTGCTCGCGGCCGCGACGCGATGGACGGCGAAGTCTTTCGAGGGACCGTGATCGATGCTCGCGGTGTCGATGCCGAGGGCGCCGACCTTTCTCTCCTCGACGAGATAGCGGGCTGCCTCCCCGCCGTAGCCGGGGAAGTGAAGGTTCGAAGCATCGCCCGGTGTGTCGTCCCCCAGGTACGCTCTCGCGCCCTCGGCCCAGCGTCGTCCCCACCCGGTGCGCAGGATCACGATGGTTCCCTCGGCGATGGGTCCGTTTCGAGTCTCCCATTCGCGAACGGTTTCGAGATCCAGGAGAGCGTCAGGATCCTGGCTCGCGGCATCCGACATGTCGATGACGACACCGGGAGCGATGAGCTGCCGAATCGGGATTTCGCCGGCGGCCCGGCCCGTCTCCGAGAAATGAACCGGCGCGTCGAGGTGTGTTCCCCCGTGCTCGGGTGTTGCGAAGGAATAGGCGGAGTAGAAGTAGCCGCCCTCGGTCGCGCCGCGGGAGAGCTCGGTAAGCTCGAAGCTCGAGGGGGACGTCGGCCAGTAGATCGTCGTCTCGTCGTAGGTGTAGGAGAGATCCACGAGCCGAGCCGAAGCGAGGTCGATCCCCGTGGCCTCCGGCGCCGCTCGCTCCGCCGGAGCAGAACACCCCATCGCCGCGAGAAGTAGAAAACCGAAGCTTCTCGTCATGAGGCGCACATTGTCTCAAGCGGCGGCCCGCGTCAACCCCGTTGATCCGCTGCCACAACGGGTGGTAAACCTCCCGGCATGAAACCCATCATCGTTTTCCTATGGCTCGCGTTTGTCCTGTCCCGCGCTTCCTTCGCTCAGGATCCGATACGGGTCTTCATCTCCGTCGATATGGAGGGCATCGGCGGCATCGCCCACGGAGAGATGACGTCAGCGGAAGGAGGAGAGTACGAGCGCGGCCGCGCTCTCATGGTGGCGGAAGTGAACGCCGCCATCGAGGGAGCCCGCGAGGCGGGCGCCACCGACTTCCTCGTGAACGACTCCCACGGGAGCATGCGGAACGTCAAGGTCGAGGATCTCCTCTCCCCCGCAAGGCTCATCAGCCACAACTCCAAGCCCATGGGAATGATGCAGGGCATCAGCACCGATTTCGACGCCGTGTTCTTCATCGGCTATCACTCGATGGAAGGCGAGCCCGGCGTCATGGCCCACACCGGCTCGGGCGGGGTCGTCGGGAAAATCCAGGTCGACGGCCGGCCGATGAGCGAAGGAGGCATGAACGCGCGCGCCGCGGGAAGCTTCGGGGTTCCCGTGGCGCTCGCAACCGGAGACGAGGACTTCGTCCGCGAGATCCGAACCCTCATCGACTCCGACCTCGAGACCGTCGCGGTGAAACGAACGATCCGGCTTCAGACCGCGGAGCTCTTCCACCCCGAGGAATGCCGCCGTCTCATCCGCGCCGGGGCGAAGCGCGCCATCGAGAGGCTCGCCTCATTCCAGCCCACGCGCGCCCTCCGCCCCACGACGGTCGACATCACCTACAAGAGCCCCGACCTCGCGGACATCGCGTCGATCGTACCGACGGTCGAGCGCACGTCGAGATACTCGGTGCGGTTCCAGTCGGAGGAGTACCTGAAGGCCTACCAGCTCATCCGGGTTCTGTACCGGAATTTGTCGGAGTAGTGGGTCAAAAGGTTACTCCCTGGGCTCGTGGGTGTCCTTCAGGATCTCTTTGAGGATGACGTCGGTATCGACGCGCTCCGCCTCTCCCTCGAAGTTCAGGAGCATGCGGTGGCGAAGCGCGGGATACACGACGGCGCGGATGTCCTCCGCGGAGACATGGGCGCGGTCGTTGAGGAGCGCCTGTACCTTGCCTCCGAGGACGAGGGCCTGGGTCCCCCGGGGGCTCGCGCCGAACCGGACGTACTTATTGGTGAGGGCGTGCGACTGCGGAGCGTTGGGATGGGTCGCGAGAGTCAGTCGGATGGCGTAGTCCTGGATCGATCTCGCGATCGGGACCGACAGCACCGTTTTCCGCATCTCGAGCACTTCACCCCGCTCGAGCACCGCCTTCGCCTGGGGCTCCTCCACCTGGGTCGTGCGGTTCATGATCTCGTGCATCTCGTCGCTCGTGGGGTAGACGATTTTGAGCTTGAAGAGGAACCGATCCATCTGCGCCTCGGGGAGCGGGTACGTTCCCTCGAGCTCGATGGGGTTCTGGGTCGCCATGACGAAGAACGGCTCCTCGAGCTTGTGGGTGATCTTCCCGACCGAGACGCTCTTCTCCTGCATCGCCTCGAGGAGCGCCGACTGCGACTTCGGAGTCGCCCGGTTCACCTCGTCCGCGAGCATCAGGTTGCAGAAGATGGGACCCGGCTGGAAGTCGAGGTACTTCTCGCCGTCCTCGGTCTCGCGCACCACGTTCGTGCCGATGATGTCGCCGGGCATCAGGTCGGGGGTGAACTGAATCCGGTTGAACTTGAGATTCAACACGTTCGCGAGCGTCTGGACGATCTTGGTCTTCCCCAGGCCAGGGACGCCTTCGAGGAGCACGTGTCCTCGCGTGAGGAGGCAGGACAGGATCCCGCCCACGATCTCTTTGTTGCCCACGATGACCCGGCCCATCTCCGACTGGACGCTCTGGTACTGCTTGTGGAACTGGTCGATTTCTTTTTCGATCTCGATCATTTCGAAGATGACTCCGGCTTCGCCTCGGATTTGGAAACGATGGAAAGGAAGTATTGCTTGACGAGAGAACGATAGATCCAGGGAAGGCTCTCGTGACCGAGAGCGCTGTCCTCGGCATAGGAGCCCCGCTGGGACAGGGCTTCGTAGTTCAACGTGGATTTTTCCTGTCGGGAGAGCCTCTCGAAGATCTCCTCGGGGATGGGCTCCTCGCGCTCCTCGGTTTTCAGGAGCTCCATCTCGAGCTGCACGTCGAGGGTCGTCGCTTCGCCGAGCACTGGCTCCTGGCCTCCGCCGGGACCGGTCGCGTCCCCCGCGGGACCGGCGTCGACCGGAACGGCGCTCGACGGATCCCCCTGGAACTGCGCCATCTGGAGCTGGCTCGACATCATGCCAGAGCTCTGCGTCGCCTGTCCCACCGCTTGCTGCTGCTGTCCTGGCTGCTGTTCTCCCGCTTGCTGCTGCTGACCCATCGCGGCCTGGAGGGACTGCATTTCCTCTCCCATGGCCTCGAGCGCTTGATCCGCGGCCATCTGCTCGCTCATCGATTCGAGCTGGTTCGCGGCGTCCTGCAGGGCCTGCGCCATTTCCGCCAGGCTCTCCGGGCTCATGTTCCCCTGCGCCTTCTCGAGCTTCTCCAGAAGATCCGCGAGGTCGCCCTGCTGGACGTTCGCGTCCTTGAGCGACTCGAGGAGAGCCTGGAGCTCTTCTGAACTCTGGGCGTTCTTGAGCTTCTCGGCCAGAGACCGAAGAAGCTCCGCCGCCCTTACGGCGTCCTTGGACTTCATCGCCTCCGCGAGATCGGCGAGGGCCGGAGTCGACTCGAGCTCCGCTCCCAGGTTCTCGAGATCCATCGCGAGCTGTTCCATCTCGAGCCGGCTCGCGGCGAGGGCCTCCTTCGCCGCCTCCAGATCCCGAAGGGTCTCCGGCATCTCGAGCTCCCGCTTCAGAGCCTCGCGAGCCTCTTCGAGCTCCTGGAGCCGCTCCTCTTCCTCATATAGCGTGCCGGTGTCCTCAACGGACGCCGCGTCGGCGATCGAAGGATCGCTAGGCGAGAACCAGCTCGTCGCGTCGACCTCCTGGAGCCATTCCGGATTCCACGAGAGCAGCGCCGCGAGTCCGGCCGCGAGACCCGTCGAGTAGTAAAAAGGTCTCGGCAGAACGGTCGGAGCGATCTCGGCCGCCGACAGCCCGTCTGCGAAGCCGGCGGTCCGACGGATCTGGAAATCCATCCACCGGGTCCGCTCCGGGAGCTCGATGAAATCGAGGGAGCTCTTCAGGGCGTCTTTCGAGTCCGTTCGGGCGTCGGCGACCCCCGCAGGCGTCTTCAGTCCTTTACGCCGGGTGAAACTCCAGACGATGAGGCCGATGAGCGACATTCCATATATGCCATAAACAAGGAGGAGAGCCGCCCGGGGAGGCGGAAGCTCCCAAATTCCGAAGAGCCACGAGGCCAGAAGGAGCCCCGAAAGCGCCCAGACTCCGAGGGTCAGCCCCTCGATCGCTTCGTTGACGCGGAGCCTTCGGTCGACGCGGCCCAGGAAACCGAGGATCAGAGTCTGGTCAGTGGTGTGGGTGCTTTGGTTCATCGAAGAAGCGATAGGCCTCCGGGCCGGGGCGCATTCTATCTCAACCGTCTGCTAATATTCCCAACCTTATCCTAGCGCGGGGCACCCAAGAACATGAAAGCCGTCACGTTTCAAGGAAACGCCCGGGTCGAGGTCTCGATCGTGCCCGATCCTGGGCTGAAGGCTCCGGACGACGTCGTCGTCCGGAATCACGTGAGCGCGATCTGCGGGTCAGACCTCCACGTGTACCTCGGGCGTGAGGCGGGAATCGAGCCGGGAACGGTGATGGGCCACGAGTTTCTCGGCGAAGTCGTCGAGGTGGGAAAGGGAGTGAAGGGACTGAGAGCGGGCGACCTCGTGGTCTCGCCCTTCACCACCAACTGCGGAGAGTGCTTTTACTGCCGAAGAGGTCTCACCTGCCGCTGCACCCAGGGGCAGCTTTTCGGATGGGTCGAGAACGGCCGAGGCCTCGAGGGCGCCCAAGCGGAGTACGTGCGGGTCCCCCTCGCCGATTCGACTCTCGTAAAGCTCCCTCCCGAAATAGATGTGGAGACGGCGCTCTTTCTCGGGGACATCCTTGCGACCGGTTTTTTCTGCGCGGACATGGCGGAAGCGGGGCCGGAGGGCGTCTATGCCGTACTCGGTTGTGGCCCCGTTGTCCTTTTCGCCGTCCTCGGAGCGCGCGAGCGAGGAGCGGAGCGCGTCTTCGCCGTCGATGTCCTCCCCGAGCGGCTCGCCCTTGCCGAGAGATTCGGAGCGACGCCCATCGATGCGCGCGAGAGCGATCCTCGCGAAGTCGGGAAGGAAGCGACCGAGGGACGGGGAGCGGACGCGGTCCTCGAGGTGGTCGGAAGCCCGGAAGCGACGCGCCTCGCCTTCGACCTGGTCCGGCCTGGCGGCATCGTCTCCGCCGTTGGAGTCCATACCGAGGCCCAGTTCGCGTTCTCGCCGGTCGAGGCCTATGACAAGAACCTCACCTACCGCGCCGGTCGCTGTCCCGCGCGCCGCTACATGGAGCGACTTCTACCTCTCGTAACGGAGAAGAAGTACGACCTGGCTGCGATCGTCTCCCACCGTCTGCCTCTTGCCGACGCGGTCCGGGGGTATCACCTCTTCGAGCGGAAGCTCGACGGATGTACGAAGGTTCTTCTACGGTGACGCCTACGAAAGGCTTGTCTCACCGAGAAGACGAAGTAGCTCGGGTCTGTCCTTGACCAAGAGATAGACTACGCTCCGGAGTCGACTGACTTCGGTTTCCACACGATCCACCCTCGCGGAAAACATTCTTTCGATCGAGTCCAGGCGCAGATGGACGCGCTCGATGTCGCCTCGTACGGCGGTGAACCCCGCTTCCATGCGGTTCTCGATTGCGTCCACGCGGTTCTCGAGGGCCCCCATCCGGTTCTCGAGGCCTCCGATCCGGTCCTCGAGGCCTCCCAAGCGGTTCTCGATGCCGGTCAGACGGTCCCGTATCACTTCTACCGTGGATGCGATGAACTGGAGCAATTTCGGATTCTCGCTGTCGTCGATGGACATTCTCGACCTCCTTCATACTACAACGAGACGAAATTAGAGCCAATCAACCTCCCTGCCGGCGGTGGCTCCGCTCTCGAATCGGTAAAAGCGTCGACTCCAGCGATTCCCGGGGGACCGAGTCCAGATAGCGGCCGACGAGCCACCGGAACGCCGCGGGAATGCTGCGGCTGAGACTCAGCGACTCGCACTCGACCACTACGCCTCCCGGGACCTGCTGGAACCTCCAGTAGGAATGGAGACGCCAGAGAAATCCGCGATCGGTTCCCGGCGGTTTCTCTTTTTCGTCGCGGGTCCCGGCGTCCTCGAGCTCCGCGATCCGCGTCGCCCGGCTCACGCTCGAATAGCGCCCGAAACCGTGGCTCCGATAAATGACCTCGTGCTCGGTCGCGTAGTGAACCGTCACGATCTTTTTTCGGCGAAATCGCAGAAAGACCTCGAACCTATCCCCCTCCCGCGACAGCAGTCGCGAATCTTCGACCTCGTCGAAACGCTCGTCGTGCTCGTCGTACTCCTGGAGCCAGCGAACCAGGTCCTCGACCTCGACGTCGGGCACGAACACCGCGCCGAGCCAGTGGTGCACCATGCCCCCCGGGATCTCGACCGCGATCGGAAGCTTGGTGGTGTAGATCTCTCCCGCCTCGAGAGCGCGGGAGACGGCTTGCCTCTCGGCGCGGGGAAGGAAATCGGTCGCGAGGAAACCCGCGCTCGACGCGAGCTCGCGCGAGATGCGGGACTCGGTGAGCTTGACCGCGCGCTCCCAGGCGGCGACGGTCTCCTCCCGCGGGTCGGCGAGCAGGAGCACGAGCGCGAGTGCCGTCATTCGTCCCCCCCCCGCTCGATTCTCTCGGCTCGGTCCGGGATCTGGACCTCGAAGAGGCTTTTCGGGAGAGGAGCGTTCCGCTCGATGTCCGTGAGCGTCAGGGTGACCTCGCTCTGGTTCCCTTCGCGGCACTTCTGCCTCACCGGGAGGAGGAGCGTCTTGTCGATGAAAAGATCGATCTCCTGACAGTAGACCGGAACTCCCGGCCTCGCGCGGAACGAAAGGTGGTGGACTCGCCGCTCGTCGAGCGTCTCCTCGCCTCGGTCCGAGACCGAGTAGCTCTTCTCGAGCTCGCGAAACGAATCGGGGGAGCCGGTGAGGAGACCGGGGAAGAGTCCTTTGGTCCCCTGACCCTCGAGCTTTCCCGAGATGGCCTGCCGGATCCGCGGCTGATAGAGAAGGTACTTCCCGTCTTTCACCACCAGGATTCGGACCTCGGGCTCCTGAATCTCGAGCCGCATCTTCCCCGGCTCGAAATAGAGGAATCCCTTTTCGACCGGGTCCTCGATGCCGAGCTGAGGGTAAGACTTGACCTGCTCGAGCCGGGCCTTGAGCGTCCGGAGATTCGCCTGCTCCGTCCGCATGCGCTCGAGAAGCAGCTGGGACGCATCGGCGGCGAGGGCGAACGAAAGTAAAACGAGAATCAACATCATGCCTCCTGAACGACACCGTCTTTCATGACGACCGTCCGCTCGGCGCAAGCCGAAACATAGTGGTCGTGAGTGATGAGGACGATGGTCTGCGACAACTCCCGGTGGATGGTCTTTATCATCGAAAGCACGTTCTCCGAGCTTTCCGAGTCGAGGTTGCCCGTCGGCTCGTCCGCAAGGAGAATCGATGGCCCGTGGACCAGGGCTCTCGCGAGCGCGACTCGCTGCTGCTCCCCACCCGAGAGCTCCGTCGGCCGGTGAAGGAGCTTCGACGAGACTCCGAGCAGGTCGAGGAGCTCGAGGCGTCTCGAGCCGCGTTTCGAGTGGCCGTTGCCACCGAGCGAGATCCTCTCCTGGAGCCTCAGATTTCCATCGACCGTCAGCGTCGGGAACAGGTTGAACCTCTGGAAGACGAACCCGATCTTCCGTCGCCGGATCTCCGTCCGCTCGCCGTCCGAGAGGGTCCGGAGCTCCTTGCCCTCGATCCGGATGCTTCCCGACGTCGGCGCCAGGAGCCCGCCGAGTGCGTGGAGGAGGGTCGACTTCCCGCACCCCGAAGGACCCATGATGGCGACGAACTCACCCTTGCCGACCGTCAGACTCGCTCCACGAAGCGCGTGAACGTCGGTTTTCCCCACGCGGTAAGTTTTTCTCACCCCTTCCGCTTCGAGCTGCGGCACGAGGCTACTCATAAGACAACGCCTCCACTGGATCCTGATGGGCCGCCTTCAGGGCCGGATAGAGAGCGCCCCCCATTCCCCCAAGGATGGCGAGCGCGGCAGTCGCGAGGACCCAGGAAGGGGCGAGCCCCACGATGAGGGACGTCCGGGACATGATGAGCCACTTGAGGACGAGCGTAACCACCCCGCCGAGAGCGACACCGAGAATCGAAAGAAGGAGCGCCTCGCTTTCGATCGTCCAGAGGATGAAACGCTTCGAGCCGCCCATCGACTTCAGGATCCCGATTTCCCGCGTCCTCTCGGTAACGGCGGTATAGAGCGAGAGGAAGATCGTAAGCCCGCTGATGGTGATCGAAAGGGCGATCACCAGGTTCAGGAATACCTGGAGGCTCGGGATTCCCCGCGCCCACATTCCCGGGATGTCGCGGGTGAAGACGACCTGGTTTCCGGGAAACCGTCGGTCGATCGCTATCGCGATTTCCTCGGGGGAGGCGCCGGGCGCGACTTTCACCAGAACCCAGGAGCAACGGTCGGGAGCTCCGAGCAGAGACTGCATCGACGGAAGCGACATCTTCACCCGCGCTCCCACCTCGGGCTCGTAAATACCGACGACCTCGAACGAAATCCCGAGGAGCTCGAGCTTCGCCCCCAGCCGGGTCTCGGGATCCCGGGCGCGCTGCGAGTCAACGAGAATCTCCCCGTCGCCACGAGGCGCCCGGCCGCGAGCGATGCGAATCCCGGTCACCTGCGGGTAGCTCGCGAGCGCGCCGTCGGTCTCGAAGGCAACGCCTTCGATGAGCTCGAAGCCGATGCCGCGAGCGCCGCTCCTCACGTAGCGCGCGACCGGAGTCGCCGCCGACACACCGGGCATCTCGACGATGGCGCGGGCGTAGGCGACGGGAAGCGTGAGCGGCGCTGTGGTGACTCCGGCGCCGAGCCCGCTCGGCGGGAGGAAGAGAAGCTCCGCCGCCAGGTTTCCCTCCCTGGCTCCGGAGCTCGCGAGCATTCCCCGAGCGAGGCCGACGGTCACGAGAATGAGCACGACGCCGAGCGCGATCCCGAAGATGCTCGAAGCGCTCCGCACCGGTCGCGCCCGGACATTAGCAAACACGAGCTCGTCCATGAACGTCCCGGAATGCAACTCCCGTTCCATCCGCGCGGAGAAGCATTTGCCGGGAAATCCCCGCGGCGCCAAGAGAAGAGGCTAACGCTTCCGTTCGGAGCTATCCGTTCGGATAGCTTCTCCGCCGGGCTACGACGCTGGCCCTACGGGGTCTCCTTCGTTATGATTCGCAGCAGAACCCTTAGCAAGAAAAGGGGGATGGGGAGATGGAGGAGATAGGGAGATGAACCAGGACCTAATGGCCGTTTTATCTCCCTATCCCCTCCTGTCCCCCTATCCCCCTTTGCATTTGGATTTCTAGCGTACTAAAAAATGCCCGCGAAGCTCATCGCTATGGAGGGTCTGCTCGCCGGAAGCACCTTCCTCCTCGATCGCGAGCTCACCACTCTCGGCCGCGAGCCCGATAACGACATCGTGATCGACGCCCAATGGGTTTCTCGGAGGCACTGCGAGATCCGGAAGGGCGGCGACGGGTTCGAAGTCGCGGATCGGGGGAGTCACAACGGCACCCTGGTGAACGGTGTCCCCATTAAAGAGCGGCTTCTCCGCGGCGGAGACAGAGTCGCGCTCGGGGGCACGAGCTTCCTCTTTCTCGACGGTGAGTCCGACCCCTCTCCCGGCGTCGAGCTCGACGACGCTCCATTTCCGAAGCGGGACACCGTCGAGCTCCGCTCGGACGATGCGCTTTATCTCCATCCCGAGCGGATCGAGAGCCCACCCCTTTCGACCGTGCTTTCGTTGATTCAAACGATCGGGGCAACCAACGACGAAACGCTCGCGGAAAAGGTGCTCGACCGCTTCTTCGAGGTGGTGCCGGCGGAGCGCGGCGCCATCGTCGTCGGCTCCTCTCCAGAGGAGCTCGAGCCTCTCGCGATGAGGGGAGGCCGCGGGGCCCATGGAGCAAAGCCGCGCTTTCCTCTGAGTCGAACGGTGCTCGCGAAGGTCTTCGCGGAAAAGACCGCTGTCTTGAGCAACCACGTCGGGAGCGACCTCTCGGCGAAGAGCCTCGTGGCGTCGAACGTTACCAATCTCGTTTGCCTGCCGCTCGTGACCGACGGTCGCATCGTCGGCGCGCTCTACCTCGATCGGTCGACCCCGGGGGCTGCGTTCCCCGCGAGTCTCCTCGAGCTCGATCTCCTCATGGGTCTCGCGAGCATCGCTGCGGGAGGAATCGAGAGATCGCGGCAGCTCGGGCGTCTCCGGGTCCTGAACCGTCGAGTCCAGGAAGAGCTTCACCTCGTTCACGAGATGGTGGGCGAAAGCCAGAAGCTGAAAGACGCCCAGAGGATCCTCGCGCGCGCGGCGCCGACGGACTCGACGGTGCTCATCGAAGGCGAGAGCGGAACGGGAAAAGAGCTCGCGGCCCGCGCCATCCACTTCAATAGCCCGCGCAGAGACGGTCCTCTCGTCAAAGTCGACTGCACGGGCCTCAACGAGAACCTTCTCGCGAGCGAGCTCTTCGGCCACGAGCGCGGCGCTTTCACCGGGGCGATCCAGCAAAAGAAGGGAAAGCTCGAGATCGCCCATGGGGGCACGGTGTTCCTGGACGAGATCGGGGAGCTTCCGCTGGCGTTGCAGGCCCATCTCCTCCGAGTTCTGCAGGATCGCGAGTTCGAGCGCGTGGGTGGAACGCGGCCCATCGGAGTCGATATCCGGCTCGTGGCGGCGACGAACCGCGACCTCGCGCAGGAAGTCAAGAAAGGAAGCTTCCGCGAGGACCTCTTCTATCGGCTCAACGTGGTGCGGCTCTCGCTTCCGCCCCTGCGGGAGCGCCCGGACGATATCGAGCTTCTTGCGCAGTACTACGCTTCCGAGCACGGCAAGCGCGTGAAGCGGCGCATCGCCGGAGTTTCTCCGGACGCGCTCGCGATCCTGAAGCACTACGACTGGCCGGGGAACATCCGCGAGCTCGCGAACGTCCTCGAACGGGCGGTGGTGTTGGGAACGACGGAGCTCATCCTTCCCGAGGACCTTCCCGAGTCGATGCTCGAGGCCAAATCGGTCTCGGGTGCGGCCGCCGGGAGCTACCACGACGCGGTGACCGGGAGAAAAAAAGAGATCATCCTCGAGGCGGTCTCCCGCGCCGGCGGGAACATCACCGAAGCCGCCAAGCTCCTGGGCCTGCACCCGAACTACCTCCATCGCCTCATCCGCAACCTCGGCCTGCGCGAAACCTTGCACTGATTTTACCCTCGAAGAATTCTCGAATCGAAGTCAGCACCTCGGGTCGATCCACCCACGCCTGGTGTGCCGCGCCCTCGGCGGTGAGCAGGCGCGCGTTCGGAAGGCTCCTCGCCCACTCGAGGCCGGCGCCGTAAGGAGCGTTCCGATCCTTCGTGCCGTGGATCGTGAGGACCGGATGAGTAATTCCCTCGACGTCCGAAGGCGTCAGGTCGAAGCGCGACATCGAGCCGAAATGGTGGAAGAGGTGGCGCACGAAGTTCGTCGGCCACTCGTTGGGCATCGAGCAGTTCCCCTCGCCGAGCTTTCCGGCGTTCGCCGGATCGCCCACGAGGAGGATGCGGGTGACGAGCCACTCCTCCTCGCAATATTTCTGCGGCTGTTCGAGGTGGAAGTTCTCCTCGCGCAGGCGCCGGAGCTTCTCGCGGCCTTTCGGGTCCAGGACCTGGTCCCGGTCGTCGTTTCTGAGCTCCTCGGGATACTCCGTCGCGAGCGCCATCGGCACCGGACCGATCTGGACGATCCGATCGATCCGCTCCTTGTGTCGGAGAGCGTAGAAGACCACCATCTTCCCCAGATAGGAATAGCCCACGGTGCTGAAGCGCTCGACGCCGAAGTGCCGCCGAACGGCCTCCAGATCCTCGACGTCGTGCTCGAGCGTCAGGAGGTTTCCGTCCTGGACGAAATCCGAGCGGCCGCGGTTTCTCATGTCGTACGCGATCACCGTGAAGCTCTCGTCGAGAAACCGGAAATCGGGGTACAGGAACAGGCGCCCCGGCAGGATCAGCGTGGCGGCTCCGGATCCTGACTTCTCGTAGAACAGGCGCACACCGTCCGGAGTCTCGAGGAAGCCCTCGCTCGTCTGGCTCGCCGAGGGGAGCGAGACCAGGGAGAGGGCCAGGGTCGCGGCGGGAATGAATCGTCGCATGGGTACCTCCGCTCGGAGATTCATCCGGACTCGGCGAGAAACGAAATCCTTTTTCTCTACCCGGCTATTCCCCTGACGCCGCGAGAGATCGCGCGCTATGATTCGGGGCGTGAGCGCCCGTTACCGGTTCGGCCCGTTCGAGCTCGATACCCGCGCGGGCGAGCTCCTCAAGGAGGGCCGAAGGCGTCGCCTCCCCGGCAGAGCCTTCCGCGCTCTCGCCCTCCTCGTCGAGAACGCGGGCGAGGTCGTAACCCGGGAGGAGCTGAAAGAGCGCATCTGGCCGGCCGAGGTCCACGTCGAGTTCGAGCACGGGCTGAATAACGCCGTCCACCGGATTCGCGAGGCGCTCGGAGACGCCCGCGAGGCACTCGAGACTCTTCCCCGCCGCGGTTACCGCTTTCTCGGCGAGGTCGAGCGCATCCCGGCGGAAGAGGCCCCGCGCAGCGGTCGCTCCTACGTCCTCGCGGCGGGGGCGCTTCTCGCCGTCTTGGGCTCGATCCTCTGGTCTCGGGAACCGGTCGACCCCCGGGCGCGAGAAGCCGAGATCCGCGGGAATTACTTCCTCGCGCAGAAGACTCCGGAAAGCGTGAAGAAGAGCCTCGAGAGCTTCGAGCAGGCGCTGGCCGTAGCGCCCGACCTTGCGTCCGCCCACGCGGGGCGAGCCCGGGCTTACCACTTCCTCGCGGCGCTCGGAGCAATCGGGCGCGACGAGGCGCGGAGAGAAACCGCGGAATCCGCATCGCGCGCCCTCGAGCTCGACCCGTCCTCTGGTCCCGCCCTCGCGATCCTCGCCGAATCCCGCTTCCGCTTCTCGGATCGCCGCGAGGGCGTCGAGAAGCTCTTCCTTCGAGCCCTCGAGCTCGAGTTTCAGTCAGCCGAGACCCACCAGTGGTACGGGAACTTCCTCGCGATCGAGGGACGGATCGAGGAAGGTCTGCGGGAAATGGAGCGCGCCCGAAGCCTCGACCCGCTGTCTCTTCACGTCAACTCCGATCTGGGAGCGCTCCTCTACGAGGCTGGAGCGCGCGACAAAGCGATGGCGCAGTTCGAGAGGACCCTCGAGCTCGACCCCGACTACCCGAAGACGCACTTCCTTCTTGGATACGTGTACCTGGCGGAGGGTAAGGTCGACGAAGCCGTTGCCTCGTTCGCGAGAAGCGTCGCCCTCTCCCCCGGCACCCCCAAATACCGCGACGCGCTGGAGGCGGCCGCGACCGAGTCCCGGGTGACTCATAGGAAGAGGAGCTAGAGCTGATGGCCGAGAGAAGACTCCGGGACGCCGAGCGAGCCCGGTCCCTGCGAAAACGCTTCTCCGAGCTCCACGCCGCCGGCACGTTCGTGATTCCGAATGCGTGGGACATCGGATCGGCCCGGATCCTCGAGTCGCTCGGCTTCGCGGCGATCGCCACGACGAGCTCCGGCCACGCCGCTTCGCTTGGCCGGATGGATCAGCAGGTCTCGCTCGACGAGCTCCTCGACCATGTGGAGGCTCTCGTCGGGGCGGTGGACGTGCCGGTGAGCGTCGACTCCGAGCGTTGCTTCGCCGACGACCCCGAGGGTGTTGCCAAGACGGTGGAGCAGCTTGCGGAGAGGGGTGCTTCGGGCGTCTCGATCGAGGACTACGACCCGGACTCCGGTATCGATCCAATTTCGGTGGCATCCGAGCGGGTAGCGGCTGCAGCACGGGCCGCCCGAGCCTGCGGCCTCGTGCTGACCGCCAGAGCCGAGAATCACCTGTACGGCATCGACGATCTGGACGACACCATCACCCGGCTGCGGTCCTACAGGGACGCCGGAGCTGACGTCGTCTACGCGCCCGGCCTCGTGGACGTCGACGCCATCACCCGGGTCGTCGGCGATCTTTGCATCGCGGTCAACGTCCTCGCTCGGCCGAATGGTCCCAGCGTGCCGCAGCTCGCGGCGGCGGGTGTCCGTCGCGTTTCCACCGGCGGTTCATTGGCCTTCGCCGCCTACGGCGCTCTCGCGGCCGCTGCCCGGGAGCTGCTCTCCTCCGGAACGTCGACCTACGCGTCGGCGGCGCTTTCGGCCGACGAGCGTCGAGGAGCCTTCCGGGGTTAAGGAGTCTCCCAACAGGTTTACCGAAAGCACGATCCAGAAGATAAATAACCCCGGGAAGACCGCGAGTCAGGGCTCGGTTGCGAGCGAGGCCTGGGCTCCGTAGAGGAGGTTTCCGAGGCTCGCGTCGGGAGGCTGCACTCCGAGTCCGAGAAAGATCAGGACGGACTCCATCACGATCACCCGACCGACGAGGATCGCCGCCGCAACGATGAGCGGCGCCGCGGCGTTCGGCAAGAGGTGACGCCCGATGACGCGCGGGCTAGATGATGAGCGCCCTCCGCCCGTCTCACCCAGGGGCGCCGGATTAACGCTTTCTAACGACGTTACGACTCGCTAGAATGGGGGTGTATGAAGACTTCGCGGCGCAAGGCGCCCGCTTCCCGCTCGACACGTACGCGCAGGGTGCGCGGGCTGTCGGCGCTGGCGCCCGTGGTGCGCCAGGTTGAGATCCCTCTGCCGGCAGCCCTCAGGAAGGATCGCAGCCTCGAAGGTGGCGGACTGGCCCTCGTCGACGTGGAAGGAGAGCGGCTGATGCTGCGTTTCCTGCGTCCCTCGCTGGCGGGGGATGCTGGCTCGACGCTCACGGAGCCCGAGGAGGCCGCGCTCATGAAGGGCGGAGTGGGGCAGGTGTCCGAGGAGGACACGCGTGTGGTCGACGCTCAGGCGGCGGTAGCGTACCGGCAGTTGCGTGCGACCAGTCTCAGGGTGCAAGAGGCGGCACGACGTCTCGGCGTCAACGCGAGCCGCATCCGGCAACGGCTGGCCGAGCGATCCCTCTACGGCTTGAAGGACGGCAACATGTGGCTCCTCCCCGCTTTCCAGTTTCGGGGGGACGGGCTCGTGCCGGGAGTGGATCTCGTCGTGAGGAGGCTTCCGCCCGATATCGGGGCTCTCGCGGTGGCGCGATGGTTCAGCAACCCGAATCCCGACCTCTGCACGCGGGACGATGCCGAGCGTGCGTTGACACCCCTGCAGTGGCTCATGGGTGGCAATCCGTCCGAAGTGGCCGCCGAGCTCGCCGCCGCTCTGTAGTGCCCAAGCTCCCCGGACCACCGTCTCGCGGACAACTCGCGGCGCGCCTTCCCCCGGAGGTCAAGGTGCTCGCTCGAGGCACGATCGTCTGGCGGATGTACTACCGGGGCGGAGCTCACCCCACGGCCTGGAACCGCTTCCGGCACTGGGGGCCCGCGCCGAACATGCGGTTCGACCACCATTCCCCTCCAGCTCGCACGCAGGTGCGTGGAACCGTGTACGGCGCCCTGCGCGTCTACACGTGCTTCGCCGAGGTGTTCCAGGAAACGCGAACCATCGAGCGCTCGAGGAACCGTCCCTGGCTCGTTGGCTTGAAGCTGGCCCGCGCCGTGTCGCTCCTCGACCTCACCAGCACCTGGCCCACCAAAGCCGGAACCTCGATGGTAGTGAACTCAGGACGGCGCGATCGAGCGAGGGCCTGGTCTCTGCGCATCTACGAGGACTACCCGATGATCGACGGGCTCTACTATCCGTCATCCATGGACAGCAACCAGCCGGCGGTGGCGCTCTACGAGCGGGCTCTAGGCGCTCTGCCCGCGCGGCCTCTCTTCCATCGGGCGCTCGCAGACCCGGCGTTGAACAGCGCGATCGTCAAAGCCGCATTGCTCTTCAACTACGGCGTCGACCCCTGACGGTATTCCGGGAATGAGGGCGCGGCCCAGGCCGCGCCCACTCGCCGGAAGGCGAGAAGGTAAGAAGAGGACCACGATTCGGGAGGCCGCGAGAAGTGTCGTCCTCTCACCCGACACCCACAAATACCGCGACGCGCTAGAGGCGCCCGCGGACGGAGAGACCGTCTCGCACTAGGTTCACGGCCAGCGATCCAGAATTGGAGGGAATGGAGACCATGGACAGGGTTTTGGTATTTGGGCCAGTGCAATTGTGTTGGATCCGTGTATCAGTGGGGAACGTCATCAGAGGCGTATAATCTCCGGAAGGGGTCCATTGATGCCCGCGAGCGAGATCATTTTTGCCATCGAGGAGTCTCCAGAAGGCGGCTATGAGGCCAGAGCCTTGGGTCATCCCATCTTCACCGAGGCGGATGGGATGGAGGAGCTGAAAGCCATGCTCCGGGACGCGGTGCGCTGCCACTTCGATGATGCGGAGCGACCCCGGATCATCCGCCTTCACCTGGTAAAAGACGAGGTCATCCCCGTGTGAAGCTGCCCCGGCAGATCTCCGGCGAGGAACTGGCGAGGCTTCTTCAACGCTATGGGTATCAGATTACGCGTCAAACCGGAAGCCACCTGCGCTTGACATCGAAGTTCATGAGCAGCGAACACCACGTCACGATTCCCGCCCACAAGGAACTCAGGGTAGGGACGCTGAGTGCCATCCTTGCTGAGGTCGCTTCGTACCTGGAGATGGAGCTCAAGAAGCTGATCGACGAGCTTTTTGGTTAATTGAAGCTATCCTGAGGTCCTGCCTAGCTCAAGCTAACCGCACGCTGCTGAGTCAAAGAGATTCAGGGAGAGGGATCTTGCGCCGCCCGAGAAATGAAAGGCCGTCTCCCACCAGATTCACCGAAAGCACGATCCAGAAGATGAATACCCCGGGGAAGATCGCGAGCCACGGCTCGGTCGCGAGCGAGGCCTGGGCGCCGTAGAGGAGGTTTCCGAGGCTCGGATCGGGAGGCTGTACTCCGAGTCCGAGAAAACTCAGGACGGACTCCATCACGATCACCCGGCCGACGAGGATCGCCGCCGCCACGATGAGAGGCGCCGCGGCGTTCGGCAAAAGGTGACGCCCGATGACACGCTGGCTCGAGGCGCCGAGTGCTTTCGCCGCCTCGGTGAACGGGAGCTCCTTCAACCGGAGCACTTCCCCGCGCGCGATCCGCGCCGGCTCCATCCAGGCGAACGCCGACACCAAGAGCACGAGTATTGCGACCGTGGGCCGGAAGACCGCGGAGATCACGATGAGGACCGGGAGAACGGGAATGGAGAGCTGGAGATCGACGAGCCGCATCAAGGCGGCATCCACCCAACCCCCGAAATACCCGGCGACGGATCCCAGACCGGCCCCGAGAAAGCTCGCGGCGAGGGCGCCCGCGAGACCGATGGCGAGAGAGAGCCTCGCTCCCACGAAGACCCGGGTCCCGAAGTCGCGCCCGATCTCGTCGGTCCCCATCCAGTGCAAACCGCCGGGAGGGGCTTTGATGGACGAAAGATCGATCTCGTCGAAGCGATAGGGAGAAACAAGAGGAACCAGGGCGGCGAGAACGGTAGCTACAACGAGCGCCAAGAGCCCGCCTACGCCCTTCGGGCTCCGGCGAGGTTCGCCGAAACTCTGCGAAGGCGACCCAGGCCTCACGCTGCCTCACTGCGCGCAACGCGCACACGGGGGTCGAGCCACCCGTAGATGACGTCGGCGGCGAGATTCGAGACCACAACCGCTACCGACCCCACCATCAGGATTGCCATCAGAACCGAGTAGTCGCGCCGATAGACGGAATCGACGAGGAGCGTCCCCATCCCCGGCCAGGCGAAGACCGTCTCGGTCACGACCGCGCCGCTGAACAGAAGCGCGAAGTCGAGGGAGAGCACGGTCACCAGCGGGAAAAGCGCGTTCGGAAGCGAGTGGCGAACCAGGAGCCGCGTCTCCGATAGCCCGCGCGCCCGACCGGCGCGTACGAAGTCGCGCGCGAGCGTCGCCGCGAGAGACGCACGGATGTAGCGGATCCAGGAGGCGGCGTAGAAGGACGAAAGCGTCGCCGCCGGAAGAACGCGGTGCGCGAGACGCCCTTCCCCCGCGACACCCATGCGGCCGGCCGTCGGGAGCAAGCGAAGCTCGACGGCGAAGACGAGCTGAAGGACGAGCCCGAGCCAAAACGTCGGGATCGAGATGCCGACGATGGAAGCACCGGAGACGAGGGAGTCGGCGATACTCCTTGGACGAAGTGCGGCAAGGCTTCCGAGGACGAGGGCAGAGGCGAGAGCGAGCGCGTAGGCGCTCCCCATGAGCTCGAGCGTTCCTCCCGCTCTTTCGAGGACCCGCTCCAGGACCGGCCGGCCGTCGACGTAGCTGAAGCCCCAGTCGCCCCGCGCGAAAGCGGAGAGCCAACCGAGGTACTGCTCGTAGAGCGGGCGATCGAGCCCGAGGAGGCGTTCGAGCCTTGCGATGTCCTCGGGCCGCACGTTGGGATTGCTGAGATAGACGGTGAGGGGTCCGCCGGGCGCGGCGTGCACCAGCGCAAAGATCAGAATCGAGAGACCGAAGAGAAGGGGTACGGCGCGGATGAGCCTACCGGCGACGTAGGCGGCCATGGGACGTCAGCGATCAACGGCCGGAGCGCCGAGCTCCCACTCGTGCACGTTCCAGAAGAGCCCGGCGTTCGTGGGATTGGGCTTCACGTTCCGGAGCGTCTTGGGGAACGCGCTCACGATCGTCCGGTTATAGAGCGGAATCTCGGGAACCTCGCGGGCAAGGATCTCCTGCGCCTGGAACAAGAGAGCCTTTCGCTTGTCCCGATCGACGGTCTGGTCGGACGAGTACAGGAGCCGGGTCAGCTCCTCGTTCTCGTAGTAATAGATGTTGCGCCCCCGGGGCGGGGTGCGGTCCGAAGCGTAGAACAGCGTGATCTCGGGGTCGGCGGGAAGGGTCCAGGCGGAGAGGAAGAACGGAAGCTTGCCAGAGAACCAGAGCTCTCCGAGCAGGGTGGGCTCGTAGTTCCGGATCTCCATTCCGATCCCGACGTCTTTGAGCTGGGCCTGGAGGACCTGCAGGACCATCTCCCATTCGGCGTGTCCGGAGCGCGTGGTGCCGGCAAACGTGAGCGGGACTCCCTCCTTCTCCACGATCCCGTCCCCGTCGCGGTCCTCGTAGCCGGCCTCCTTCAAGAGCTCCCTGGCGCGCGCGGGATCGTATCCGTAAGCGGTGACACCGGGGTTGAACGCCCAGGACATGGGCTGAATGACGGAGTCCACCACCTTCACGACGCCTTCGAGGACGTCCTCGGCGATCGCCCGGCGGTCGATCGAGTGGGCCACCGCCTGGCGCACCCTCAGGTCGCGAAAGGCGGGGACCTCCCGGAGATTCAGCGCCACGTGGGCATAGGAGTTACCCATCGTGCGGGAGACTTCGACTCCCGGGATTCCCTCGAGCTCGTCGACCTTGTCGAGAGGCACGTTGTCCACCACGTGAACCTCTCCCGACCGGAGCTGGTTCATGCGGGTGTTGCTGGACGGAATGAATCGAAAGAGGAGCTTTCCGATCGCGGGGGCTCCCCGCCAGTAATCCTCGTTTCGCGTGAGGAGAAGGTACTCGCCCGTCCTCCATTCCTCGACCCTGTAAGGTCCCGTTCCGATGGGCCTCCGGTCGTACTCGGGAAAAGCGTTCAGGTTCTTCCCCGCGAGGACATGCTGGGGAAGAGCGCCCCGCCAGAACTGATCCTGATAGGCGGCGTAGATCCGTTTGTAGGTGACGACCGCGGTGAGATCGTCGGGAGTCGCGACCGACTCGATGAGGTCGAAGCCCTCGGTGGATTCGGGGTTATACGAGGGGTCGTTGATCGTCTGGACCGTAAAGGCGACGTCCCTGGACGTCAACGGCTCACCGTCGTGCCAGCGCACTCCGGACCGAAGCTTCCAGGTGACCTCGAGCCGCCCATCGTCGAGAACGCGCACGAGGCCGTTCTCGGGAGAGGGGACCACCTCGGCGAGGACCGGCACCGCTTCCATCTTCTCGTTCCATACCGTGAGGCCCTCGGAGATGCAGATCATCGTGTCCTCGAGGATGTGCGTCGAGAAGCGGTTGAGGGTATCGGGCTCTCGATCGTAGCCGATGACCAGGAGCTCGTTCGTTGGCGGAGTGGGCTTCCTCGGCCCCGAGCACGCGAAGCCGAGAACCAAAACCAACAGCGCTGGCCGTGACATGGCTCCCTACTTGAACACTGACAACCGGCAGCTGGCAACTGAGAACTGACAACTGTTTTCCCGAAAGCTATCATGGCGGCCATGACCCGGCCGGAGGCGGAAGACGGTTTGGTGGGCGTCGTCTCGACCGAGTACATCGATCTACCCGAGCCGCTCGCCCTCGACTGCGGTCGAGAGCTCCACCCAGTCCGGATTGCCTACGAGACCTATGGAACGCTGACGCCCGAGAAGGACAACGTCATCCTCGTCTGCCATGCGCTTTCCGGCGATGCCCATGCTGCCGGCTGGAGCGCCACGCCCATGGAGGAGAGCGCCCTCGACGGCTTCCGCGCCGACGAGCGCGACATCGCGAAGAAGTCCGGCCTCGGGTGGTGGGACGGGATGATCGGCCCGGGGAAGGCGTTCGATACCAGCCGCTACTTCGTGGTGGCGACGAACCTCATCGGCGGCTGCCGCGGGTCGACGGGTCCTTCCTCGCTGAATCCCGCGGCCGGGAAACCTTACGGCCTCGACTTTCCCACGCTGAGCGTCGCCGACATGGTTCGGGCGGAACGGGCTCTTCTGCGAGAGCTCAGGATCGAGAGACTCCTCTCCGTCTCCGGAGGCTCGCTCGGGGGAATGCAGGCTCTGGAGTGGGCGGCGCTCTTTCCGGAGTCGGTCGCGAGCATCATCCCCATCGCCTCGACCGCGGCCCTCGATCCGCAAGGGGTCGCGTGGAACGCCATCGCGAGAAGCGCCATCATGGCCGACCCCGACTGGCAGGCCGGCCACTACTACGGAACAGGCCGGGCGCCGAACGCGGGAATGGCGGTGGCGCGAATGGTCGGCCACGTTACCTACCTCTCCGCCTATTCGATGGCGGAGAAGTTCGGCCGGAGGCTCCATGGCCGGGACGAGCTCTCCTACACCGTGACCGAGCCCGACTTAGAAGTCGAAAGCTACCTCCGCCACCAGGGAGAAAAGTTCGTCCGCCGGTTCGACGCGAACACCTACCTCTACTTCTCGAGGGCGCTCTCGTATTTCGACCTCGCGCGCCAGTACGGGGAGGGAAGCCTCGAACGGGCGGTCAGAGGATTCCAGTCGGCGACGCTCCTCATCTGCTTCAGCTCCGACTGGCTCTATCCGCCTTCGAGCTCGCGCGCCCTCGCGAACGCTCTCGAGGCGAACGGCAAGGACGTGGAACTCCACGTCATCGAGGCTCCCTACGGCCACGATTCGTTCCTCCTCGAGGAGGCGCGGCAGACCCCGATGATTCGCGATTTCCTCTCCCGCGTCTACCAGGGCCGGCGGGAGAGCAGGAGGTTCTGAATGCCTGAAATGCCTGCAATGCCTGCAATGCCTGCAATGCCTGCAATGCCTGCAATGGAAGAGGCGCGGGCCTTCGGCTTCGACACCCGGCAGGTGCACGCGGGCCAGAGGCCGGATCCCAATACCGGCGCCCGCGCCGTCCCCATCTTCCAGACGACGAGCTACGTCTTCGAGGACCCGGAGTCGGCGGCGGCGTACTTCAACCTCAAGGAGTACGGCAACACCTACTCCCGCATCATGAATCCCACGGTGGCCGCGTTCGAAGAGAGAGTGGCGAATCTCGAAGGCGGCGCGGGCGGGGTCGCTTTCGCGAGCGGCATCGCCGCGCAGGCGGGAGCGCTCTTCACTCTCCTCCAGCCCGGCGATCACGTCGTCGCCTCGAGCGCGCTTTACGGCGGCACCGTGAACCAGTTCAAGCACTACTTCCGGAAGCTCTCCGTCGAGCTCACGTTCGTCGATCCCGACGACCTCGGCGCGTGGAAGGGAGCCCTCAAGGAGACGACCAAGCTCCTCTACGCCGAGACCATCGGGAATCCCGGAGGCAACGTCCTCGACGTCGAGGCGGTGGCGAAGATTGCCCACGATCACGAAGCGCCCCTCATGGTCGACAACACGTTTCCGACGCCGTACCTTTGCCGGCCATTCGACTGGGGAGCGGACATCGTGGTGCACTCGGCGACCAAGTTCATCGGCGGACACGGGACTTCCATCGGAGGGGTGGTGGTCGAGTCCGGGGTCTTCGACTGGTCGAACGGGCGCTTCCCTGTCGTCGCCGATCCCTCCCCTGCATATCACGGCCTCTCGTTCCACGAGACGTTCGGAATGTACGGATACCTGATGAAGCTCCGGGCCGAAACGCTCCGCGACCTGGGAGCCGCGATGAGCCCATTCAACGCCTTCCTGTTCCTCCAGGGTCTCGAGACGCTGTCGTTGCGGATGGACCGCCACGTCGCGAACGCTCTCGGTGTGGCGAAGTTCCTCGAGGCCCATCCGATGGTCGAGCGCGTCACCCACCCGGGGCTCGCCTCGAGCCGCTACCGGCCCCTGGTCGAGAAGTACCTGCCGAAGGGCGCGGGAGCGGTTTTTTCCTTCGACATCGCCGGAGGACGCGAGGCGGGGCAGAACTTCATCCGCGGAGTGAGCCTCTGGTCCCACCTCGCGAACGTAGGGGATGCCAAGAGCCTCATCATCCATCCCGCGAGCACGACCCATCGGCAGCTCACGGACGCGGAACTCTCGGCTGCGGGGGTGAGCCCGGGAACCATCCGGCTCTCGGTAGGGATCGAGAACGCGGACGATCTGATCTGGGATTTGGAGCAGGGCTTCCGCGCGGCGAGAGTTCCCAGAGCGACGGCGGTGGTTTCAGCATAAGCTTTGATTCCATGAGCTCAGATTTCGACCTCACCCGCTACCAGGACCCGCAGACCATCCAGCGGGTCCTCCATAACGCCAAGACCATCGCCGTCGTGGGGTTGTCCGCGAACCCGCTCCGGGCCAGCTACTTCGTCGGCTTCTATCTGAAGCGCCACGGCTACCGGATCGTTCCCGTCAATCCCCGGGAGAGCGAGATTCTCGGGGAGAAGAGCTACCCGAGCTTGAAGGAAATCCCGATCCCCATCGACGTGGTAAACGTCTTTCGGGCTAAGGCGGCGGTCCCGGAGCTCGCGAGAGAGGCCGTCGCCATCGGAGCGGGGAACCTCTGGACCCAATTCACGGTGGTGAGCCCCGAGGGTGCGCGCATCGCGGAAGAAGGCGGGGTCTCGGTCGTCATGGATCGCTGCATCAAAGTCGAGCACGCCCGCTACGTCGGCCGCATGCACTGGCTCGGGTTCAACACCCAGCGAATCACGTCCGTCCGCGGCGGATTGCAGTAGGCTACCGCACCCGCCTTGCGGGTGCCCCGTCGAATTGCTAATCTGTTTTTGCTTTTCACAACCAACTTCGTTCCGAGCCGACGATTGTCGAAAGGAGAACGCGAGGAGAGTCATGTCCAAGAAAGCGAATAAGAAGACCGCGCCCAAAAAAACTTCGCCCCGGGCGAAGCGAAGCAAAACCCCGGAAGCGGCGGCGGTTCCCTCGCTCGATCAGATTCGAGACCGGGCCTATCAGATCTTCCGTACCGGCGTGAACCCGAGCGATCCGGCCGCCGACTGGTTCCAGGCCGAAAGCGAGCTCAAAGGCGACGCCCGCGCCTGACCGTCTGACCGGGCGCCCTTTACAAGAAGCGGGCGCTCCCATATCCTCTCCCGGTCGAAGCAGCAGCACCAGGGGCAGGATGGTTCGATGGCCGACGAAGCGGTTCAATTTCTCAAAGAGTTCGTCAGTAAACCTCAGGAGATTGGGGCCATCGTGCCCAGCTCCCCCGCTCTCGCAAGGGAGATCGTGCGCGGCATCGACTGGGACAGGGTCAGGGTCGCCGTGGAGTACGGGCCGGGCCTCGGCGCCATCACCAGGGAGATCCTCACCAGGACCGACGGGAGGGACTTCTTCGCCATCGAGCTGAACGAGGCCTACGCCGACCGCTTCCGCCGGAGCTTCCGCCAGGTCCCGCTCTACCGAGATTCCGTCGCGAACGTAGCATCGATCGCCGCCGCGCACGGAGTCGACGCTATCGATTGCGTCATCAGCGGGCTTCCCTGGGCGATCTTTTCGGACGCGGTCCAGGACGAGCTCCTCGACGCGATGTTTCAGGTGCTGAGAGAAGGCGGTCAGTTCGTGACCTTCGCCTACATGCACGGTCTGGCCCTGCCCCGTGGGCGAAGGTTCAGGGACAAGCTCACCCGCCATTTCCGAACCCTCGAACAGAGCCCGGTCGTCTGGCGCAACACCCCGCCGGCAGTGGTCTACCACTGCGTGCGTTAAATTCTCCTCCCTACGCCTGGTACAGCGACGCCTTCGGGTCCACGCGCGAGATGCGGCGCGCTGGAATGTAGCTCGCAGCCAGCGCAACGGCACCGAGTAGAGTTGCGACGGCCAGAAACGTCCATGGGTCGTTCGGTCGGATTCCGAAGAGCTGGCTCGAAAGAAGCCTCGCCCCGGCGAGCGCGCCGAGGACCCCGAGGGCCATCCCCACGGCAACGGGGATCATCGCTTGCTTCACCACGAGAGCCACCACGTCCTTTGTGCTTGCTCCAAGGGCCATCCGCACTCCGATCTCGTGTGCCCGACGGCTCGCGAGATACCCGATGACCCCATAGACCCCGATCGACGCGAGGGCGAGGCCGAGGAGGCTCATGGTAAGAAGGAGCGCCGCGAGAAATCTCGGCTGGGCGAGAGAGTCGAGGACGCGCTCGTCCATCGTGGCGATGCCGTGGAGCGGCAGCGCCGCGTCGATTCCTCGCACCTTCTCGCGCAGCGCGGGCACCAGACTCTCGGGTGCGGCTTCCGCTTTCAACGCGAGCGTCACCGTCCGCTGGATCCAGTCCCAGGCTACGGGCGGCGCCTGTCGGAGGGGAAGGTAGAACTGGGATCGATCTCGGCGCCGAGACCTCTCGAGCGAACGTCGCCGACGATCCCGACTACAGTCTTGTAGCTCGGCTCGTCAGGCTCCCCTTCGCAGCAGGAGATGCGCTTTCCGAGGGCGCTCTCTCCGGGAAAGGCGGTCCTGGCCAGCGTCTCGCTCACCACCATCGAAAGCTCGGACTCGCGGCGGTCGGAAGTCAGAAAAAGGCGGCCTTCCAGAAGCGGAATCCCCATCGCGGCGAAGTAGTCGGAGCTCACCATGCGGAGCTGAGACTGGATCATGTCCTCGAGCGTCTTGCCTTCGGGGATGAGACCGTTCGAGCCGCCGCCCGGCCCCATGGGCACCTGGGAGCTGACGGCTGCGTGGCGCACTCCCGGGATCCCCTTCGCGTCCTCGACGATTCTCTCGAAGGTCTCGACGACGTTCGGCGCCGCCGCGTACGCGTCTCGCGGGAGGGTCACTCGAGCGGTCAGCACTCCCCGGGGATCGAACCCCGGTTGGACCCGTCCCATCTCGAGAGCGCTCCGCACCAGAAGCCCCGCTCCCGCGAGAAGAGCGAGGGCGAGCGCGATCTCCGCCGACACCAGCGCGAAGCGGATTCGCCGTTGCGAGCGGCTTCCGCCCGCGCGGTGCTCTCCTCGAAGCGCCGGGATTTCCGCTCTCGCGGCGGAGAGCGCGGGAATGAGGCCTGAGAACAGGCTCGCGGCGATCGCCGCCATGAGTGTGAATCCGAGGACCGCCGGGTCGATGCGGGTTTCTTCCAGACGGGGAACTCCTTCGGGGGCCCAGGCGATAAGAGTCTCCGTCATCCAGAATCCGAGCGCCGTCCCGAGCGCCGCGGCGACGAGGGCGAGGACGAAGGTCTCGGCGAGGACCTGGCGCGCGAGACGTCCCATTCCCGCTCCCAGCGCTGCGCGCACCGCCATCTCCCGCGACCGGGCGGCCCCTCGCGCGAGAAGCAGGTTGAGGACGTTGGTGCAGGCGATGAGGAGCACGAGTGAGACCGCTCCCATGAGGATCAGAAGTCGCGTCCGATAGTCACCCACGAGCCACTTGCCGTAAGGAACGAGTCGGATTCCAGCAGACTCGTTGGGATAGAGCTTCTTTTGTTCCTCGCCGATGACGTCCAGACGCACCTGGGCGGCCTCATAGGAAATTCCGGGCCGGAGTCGACCGAAAACATCGAGGTAGTGCTCGTCGTGCATCGCCTCCTGCGTTGGTGTGAATGCGGCGGGAGTCCAGAGCTCCTGGTCGTACGCGGGATAAGAAAACTCTCTCGGCATCACGCCCACCACGGTATGAGGGATGCCGTTCAATCGGATCTCGCGCGCCACGATGCCCGGGTCGGCGCCGTAACGGCGGGCCCAGAGTCCGTAGCTAAGAATGGCCACCCGTTCGCTCCCTGGCCGGTCCTCGTCTGCGAGAAACCACCGGCCATGAAGAGGCGCCATCCCGAGAAGCTCGAAGTACCCGTGGGACACGCGGCCTCCGAGGACCCTTTCGGGATCGCCGCTGTCGCTCACGTTGAAGCTTTCGTAGTCCAGAGCGGCCAGATGCTCGAAGACGTCCCCGCTCGCGCGCCGCCAATCGACGAAATTCCCCACCGACACGTTGATGGGTCCGAGGTTCTGATAGTTCTCGCCCACGAGAGCGATCCGCTCGGAGTCCTCGAAAGCGAGAGGACGGAGCACCACGGCGCGGAGGACGCTGTAGATGGAGGTCGTAGCGCCGATTCCGAGCGCGAGCGTGAGGACGGCGATCGCGGCGAACCCGCGCGCCGCCCAAAGCTGACGAATGCCGTACGCGAGGTCCTGACGGAGTTGCTCGAAGTAGGCAGCTCGTTTCACGTGTGTCTCTCCTTCTCGTCGAATCTGCCGGCACTGGGCGCGGATGCGGCCCACGTCGCCGAACCGGCGGCGGGCTTCCGCTCGTGCCGCGGCGCCGCTCAAGCCTTCGTCCATGAGCTCGCGAACCCTCATCTCGAGGTGGAACGAGCGCTCGTCCTCGAGATCCGAGTCCGGATCCTTCATCCGATCTCCTTGGGCGCATCGAGGACTTTCCCCATGACCCGCGAGAACCGCTTCCAGGCGGACGACTCCCGCTCGAGTTGTTTCACACCTTTGCGCGTCAGCCGGTAGAAGCGTGCCCGGCGGTTGTTCTCCGAGATCCCCCACTCGGACGCGATCCACCCGCGTTGCTCGAGCCGGTGGAGCGCCGGATAGAGCGCGCCTTCCTCGATGCGCAGGGCGTCTTTCGTGACCTGATGGAGCCAGCGCGAGATGGCGTATCCGTGCGCCGGACCTCGGCTCAGCGTCTTGAGGATGAGGACGCCTAGACTTCCCTTGACCAGCTCGAGACTTTCCGGTTCGGCCCGTTCGGCCGCTTCGGCCGGTTCGCTTCCCATAAGAGTCTCAGGGGAGAGTAGCGCCTCTCCCCTAAAAACGCAAGGGGAGTCGAAAAAGTTCAGGCCGCGATGGTGGCGCCTCCGAGGCAGACCTCTCCGTCGTAGAACACCGCGAACTGCCCCGGAGCGATCCCGCGATCGCGGTCCTCGAGACACACGCGCCCGCGGCTTCCCTCCAGATCGAGAGTCCCCGCGTGAAGGCTGCGCCCGTGTCGCACCCGAACCGCGAGCTCTCGCCGCGCGGGCGGATCCCCGATCCAATGAACCGCTTCGACTTCGAACGACTCCCGCGAGGAGCCGGCGAGGCGGTCCGCATGGACGACGTAGATGACGTTCCGGGAGACGTCCTTTCCGTGGACGAACCACGGCCCCTGAGACAGGCCGAGACCTTCGCGCTGTCCGATCGTGTGGAACCAGTAGCCCTTGTGACGGCCAAGCACTCTCCCGGTGTCGACCTCCACGATCTCCCCCTCCCGCTCCCCCAGGTGATGCCGGACGAAGTCGCGGTACGGGATTTTCCCCAGAAAGCAGATCCCCTGGCTGTCGCGCCGGTCCTGGTTCGGAAGATCGATCTCCCGCGCGAGCCTCCGGACCTCGGACTTCTGCAGCCCGCCGAGAGGGAAGAGAGCGCGCGCGACCTGCTCCTGGCTCAAACGTGACAGGAAGTACGTCTGGTCCTTCACTGGATCGATTCCGCGCTTGAGGAGGACGCGGCCAGAGCTCTCCTCTCTCCTCGCGTAGTGTCCCGAGGCCACCCGCTCGAACGCGGAGTCGATCTCGTCGAGGAACGCTCCGAACTTGATGTGCTGGTTGCAGAGGACGTCGGGGCTGGGCGTCCGGCCCGCTTCGAGCTCGGAGATGGCGTAGCGCACGACCCGGTCCCAGTAGGGCCGCTGGAGCGAACGCACCTCGAGGGGCACGCCGAGCCGGGAACAGACCTCTCGCGCGAAGCGGAGATCCTCCTCCCAGGGGCAGGTCCCGAGGTGCGCAAGCTCATCCTCGAGCCAGACCTTGAGGTAGAAGGCGGTCACGTCGTGTCCTTCGGATCGGAGAAGGCTCAGAGCGACGGAGCTATCCACTCCACCCGAAAGCAGAGCCGCGACTTTCACGGTCGTCCCATCCCGTGGTTGCCGTGGTAGTCCGACCGCTCCGGCGGCTTCCAGCCTTCGAGGAGCTCCGCCGGCGGGTCGTACACTTCGACGCCGAGGGGACGACAGACTTCGATCGGATCCCGCGCCTCCGGACCCCAGAGGGGGATCGAGAGGTCCCCTCCGGGACAGGTCGAAATCGCGCACAGGAGATCGATCTCGGCGAAGATCTCGAAGTAGTCCCCCTTCTTCGCCGGGCTCGCCTTCATGAAGTAGCGGTCGTCCGCGAGACCGGTGATCTGAAAGATGTTCAGGACGTCATGGACGTCGAGCTCCGTCAGCCGGTACGGAAGGATGGCGCGCGTCAGGTTCGAGTGACAGTGGTTGTCGAGCTCGAGCCCGGTCAGAAGCTTGTTCACGTAGGGATCGCAGCGCGTGCCGAGAAGGTCGTGGCAGCGTCCGCCATCGGCATCGATGCCGTAGTCGATGGTGTCGCCGATGATGGTGGCCATGGGGCGCAAGAACGGGAGAGTCGACCACAGCCGGTCGTAGACGGTCACGTGCGCGCGGTGGAGCTGCCGGGTCCGCGCCGCCCAGAAACGCTCCCGCGGATCGTGGAGGTTCCAGCAGTTGAAGTCCGCGACCTGCGGTCCGTCGACGATCGCGATCCGGCAGATCTGTCCCGCCTTGACCGGCCAGGCTTTCCCGGAGCGGATGGGAACGACGAACCGCTCCGCGAGACTCCGCCCCTCGGTTCGCGCGGCGAGCCTTCCATAAAAGGCGCGGTCGACGTCGAGGGCGCTCGTCGGGCGGGAGGGAAGGTACGTCCAGAGGGAAGCCATCGCAAGTATTGTATCTCCCAGGGGGACGCGCTCGTCCGCTGCAAACCTCGTGGGGAGTCTTCTCGTCTAATTCCGCAAGGGATTCTTCATGCTCGATCTGAAGTACGCACTCCGGGGCCTCGCCAGAACCCCTGGCTTCACCGCGGTGACTCTCCTTACGGTCGCCCTCGGGGTAGGCGCCAACACCGCCATCTTCAGCATCGTCCACGGGGTCCTGCTGCGACCGCTCCCCTTCCGGGCGCCCGAACGAATGGTGACGCTGTGGGAGCTGGTCCCCGACGACGCGGGACTCCCGCGCCGGTGGCGGACCACGGCCGCAAACTACTTCGACTGGGAGGCGGAAGCCCGAACGTTCGAGAACATGGCGCTGTTCGGGTCCGCGGGCATGAATTGGACCGGCGGCGGCGAGCCAGAAGAGCTTCTCGGAGCCCGGGTGAGCGCGAGCTACTTCGACGTGCTTTCGATCGAGCCACTTTTCGGCCGGACGTTCCTTCCCGAGGAAAACGTGCCTGGGAAGGAGCGCGTCCTCCTCCTGAGTCACGGGCTCTGGCAGAGGCGGTTCGGGGGTTCGAAAGACGTCCTCGGACGAAGCGTGCTCCTGGACGGCGAGCCCTTCGAGATCGTCGGCGTCATGCCCGAGGCGGTCTATCCCACCTGGCCCCAGGCGACCGGCCGGCTCCCCTTTCTTCCTCTCTACCAGCAAATCTGGGTCCCGATGGCGCTCTCGGAGGAGCGAAGACAGAACCGAGGCAGCCACGTCTTCGGCGCCATCGCGCGGATCGCCCCAGGGAGCACGCTCGAATCCGCGCGCGCGGAGATGGACACGATTGCGCGACGGCTCTCGGCCGCTCATCCCGACAACTACGGGGAAGGGATCGTCGTCGTCCCCTACCTCGAAGAAGTCACCGGAAGCGCCCGGCCGGCTCTCCTGGTTCTTTGGGGCGCAGTCGCTCTCGTGCTCCTCATCGCATGCGCCAACATCGCGAGCCTCGTTCTAGCGCGATCGGCGGCCCGCCAGAAGGAGGTCGCGCTCCGCGCCGCACTCGGGGCCAGCCGAGCGCGCGTGCTCGGACAGTTCTTGTGCGAGAGCTCCATTCTCGGCATCGCCGGAGGCGTTCTCGGGGTCGGGCTCGCCTACCTGGGTGTGAGCGTTCTCGTCGGCCTGAGCCCGGCGGCCGTTCCCCGGCTCTCGGACTCCGGCTTGAGCGTGCCGGTGCTGGCATTCGCGCTCGCCGTCTCGCTCCTGACCGGAATCCTCTTCGGCCTCGCTCCC
>Ga0184637_10000193_pt1 | contig 44328 bp, 43 predicted proteins | sample PLM3_127_b2_FD_133143 | JGI IMG/M metagenome (GOLD analysis project Ga0184637, IMG submission 133143) | Groundwater sediment microbial communities from an aquifer in East River, Colorado, USA - PLM3_127_b2 | ecosystem: Environmental > Terrestrial > Soil > Riparian zone | place: USA: East River...
CATCGAGAGCACTTGCCAGGACCGCTCCTACGGCGCCCGGCCCCTCAGGCGGGCGCTCCAGAAGTACGTCGAGGACCCGCTCTCGGAAGCTTTCATTCGCGGTACGGTAAAGCCCGGCCAGCCGGTAACCATCTTCGCCGACGGAGACAAGCTAGGATTGAGACAAACGGATGCGGTGGAAGAGCCACTTTCGGTCTGAGGGAATCTGTAATGCCCAACCTGCCTTTCTTCAGCGTTCTCTTTTTGTCCGCGCTCTCATTTTTGGTTTCGCCCCTCCCCGCCGCTGCGCAGCAATCGAGCATCGAGAAGGTCGAGATTCGCGGCAACACGGTCGTCGATAGCGAAACCTACCTGTTTCACCTGACGCAGAAGCCCGGCGACCCCTACGATTCCAAGCAGGCCATCGCCGACTTTCACCGGCTCTGGGGCACGGGGTTTCTCGACGACCTGACCCTCGAGGTAACGGACGGCGAGCGGGGCAAGATCGTGGCCTACGTGGTCGACGAGCGGCCGCGGGTCCAGGCGCTCGACTTCGTCGGCAGCAAGGAGCTCTCCGCGACCGCCATCACCGAGAAGCTCACGGAAGAGAAGGCGGAGATCCCCGTCGACTCCTTCTACGATCCGGCGAAGGTGGTGAAAGCGGAGAAGATCATCCGCACCATGCTCGTGGACAAGGGCCGGACCGACGGAAGCGTTTCGAGCCGTGTCGAGCCCCTCGACGCCGGCGGGGTCAAGGTGGTTTTCGACATCAAGGACGAGCAGAAGATCCGCATCCGCACCGTGGATTTCGACGGGGTAGAGGACTTCGACGACTGGGAACTGCGCTGGGCGATGAAGAAGACCCGGGAGAGCCACGTGCTCGGGGCGCTCATGGGCGGGAGCACTTACACCGAGGAGCAGTACGGGGAGGACGTGGAGAAGGTGCGCGAGGTCTACCTCAACCACGGCTACGTGGACGTGTCGTTCGGACCGCCGGAGATGGCGTACGAGGACGGCTACTCGCGCTTCATGTTCTGGAAGCGCCCGAAGCGGTGGCTCGATTTGAAGATTCCGGTCGAGGAAGGAAAACAGTACCGGGTGGGTGAAATCACCGTCGAGGGGGCGACCGTCTTTCCCGCGGATTTCATCGAGACGTTCTTCAAGCTCCAGACGGGACAGGTCTACAACGAGTCGAAGATCACCAAAGGGCTCGAGAGCCTGAGGGAGCTCTACGGCTCGCGGGGCTACGTACAGTTCACCGGGTTTCCCATCAAAAAGCCCGTCTCCGAGTCCGACGTCGTCGACGTGACCATCAACCTCAACGAGGACAAGCAGTACTTCGTCAACCGGATCGAGTTCAAGGGGAACACCACCACCAGGGATAAGGTTATCAGGCGGGAAATGTGGCTGAACGAGCAGGACGTGATGAACATGGAGCTGCTCAAGATGTCCATCCGCCGGATCAATCAGCTCGGCTACTTCCAGCCCATCGAGGAGCCTGAAATCCAGCCGGTCCCGGAGACCGACAACAAGCTCGACATCACCCTGAGGCTGGCGGAGCAAAACCGCAACCAGTTTACTTTCGGAGGCGGCGTCTCCGGTCTCGAAGGCGCGTTCATCAACCTCGCGTTTTCCACCACGAACTTCCTTGGAAGGGGCGAGACCGCATCGTTCGCTCTCCAGACCGGGAGCCGGACCCGCAACTTCCAGATCGCCATCACCGATCCCTACTTCATGGACCTCCCGATCACCGCGGGGTTCGATCTGTTCAAGCGCACGTTGAGGCTCCCGCAGTTCACCCGCGAAGACACGGGAGGAAGCCTCATCTGGGGAATTCCGGTGAAGCGTTTCTCCCGGTTGTTCTTGAGCTACAACTACTCGGTGATCAACACCTCGGAGCCCGACCCCGATCTCGTTCTCACTCCGTACGACCTGTTCACCGACCCGAGGTACTTCGATCCGCGGTTCTACGGAATTCAGGGCAACTTCACCCAGAGCAAGGTATCGCCCTCGTTCGTACACAACACCACCGACAACCCCTTGTTCCCCTTCCGGGGCAAACGCTACACCACGAGCTTCGAAGTGGCGGGCGGGGTCCTCGGGGGGTCGGTGAACTACTACAAGCCGACGTTCGAGGGCGTCTGGTATCTTCCCGTTTCCCGCACCACGAACTTCGGCTTTCGGACGATGTTCTCGTGGCTCCAGGGCTACGCCGAGAGCCGGATCGTCGACCCGACAGTCGACGGATCGGGCGACATCATCCTCGACGTCCAGCAGACGGGCATCCCGTTCTACGAGCGTTTCTTCCTCGGGGGTGAGAACCAGATTCGCGGATACGATATCCGCACCGTCGGTCCACGCGATCCTCTGGGACGCTTCATCGGCGGCAACAAGATGATGCTGTTCAACATGGAGTACTACATCCCGCTCGCCGGGCCGCTGCGCGCGGTGCTGTTCTTCGACGCGGGACAGGCTTACGACGAGAGGACCGACTGGAGCTTCGCGATGTTCAAGGACCTTCGGTCCTCGACAGGAGCCGAGATGAGATTCTTCGTCCCCGTGCTGAACGTTCCGTTCCGCTTGATTTGGGCTTATAATCCCCACCGCGATGCTTTTCAGCCGGCGACCGCCTTCCGCTTCGGCATCGGAACTACTTTCTAGCCTTTGGTCTTTTCGCTCATTCACAAGGAGTCTCGAAATCATGAATCCAACGAGAGTGGCCGCGAGGGCCGCTTGGGTGACGCTGGCCTTGAGCTTTGCCGCCGTCTCCAGCGCCCTCGGTCAGACGGCGGGAGTTACGACGGGCACGACGAAAATTGCCGTCATCGACATAGAGCGCATCGCCGCCGAGTCGACGGCAGGTAAGGCGCTGTTCTCTTCGTTGAAGGTGGAGAACGACAAAATCCAGGGAGAGGTCGCGAAGCGCGAGCAAGAGATCCGCGACATGACCAGCAAGCTCAACTCGGAGATCCTGTCGCAGGACGCCAAGGTTCGGCTCCAGCGCGACATCGAGCGCAAGAGGACCGACGCCCAGAGGTGGCTCCAGGACACGCAGGCGGAGTTCGAGGCGAAGCGTCAGGAGGGTGAGGCGAAGTTTCAGGAAAGCCTCGAGCCCATCGTGAGGGCGGTCGCTACCGAGAATCAGATCGGGCTCATCATCCGGGCGACTCCGGGCTTGACATTCGTGCTCGACCCCGCGCTCGACATCAGCCTCCTCGTGGTGAAGAAACTCGACGCCGCCCCGGCCCCGCCCAGCGGGGGCCCACCCCAGCCGAAGCCGTAGCGGACGAAGCGAGCCCAGAGGAGTGTAAGAAGGGGGATGGGGGGACCGGAGGGGATAAGGGGATATGGATCGATATTCTTTGACTGATGCTCTTATCTCCTTATCTCCTCCTATCTCCACATCCCCTTTTCTTACACGGGAATTTTTCAGCCTGAGCGGACGCTAAAGAGGATGGCCGAAAAGGACATCCAGTGGATCATGCAGCGGCTGCCTCACCGGTATCCGCTCCTCCTGCTGGATCGCGTCGTCGAGCTCGAGCCTGACGTTCGAATCGTCGCTCTGAAGAACGTCACCATCAACGAGGAGTTCTTCCAGGGACACTTTCCCGGGCTTCCGGTGATGCCCGGAGTCCTCATCCTCGAGGCGATGGCGCAGGCCGGGGGGCTCCTGGTGCTCCCCGAGGACGGGAGCGCCGCGGGCAAGAACTTCTATCTCGTCAGCATCGACCACGCCAAGTTCCGCCGCCCCGTCGTCCCCGGAGACCGGCTCCTTGTGACGGTGACTCTCGCGAAGGCAAGGGCCAGCTTCCGCAAGCTTGCGGGCAGAGCGGAAGTCGACGGTCAGCTCGCGGCGGAGGCGGAGCTAACCCTGACAGGAGTGGATCCCACATGAAGACCGCCGCCATCGACTGCCACCCGACCGCGGTGGTCCACGAAGGCGCGCGGCTCGCCGAGGGAGTTCGCATCGGTCCGAACTGCGTCGTAGGCGAGCACGTTTCCATCGGCCGCGACACCGTGGTCGAGCCCAATACCGTCATCACCGGCTATACCACCATCGGCGCGCGGAACCGGATCTTCTCCTTTGCGTCGATAGGGTTCGAGCCCCAGGACCTCAAGTTCAAAGGGGAGGTCACGACCCTCGAGATCGGCGACGACAACACGTTCCGAGAGTTCGTCACCATCCACCGCGGGACGGCGCTCGGGGGAGGGCGGACGGTCATCGGCAACGGCAACCTGTTCATGGCCTACACCCATATCGCGCACGACTGCATCGTGGGGGATTCCATCATCTTCGCGAACGCGGCGACCCTCGCGGGGCACGTCGCCGTCTTCGACCATGCCACCATCGGCGCCTACAGCGGCGTCCATCAGTTCTGCCGGGTGGGCACCTATGCGTTCATCGGCGGTTATACCGTGGCTACCAAGGACGTGCTGCCGTTCTCCAAGACCGTCGGCAACCGCGCGCACCTCTACGGGGTCAACACCATCGGCCTCGAGCGGCGTGGTTTCACGCGCGATCGAATCGATGCGATTCGCGCCGCGTACCGGATCCTGATGCATCCCTCCGTGAACGTGTCGCAGGCCGTCTCCGAGCTCTCGGCGACGCGCGAGAACGCCGACGTCCGCACCATCCTCGAGTTCATCCGCTCCTCGGAGCGCGGAGTGATCGTCAAGCGCGGGAAAGACGAAAACGACTGATCGTTTGCCCGAGCGCCTCGGCCTCATCGCCGGTGAAGGCCGATTCCCGTTTCTGGTGCTCGACGAGGCGCGGCGGCTGGGAGTCCCGGTCACGACGCTCCTCATCGAGGGGGAGGCCGATCCATCGCTTGCGCCGGCCGCCGGGTCCGGCTTCCACTGGGTAGGCCTGGGAGAACTGTCGCGCTCCGTCCGGATCCTCCGGGAAGCAGGAGTCAAAGAAGCGATCCTCGCGGGCCGGGTCAAGCACGCCAGAGCCTTCGACATCTTGAGGCCCGACCGGCTTACGCTGAAGGTGCTGACGCGGCTTCGCTCGCGCTCGACGGAGGCGATGCTGCTTACGGTCGCGGACGTTCTCGGCGAGGAGGGGATCGAGCTTCTGGATTCGACGCTCTTCCTGCGCCAGCATCTCGCGACCGAGGGCGCGATGACGAAGCGCAAGCCGTCGAAAGAAGAGATCGAGAGCCTCCGTTTCGGCCTCGAGATGGCGCGAGGGCTCGCGTCTCTCGATATCGGGCAGACGGTAGTGGTGAAGCGCATGGCGGTGGTCGCCGCGGAAGCGATGGAAGGAACGGACAGGGCGATCCGCCGCGCCGCGGAAATCGCTGAGGGTCCGTTCGTGGTGGTGAAGGTCGCGCGGCCCCGGCAGGACATGCGGTTCGACGTTCCGGTCGTGGGGCCGACGACGATCGATTCCATGGAAGCGGCCGGAGCGTCGCTCCTCGGCCTCGAGGCTGGGCGTCTGCTGCTACTCGAGCGCGAGGAGCTGTTACGGAGGGCGGAGGAGCGCGGGATCGGGGTTTACGGCCTACGGCCTTGTGGAATGACGCGTGAGTGAGCGGACGAAGGTCGCGGTCGTGGGAGTCGGGCATCTCGGGTCCCGGCACGCGCGGGTCTATGCCGAGAGCCCGAAGGCGGAGCTCGTGGGAGTCGCGGACGTCGATCTCGCGAGGGCCCGCGCCGTCGCCGACGCCCACGGAGTGCGGGCGGTAGCGGATATAACCGAGCTTGTTCCTCACATCTCCGCGGCGAGCGTCGCCGTCCCGACGGTGAGCCACCGGGAGGTGACGGGGAAGCTTCTCGAGGCGGGAGTGCACGTCCTCGTGGAGAAGCCGATCGCCGCGAGCCTTGCCGAGGCACGGGAGATGGTGGATCTCGCGCGGGAAAGAGCCCGCGTTCTCGCGGTCGGCCATACCGAGCGGCACAACCCCGCGGTCGAGGCGCTTCTTGCCGGCCCCCGCAACCCGCGGTTCATCGAGGTGCATCGGCTCGGCTCGTTCTCGCCGAGGAGCCTCGATATCGACGTGGTCCTGGATCTCATGATCCACGACCTCGACGTGGTCGCGGCCCTAGTGCGCGAACAGGTCTCATCGCTCGAGGCGGTCGGGGTTCCGGTATTGACGGGGCGTGTCGACATCGCCAACGCCCGGATCCGATTCGCGAACGGCTGTGTCGCCAACGTCACCGCGAGCCGGGTTTCCCAGGAGAAGGTCCGAAAGTTGCGCTTCTTCGAGCCGGAGCGCTACGTCTCCCTCGACTATCAGAAGCAGGAAGCGATCTCCTACCGGCTGGTGCGCCCTCCGGGTGCCTCTCCCGAGATCCGCAGGGACGATCTCGAAGTCGTTCAGGACGAGCCCCTCCGCCGCGAGCTCGAAGACTTCCTTCACGCCGTCGAAACCGGAGGCAGTCCGCGGGTCACGGGCGAAGACGGCCTCAAAGCGCTCGCGCTCGCCCTCGAGGTCGTGAGCGCGATGGAGCGATCAAGAGTGTAAGAAGGGGGATATGGGGATAGGAGGAGATAGGGGGATGAATTTCGGGTCTTATCCCCTTATCCTTATCTCCTCCTATCCCCCTTATCCCCCTTGTATTTTGTGTGTCGTGGCGTAAGAAGCGTGTAAATTCACGGGCCCGTTCTTGCTGGTGGGATCGCCCGCGTCTATAGTTGAAACCGAATGCACCAAGGCCGAAACCGGGCGGTGAAACGCCGGGGCGCCCCTTCAAAACCGAAACGCCGCGCCGGGAGCGCGCCCGCGCGGAACCCATTTCAGCGCGAGAGCAGCGGCTTCGAAGGCCTGATCCCCGCCGGGAGCTCCGAGGACTTCTTCTTTTCCGGCTTCATCTCCGACCCCGAGGAGGCGGCGGAGATCCTGGAGCACGGGGAATCACGCGAGACGTTCGAGTCCAATCCGCGGCTCGGAGTTACGGTCTCCGCCGGACTCCACCTCTTTATCGTGCTGTTCCTCCTCATCGAACCGAGCCTCGAGCTTCTCGGGGCGCGAGAAGATCGCGAAGAGGCCCCGGAGTCCGAGGAGAAGGATCCGCTCGTCGCTTTCATGGCGGAGCCTCAGCCGGAACCTCCGCCCCTAGCCGTGGTCCCAGTAGTGCCGGTTCCGCCAGCGGAGCAAAGCCCTCCCGAGGAGAAGCCGCCTCCGGTCGCGGACAACCGCATGCTGATTCCCAAAGCCATGCTTCCTTCGCCGAAGCCTCAGGAATTCATGACCGATCTCCCGTTCTCCGAGGGCAAATCGGACGAGTTCTACACTGACGAGGAAGTCAAGGATCCGGGGAAGGAAGGCGAGACCGAGAAGCCCGAGGAGCCGAAGGAAGAGCCCGTGATGGCGGAGTCCGGAGAAGACGCCGAGACCGCCGAAGAGAGTGCGGGGAGCGAGAACGGAAACGGCGGGCTCGAAAAACCTGACACCCCCCTCACCCCTGCCGAAGCCTCGAAGCTTCTGTTCGGCGACGCGAAGGCGCGCGAGTCCGCGCGGGCGCGGGTTGACATCCGTCCTCCGCCGAAACCTTCGCCGCGAGATCTGGGGGAGGGAGGCGAGGACGGTGCCTTCACCGACATCCGCCGGTTCCTCGCAGGTACGCGGTTCGAAAACCCCGAGGGCGGACTGGTCTCGAACACCGGCAATACCCTCTACTACAACGACAAGGGCGCGAACTTCGTGCCCTGGCTCCGGCGGATGCTAGCCGAGGTCCGGCGCAACTGGTTCGTGCCTTACTCCGTCGCGTTCAACCACGGGCACGTTGCCGTGGGGATCTCCGTCGCGCGCGACGGGACGGTCACCGAGCTGAAGGTGCTGTTTCCGTCCGGAATCTCCGGCTTCGACAACGCCGCCGTCGGGGCGCTGCGCGCGTCGCAGCTCCTGCCGCTGCCCGCGGACTATCCAGACGACAAATTCGATATCATCCTGGTCTTCTGGTACAACGAGCGGCCCTACGATCTGTTTGGCTAAATACAAGGCGGATAGGGAGACGGGAGGAGATTGGGGGATATCGGTCAGGTTTTTCATTCATCTCCCCATCTCCTCCTATCTCCCCATCCCCCTTTCTTACACATTCCAACCCGATGAAATCCTGGATTAAGCGGGGGCTCGTCGTTCTGGCTTCGGCGGCTGTCGCGTGCGGGGGGAAGTCGTCGCCGGCGCCCGTCCCGAGAACGCCCGTTCCGGCGTCTGTTCCCGCGTCCGTTCCGGCGCCAGCGCCAGCGCCAGATGCTGCATTGTCGTCACTTCCCGCCGCGAACTTGGACGTCCTCGCGCCCGAGCCGCGCATCCGCATCGGGTTATCGACCTCGGCACCGCTGGTTCGCTTGACGTCGTCTCGTCCGTTTCGCGTGGGCGAGGGGTCGATCTGGCTCGAGACCCAGGACGCGATCGTCCAGCCGGAGCGCGAGCTCGCGGGGGCGGGCGAAGGATGGATCTATCGAGTGGAGCTCGGGTCGTTCCCAACGGAGGCCGCGGCCTCCGATTTCCGGACCCGCGCGGCGGAAGAGCTCGAGCGGGAGCTGTCAACGGCTCGCGCGCCGTCGACCGGGCGCTACGTCGTGCGCCTGGGAAGCTTTGGCACCGAATCGGACGCCGCGGTCGAGTCTCGCGAGCTCGAACGACTCGGATTCGATTCGGCTGCCGTCGTTCGTGAGCCAACGACGACACCCCGGGCCGTGGGGTTTCTACTGATCGGTGCCGGGACCCCACCCGTTCGCGTCGATTCCCGGAATCTCGCGGCGGTATCTTCGGCAGGAGCTTTTCTCGAGGTTGACGGGAGGCCCTATCGGGGAACTCTCGAGATCGCGCTGAACGCCTCGAACGCTCTCACGGTCGTAAACGCCGTGAACCTCGAGGACTATCTGAGGGGAGTGGTGCCGGCGGAGCTCTCGCCGGAGGCTTTCCCCGAGAAGGAAGCGCTCAAGGCGCAAGCGATCGCGGCCAGAACCTACGCGGTGAAGCGGCACGGGCAATACGAAGCCGAGGGGTACGACCTCTGTGCGACTTCGGCCTGCCAGGTCTACGGCGGGGTCGCCGCCGAGCGCCCACTGTCGAACGACGCCGTCGCCGAGACGACGGGCGAGGTCCTGACCTTCGACGGCAAGCCGGTCGAGGCGCTCTACACTTCAACCTGCGGAGGAAGGACAGAGAACGCCGAGAACGTCTTCTCCCAGAAGGAGCCCTACCTCGTGAGCCGCGCCTGCTTTCTCGAGTCCCGGGCTCCGGTCGCTTTGTCCTTGAACGAGGGCCCGCTCACGCTCGAAGGGGCTACCCTCCATCGACTCGGAGTGCTCGAGAACGGGACGAAAGAAAGCGGGTCCGCGAGCTATTCCGAAGCTCTCCGCTGGCTCTCTTCGACTCTCCGCGTTCTCGGGCAATCGCCCTGCTGGGATCCATCGCGTCCTCAGGATTCGGCAAGGATTCTCGATTTTCCGGCGCTCGCCGAGCTCCTGGGGGAAGCCCTCTGCTGGGAGCGACGGCTTCCATTCCTCGTCTCTCCCTTCGATGCCGAGCGCATCGTCGGCGGAGAGCTCCCGGTGGCCGATCGAGCGCGGCTGGCCTATGCGATCCGGAGCGGGCTCATCGTACCTGACGGCCCTGAGGGCGCCGGCGTCCGGATCGGCGAGCCAGTCGCGCGGAGAACCGTCATCCACAGTCTCTACGCTTTGCTCGAGGAAAGGGGAGAGCCCGTTTTGCGCGAGGGGCGGATCCGCGGCATGGCGGCGAACACCATCACGATCGTCGAGAAAGAGAACGAGCGGGAGACCTCGATGACCTTGGCCCCGGTGCGCTATCTCTACCGCGAGCTCGCGGGGGCATCTCATTACGCCGGCAGGCTGACGCTCCTGCCCAACGACCGCGTCCGCTACCTCTCAGGCGATGCCGGCATCGACGTCCTCGTGCTCCTCGAAGACGGCGGAAGCTTCGACCGGAGCTCACGCTTCTCCCACTGGGTGGTTCGGAAATCCGCGGACGAGCTGTCGCGGGAAGTCAACGCGAGCCTTCAGGTTTCCGTGGGATCGGTTCTGGAGCTGCGTCCCAAGCGCTACGGCGCCTCGGGCCGCCTCGCGGAGCTCGAGGTCATGGGGAGCGCAGGGAGCGCGACCCTCAAAGGCCTTGCCATCCGACGGGCGCTCGGGATTCGGGAGAACCTCTTTTTTTTCGACGTGCAGCGCTCTCCGGATGGAACCGTTCGCGGCTGGGTGTTTACCGGCCGCGGCTGGGGCCACGGAGTCGGCCTGTGCCAGGTCGGAGCGTACGGAATGGCCGCTTCCGGCTTTTCGTACCGCGACATCCTGAGCCACTACTATCCCGGCACACGTATTGACAAGCATCGCGGTCAACCGTAGCATGTCCGTGACCAACCCCAGTCCATTCGAGAGCGCATTTAAGAGCCATTCAAGAGTTATGACTGCTTCGAATCGTTCGACTGCAGAGAGCGCTTCCGAGCGTGGGGGACTGAGAGGGCGATTCTCGGACGTAGGCCTTCCTTCCGTCCTTTCGCTCCTGCAGGAGTCGGGCCGCACCGGCGTCTTGTCCCTGGTGAACGCGGGCGTGCGCAAGTCGATCTATTTTCTCGATGGAAAGCTGGTCTTCGCCGGCTCGAGCTTGACCCAGGATCGTCTGGGCGAGGTTCTCCTGCGCGGAGGCAGGATTTCCGCCGACGAGTACTTGAAGCTGTCGCAGCGCATCCGGGGCGGCCAGAGGCTCGGGAAGGCCTTGGTGGAAAGCGGGGTTCTCTCGCCCAAAGATCTGTGGTGGGCGATCGAGCAGCAAGTGAAGGAGATCGTGTGGAGCATCTTCAACTGGGAGGACGGCTACTTCCAGTTCGAGGACGACGAGCTTCCGCGACGAGAGAAGATCACCTTCGAGCTCGACGTGGAGAAGCTGGTGGTGGAGGGGATCCGGCGCTCGGAGGGAACGGGAGCGATACGCGAGCACTTCATATCCACCGACTGTGTGGTGGAGCGGACGCCGAAAGGGCCTCCCGTCGATCTCGAGCCCCACGAGAAGCACGTCCTTGGAATCGCCGACGGGAAGCGGACCGTTTCCGAGATCTGCCAGGAGAGCGAGATCGGGGAAATGGAGACCCGGAAGGTCCTGCACACGTTCCTCGCAGTCGCCGTCCTTCGTTCCCGGGGGCCGAGGCAGGCCCCGCTAGCGCAGAAGCTCGAGGACCGCGAGGACTACCGGTCGGTGGTGGAGCTCTACAACGAGATGTACAGGCGCCTCTTCCGGCACATGTCGGGCGAGGTCGGACCGATCGCCGAGATCATCCTGGAGAAGTACCTGAAAGAGCTCAAGGAGCGTCCCGCGTCGCTCTTCGACCGGGTCCGGCTCCGCCAGGACGGTTCGCTGGACCCCGGTCAAATCGAGGCCAATCTTCAGCGGATCGCCGAGGACAAAAGGCGCGATCAGCTCGTCTCCGCCCTCAACGAGCTCCTGTACTCGGAGCTGCTCGCGGTGAAGCGCACGCTCGGCGCGTCCCACGAGACTCATCTCATTCAGTTGTTCCGGGAGATGCAGACGCGGGATCTCAGTTGAGCGAGCGGTTCGGTTTCACCACGCCGGAAATCTACGGCGCGGTGATCCTGGGATTTCTCATCGCCGGCTTCCTGCTCTTTGCCTGGCTCTCCCGCTGAGAGTGAATGCGACCAGACTTACACAGAGCGACGGTGCTCATCGCCATCGTCGGGCCGACGGGCGCTGGCAAGAGCGATCTCGCGCTCGATCTCGCCGAGAGCCTGGGAGGCGAGGTGCTGAGCTTCGACGCGCTCCAGGTGTATCGCGGGCTCGACATCGGGACGGCGAAGGTTCCGCCTTCGGAGCGCCGGGGAATCCCCCATCATCTGCTCGACGAGGTCGAGCCGGACGAGGAGTTCTCGGCTTTCGAGTTCGTGCGCCGCGCCGTCCTCGCGATCGAAGGAATCGTAGCGCGGGGGAGGGTTCCCATTCTCGTGGGTGGAACCGGGCTCTATCTGCGAGCTCTTCGAAGGGGTCTCTTCGACGGGCCGGGTCGCTCGCCGGCAATCCGCGAGCGTCTTTCCGCCATCGCGGACCGGCGCGGCGCGAGAGCGCTCCACCGGATTTTGCGCCGGTGGGATCCGGAACTGGCCGAGAGGATCCACGAAAACGACCGGATCCGGCTGGTCCGAGGCATCGAGGTGTATCTGGCGTCGGGGCGAAAGATGAGCGAGCTCATGAGCACCCGGCGGAGACCGCTCGACGGCTTCCAGGATATACTCATCGGGCTTCGGCCGGACCGCGAGGTGCTGAGGGCGCGGGTCGAGGCCAGGGTTAGAGCGATGTTCTCGCGCGGCCTTGTGGAGGAGGTCCGGAGACTGCTTCTTACGCACGGCGCGTCGATCCCGGCCTTCAAGGCCATCGGTTACCGCGAAGTGATGCGACACCTCGATTCGGAGATCGACGCCGAGGGCGCGAGACGGCTCACGGTTCTGGCAACGACAAAGTACGCCAAACGACAGATGACGTGGTTCCGGCGCGAGCCGGAAGTCCAATGGTTCGAGGGCTGCGGCGACGATGCGGGCATGTGCGCGCGGATCCTCGATTGCATTCGACAGGCGAGCCCGGAAACGGGAGAGAAGAAGAACTTGGAGCGGACCCATGCTGAAACAGCCCCCTAACGTGCAGGACAGTTTCCTGAACCACGCGAGACGCGAGCGCGTGAACGTCACGGTGTATCTCGTCAATGGCGCCAAGCTTACAGGTCGCATCAAGAACTTCGACAGATTTGCCATCATTCTGGAAACCAACGACGTCGACCAGATGCTGTTCAAGCACGCGATCTCCACCATCAGTGGGAACCGCCAGTTCGGGAACTACATGAATCTCGACGAGGTGGCTGACGAGGGTGAAAAAAAGGAATAAGTTTCGAGCTCGCGCGCGGACCCAGGGCTCAGTCGCCGTGCTATAATCCTCCCGCCAATAAGGGACTAAGAGAAGTGTTCATCGATTTGGATCGCTTGCCCCGCGAGGGGCAGGCGGTAGACCGCACGCTCGCGCTCGAGGGTCCGTATATCGAGCGCGAGGAGTTCCGGCCTCTCTCGCCAGTGGAACTGTCGGGAACGCTTCAGGAGATCGAGAGCGGCGACGAGGGCGATCGAACCAAGCAAAACCGGCAAGGCCAACACGGAGTCTTCCGGCTCCGGGGCCGTATGTCCTGCCGGCTCGAGCTTGCCTGCGTGCGCTGTCTCGTTCCGTTCCCCATGGACCTTGCGGAAGAGCTCGACCTCTTGTATCTTCCTCAGTCGTCGAACGTGGCTTCGGCCGCTGAGGAGCGTTTCTCGGAAAAGGATGTAGCTGATGGAATTGCCGAGCTCTCTGGCCGGGGACTCGAAAGCGAGGAGCTCGCAGTAAGCTTCTATCGGGACGAGCGCATCGACCTGTCCCAGATGGTCGTGGAGCAGATCGTGCTCGCGCTGCCGATGAAGCCCTTGTGCGAGCCGGACTGCCTTGGACTCTGCGCCCTCTGCGGCGCGAATCGGAATTTGCAGAGCTGCGACTGCGCGCCGGAGGATACCGATCCGAGGTGGGCGCCGCTCAAGATGCTTCAAAAATCGAGGAGATCCTAGATGCCCAATCCCAAGAGGCGGCACTCGAAGAGCCGGAGAGGCAAACGCCGGGCGCACGACGCCCTCGCCCAGAAGACGCTCTCGCAGTGTCCGAACTGCCACCAGCCGAAACATCCGCACCGTGTGTGTCCCAGCTGTGGGTACTACAAAGGTACTCAGGTCATGGAAGTCAAGGAAATCTGAGCTTCCTCTAGCTCCTGAAATCGAGATCGCGCTCGGGCCGCGAACTGTCCGAAAACGATCGGAAACTCATGTGTCGATGACGAACGCCGAGGGTAAAGTCGCGTTTCTGTTTCCCGGCCAGGGATCCCAGCACGCGGGGATGGGCCGGGAGGCAGCCGAGCGCTATCCCGAGGCCCGGGGTGTCTTCGAGAGGGCCGACGAGGCCCTTGGATTCGCGATCTCGACACTTTGCTTCGAGGGGCCCGAGGAGGATCTGCGGCTCACCGCGAACCCTCAGCCCGCGATCCTGACAACCTCTTGCGCTCGTGGCGAGGTGCTCCGCCCGATGGGCGCGCGGCCGGACTTCGTCGCCGGCCACAGCCTGGGCGAGTATTCCGCGTTGGTTTTCGCCTCGGCCCTCGGGCTCGAGGATGCCGTCGCTCTGGTGAGGAAGCGCGGAGGCTACATGCAGGCCGCCGTCCCAGTGGGTGTCGGAGCGATGGCGGCGATCCTCGGTCTCCCGGCGCTTGCGGTTGAAGCGGTTTGCCGCGACGCCGCGGGAGAGGACATCGTCGAGCCTGCGAACTTCAATGGCGCCGGCCAGGTGGTCATCGCCGGCCACCGTGAAGCGGTCGAGCGCGCCTGTGGTCTCGCCCGGGAGCGAGGAGCGAAGAGAGCCATCCCGCTCGCCGTGAGCGCGCCTTTCCACTGCCGGCTCATGGAGCCCGCGGCCAGATCTCTCGCCCCGGATCTGGAATCCGTCGCCTTCCGGGACCTCGACGTGCCCCTTTTTACCAACGTCGATGCCCGGCCGATAACGACCGGCGCTGAAGCCAGGGAGGCCCTGATCCGACAGGTGGCGTCCCCGGTTCGATGGGAGGAGACCCTCGAGGCGATGGCCGCCCGGGGGGTAAAGCGGTTCGTCGAAGTCGGACCGGGCAAGGTTCTCAGAAACCTGGTCCGCAAAATCGTGCGGGACGCTTCGGTTGCCTCGGTAGGCTCTCCCGCCGACCTGGAGCGCTTCTTTACGGAGGGGGCTCCGGTTGTCTGAATGGGAGGGGAAGGTCGCCCTCGTGACCGGGGGAACGCGCGGGATCGGCCGCGCCATCGCCGCTGCGTTCTCTCGCCTGGGGGTGGACGTCGCCATCACCGGCCGCGACGCCGCCCGGGTCGACGAGGCGGCTCGGGAACTGTCGCGGGAAGCTTCCTCTGCGGTCAAAGGGTTCCTGATGGACGTTGCGGATCGCGAAGTCGTCGACTCCGCAGTGAAAGCGTTCGTTCAGGAGCGAGGCCGGATCGACATCCTCGTCAACAACGCCGGGATCACCCGCGACAATCTCCTCATGCGAATGAAGCCCGACCAGTGGGAATCGGTCATCGCCACGAACGTCAACGGGCTCTACTATTGCAGCCAGGCGGTATTGCGACCTATGATTCGCCAGCGTGGCGGCAGGATCATCAACATGAGCTCGGTCGTTGGGTTGACGGGCAACCCGGGGCAGGTGAATTACGCCGCCTCCAAGGCCGCGATCCTCGGCTTCACCAAGGCCCTGGCGAGGGAAGTCGCCTCGCGGCAGATTACCGTCAACGCGATCGCGCCCGGCTACATCGAGACCGACATGACCAGAGGAATCTCCGAGGACGCGAGGAAAGCTTTGTTCGATTCGATTCCGATGCAGCGCATCGGACGGCCCGAAGACGTGGCGGCGGCGGCGATGTTCCTCGCCTCGGAGGGGGCGGGCTACGTCACCGGTCAAGTCCTTTCAGTTAACGGCGGTTTGTACATGTAGGGAGGATTCATGAGCAACATTTCCGAGAAAGTAAAGGGCATCATCGTCGAGCAGCTCGGCGTCGACCAGGACCAGGTCACCGAAGACGCGTCTTTCGTGGACGATCTCGGCGCCGACTCCCTCGACCAGGTCGAGCTGGTGATGGCCCTGGAAGAGGAGTTCGGGATCGAGATCCCGGACGAGGACGCGGAGAAGATCACCCGTGTGAAAGAAGCGGTGTCCTACATCCAGGAGCACGCGAAGTAGCTTGGAGCAACGCCGATTCCAAAAGTGCTGAATCATCCGAAACGGAGAGTGGTGGTTACCGGAGTGGGGCTGGTCTCCGCTCTCGGCATCGGCACCGAAGAGACCTGGGAGGGCCTGCTCGCGGGCCGCTCCGGCATCGGTCCCATTACGCGCTTCGATGCTTCGGGCTTCAGCGTCCGCATTGCCGGCGAAGTCAAAGGGTTCGACCCGCTGCGGTTCGTCGACAAGAAAGACGTCAAGAAGATGGACGTCTTCATTCAGTACGCCATCGCCGCCTCCGCCTTCGCCGTCGCGGATTCCGGGCTCGAAGTGACGAAGGACAACGCGGAGCGGGTCGGGGTTTTCATCGGCTCGGGGATCGGCGGGTTCGCGACCATCGAGCGGGAGCATAAAGTGCTCCTCGAGAGCGGCCCCCGGCGCATATCACCGTTCTTCATTCCGGCGATCATCATCAACCTCGCCGCGGGACAAGTGTCGATTCGCTTCGGGGCCAAGGGCCCCAACTCGGCGACGGCCACCGCCTGCTCGGCGAGCGCTCACGCCATCGGCGACGCGATGAAGATCATCGAGCGCGGGGACGCCGACGCGATGATCGCCGGCGGCGCCGAGGCGGCGATCACCCCCATGGCGGTCGGCGGTTTCGCCGCGATGCGGGCGCTCTCGACTCGCAATGAGGAGCCGAAGCGAGCGTCGCGGCCGTTCGACAAGGATCGAGACGGCTTCGTCGTGGGCGATGGGTCGGGGGTGCTGGTGCTCGAAGCCCTCGAGACCGCTCGGGCCCGCGGCGCGCGCATCTACGCCGAGCTCCTTGGCTACGGCATGACCTCCGACGCCTACCACATGACGACGCCCTCGGAGAACGCCGACGGAGCTTCCCGGGTGATGTCGGTCGCGATCGCCGACGCCGGCATCCGGCCCGAGGACGTCGACTACATCAACGCCCACGGAACCTCGACGGAATACAACGATCGCACTGAGACCCTGGCGATCAAGAGAGTCTTCGGCGATCACGCGCGCAAAGTCGCGGTGAGCTCGACGAAATCCATGACCGGTCATCTCCTGGGCGGGGCCGGGGGTCTCGAGGCGGGGATCACCGTCCTCGCTCTTCGAGACCAGAAACTCCCTCCCACCGTGAACTACGAGACTCCGGACCCGGAGTGCGACCTCGACTACGTCCCGAACGCAGCCCGGAGCGGCCGTGTGGAGCACGCTCTCTCCAACTCGTTCGGCTTCGGCGGGACCAACGCGGCCCTTCTTTTCCGCCGCTACCGGAGGGAGAGCTAGGCGCGCCATGCCAACCGGAGTTATTGTCAGCGACGACTTCCGGAAGCACGATCCGGGCAAGGGGCACCCGGAGTCGGCCGAGCGCATGGGTGCGGTGGCGCGTGCCATCAGTTCCCCCGATCTCGCCTCGAAGCTCGAAATCGTCAGCCCGAAGCCGGCGGAAAAAGAGCACATCCTTCTCGTTCATTGGGAGAGGCTCTACGACGAGGTCGTCGCTACCCGCGGGAAGGAGCGGACGTATCTCGATTCCGACACCGTTGCCTCTCCCGCGACCGCCGATGTGGCTCATCTCGCGGTCGGCGCCGTCCTCACGGGGATCGATCGGGTGATGCCAGGGGGAGAACATAAGCTCGAGAACGTCTTCGCCTTCCCCCGGCCCCCGGGCCACCACGCGAAGCCCGACAAAGCGATGGGCTTCTGCTTCTTCAACAACGTCGCCGTCGGGGCGATGTACGCGCTAAAGCGCTACCAGCTTCGCCGCATCCTCGTGATCGATTTCGACGTTCACCACGGAAACGGGACCCAGAAGGCCTTCTACACCTCGCCCGAGGTCCTCTACCTCTCGACCCACCAGTCTCCGCACTATCCGGGGACCGGGAACATTAACGAGACGGGGAAAGACGAGGGGGAGGGATACACCTTGAACGTCCCCATGCCTGCGGGAATGGGAGACCGCGAGTACCTCCGGGTCTTTCGCGACGTCCTCGTGCCCGTGGGGCTCGAGTACAAGCCCGAGCTGATCCTGGTCTCCGCGGGGTTCGACGCCCACCGCGAAGACCCCCTCGGAGGAATGGAGCTCTCGAGCGCCGGTTACGTCGCGATCACCGCGGAAATTCTGGGCCTGGCCCGCGAAGCTTGCGGCGGAAAGGCGGTCTTCGTCCTCGAGGGCGGATACAATCTCCTGGCCCTTCAGGGGTCGATCGCCTCGGTGCTCGGCATCATGAGCGGCGGAAGCGCCGAGCCGGCGGGCGACCCCGGAGCCGCCGCGGAGGACCTGGTGAAGGAGCTGCGAGCGGTCCACGGGGAGTACTGGACCAGCCTTCGGAAACCCTGATCCCTCGATGACGAAGAAACGGGTTCCGGCAAAGAAGGCGAAGAAGGCCCCGGAGAAGAAAGCGGCCAAAAAAACCGCGTCGAAGGCTCCTCCGGGGCGAAAGCCGCCGCTCGCCATCTCGACGCAGCACGTCGACTATCTCACTTACAAGTCGTCGCAGCTCCAGAAATTCTACGGCGAGACCCTGGAGCTTCCGATCGAGTTTCGGGACATGGACGGGCTCGAGTATCTCGTGGTCCGGACGTCTCCGAGCTCGACCCTCGGATTCATGCCCCCGCATCCCGACTTGAGGGGCGGCGACGCAGCGCCTCGGGAGCCCGGGCTCTATTTCATGGTCGAGGACGCCGACCGGGCCTACGAAGTTCTCCTCGCTAAGGGGGTGCGCTTCGCGCGGCCCCCTCAGACCATGCCGTGGGGGCATCGAGTGCTCACCACCACCGACCCCGAGGGCCGGACGGTCATGCTCGCGGCCGAAGTTGAGCCCGAGGACTGAGATAACGAATCAAAATCAAGAAAAAAACCAAGGCAAGGGGATTGGCCACAGAGGCACGGAGACACAGAGATTCGGAAGATCCAATTCTCTGTGCCTCTGTGTCTCTGTGGCCAATCTTCCCGACCCTGAACTCGACTATCCCCCTTTCTTAAGCTTTCATAATGTCGCAACTTGTCGAGTACATCCGCCGGCTTGTCGACGTTCCGTCTGTCACCGGGGCGGAGCACGAGGTGGCTTCGTTTCTCGAGGAGGATCTTCGTGGGCGCGGGTTTTCCGTTACCCTTCAGGATGTCGTCGACGGGCGCAAGAACGTTTACGCTCTGAGCTCCGGCGTTTTGCCGCGGGTCGTGTTCTGCACCCACATCGACACCGTGCCTCCTTTCTACCCGAGCTCGGAGGACGACGAGTTCGTCTATGGCCGGGGCTCGTGCGACGCGAAGGGAGTTCTCGCGGCGATGGTGTTCGCCGCCGCCTCGCTTCGGGAACAGGGCATCGAGGACGTGGGTCTCTTGTTCGTGGTGGGAGAGGAAGTCGATAGCGTCGGGGCTCTCGCCGCGAACCGGCTCGAGTCCCGAGCGCGCTACGTCGTCGTGGGCGAGCCGACTGAAAACCGCATGGCGAACGGGCACAAGGGGGGCTTCAAGTTCCGGCTGTCGGCCGCGGGCAGAGCGGCGCACTCCGCCTACCCGCACCTCGGGGAGTCCGCGATCGAGTACCTTCTCGACGCGCTCGCCGAGATCCGTGCCGCCGACTGGGGTCGGAGCGACGTTCTCGGACCCGCCACGGTGAATATCGGAACCCTCGGAGGAGGGCTCGCGGCAAACGTGCTCGCACCCGCCGCAGAAGCCGCGGTCTTCATCCGCGTCGTCGGCCGGGCGGCCGAAGTGCGGGAGAAGCTCGAGGCGATCCTCGCGCGCCATCCAGCGACGGGCTACGAGCTCATCTCTCAGTCGGACGCCGTCTTCTGCGAGACGCGGCCGGGATACGAGGTAGCACCCGTCGCGTTCGGGACGGACATCAAGTCGTTGAAGGCGTTCGGAAAGCCTCTGCTGATCGGACCGGGCTCGATCCACGACGCTCACACGTCGCGGGAGAAGATCGGGAAGAAAGAGGTGCTCGACGCCGTGGGATACTATCAGCGTCTCGCGCGTGAACTCCTTGCGGAAGAATAAAAGAGTGTAAGAAGGGGGATATTGGGGATGGGGGAGATAGGGGATAAGAAAAGAGAATTTTTTATCCCCTTATCTCCACTATCCCCCTTCTTACGCCAGAATCAGTAGTAGTCCGAGCAGCTCATGTAGTAGTGGCAGCGGGGGCAGAGGAGCTTGCACCGGCTCTCCTGGAGCCTCGCTCCGCAGTTGGGGCAGGTTCTGATGACGGCTTCAGGGTCGGGCCAGGGTTTTGCGGGCGTTTCCCGCGGGGCCGCTTCTCGAGCCTCGCCGGGCGCGGTTCTCATCCTCGGCGCCTTTTTCCCGCGACCACCGCTTTGAAGCGCGGCTCGGAGCGCAGCGGATCGAACTCCTGCGCCTTCTGAGCTTCGGTCCTTCGCGGAGGATGGATATCGATCGCTTTCTGGAGAGCGTCGAGTGCCGCCTCGCGATCTCCGAGCTGAACGTACGCGATCGCCAGGTGATAGAATGCTTCGTCGCAGTCGGGGTGGTTCTTGAGGGCGTACTTCAGATCGCGCACCGCCTCCTCGTTTCGCCTGAGCTGGAGAAGGACGATGCCGCGATGCAGGAGCGCTCCGTGGTCGTCGGGGGTGAGCTCGAGAGCGCGCGTGAAGTCCTCGACCGCTTCCGAGGATCGGCCTGAATCGAACTGCGCCATGCCCCGGAGCACCCGGGCTTCCACCGACCGCTCGTCTCTCGAGACCGCGTCCCGAGCGACGCCGAGCGCGTCTTCGACCCGGCCGAGCTCGAGAAACGCGTTTCCTTTCGCGATGCGCGCGTCGAGTTTCTCGGGATCGGCTCCGATGGCACGCTCGTAGTCGCGGAGCGCATCGTCCCACTGACCGAGATCGGCATAGGCGATGCCGCGATTGTAGAGCACGTCCCCGTTGTCCGGGTCGTAGCGCAACACCGCCTCGAAAGCCTCGATCGCCTCGCGCGGCCTCGCGAGCTCGCGGAGCAGGACCGCGCGGTTGTGCTGAGAAGCGAGGTGGTTCGACTGGATCGCGAGGGCGCGGTCGTAGTCCGCGAGAGCCTCCTCGAGCCGCTCCAGCATGTCGTAGGCGACCGCGCGGTTGTAGTACGCGAGGTAGGAGTTGGAATCGAGCGAAAGGGCGCGGTTCAGGTAGCGGAGGGCCTTCTCCAGGTCGTCCTGGTCGATGGCCTTGACGCCCAAGTCGACGTAGCGTTCGCCGAGAGGGGTTGCACTCATCTTTCGCAAACCAAGGATAGCCTCGCCGTGGGAGCGACGCAAACGGGTTAGGATGGACGCCGTGGCGGGACCGGCGGGAAAGCTCCTTCCCTGGTATCGGCGCGCACAGAGGCGCCTTCCCTGGAGGGCCGTGTCGGGGATGTCGGGGACCCCGGACCCCTATCGGGTCTGGGTTTCGGAGCTGATGCTGCAGCAGACGCGGGTCGAGACCGTCGTTCCCTATTTCCTTCGCTTTACCGAGCGCCTTCCCGATCTCGCGAGCCTCGCCGCCGCCTCGGAGGCCGAAGTCCTCGCTCTCTGGTCGGGTCTGGGCTACTACTCGCGCGCACGAGCCCTTCACCGCGCGGCGAGGATCGTGGTCCGGGAGCAGAACGGCCGCTTCCCCGAGGACGTCGAGGGCTGGATGGCGCTTCCGGGAGTGGGGCGCTACACCGCAGGGGCCATCGTCTCGATCGCCTTCGGAAAGCCCGCCCCGATCCTGGACGGCAACGTGGCCCGCGTGCTGACGAGGCTCTACGGTCTTCGCGGCGATCCGCGCGCGGGCGGCTTGAACCGGGATCTCTGGAAGCTCGCGGAGCGGATCCTTCCGCGCCGGTCGATATCGGATTTCAACCAGGCGCTCATGGAGCTCGGGGCGCTGGTCTGTACTCCCCGGGCTCCCCGGTGCCTTCTCTGCCCGCTCCGGGAGGACTGCGTTGCGAATCGAGAAGGACTCCAGCACCACCTTCCCGAGCTCCCGGCCCGGCCGAAGCCGACCCGGGTGGTGATGGCGGCGGCGATCGTCGAGAAGAGAAAGAAAATCCTCTTCTACCGCCGCACCCGGACGGAACTTCTGAAAGACCTCTGGGAGCTTCCGTTGGGAGAATGCCAGGAGGGTGAAGGCCCACGCGAGGCCGTGGCCAGGGAAGCGCTCGGGACATACGGGCTCACTCTCGAGGTCGGTGAGGAGGTCGCGCGAGTAAAGCACAGCATCATGAACCGCCGGATCACCCTTCACGCCTTCGAGGCAGAGCTCGAGACAAGTCCAGCAGGCCCCACGGCAGCTCTCGAGGGGGAGTACCGGTGGGTGAGCCGCGACGGAATCTCCGCCCTCGCCATGTCCTCGATGGTCCGCAAGGTCCTCGCGGCAAAGAAGAAATCCCAAGGCAAAGGGGGATAAGGGAGATGGGAGGGGATAGGGACATAAGACAAGAAAATAATTTTTCTTTTTCCCCCCCCATCTCCTCCTATCTCCTTATCCCCCTTTCTTGATCTCCTCTTTCTGTTGCTACGCTATATTGGCCCGTGTGGGCTGCTTTCGTTCTCACCCTGGCTCTCCTGGAGTCCGCGTCGGCGCTCTATACGCGCGGGATCGAGCTCTATAACCAGGGGGAGATCGAGGCCGCGGTCGAGGCTCTGTCGAAGGCGGCGGCCCTCGCATCGAACGTGCCCGACTACCGCTATCACCTGGGCCTTGCCTATTTGAAGCTCGGTCGGGCGCGGGAAGCTTCCCGCGAGCTCGAAGCGGCCCTCGGGATGATGGGCGTTTCCCGCGAGACCCGAACCCAGGAGCCGAAGGTCCTGGTTCAGCTCGCGATCGCGTACTTGCGCCTTTCGAACGTCCCGACGGCCCGCAAACGCATCGAGCTCGCCTTGAAGCGCAGCGAAGACACCGCGGATGCTCACTACGTGCTGGGTCTCGTCGAGTCGGCGGAAGGAAACGAAGCCGGAGCGATCGAACAGTTCCGCGTGGCCATCGAAAAGGACCGCGATCACCCGGACGCGAACCTGGCGCTCGCGAAGCGGCTCGAGGCTGAAGGCCTGACGGAAGAGGCGAGGGAGAGCTTGCGCCACGCGTTTCACGCGCGCCCCTCGAATTTCGAGATCGCGATGGCCCTCGGCGATCTCGCATTCCGGGCGAACGATCTGTTGGAGGCGGAGGAGGCTTTCGCGGCCGCCCACGCGCTTTCGCCCACGGACGACCGCGCCGCCTTCAACCTGGGCACGGTGCTCCTCGCGCGCGGACAGTACGCGGATGCGATCGATCTCCTGCGGCCGCTCTCTGAACGAGAGGATCCAGAGGACGCCGCGGTCTTCAACCTGGCGGAGGCTTATCGCGCGACCGGCGCCCTCGAGCCGGCGAGAGACTTGCTGCGGTCTCTCGTCGAAAGACACCCTTCGTTCAGAGGCGCGAGCTTCGCTTTGGGTGTGACCCTCGACGCCCTCGGCGATCTGAAAGGCGCGGAAGCCGCCTATCGCTTGGCCCTCGACCAGAGGAGAGACGATCTCGCGGCTCTCTTGAACCTGGCTTCCGTTCTCGAGCGGCTGAACCGCATCGACGAAGCCCGAGCGGTGCTCGAAGAGGCCAAAGCCCTTCCCATGGAAGAGGAAAAGGCCCGCGCGATCCGAGAGGCCATTCGGGCTCTCGCATCCGGGCGTTAGCAGAAGAAATACAAGGAAAGTACTAAGAAAGAAAAGCGCCGGGAGCTTGGCCGTTATGCCGCCGCCTCGACCAACGCTCCCGACGCGACTTCGCCCAGGAACCGGGCCTGTCTCGATTGCGTTCTTCTCAGGTGCTTCGTGCCCCGATCCAAGGACAACCCGTCGTAACGCAAGGCCGGTGCCAAACCAGGATAAGGCCCGCAAGTCGATGATAGTCAGGAAGTTGATTCGTGAAGCGCCCCTCGAGTGCGGCGGCTTGGTGTATCCCTGGGATGACGGGATCGACCCCCTGAGGCTACATTGCGTTAGAATTCCCTCTTTCGCAGGAGAAGCATGTCCCGACCCTACGAGTTCGAAGCGATCGAGCGGAAGTGGCAGAGCCGGTGGCTCGATAGCCGTGCGTTCGAAGTAACCGAGAGCGATCCGCGTCCGAAGTACTACTGCCTCGAGATGCTTCCTTACCCCTCGGGGAAGATCCACATGGGGCACGTCCGGAACTACTCGATCGGCGACGCCGTCGCGCGTTTCAAGCGGATGAGGGGTTTCAACGTCCTCCATCCGATAGGGTGGGACGCTCTCGGCCTTCCCGCGGAAAACGCCGCGCTGAAGCACGGCGCCCACCCCGAGGACTGGACGCGGTCGAACATCGCCCACATGAAGAGCCAGCTTCAGCGGCTCGGCTTCTCCTACGCCTGGGAGCGGGAGATCGCGACGTGCGATCCCGAGTACTACCGCTGGAACCAGTGGTTCTTCATCCAGATGTGGAAGAAGGGCCTGGCCTATCGGAAGAAGGCGGCCGTCAACTGGTGCCCCGTAGACATGACCGTCCTCGCCAACGAGCAGGTGATCGACGGCAAGTGCTGGCGGTGCGAGACCGAGGTGATACAAAAGGATCTCGAGCAATGGTTTCTGCGCATCACGAGCTACGCCGACGAGCTCTTGTACGAGCTCGACAAGCTCTCGGGGTGGCCGGGGGCGGTGCTCACTCTCCAGCGAAACTGGATCGGGCGATCGGAAGGCGCCGAGGTCGGCTTCCGGCTCGCGGAAGGCGAGGGGAGCATTCGGGTCTTCACCACCCGCATCGACACCATTTATGGCGCCACGTTCGTGGTGCTTGCCCCGGAGCACCCGATCGCCGCCCGTTTCGCCGAAACGAGCCCCGATCTTCGCGCCTACGTCGAAGAGGCGAAGGCGGAGGAGCGGCAGAAGCGCCTTACCGCGGAGGCGGGCAAGACCGGAGTCGCGACCGGGCGATTCGCCGTGAACCCCTTCACCTCTGAGCAAGTCCCCATCTGGGTCGCGAGCTACGTGCTGATGGACTATGGGACGGGCGCGGTCATGGCGGTTCCAGCGCACGACGAGCGAGATTTTGCCTTCGCCCGCGCCCACGGCCTGAAGGTCCGCGCCGTGATCCAGCCGCCCAACGCATCTCTCGAGCCGGAGGAGTTGGACGGCGCGTACCCGGACTACGGCACGGTGGTGGACTCCGGACCCTTCACCGGGCTTCCCTCGAAAGAGGCGCTCCGGGCGATGACCGAGCACGCGCAGGAGAAGGGGTTCGGCAAAGGCGCGATCACGTACAAGCTGCGGGACTGGGGCATCAGCCGCCAGCGCTATTGGGGGACGCCCATACCCATGGTCCACTGCGACAAGTGCGGCGTGGTTCCCGTGCGCGAGGAAGATCTCCCGGTCGTCCTCCCTCGCGACGTGACCATCACCGGGAAAGGCGAGTCGGTCCTCCGCGAGAACGAGGCGTTCATTCAAACGACCTGTCCCGCGTGCTCCGGCGCGGCGCGGCGCGAGACGGATACCATGGACACCTTCGTCGATTCCTCCTGGTATTTCTATCGCTACACGGATCCCCGGTGCAGCGAGATGCCGTTTCGGCCGGAGGTCGCGAAGGAGTGGTTTCCCATCGACATCTACATCGGCGGTGTCGAGCACGCGATCCTGCACCTCATCTATTCGCGCTTCTGGACCAAAGTGATGCGCGACCTGGGGCTGGTCGAGGCCGGCGAGCCGGTCAGAAACCAGCTCTCGCAGGGGATGGTGATCAAGGACGGCTCCGCGATGTCGAAGAGCAAGGGCAACACCGTCGAGCCCGAGGAGGTCGCGGGAAAGTACGGCGTCGATACGCTGCGGCTCTACGTGCTGTTCGAGGCGCCACCGGAGAAGGAGATCGACTGGACGGACGCGCGGCTCGAGGGACCGTCGCGGTTCGTGCAGCGGGTGTGGAGGTTCGTCCAGAACGACCTCGACGCCATCTCCTCGGCGTCTCCGATCGAGGGGCAGGAAGAGTGGAACGAAGCGGAGACGGCCCTGCGGCGCAAGACGCACCAGACGATTCTCAAGGTCACGCGCGATATCGAGGACCGCTTTCACCTCAATACCGCGATCGCCGCGATCATGGAGCTGACGAACGAGCTGTACAAGTCGATCGAGCCGCGGCCTGCCCGCTCCGAGAGCTGGAAGGCCATCCGCGAAGCCACGGAGGCGCTGCTCCTGCTCCTGAGCCCATTTGCGCCGCACCTCACCGAGGAGCTCTGGGAGTCGCTCGGCCACGACAAGCCCCTTGGCTCCCGCAGCTGGCCCGCGCACGATCCGGCGATCGCCGCCGAGGATCGTCTGACGCTGGTCATTCAGGTGAACGGAAAGCTCCGCGGCCGGCTCTCGATCGGCGCCGACGAGGATGACGAGACGATCAAGAGGCGAGCGCTCGAGGACGAGAGCGTGAAGCGCTTCCTCAAGGGCAAGGAGATCGTCCGGGTGGTGGTGGTGCCGAAAAGGCTCGTGAACGTGGTGGTGTCCGGATGAGGCGCTTCGCGACGCCGGCGCCTGCCATTCTTGTCGCACTTCTCGCTCTCCCCGGCTGCGGCTACAGCCTTGCGGGCAAGGGGAACTTTCTTCCCGAGTACATCGCCACCATCGCCATCCCCACGTTCGCGAACCGGAGCGATCGGGTGTCGGTGGAGGAAGTGTTCACCCGAAAGGTGGTGGAAGAGTTCACCGCCCGAGGCCGGTACAAGATCCAGGCCGCGGAAGCGGGGGCGGATGCGGTGCTCTCTGGCGCTGTTCTCTCGTTCGTCTCCACCCCCACGGTTCTCGAGGGAGGCTCGGCCAGCGACGCCCAATCGAGTCAGGCCTCGACTTACACCGTCATCGTCCGCGCCCAGGTGCAGTTCAAAGACATGGTCAAGGACAACGTCATCTGGTCGAACGCCAACTTCCAGTTCCGCGACGACTACGAAATCGGAGAGAACCCGGAGGAGTTCTTCGACCAGGAGGGGCTGACCCTTCAGCGGCTGGCGGAGGAGTTCGCGAAGTCGCTGGTGAGCAGCATCCTCGAGGCGTTTTGAAGCTCGACTACTCCGGTCTCGAGAGCCGTCTCGACGAGAAAGTCGAGCCCGTGTATCTGCTCCTGGGCGACCAGGACCTCCTGCGGGAGCTCGCGGCGAAGAAGCTCCAGAACGCTGTCGTCGGCGAGATGCCGAGCCCCTTCAATTTCGACCGCTTCGACGGCGAGAGCGGGGACGCCTCCCGGATCGTGATGTCCGCGAACATGATGCCTCTTCTCGGCGGCCGGCGGCTGATTCTGGTGAAGCGGGCGAGCCGGCTGGTCGAGAGCGATCCGTCGCTTCAGGCCTATGTCGAGGATCCGAATCCCAGCACGGTCCTCGTCCTCGATCTGGACAAGAAGCCGGACGGCCGGCGCAAGGGCTGGAAGGATTTGGAGAAGAAGGCGGTCGTCGTTGCCTGCGACGCCCCGGACCCGTGGGAGCTCCAGGATTGGGTTTCCGAGGAGGGGAGAGCCCGAGGCTTGAAGCTCGGCCGCGAGGAGATTCGCTATCTCGTGACGGAGGTCGGATCGGACCTCCGCCGGCTTTCGAACGAGCTCGAAAAGCTGTCGCTCTACGCGTCGGGCGACCGGCTGGACCTCGAGACCATCGCGGAAGTCCTCGGCCGGGGTCGGGCGCAGAGTGTATTCAAGTTCACCGAGGCCGTCGCCTCGGGCGACGCGGGGAGCGCGCTCCGGCAGCTCGGGCGGCTCCTGGAGGAAGGTGAAGCGCCCCTCCGCATCCTGGCCCTTCTCGACCGCCTGGTGGGGCAGCTCCGGATTGCCAAGAGTGCTCAGGCGTCTGGACGAAAAGACTCGAGTCTCGCGGGGCTTCTGGGCGCTCCGCCATCGGCGGCCAAGGCTCTCGGGGAAAGCGCGCGCCGCCTGAGCAGCGAGTTCTTGAGGCGCGCGGTCGCGGCGCTGGCGGATACCGATCGGCTCTTGAAATCCAGCCGGCTTCCCCATCGGGTAGTGATGGAGGGACTCGTGCTGGAGCTTGCGCGAGGTTCGAAGCGCTAGTCTTGATTAACCGGACGCCACGCGCCGGGCGAGCCGCGATTTGTAGCGGTTGCCGGCGTTCTCGTGGAGGATGCCCTTCTTGACCATCACGTCGACCAAAGACGCCGTCTCCGGAAGAAGCTTCTTCGCTTCGGCGAGGTTCTTGGTCTCGAGGGCCTGCCGAAGTTTCTTGATCTGGCTTCGAAGGCGGGACCGGTTCGATCGATTGCGGATACGGCGCTCGACGTTCTGCCGCACCCGCTTGATAGCGGAAGCACTATGGGCCAAAGAAATCCTCCCTGGGACGATTCGAAGCTCACCCGCGAAACCGCTATCATAGCACAGGTCCGCGCGAGCACCATCCATGAAGACCCGGCCCTCGGCCCATATGACCGTCCTGCCCCGAAGGAAGCCCTACTCCACCGGCAACCCGGAGCTCGACGAGCGCATCGCGGAGCTGGTCCGAAGCTCCTGTCCCGAGGGCGAGCGCGCTTACGTCCAGGAGATCGCGACGACGGCGCTCAAGCTCGGGCTCGACGGCGCGAGCCGGGTCGATCTCAAGATCGCGAGCGCGGCTCTCAAGGAGATGCGCCACGCGTTCCGCATCTTCACTCCATTCCGGCAGGTGCAGAAAGTGACGGTCTTCGGGTCGGCTAGAACCGCCGTCGACCATCCCGACCACGACCGCGCGGTGGAGTTCGGAAGGCGCATGGCGGAGGCCGGATGGATGGTCATCACCGGCGCCGGGAGTGGAATCATGGGCGCGGCCCACATCGGGGCGGGCCGCGACCAGAGCGTCGGCGTCAACATCAAGCTTCCGTTCGAGCAAGAGGCGAACGAGATCATCCGCGGGGACGGCAAGCTGATGACGTTCCGGTACTTCTTCACCCGGAAGCTCTTCCTGCTGAAGGAGTCCCACGCGATCGTCCTCTTTCCCGGCGGCTTCGGGACCCTCGACGAGGGCTTCGAAGTGCTGACGCTCCTGCAGACGGGAAAACAGACGCCGCTTCCGGTGGTGATGGTGGAGAACCCCGAGACCGGCTATTTTCAGGGGCTTTCCCGATTCATCCAGGAACGCCTCCTCGCTTCCCAATTGATCTCCGAGCAGGACCTGTCGCTCTTCCGCGTCGTCGACACGGCGAAAGAGGCGAGCGAAGAAATCCTCCGCTTCTACCGCGTCTACCACTCTTCCCGGTACGTCGGCCCGAAGCTTCTCATCCGGCTCGAGCGGGCTCTCGACGATTCCGAGCTCGCGGATCTCAACCTCCGGTTCCGTGAGGTCCTGCGCTCGGGCGCCATCGAAAGAGCTCAATCCCTGCCGGAGGAACAAGGGACGCCGCTCGCGCGCCTCGCCGGCATCGAGCTCGATTTCAACCGCCAGGACTTCGGCCGTCTGCGCCAGCTCATCGACTCGATCAACGCGTTCGGCTCTAGCTGAGCACGACACCATCTCCGACGAATAGAGTGCCCGTCGGCCGGAAGCGGAAGGCGATGTACCCCGCTCCTTTGCCGGGCGCGTCGACGACCTCGAAGCGCTCCTCCACGACGTCGCCGACGTCGATTCGACCGTCGACTTCGAGGGGGAGGAGCCGCGGCGCTTGCTCCCGCGAGCATAGGACCCGGGTGCCGCAGCGCTCGCGAAGGGCGGGAGCTCCCGCCGACGCTTCCGGGTCGGCGGAAGTGAGAAGGATGGCGCGGAGCGATCTCAGGCCGACGCGGGCCTTCTGGAATGCCTGCATTACCGAGGCTCCCGACGGCTCGGGACCGGTGTCGACGAGGACCGCCCCGGGTCCGGTCTTGACGATGTAGGCGGCATGCCAGCGAGGCCCCCGGCGCACTGACCAGATGCCAGGCGCCACTTCTTTGATCTCGAGCGCGGCCATCGATCGGGTCGTCGATCAATGGGGTCAGCGGCGCATGAGCCGGACGTCGCCGCTGAACGTGGTCGCTTCGATGAACGCGCTTCCGTCGCCGACGACCGCGCTGAGTCTTCCGCCTTTCTTCGCCCGCGAGGTGGTCTTGAGTGTGAAGTCGGACTCGACCTCTCCGCTGAAGGTCGACGCCTCGAGCTCGAACCCCACCCCTTCGCCGATGGTCAACAACACGTTTCCCGAGTGGCTCTGGAAATCGTAGCGACCAGAGGCCCTGATGGTTCCCGTGTACTCGAGATCGCCGCTCACGCTTTCGAGCGATGCCCTTTGGGAAGAGACCCCCTGGAGTCGCACGTCGCCGCTCACCGACGAGACGGTGAGCTCGTCGGCCTCGATGTCCATGACCAGGACCTCGCCGCTCACGCTCTCGATCTCGACGTGTCTTTCCGAGCGGCTGCTCCGGACTTCTACGTTCCCCGAGACCGACTTGGCCTGCACGAGCTCGGTCACGTCCGTGACCCGCACGTCGCCGCTCACCGACTGCGCGTTCGCGGGCCCTGCGACCCCGGTGAGGACCACGTTTCCCGACACCGATTGAATATCGACCTCGGTTCCCTTCGGCACCTTCACGTGGTACCTCACGGAGACGTGGTCCCCATGGTGGCGGCCTCTCCCGGTGTGCTCCGTCGAGACCCTCACGCGGTTGCCGAGCTGGGACACTTCGATATCGACGGTCTTCAGGTCGCCGGCATCTCCCTCGTCCTCGACGCTCTTGACGGCCTCGATCACGATCGAGGAGCCCGGCCCGCCCTCGACCTGAATGTCGCCCGCGATGTTGCCGATCGAGAGCGCGGCGTCGGGCCCGACGTCGAGAGTCCGGTTGAAGCGTTCTTCCCGTTGCGCCCGGGCGTTCGAAGCGACTAGAAGCGCGGCCAAGGTCGTCGTGACAATCGTGTTTTTCATATTCGCTCGTGTCAAATTGGATTGGAGGGAACGTTGGAAATGGGGGCACCGGGGGTTTTCCTCATCTCGTCGATGAGATCGAGGGCGTTTTCGCCCTGTCCCTTGCGGACCTCGTTGATGAGGAGGATCGTATTCTGGAGAAGCGTGACCTTGCTCCGCAGGGCCTGGAGCAGGCTCTCCTGGGCCGCGGTGCTCTGGGGTTCGCCCGCGATCGCGCTGCGGCTCTCACCGATGGCGTTCTCGATGAGGTCGAGGTTCTGGTTCAGGACGGACGTAAGCTCCTGGGGAAGGACTCCATCGTTCTGGGCGATGATTTGCTCGAGGCCGACGATGGCCTTGTCATAGTGGGACTCCGCCGCCCTCAGCTCCTCGGTCACCATGTCGGCGAGAGCCGCCTGGTTTGTGGGAGGCGGCGTCTCGCCGCGCATCACTAGCCACAAAGAGACGCCGAGGAGAAGCGCGGCGGCGGCGGCGAGAGCCGTAAAAAAGGCGGAGCGAGAGCCGCTCTTCGAAAAGGATTTCCGCTCGATGAGCGATGCCGCGATCGACTCCCAGATCTTTTCCGGCGGTGCGACCGGGGGAAGCTCGCTCGCCCCGCGGACGATAGCGGAGAGATCAGAGAGTGTGCGGCGGCACTCTTCGCATCGGCCCAGGTGAGACTCGATCTGACGATGGTCCCGAGGATCCAGCCCCTGGTCCAGGTATTCGTTCAGCCGCTCGATTTCCGGGTGTTCTTCAGTCATCGCGCCAGGACTTCCTTGAGACGGGTTCGCGCCCGGTGAACGAGCGACTTCGACGTGCCGACGGCGATCCCGAGCATCTCGCCGACTTCCTTGTGATCGAAACCCGCGACGTGGTGGAGCAGGAACGCCGCGCGGCTCGAGGGAGGGAGCTCTCCGATGGCTCGTTCGAGCTCGAGCCCTCGAAGGCCGGCGTTCGAAGCGCGCCCGGGAAGCTCGGGAGTCAGAGGTTCGTTCCGGCTCTGCTCTTTCGCTCCGCGGCTGCGCAGGTGGTCGAGGCAGCGGTTTACCGAGAGCCGGTAGAGCCAGGTGCCGAACGCCGAGCGGCCCTCGAAGCTCGGGAGCCGATCGTAGGCTTGCAAGAAAATCTCCTGAAGTATGTCTTCCGCATCCGCCCGGTTCTGAAGCATCCGCAGCGCGAGCCCGAAGACAGCCGGGCTATGCCGCCGGTAGAGCGCTTCGAATGCTTCCATCTCGCCTCGTCGGGTTCGCTCGACCAGCTCGTCGTCTTCGCGCCGCTTGGCGTCGCGATCGAGGGACGAGGGCAGGGGAAAAAGACTCACCCCTCCTTCCGGTTTTGCTTCGATCACAGCGTCGGGCGAACCCATGAACCTCCGCCGGATAGGACGGGGTCCACGGGAGAAAGGTTTACGCTCAGGCGACGCAGGTCTATGGATGCGGTCAGAAGCGCCCAAACCAGCACCGAGCCCATCGCGCCATTGTAAAGCAATTGTGGTACTCTGCTGAGATCCGAGAGGAGAGAAGATTGATGGATTACTGCCGCGGCCGAGGGTACGTTCTGTCGCTCGCCGGCGTTCTTTTTTTTGGTGTCTCCTGTGACAAGGCTCCGGCTTCTCAAGCCGCTCGGGCGGAATCCGGAAGCGCCCCTGACTCGCCTGACGCTAATGTCACGAATGTCGTGGCCCGCGTTGGCGACCGGGAGATCACTCTCGGCGAGGTGGACGAGAGGGCGCGCAAGGCAAACATGGCCGTTTTTCAGCAGCTCTACGACGCTCGCCGCCAGGCGGTCGAGGAGCTCCTTGCGGAGGCTCTTCTCGACTCGGAAGCGGCGAAGCTCGGCATCACCCGCGAGGATCTCGAGACACAAGAGATCCGATCAAAGATTCCCGAAGTGACCGCCAAGGACGTCGAGGATTTCTTCAACCAGAATCGCGCGCGGATACCCCCCGAGCAGACGGTCGAACAGCTCTCCGGTCAGATCCGGCAATACTTGACAGCGCGAAACGAAGTCACGACCCGCGAAAGTTATCTGTCCGGGCTTCGAGAGAAGACCGAGGTCGACGTCACCCTCGAGCCGCCCCGGGTTTCGATTGCCGTCGCCGGCGATGAACGGGTGAAAGGATCGGAGGGGGCGGCCGTCACGATCGTCGAGTACTCAGATTTCCAATGACCGTTCTGCGCCAGGGTCGGTCCGACCCTACAGCAGATTGAGAAGACGTACGGGGACAAAGTCCGGTTCGTCTATCGCGATTTTCCGCTTCCCAACCACCCCGAGGCTCAGCCGGCAGCGGAGGCCGCACTTTGCGCCCACGACCAGGGTAAGTTCTGGGAGTATCACGATCGGATCTTCGAGAACCAGGGCTCCATGTCCTCCGAGACCTACCGTCAAATCGCTGCCGACCTTAAGCTCGATACCGGCGCATTCGGCCAGTGCTTTGATTCCCGGAAATTCCGGGAGGCGGTCGAGAGGGACGTCCGGCAAGGGGGGGAGATGGGCGTGAATTCGACGCCCGCGTTCTTCATCAACGGAAGGTTCCTTTCCGGGGCGCAGCCGTTCGACGCCTTCCGGACGATCATCGAAGACGAGATTCAGTAAACGGACTTGTTCCGGCGGGTGGGACTTTCCCTACGCACCCTCTGTTTTTTCCCACGGTATGGCCCCGAAGAGGCGTTTCGGGAGCGACGGCAATTGATTGACTGGCCGGCGCTTCCGGGATGACTCGGCCTCCTCGGCTGCGGCACGGTTCTTGCCAGTATCGACTCATGGGCTATATGGACCGTCATCCAACCCCCCTTCCACAGATTCCCGGAGGCCGGTATCACATCGTCGAGCGTCTATCGGCGAGCGCGCTCGGCGGCGTTTACAAGGCGCTCGATACGATCCTGGATCGCCCGGTCGCTGTGAAGTGCATCAACCTCGACACTCCCTTTGCTGACCATAGCCCGGACGAGCTCCGCGAGCGATTCGTTCGGGAAGCCCGGATCGCGGCCCGTCTCCAGCATCCCAACATAGTGACCATCTACGACATCGTGGCTACTTCCGACCGGGGCTTCATTATTATGGCGTTCATCGAGGGGCAGTCGCTCGAGTCCCTTCTGACCGAGCGAAAGCGGCTCCCGATGCAAGGAGCGCTCAACGTTCTGACCCAGCTCGCGGGCGCCATCGACTACGCCCACTCTCACAACGTGGTCCACCGCGACGTGAAGCCGGTCAACATTCTGGTCTCCCCGTCGCTCTGGGTTTGGATTACCGATTTCGGCATCGCGAAGTCGGAGCTCTCGACGAACCTTACGATGGCGGGCGGTGTCCTCGGGACGCCCGATTACATGTCGCCGGAGCAGGCGAAGGGCGAGGACGTCGATGCCCGCTCCGATCTCTTCTCCCTCGGCTGCATTCTCTTCGAGTGCCTCACGGGTGAGAAGCCATTCCGGAGCCCGAGCCTCACCGGTGTCCTCCTCAGCATCATCAACGACGAGCCCGTGTTTCCGCTGAACTGGCAGAGCCTCGGTCTCCCCAACGGCCTGAAGCCCATCCTTCACCATGCCCTCGAGAAGGCTCGCGAAAAGCGCTACGCCACCGGCTCGGAGCTGGTAGCGGCCCTTGCCGCTCTTGAAGCTCCGGCGCGTCCGGCCGCTTCAGTGCCGGTTTCCGGTCCCGTGGTTTCCGAAGCGACGGCGCCGGAGCTCGACGAACCGGCTGCAGAAGAGGCCGCGCCGGTCGCGCATGTCGCGACTGTCAGGATTGTCGACGAGCCCGCCGCGGCGCCGGAGCCGGAGGCGCAAGAGAAGCCCAATGAGACTTCGGAGCCGGCTGAGGCCGCGTCGCCCACCGAGCCTGCTGAGACCGTTGAGTCTGCTGAGTCTGCCCCGGCCGAAGCCCCCGCGCCCGCAGAATTGGAGACCAGCAAGACGTTGAATTTTGCTCCGGCGGAATTGCGCGAAGTGCTCGAGCAGGACTCACAACTCGCACAACCCGAACAACCGCCCGCGGAACTGTCCGCACTGCCTGAAGTGGCTGAAGAAGTGGCTGAAGTGCCTGAAGTGGCTGAAGTGGCTGAAGAGGAAGAGTCGCCCGAGCACACGGTCATGCTCTCCGCGCGGGCGCCCGAGCCTGCCCCTCCTCCGGCGCCCACGGTCGATCCGGCCCGCGTCGAGGCGCTCAAGGAAGAGGCGAGGCCGCTTCGGCTGTCTCCCAATCTCGCCACCGAGCTTCAGGGTGCCGCGATCACACCCGAAGAGGGGTTTCTGCTCTCGCGCATCGACGGCCTCGCGCGCGCGAGTGAGATCCTTGCGATGAGCCCGATGCCCGAAGCGGAAACCGCGACCGCCCTCTTGAACTTGATCGACAAGGACTTGATTCAGTTCGGGGGAAAGCCGCCTGCACGCCCGCCAGCGCGCGCGGCTTCGCCGCCGCCGCCACCGTCTCCGCCGGCTCCGCCCAAGGGGGTCCCGGACGAAGCGGCGGTGAAAGAGCTAGATCGACTCTTGGCACTGGCGAAGAGCCATGCCTATTCGGATCTCCTCGGCGTCGCCGCCGATGCTCCCGCGGGAGCGCGCAAGAGCGCATACCTCAAGATCATCGGAAAGTTCCACCCCGATAAGTTCCCCCGCGCCACGGACGACATTCGGGAGAAGCTTTCGCGGCTTTGCGCCGAGTCCTCCGAAGCGCTGGACCAGCTCGCGAGCCCGACGGCGTCGAAGCCGGCATCGAGCTCGCCGGCCAGGGGAAACGGATATTCGCCGGGCGCGGTCTCCTCTTTCGGGCGGAGTCAGGGTCCGAATTTCGACAAGAGCCGCTACGCGCGAGAGCTCTACGACCGGGCGCTCCGCGCATTCGACATGCAGGACTTCTGGGAATCCATCCAGCTTGGCCGGCAGGCGATCGAGAACGACGAGACCCAGGCGGAGTATTTCAACCTTCTAGGCCGCGCCCTCATGCAGAACAAGAAGTGGCGCAAAGAGGCAGCGGACAGCTTCCGCAAGGCCACGGAGCTCGATCCGGGTAACCTCGCCTATCTGGGGATGCTCGGAGCGGTCTACAAGGCCGAGGGACTCCAGGCCCGCGCCACCGCGATCCTCAAGAAGGCGCAGTCGCTCGATCCGAGCTTCGCCCTTCCGGAGATCGATGGAGAAGTCTCGGTCGAAGCCAGCTGAAAACGCCGCTCCGCCTCACCTTCGAAAACCCCCTCGCGAAATGTAATATCATTCGCGCATGACCGTTGCCTCCTCCGGGTTGGAGAGCGCCCTGTCCGATGGGAGGGAAGTCGAAGGCGGCGGGGGCGGCCACGCCCGCAAACTGACGCGCTCGGCGGGAACGGTGAGCCTGGGAGTGATGGTCTCCCGGGTTCTGGGGCTGGTCCGCGAACAGATCCTCGCGTATCTCTTTCCCGCGAGGACCGGACTCGACGCCTTTTACGCCGCCTTCCGTATTCCGAATCTTCTGCGCGACATGTTCGGGGAGGGGGCGCTCAGCAAAGCGTTCGTCGCCACTTTCTCCGAGATCGAAAAAAAAGAGGGCCGCGAACGGGCGCTTCGCCTCGCGAACGTGGTCTTGAACGCGCTCATCCTCGTCGTCTCCGCCCTCACGCTCGCCGGCATCGTCTACGCCGACGCGATCGTGGATGCGGCGCTGCCTGGCGCGGGGTTCGACGTCGCTCTCTCCGCCGACGAGAGCTTCGGCTTCGCGACCAAGCGCGATCTGACGGTCGGGCTCACCCGGGTCATGTTCCCGTTCATCCTGCTCGTGAGCGCGGCCGCCCTGGTGATGGGGATCCTCAACGCCCAGGGTCACTTCTTCGTTCCCGCTCTCGCATCCGCGTTCTTCAATGTGGGGTCCGTGACCGTGGGGCTCCTCGGCTACTATCTCGCGCCTCGATTCGGCCAGCATCCCGCCATGGGCATGGCGGTCGGAGTCATCGCGGGCGGCGCCCTCCAGCTCCTGGCGCAGCTCCCGACTCTCTTTCGGCTCGGCTACCGGTACCGTCCCGTCATTTCGTTTCGGGATCCCTGGCTCGGCCGGGTGGCGCGACTCTTTGGCCCCGGGGCCATCATCGCCTCGACGGTTCAGGTCAACGTTCTCGTGAACCAGATCTTCGCCTCCCGCGGGGAGGGCTGGCTCTCGTGGATCACCCAGAGCTTTCGGATCCTTCACCTCCCGATCGGTCTCGTAGGTGTAGCCATTTCGGTCGCGACCCTTCCGGCGCTCAGCCGAGCGGTGGCGGCCTCTGATACCGTGGAGTTCAGAAACACGTTCTCTCATGCGACGAGGCTCGTGCTGCTCTTCATGGTTCCCGCGACGGTCGGGCTCGTCGTCCTCGCGATTCCCATCGTGCGTCTCATCTTCGAGCAGGGGCGTTTCGGGCCTGAGGACACCGTCGAGGTGGCCGGCGCGCTTCGCTGCTACGCCGTCGGTCTAATCAGCTTCGGCGCGGTCAAGATCGTGACCGATGGCTTCTACGCTATTCAGGACGTGCGCGCCCCTCTCGTCGTGAGTCTCCTGAGTATGGGCGCGAACGCGGTCTTGAACTGGCTCTTCGTCGTCGAGCTCGGGCTAGACCATCGCGGTCTCGCTCTCGCCACCTCGGGCACGACCACCGTCTCGCTCGTCCTTCTGTGGGTGCTCTTTCGCCGCCGCAGCCGACTCGGCCGGCTCGATGGCCGGCGCACGGTCATGACCCTGTTCAAGACAGCGGCCGCGTCCGTGGTGATGGGAGGACTCTCCTACGCGGCGTTTCTCGGTCTCGACGGCGCTTTCGGACACGATGCGTTCTGGGCCCGGCTCGTTCAGGTGGGCATCGCGATCGGTGTCGCTCTTCTGGCCTATTTCATCGGCTGTAAACTGCTCCGCGTTCGCGAGCTGGACCAGGCGCTGTCGGCGCTCGTGCCCGGCCGATAACCGTTTGGAGGTTACATGAATCGTGGCTTGTTCGTTCTGGCCTCGATGGTCCTCTCATCCGCTCCCTCCATGTCCCAGTCACGAACGGGGCAGAGCCCGAACATGGGCGAGAGCTATCGGGTGGAGGTCCAGCTCCGGCGATGGCGGTCGGAGCTCATCTCGGAGCTTCGGCTCTCGGGGGGCGGCATCCCCGGTACGACGCTTGATCCCTTCGAGGACCTGGGGCTCGAGAACGAGCGCATCTTCGACTATCACTTCGCGGCGCGCATCGTCCGGCGGGTGAAGCTGCGCGGATCGTGGATGAAGGTCAAATACCAGGGCGAGACCGTGGCGGAATCCGCTCTTTGCGTCTCCGGCCTCTGCGTGCCCGCGGGCGGCGACATCTCGACGACGCTCGAGCTCGAAGAGACCCGCGGCGGCGCCGAGGTGGATCTGCTGCAGGGCGACTACGGCTTTCTCGCGATCGCGGGGGAATACGGGCGCTTCGAGGCGAGACCGGCGTTCGAGTCGGGGAGCGCTTCGGCGGGCGAGCCGCTTCGCCTCGGCTTCCCGCTCTTCGGGATCAAGGGGCGAGCCTATATGACACCCGCGCTCGCCCTCAGTGTCGAGGGGATGGGGTGGAAAAACGAGAGCGAGGGCGTCTGGACCGATTTCGACGCCTCCGCGACCTACAGCGCCGGAAGGAATCTCGGGGTCTCCTATGGCTACAGGAACTCCTACCTCCGGTTCAAGTACATCGAGGCTGCGGGCGATCGAGCGGTGATGCGGGTCCGCGGCCAATACTTCGCCGTCACCGTGCGGTTTTGAAGACGGCGTTTCTCCACTACCTCGAAGTCGAGCGCGGTCTTTCTCCTCACACCCTCGATGGCTATCGCCGGGACATCGAGAAGCTCGAAGCGTTCGCCCGGAAGAAAGCCCGCCCGCTTTCGTCTCTCGACGCCTCCGATATCCGCGAGTTCCTGCGGGGCCTTCATCGGAGCGGTCTATCGCTCCGCTCCGTCGCCCGCGCGACCTCCGCCGTGCGCGGGCTCTTCCGCTTCGCCGCCGCGGAAGGCCTTGCCGCGAGCGATCCGACCGAGCAGATCGACTCCGCGCGCGCGCCCCAGTCCCTTCCGCGGTATCTGAGCCTCGAGGAGGTCGAGAATCTTCTGAAGGCGCCGGACGCATCGACCCCCGAAGGGCTCAGGGACCGCGCGATGCTGGAGCTCCTCTACGCCACCGGTCTTCGGGTGTCGGAGCTGGTTTCCCTGAGGACGAGAGACCTGCACTTCGAGGTCGGCTACCTGGTCTGCCGCGGAAAGGGCCGGAAGGAGCGCGTCGTGCCGTACGGCCGCTCGGCGAAGAAGTGGATCGAGAGTTACCTGGTCTCGAGCCGGCCGCTCCTCTCCCCGAAGCCGGGCGAGGGAGGGTTGTTCTTGAGCCGGCGCGGGCGGCCGATGACCCGCCAGCGATTCTTCCAGCTCGTGAAGGGATACGGACGCCTCGCGGGAATCAAGCGAACGCTCTCCCCCCACGTGGTGCGCCACTCCTTCGCCACCCACCTCCTCGAGCGCGGCGCCGATCTGAGAAGCCTCCAGCTCATGCTGGGGCACTCGAACATCGGAACGACTCAGATCTACACCCACGTGAGCCGGGAGAGGCTCAAGCGGGTCTACGACCAGCACCACCCGCGAGCGAAGAAGCGAACAGGGGCCAGCTAGGCTGTCTCGTATCAGATCTCCATCGCGTCGAGTTTTCTCCTCCCCCAGCGCATCGGAAGCGCGACCGTGAGGAGGTTGAGGACGAGGACCAGGCCGAGCGACAGGATCGAGGCGGCGAGCGCCCGGCTCGTCAGGGGAACGCCGCGGAAGTCTGCGTCGAGGATGAGATACACCGGAATCGATTCCAGGAAGAGCACCGCGGCGACGAAGCTCGAGGCCGCGATCATGTACAGGAGGCCTCCGGAGCTCCCCGCGATCTGAGTGACGTTCTCGAACTTGAACTTGGGAAAAGCGGCCCCCATTCCGACCCCCAGGCCTACGATGCCGAAGGTGACGAAGAGGATGGTGACCGAGGAGAGCACCGTCATGAACGGGGTGGCGCCGAGGAAATGATTCGACGCGATAGTCAGGACCTGGGACAGCAGGAGCAGGGGAGGGAGCGCAGTCCAGAACTTGCTCCAGAGGAGCTTCTCCATCGTCAGGGGAGAGGAGCGGAGAATCCAGAAGGCACGTCCTTCGCTCGAGACCGAGGTGAAGACGAACCTCACCGCGACCGCCGCGAGCACGAAGCCGGCGAGACCCAGATTCAGGAACGAAAAGAGGTTCTGGAGATAGAACGTGGCGAAGGTGAAGTTCGAGGGAAGCACGCTGAAGTTGTAGAGGTACACCACCACCAGCGCCACCAGTAACAGGAGCTGGGACCACTGCGTGGTGTCCCGGAGAAACGTGCGGAGGTCCTTGAGGAGCAGGGATCGGAATTTCGGCTCGAACGGCCCTGTCAACGCCTCCAGGAACCGGTCGACCAGGGGAAGAGACGAGAGCCGCGCCGGTCGCGATTCCTGGGCTCGCGAATAGCCTATGCCGTAGAGCGAGCGCGCCATCCAGCAGCCGATCACCACGAGAGCCGCTCCCGTCGACCAGAGGAGCAAAAGGGGCATCGCCGGGAGAGCTTCGCCGTTTCGTCCGGCGATGAGGACGCTCGTGGTCCAGGCGCTCGGGAGAAACGGCGAGCTCGGCGTCGAGAACGAGGAGAAGAACTCGGTCACGTCGTAGATCGAGCGCGGGTTCAAGAGCCTCTCGGGCTGCTGCACGCGGATGAGAAAAACCAGAAGCACGACGAAAAGGGCGGAAAGGAGCAGAAGCATCTCCTTGACCCGCCGGGCGGGAAAGGCCGCCATGAGCGCCGAGGTCACCATGCTCCCGATGCAGGTGGCGATGAGAACGAGCGGTGGAAACGCGAGGGCGACGGCAGCGAGGAAGAGCAAAGGAGACGCGGCAGTGGCGGCGAAGGCGGCATACACGGGAACGCTGAAAAGGACCACCATCCACGACGACTGCAGAAGCGTGAGGACCAGTCTCGCGCCGTAGAGAGCGGGAAGCGGCACCGGGCTCGATACCAGAAGCGAGAGGTCGTCGGAGAGGTACTGCGTCGCGAGGGCGGTCACGATGGTGCTCGCGAGGAGGACCGTGAGGACGAACGTGGAAACGGTGTCGAGGACCCGGTGGGTGAGAGGCGCCGTGAACTCGTCGAACTGGCCGATGTAAAGCAGCACGCGGTAGAAGCCGGCGAAGACGAAGAACGCGAAGAGCAGGCCCACCGAAGCGAAGAGAAGCGCCCGAACGAGATCTCCGCGACCCGCGCTTCGCTGCCGGTTTCGGACCCCGCGGAAGTACGGGGCGAGGAGGGCGGCGATGGAAGCGGGCGTGAACTCCAGGGTCAAAGAGCGGCCTCGCTCTCCCTGAATCCCTCACCTCCGGTGAGCTTCAAGAAGATCTCCTCGAGATCCTGCCCCTTCGTCTCCGCCTTCGCCTTCAGGTCTTCCATGGTGCCGAGGGCGACGAGCTCACCCCTCAGGATGATCCCGATCCGGTCGCAGAGCTCCTGCGCGACCTCGAGGGTGTGGGTGGATACGAAGACCGAGTGTCCCGAAGCGCAGTACTCCCGGAAGACCTGTTTGATGAGACGGGCGCCCTTCGGGTCCAGGCCCACCATCGGCTCGTCCACCACCATCACTTTCGGCTGATGGAGGAAGGCCGACGCCACCACCAGCCGCTGCTTCATGCCGTGGGAGAAGCTCTCGATGAGCTGGGAGCGCACCTGGTGGAGCTCGACGAGCTCCAGAAGCTCGTCGATACGCCCATTGAGCGCCCCGACGCCGAAGCCGTAGATTCCGGCGACGAACCTCATGAACTCGAGCGCCGAGAGTTTCTCGTAGAGAAACGGGCGGTCGGGGATGAAGCCGAGGGCTCCTTTGGCCTCGACGGGATGGGAGGCGAGGTCGTGGCCCGCGATCTCGATTCGCCCCGAGGTGGGCCGCAGCAGGCCGGCGATCATCTTGATGGTGGTCGTCTTTCCCGCGCCGTTCGGTCCCAGGAACCCGAAGAGCTCGCCCGCGGGCACGTGGAGCGAGAGGTTCCGGACCGCCTCGTGGTCGCCGTAGCGCTTGGTCAGACCCTCGAGCCGGATCATTTCTTCTCCACGACCTCGATCGTAGCGCCGCGGCCGAGGAGGGTCAGCACCTCGTACTGGCTCTCGATGCCTCCTACGAGAAGCCGCAAGTGGAGAGAATCCGCCGGGAACTGGCCGAGCGTCGGATCCACCGCGAGCCATCGGCCGACGAACACCTCGGGCCAGGCGTGGTAGTAGAACTGCCCCGACGTGTAGGTGAGACCGGTCGCGATCCGGGTCGGAATTCCCGCGGCTCTCGCGAGCGCGACGAAGAGTACGGTGTGCTCGTTACAGTCACCTACCCTTTGCTCCAGGATCTCGGTCGCACTCGGAAGCGAGAGAGTGGGCGACTTCGTCAGGTTCTCGTACACCCATTCGTTGATGGCCTCGGCCTTCTCGGCGTCCGTGTCGCCTTGCGCTATCCGAGACGCCTGCTCGCGGATTCTCGGGTCGCCTCCCTGGATGAAGGAGTCGGCGGCAAGAGACCGCGAACGCTCGTCGTCCGAGAGGGTTTCGGAGCCGGCGTACGGGGGCCTCTCGCGGGTGATGGTGACCCGAGTGCCGTCGAGCTTCTGCCGGCCCCCATCCAGTGCCTCGAACGTATCGGGAAAGAGCTTGAGCTCGAGGGTCGCGCCGGCGAGAGTCGATGCCTCGCCCGCGAATCCGAGCGCCGGCACGGCGGACATAGCCAGGATGTCGGGAGAGGCGGATCCACCCTGCGCGTGGAGGCTGCTGCCGGGGGCTTCTTTCAGGAGGGTCCACCCGAGCGGTGTTTCCTCCTGGAGCACTTCGCCTCGCTCGTTCACCCAGGCGGTCGTGGTGAGTCCGGCGAACGTCGTCTGGAGTCGAAAGGCTTCCTCCTCCCGCCCGCCCCAGCGGACGATCTCGCGCTCTCGAACGACGATCGTCGCGTCTCCCTCGGACACGGTCATGGGATCGAAGAGGCGCAGCCGGAACGTGTCGCCGGGCGCGAGCCCGCGCGCGGCGAGGGCGTAGTAGAGGTTCAGCGGGAGCACGATCGGCTCGACGATGACTCTTCGCTCGACCCTCTCCGGCGAGCTTCCCGATCGGATCCTGAGATGGAGCTCGTCGCCCTGCACGTCTCCGACGACGGTCGTCTCGAAGGGGGAGCGCCGCGAGGAGGTCGACAGCCGAAACGTGAAGCCGCGGAGCTCGCCCTTTCGTCCACTCTCGGCCGACCCCTCCATCTTGACCTGTCGCTCTCGGCCCAGCAGGTTCAGCGTGAGCTCGCCCGTCTGCTCGGCGCGAAATCCGCCCGCAAGAGGTGTGAACCTCTCCCGAATGTAGCCGATGCGGGCCCCCCGGTAGAAGACCCCTCGCTGGGTCAGCTCGGCGTCCCTGGTCGAATCCGTGGAGAGATCCACCAGGGGGGTGGCATCGGCGATCGAATAGCTCCTGAAGGCATGAGCTCCGAGCAGAAGCAGCCACGAGCAGACGATGAGCACGGACAAAAATCGCCCTGGGCGGATCTTCATGGGGAAGAAATGCACCGATGGAATTGAAGTCAGTATAGCATGCCGTTCGGGGGAGGCCGTCCGTGGCAGAAGCGAGGACCCTCGAAGTCGATCCGCGAGAGCCCGAGGCTCGGGTAGTGGAAGAGGCGCTCTCTGTCCTTCGAGAAGACGGCATCGTGGCCTATCCCACGGAGACGTTCTACGGACTCGCCGCCGATGCTCGAAGCCGCACCGCATGCGACCGTCTCTTCGAGCTGAAAGGACGCCCGCGGGAGAAGGCGCTTCCTTGCATCGTTTCGGGTGTCCCGCAGTTCGAGGAGGTGGCGCGAGGTCTCGGGGAGGCGGCGCTCCTGCTCGCGCGGAGGTTCTGGCCGGGTCCGCTCACTCTCGTGGTCGAAGCCAGGTCCGGCCTCGCGGCTTCATCGCGGGAGGGAAGCATCGCCGTTCGAGCGAGCGGTCTTCGACTTCCGCGCGACCTCGCGGAGGGTCTCGGCGCGCCCGTGACCGCTACCAGCGCCAACCGCTCCGGTTCAGCGCCGGCCACGACGGCGGAGGAGGTGCTGTCCGGGCTCGGCTCGTGGCTCGATCTGGTTCTCGACGGCGGTCCTTGTCCCGGAGGTCTTCCCTCGACCATCGTCGACGTCCGGGACACGCCGCCCCGGCTTGTGCGGGAGGGCAGAGTTTCCTTCACGGAGGTGGAGCGCGCCTTGAAGGACTTGTAGTGGGACCTCGCTTCATCGCGTCATCGCTTCATCGCTTCAGGGCCGCCTTGACTTGGGCGCAGCGCAAATTAGAATGGGATCTGTCTCCTGGACTCGCTCGCATTGCTTCGAGGTGATTTACGCCGATTGAACGGAAGATCCTCGTCCTACTCGTGAGCTTCGCGCTCACGACGCTCCACTGCGCTCCCAAACGCTCATTTGCACCTCATCCAGTGCCGGACTGGGACGTGGTCGAGCGCATGGGCCTAAAGGCGCCGTCCGATCTGCCGGCATCCGAGCGGACCACGTTCGATCGCGGTTGGAGCTCGCTTCAGTCCGGCCGTCTCGATGCCGCGGCGTCCGATATCGAGTCGCTGGCGCGGCGCTACGAGAAGAGCCCGGAAGTGGCGACTATGGCCGCGTTTCTGGACCTCCGCCTGGGAAAGCCATCGGACGCCGAGCGCAAATTCCAGGCGGCTCTCCGGGAGGAGCCCGATCTCGGTGCCGCCCGGAGCGGCTATTTCCTGGTGGCGCTCCAGTCGGGAAACGAGGAGAGGGCTTTCGAAAGACTTCTTCGGCTCGAGGAAA
>Ga0184637_10000194_pt1 | contig 44097 bp, 25 predicted proteins | sample PLM3_127_b2_FD_133143 | JGI IMG/M metagenome (GOLD analysis project Ga0184637, IMG submission 133143) | Groundwater sediment microbial communities from an aquifer in East River, Colorado, USA - PLM3_127_b2 | ecosystem: Environmental > Terrestrial > Soil > Riparian zone | place: USA: East River...
CCGAGGTTTACGCCGTGGGCGGCGCTCGCGATGGCGTTTCACCGCCTTCGTCTCTTTTACGGATGGCCCTCTGCTCTCACCGGAATCGCGCTTCTCGCCTGGTTCGTCTGGCGGCGCGGCAAGGGAGTCCACGCGCTCGCGCTTCCGCTCGCCCTCGCCGCTTCGGGCACTTTCCTTTCGATGAACTTTCTCCGCGCGGGACTGGGCTCGACGCACATCTTCCAGTTCTCGAAGGACGATCTGGTGATCCTTCCCGTCATCACCCTTCTTCTCGGGGGCTTCCTGCGCACGTTGTGGGAGAGAGGATCGATCCTTCGCGCGCTCGCGCTCGCGCTCGTCCTCGGCTGGATGGGATGGGGTCTATGGTCGCTTTCCCGCGACGTCCGGGGCCGTTTCGTTCGCCCCGAATCCTCCTTCGCCGGGCTTCGGCGGACAAGCTAGGAAGCGAACACCACGCGGTTTCCCCCCGCGCGTTTGGCCTCGTAGAGCGCCCGGTCGGCGAGCTCGAAGAGCTGGACCTCGTCGTCCGCCTGGTTCGGGAGCGAGCTCAGGCCGAAGCTCGCGGTGAGCGGGCGCGGAAGCTGACCGAGGAGCCCGACGCGAAACTGGGCGTCGATGCTGGAACAGAGCTTGTCGGCCACCCGACGCCCGTTCTGGGGATCGGTCCGGTGGAGGAGCACCGCGAACTCGTCCCCGCCGAACCGCGCGATGAGGTCGCTCGACCGAAGCCTCTTCTGGAGGATCTGCCCCACCTCTCGAAGGACGTCATTGCCGGTGCGGTGCCCCAGGTTGTCGTTGACGTGCTTGAAGCCGTCGAGATCGCAGAGCAGGAGGCAGAGCGAGGTGTCATACCTCTTCGCCCGGGCCACTTCGGTCTTGATCTCGCTCTCGAAATACGCGTAGTTCCGAAGCCCCGTCAGATAGTCGAAGTAGGCCATGAGCTCGGTTTGCCTCAACTCCGAGCACTCCATGACCATGGGCTCCGCGAGAAGGTCGGTCTCGTTGAGGAAGTAGTCGAAAGCTGCGGTGCGCAGGTCAACCTTCCGTCCCTCGGGCGAGGGAAACCTCGACTGGTGCATGAGCAGACGCTGCCAGTGGTATTCGACCTCAGGCGAATCGAGGTTGAAACGAAAGAAGCGAAAGATACGGTCGCGTTCCCGATCGTGGTCCGACAGGCCTTCCAGCTCCGGGATGGACAAAGGCGCAGGCCTTTCGAGCTCCTGATGCCTCAACACCGCTACCTCCTCGAAAATACAAGAGGTGCGCGCGGGCCGTTTGGGGGGTCCGGCGCTCCATTCACTGTGGTTATGGTTTAACAAAGCATAGCAAGAAAACCTCCACTCGACAATCGCCATGGGGGAGACCCCATGGGGACGAACCCTCGTTAACGAATAAGAAAATACAAGGGGGATGGGGAGATAGGAGGAAATGGTGAGATGAATCAGGAAACCTATTGGTCGATTTTATCTCCCTATCCCCTCCCATCTCCTTATCCCCCTTTGCCTTGGTATTCTCTTCTTGCGCACTTTGCGCTGCGTTCCCATTTTCGTTACCGTACTTAAGGGCGAAGTACTAAGATGCAGGGATGATGCTGTCGTTCGCCACCGTGATCTCGCTCGCGGTTATCCCCGCCCTGCACTCGGAGCGCGAGGACGCGGAGACTCTTCTCCGGCGCGTGATCGAATCGCAGGAACGGCAGCAGAAGCTCACGCGGGAGTACGCGTTTCGCGAGACTACGGTGACGCGCGACCTCGACGACGAGGGCCGTATCGAGCACGCGAAGAGCGAAGTCGCCCTCGTGACCCCTGGCCCCGAAGGCGAGTACCGAAGGCTCGAGGGAAAGGACGGGGGGCCTCTCTCTGCCGAGGAGGAAGCCAAGGAGGAGCGCAAGTTCCAGGATTACCTGAAGGAGCAACTTGGCTTGCCGGCGGAGGAGCGCGATCGCAAGACCAACGACAAGCTCAAACGGCGGGTGAAGCGATTTCAGGAGAGGCTTCGGGAGGCGATCGAGGCCTACGACTTCGAGCCCCTCGAAGACGAAGTCATTCACGACGTGCCGCTCCGCGTGTTTCGGTTCTCGCCAAAGCCCGGTTACGAGGGGCACTCGCGATCGACCCATATCCTCGCGCGGATTTCGGGCACGGTCTGGATCGATCCCCGCCGCGACCAGCTCGCGAAGCTCCAGGTCCGCTTCGTGAAGAACTTGAAGTTTCTCGGAGGGATCTTTGGACGTGTCTCCGAGGGCTCGGAGGCGGCGGCCGAAGGCTGGCTCGCTGGCGACCCGGGTAAAGAAGTCTGGCTGCTGGACGAGGTCGCCATCTCCCTCGACGCCCGTCTCTACTTCCTGAAGAGCTACCGGCAGCAGATCGAGATCGACTATCACGACTACCAGCGGTACCGCGTCGAAACCGAGGAGCGGATCAAACCGGGAGCGTTGAAGTGACGGGCACCCCGAAGGCCACGAGGAACATCACCGCCTTCCCTGAAGCGTGGGGAGAAAAAAACTCCGTGACCGCGTCGTCGAAAAACGTCAGGCCGGTCGCGCCGAGGCCGAGGGCGTACGAAGCGAGATAGGCCCTCCCGCCGATGAGCCCGCCTTCGAGCTGCGCTACCCGGTAGCCCCGGTTTCCATAGCGCGCGAGGAGCGGCTCGAGATCGACCAGGAGGTAAAGGTTCGCCGCGGCATCGCCGGCGAGGTCCTGCTCCAGATCGAGGAACCGGGCGTTCGAGCGAAAGTCCCCTTCCCGGAGCGGTTCGAGGCCGCGCGCCCGCGGGTGGAATGCATAGGCGCCGGGAGGAAGACCGTTCACGTTGTTCGCGATCACGTACGGATCAGAAAGCGTCGTCTCCGCCGGGAGCGAATCCGCGCTCACCCCTCGAGTGGAGCGGGCCAGGATGGTGGAAAGGAGGCGATAGTCGATCGCCGCCGTCCTCTGAAACGCGCGCGACGAGCCCCGCTTGCGGATGACCCTCTCGATCTCCGCGAGCCCCATCGGTTCCGGCGGCGGTGCCTCGAGATGACGAAGCGTCATGCCGGTCCCCCGATGCCCCGTCGCTTCCACCGGACCTTTCTCCCTCCACTCCCTCGTCACAGCACCGCTCCCGAGAGAGCTCGCCCTCTGCATCTCGCGAATCTCGGGGTAATCGACTTCGGCTGCCGAGAGGGGTGTCGTCTGGAGCCCCAAAGGCTCCGCTGCGAGTGGCGGTGAAGCCGCGGTCTCCGCCTTTCGCCCGGAGTCCGAAATCGCGACGAGCGCGACCGCCGACTCCTTCTCCGCGTCGACATCCAGCAGGCGGTGGACCTCCGGGTCGGCGAACCCGAGCAGGAGGTGCATGGGGATTCCGGCCGCCGCTCCCATGGCGAAAAGGTTCGCGAGCATCGTGCCACTATCCCAGAACGCGTGGCGGTACGCGCGCGCGCGGTACTTCCAGGCGTTTCTCCAGTACGTCGTGGTGAGCCCCAGAAACAGGCCGGCGCCGGCCGCACTCGCTTCGCCTCCCGTCGCGTCCACGAGACAGGAGCGGAAATCCCCGGAGCGCAGACGGTCGAGGGAGTGAAGGCGCGGATCGTAGTGGTAGACCCCGGCATCGAGGCCCTCGATCCCTCCAGTTACGACGTAGAGCTCCACGTGATAGAGGGCGCCGGTGCAGGCGGCGGCGCGAAAGGGCATCCGGCCCCGGGCGGAACGAAGGTGCTTGGTGATTCCCCCGGTGTAGAAGAGAAGCCGCGAGAGAGTCTGGATGTTGAGAGGTGAGGCGGCCGGAGCGGGTCCTACGGTTTCGGCAACGGGATCGAGCGACGTTTTCTCCGCCGCCGGATAGATCTTGAACGCGAGCGGCTGATTGTCCCAGTCGAGGAAATGAGGCACCGTCTGCACGCTGAGGGGACTGTGCTTCGTTCGCTCGTGGTAGATGCGAGCTGCTTCCGAGCTCCGCCACGACATGGCGTGGATGGTAGCACGCCTGTGAGATAATGCCGGGCTCCTGGAAGCTCATGGCGGCAACGGCATCGCGTCGAATCGAAGTGATCGGTCTCGGGGGCCTCCCCGAGATCCACCCGGGCGACGATCTCGCTCTTCTCGCGCTCGACGCCTGCGGGCGCGAAGCGATCGAGCCCGAGGACCGCGACGTCTTCGTCTTCACCCAGAAGGTCGTTTCCAAGAGCGAGGGACGCATCGTCTCTCTCGCCGGCGTCGAGCCTTCCGCGCTCGCCTCCCAGTTCGCCGAGGAGTCGGGGCGCGACCCGAGGCTCGTCGAGGTGGTGCTCCGGGAAGCGCGCCGGGTGGTTCGCATGGACCGCGGCATTCTCGTGACCGAGACGCGCCACGGCCTGGTCTGCGCCAACTCCGGTGTCGACGCCTCGAACGTCGAAGAGGAAGACTCGGTTTGTCTCCTCCCGGAGGATGCGGACCGCTCGGCCGAGCGGCTTCGCACCGCTCTCACCGCGCGCACGGGGAAGACCCTCGCAGTGCTCGTGACCGATACTTTCGGCCGCCCCTGGCGAGAGGGTCAGGTGAACGTCGCCATCGGAATCTCCGGTATGGAACCCATCGCCGATCATCGAGGTTTCGTCGACCCGCAGGGACGGAAGCTCCTGGTCAGCGAGATCGCCGTCGCCGACGAGATCGCGGGAGCGGCGGAGCTCGTCATGGGAAAGCTCGAGCGCGTCCCCGTCGCCGTGGCGCGAGGCTATCCTTTCAAGCCGGGAGACGGCGGCATCCGCCGACTTCTCCGCGACCGCGACCAGGATCTCTTCCGATGAGCGCCGTCGCCATTCTCGGCGGAACGGGAAAAGAGGGCCAGGGTCTCGCCCTTCGCTTCGCGGCGCGCGGCCGCTCCGTCATCCTCGGCTCGCGCGAGGCGGAAAAGGGACGGAGAATCGCGGAGGAGTTGAACGCGCGGCTCTCTTCGAACCTCGTCGCCGGGACCACGAACTTCGAGGCCGCTCGCGACGGAGCCGTCATCCTGTCGACTCTTCCCTACCCCGGCCATATCGAGACCGTGACCGAGCTCCAAGGCCCGCTCGCGGGAAAGCTCGTGGTCACCGCGACGATTCGCTGGCCGCCTTCGCTCGATGGGCTCCCCTCGGCCGCGGAGGATCTCGCCCGGGCTCTCGAAGGCTCGGCCCGGGTTGCCGCCGCGTTTCAAACGGTCTCGGCGAGCTCCCTCAAGAAGCTCGAGGGCGAGCCCACAGATGCTGGAGAAGACGTCCTGGTCTTTGCCGACCTTCCCGAGATTCGGCGCGAAGCCGTGGCTCTGGTCGATTCGACCGGCCTTCGCGGCGTCGAAGGAGGCTCCCTCGAGAAGACTCGCGTCGCCGAAGCTCTCACCGGAGTTCTCCTCGGCATCAACAAGATCTACGGCGTCAAGTCGGCCGGAATCCGCATCACCGGCCTTCCGGGTCGAGCGACCGAGCCGTGACCGAGAGCCGGCGACGCAAAATCCCCTGGCGCGCGATCCTCCCGCCGCTCGTCACGGCTTCGATCTTCCTCTTGATCTTTCGGAAGGTCCCGTTCGCCCGGTTCACCGGCGCTCTTCAGGATGCGGACTACGTCCGGTTCTTCACCGCCCTGATTCCCTTCTCCGTCTTCTACTTCATCCTCGACAGCGTCGTGCTCTGGCGCGTGGTCCGGTGGTTCCATGGAGAGCTCGCGCTCGCGGATCTGCTGCCGGTCCGGGCGGTCGACTATCTGCTGTCCATCCTGAATCACCGGGTCTCCCAGGGCGCCATGGTCGTCTACCTCGCGCGGCGTCTCCCGGCGAGCCTCCTCGAGATCGCGAGCAGCGTCCTGTTCCTCGATTTCCTCCAGAAGACTCATCTCATCCTCTGGGCGGCAGTGGGAATGGCGCTGGTCTCGGAAACGCTCCCGGCTACGCTCGTCCTGGTTCCTCTGGGCCTCGCCGCGATCTGGGCGATTTTTTTGAGCTACGTGCACGGCGGATTCGCCTTTCTGGGCCGTACCCTCCGCGCCCCCGACTGGCGTCTCTTCCGGACTTTCCGCCTCGCCTCGAGAAGCCGCTACGCGCAGGTGCTGCTCCTGAAGGCTCCGCTTCTCCTGGGAGCGGTCTTCGCGCACTACCACGCCACGAGGGCCTTCGGCTTCGAGATTCCAATGCCGCGTCTTCTGGCGACGCTGCCCATCATCTTCATGGTGGGCTCGCTCCCCATCAACGTGGCGCGGCTCGGAACGACGCCTCTCGCGTGGATCTTCTTTCACGGGGACGTCGTCGACCCGCCGAAGCTTCTCGCCTATAGCCTCGCCGGACACCTGACGTTCATGCTGGCGAACGCGGCCCTGGGCCTCGCGTTCCTGCCGCGCGCTTATCGCGAGCTGTTCTCGGAGAGCGGCGCCGAATCGGAGTCGAACGCGGCCTGAGCTTCCCGGGTCTGGGCCTTCGTGGATTCAAGGCTGGACCTTAGGGCTGCGAGCACCGCGAGCTGGATGAAGGACCGCTCCATCACGTTCGCGGTCAAAAACACGATACCGAGACCGGCGGGCACCGTTCGATTCCGGCCCTCGACGGCTTCGGTACGCCGGGCGACGATCGCGTGAAGAGGGAGGCTCTTCTCGACCCCCGGAAGACGAAGCTCGACCTCGAGCTTGGTGTTCCTGGGAAGATCCAGCTCCGTCGCGACGAACGCTCCGGCGTTGTTGAGATCCAGGACCCGGCCGACGGTATCGACGCCCTCGCGGAAGAGCCGCGCCTGCATCAGATGCTCGACCGGAATGCGCGGGTGGCGGCGGCGGTCTTCGGCTTCCATGGGGGGGAATGGATGCAAGCCGCGTTCCCGGCGGCGCGCGAAGTCGCTCGGCTCTAAGTTCAGTGGAGTCCGCGTTTAGAGCGACGCACCGTACCGCCCGTGAGGGGAAATCCACGCTTTAGCCGGAGATATCCCGGAGGTATCCCCGGATCTCCTCGGCATCCGCGGCGTCGGGGGCCATTTCGATGTAGGTTCGAAACGCCTCGACCGCGCTCTCGCGGTAGCCAAGGCTGTAATAGATGAAGCCTATCTCGCGATAGGGATCCGCAAGCTCGGGGTCGATTTCGCTCGCGCGCTTCAGCTCCGCGAGCGCCGCATCGCCCCCCGCCATTCCCTGCGTGTCCCAGAGGATCTTCCCCAGGTACAGGTGCGCGAGGGCGTCATCAGGATTCGACTTCAGGATGCTCCGAAACGCCTTCTCCGCGTTCTTGAGCTCCTTGCGCTCGTAGTCCATGACGGCGTTGTGCCGCCTTAGCCGCGCCACCATCCGCGAGTACTCCTCTTCGTTCCGGTTGAGCGTTTCCGGATCCAGGCGGTCGCGGTAGTAGCGGTTGATCTCCTGGGTCAGGTTTCCAATTCGGGCCCGGTGGGTCGAGTGGTTGCTGAAGAACCAGTTCGAGACCGCGCTCTGGTCGGAGGTATGGAGGCTGAAGATCTCCCACACGCGCGGCGCCTGGAACGGATCGTATCCCGCGTCGAGGGCATAGTTGAGCCCTACGCGATCGGCGTCGTCCTCCAGGTTCCGTCCGTGTCCGTTGATGGCGGCGGTGAGCGTGAGCGTCGCCCCGAGCGAGACCAGGGTGGACGCCCAGGAGGGTCCTTCCCAGGCCTCGCGATCGGCGTCGATGGCGGCAGCGGCCACCGCGGCCCCGAGCGCCACCCATTGCATCTTCTGCGCCCGCTTGTAGCCGCGATACCCGTGCTTGTGAGTTACGTGCGCGATCTCGTGGCCGAGGATGCTCGCGAGCTGCGCCTCGTTCTCGAGCGTCGCCAGAAGGCCGGTGTGAATCACGATAGTGCCGTCGGGAAGGGCGAAGGCGTTGAGCTCGGGGTCGTTCACGATGCTGAAGTTGAACTGAACCTCGTTTCGGTCCACCCACTCCGGCACCAGGCCGTGCCCCACGCGCGAGACGTACTCCTGGAACAGCCGGTCGTCGTAGAAGTCCAGGTTCTCCTTCAGCTCCGAGAGCTCGGTCGCGGCGAGCGCGAGAAACTCGACCTCTCCCTTGTCTCTCTCTCGCGGACGAACCTCGTACTTCTCGAGCTCGATGGTGCCGTCGTCGATGAGGATGCCCTCGCCGTCGATCAGGAGACCGGGACGGACGAGGGAGCGATCGACTCCGGAGTACCGGACGGGCCGTCCGTCGACGTCGAATGAATCCTCACCCAGGGACTCGACGTACCCCTCGACGTCGACTTTCTTGTGCCGCTCGGTCTCGACCTTGATCTTTTCGGCGACGAGGCGATCCCCGTCCAGGCGGCCTTGAACCTCCACCTCCCAGCCGATGCGAAGCTCCCGCGGAGTGATCCCCGGGTGCCCCTTCCGCTCGATGCGGGTGGATTCCGTCAGAACCACCTCGACGCCCTCGACGATGACGTGAGCCCCCACGTCCCAGAGGATTCCCTCGAGCTTCTCCGCTCGAGCAGGGTTAGCGGTGGCAAGAGCGAACAGTGAGGCGAGGGCCGAGAGCCACGGGCGATTTCTCATGAGCGAGCCTCCGAGGACCGGTTCAACTCATGGTAGCAAAACACGAAGGGCGGGAGAACAAGGCTCCCGCCCTGGTGAAACGAACGTTCGAATCTTTACTCGAGGCTAGTGGGACATCTCGACCGAGGAGACCTTCACTGTGTTCGTCGCCTTGTCGAGGGTTCCCTTCACGGTGACCGGGTGTCCGAGGTTCTTCTCGGCGGTGTCTTTCCCGAGATCGAGAAGGACCATCCCATCTTTCATCGCGAGCGCCCACTTGCCGCCCTTGGCGATGCAGCTTTTCGCGCAGGCGACGTGCTTTTCGACGCTGGACTTGGCGTAGTCCTTGGCGCAGGCGTCGTCGGCGATGTAGCCCATCCAGCTGCCTTCCTCGGCAAACGTGAAGCTGGAAAAAGCGAGCAACAGAACGGACGCCAAAACAAGAGCGAAAACCTTTTTCATGGACATTCTCCTCCAGTGGGTCAAGAGCATAATCGCTCTCGCGGGGCTATGTCAATGACGGGCTAGTGCAGGCTTCCGCCGGCTTTGGACCACCCGACGTTGGTGTAGGAGTCCTGATACATCTTGAGGTTCTCCTGGAGCGCGGCCGCAAGGGCTCCGACGAGCTGAATCGGAATCACGAGCTTCGCCTTCACCGGCGCTCCGATAGTCTTGGTCGAGCCCTCGGGCGCGTCGGCGATGTCCTTCTCGCTCAACGGATGGACCTCGCAAAACGTGAGGGTGAAGTCGAAAGGAGTGTGGCTCACGGCGCAGAAGTTCGCGTAGAGACGCTCCGCCTTTTCGCGCCCTTCCGGCTCGTCGGGCACGATGGTGAAGTTGATCGATTTCTTGGTCGTCATGATTTTTCCTTCCTTGAGTTCTCGCTCGTTAGTATCTTCGCAAAAGGCCCACCACCACCCCGTAGATCGCGACTCGATCGTCGGCGACGAGGATGGGCGGCGTCGTGGGATTGGCGGGCTGCAGACGGATTTGCTGGTTCTCCTGGTAGAATTTCTTCAACGTGGCCTTCTCTCCGTCGAGAAGGGCTACCACGACTTCGCCGTTTCTAGGGTCGGTGCGCCGCTCGACGATGACGTAGTCTCCGTCGCGGACCTGCTCGTCCACCAAGGACTCGCCCCTCGCCTTGAGAAGGTACACGTCCCGCCGTCCAATCATGTCTTCGGGCACGGCGACGAGCTCGTTACCCCGAACCGCCTCGATGGGCTCGCCGGCGGCAATGAGCCCCGAGAGAGGCACGTCCCGGGCCTCGGGCTTCTGCTCCACGGCAACGACCTCGATCGCCCGAGCCCGGTTCCAGTGCCTCTTGATCAGGCCCTTCTCCTCGAGATGGACAAGATGCTTGTGAATGGTCGAAATCGAATGCAGTTTGAAGTGGTCGCAAATCTCGTGCAGACTCGGGGCGTAGCCGTCCTTGCGTATGGAGTCCTCGATGAAGCTCAGGATCTGCTTCTGCCGCTTCGTCAGCATCATTGAAGTCTTCTCCCGAGCGCCAACCTAAACAAAAGCGAAATAGAAAGTCAAACGAAAATGAACTCTTCCAAGAACGAAGATTTGGCGGCAAAAAGCTGCATCCCTTGTCGAGGCGGCGTGCCTTCACTTCGCGGGGAGGAGCTTTCGAAACTTCACCGGGCGCTCGGCTCAGGATGGGAAGTGGTGCGAGAACATCACCTCGAGAAGGAGTACTCCTTTCCCGATTTCCGGCACGCTCTCGATTTCACGGTGCGGTTGGGCGAAGTGGCGGAAGCGGAAGGGCACCACCCGGATATCCATCTGGCGTGGGGCCGGGTGAGGCTCCAGATCTGGACTCACAAGATCGACGGCCTGACCGAGAGCGACTTCATTCTGGCGGCGAAAGCCGACCGGCTCTACTGAGCTTCAGAGCGTTCCGGTTCGGGCCCAATCTCGAAGCCGCGACGCCCGGAACAACTGGTAGCGCCAGACGAAAGCGGCAAGGACCAAAAGGCCCACCACGTCGCTCCCGACGTTATAGGGGCTGAAGATCCCGTAGACCCAGTCCTCGAAGTCCAGATCCCGGTAGCCGAATCGGCCGGTCAACGGCCAGAGCGCTACCCAGGGCCGCATCCACATGCGGTCGCACAGTTGGTGGAGCCAGAGCGCGAGAACGTAGACCCCGGGTTTTCGCAGAACGACGAGGACCAGCGAAACGAGAAGGTTGACCGCGAGGGAGTGGAACCAGACGCGGCCGTTGTTGATGGTCTCCTTGAAGACCCAGAGGCCGAGCGGTTTATCGACGATATCCGCGACCAGCGTGAAGAAGATGACAAATCGAAGGTCGGCGCGGCGGTCGAGCGCATGACAACTGACGGTGGCCGCGGCCACGTGGCCGAATACCAGCACGGCTCAGAGGGTGAGAGTAAAGCGCTGGCCTTTGAATTCCAGCTCCACCGAGCGCTCCTCGATGCGGATGACGAGCGCTCCCTCGATGATGTCCCCTTCGAACACCCGGCGATCGCTCACGACCGCGACGGGTTTTCCGTCGAGGACCGAAGTGCCCTGGAGCACGAGGCGCGGGAGCGTCGCGGGCTCGTGGGTCACGGGGGACGGCGTAACATCCGGTTCGGCTCGTTCGGGTCGCTCGGGTGGAACCGCTCGCTCCGAGCTCGTTTTCGGTGGCTCTGGAGCGCGCTTTGGGACGACCGCGCTCGCCTCCGTTCTCGGAGTCTCGATTTCCAGGACCGGACTTTCGACGACCGTCTCGACGGCCGTATGCGTCTGCTGCGCCGGCGCTGGCGCCGCAGGCGAGTCAGGCGCAGGGGACATTTGTCTCAGGAGCAGCGCTGTCGCCACGGCCGACGCCAACGCGATCGCCGCCATCGCCGCGAATTGGCTCCGGCGGCGCCGGACCCTTTCGTTCCTCAGCTTCTCGATCGCCGCGACCGGCGGGACCACCTCGCCCAGATCGCGATTCTCCTGGTCGACTCTCCGCAGCGCGTCGAGGATGAAGCTCATGGCTCGCGAAGCCGCGGCACGTTGTAGCCGCCGCTCAGACTGTAGAGGGCCATCTGCGTTTCTTCCCCGAGGTCGCCGTCGGGCCGAAGGTGCACGCGCTCCTGGAGTTTCTTGAGTGCGTCGAGGAGCTCTCCCGGCGTCGGATTCGCCTCGCCAGGGAGCATTCCCAGGGTCGCGAGCCGGGCCCCTGCCCAGGCGAGCCTTCGAGGAATATCCGAGCTCTCGAGCTCGTCGAAGTCCCGCCAGAAGATCCGGGCGCGGCCGTTCCAGAACTGGGCCAAGACCTGCTTCGGCACGCGGAAGAAATCGCCGGGCGCGAAATAGACGACCGCGGAATCGGAGTCCAGGCCCGTCAGCGTGAGGAACAAAACGTTGTCTCTCGACGGGTGAACCACCTCGAGCACGACCGGGAGATCGAACGCCTGGAGCTGGTCGAGATCGGTCTCGAGCTCCGAGTACTGAAGCGCCGCGCGCTCCGCGAGAGAGGGCATGTCCTCGAGCGCCGAGATGGCTGCGAGGCCGCCCCCGAGACGAATCCCCCAGCGCTCGAGGAGCACGGCGGACGCGGCCCTCCGCGAGATCTCGGGCGAGAGGGTCAAGAGACGAAGCTCGAAGTGCTCGTTCACGTCCTCGGGGGTCATCGCGATCTCGACGGAGCTCGCAGGGGCGCGCGCGCGCGGAGCGGCCGCGGGAAAGAGCACACCGCCCCGCGCCAGGTAAACCGCACCGAGTCCAGCGAGGGCGGTGAGAGAAAGCAAGGCGGCGCGAGCGCCGAGCCGGCCGAAGGCGCGAAGGCCGCTTCGTTCGGATTGCGCCGGGGCCGTTCCCAGCTCCTTCACCGCCCGGCGGACGACCGAGCGATCGATCTCGCTCTTCTCGAGGACGTACCCCGCGAGGAGAGCCCGATCGCAGACCAGGTTGATGAGCCGCGGAATGCCGCTCGAAAAACCGTGGATGCGGAAGAGAGCCCCGGTGCTGAAGTCCACGCGCCCGATCCCTCCCGCGACCGCGAGCCGGTGGCGGATGTACTGCGTCATCTCCTTCCGGTCGAGAGGTTTCAAGTGGTAGCGCGCGGTGATGCGCTGCGCGAGCTGCCGCAGATCGCGCTGGGCGAGCATGTCGTTCAGCTCCGGCTGGCCGATGAGCACAATCTGGATGAGCTTTTCGGTGGCGGTCTCCAGATTCGAGATGAGCCGCACCTGCTCGAGCACGTCCCGCGACAGGTTCTGGGCCTCGTCGATGACCAAAACCGTGTTCTTGCCCCCTTCCCTCGCACGAAGCAGGAAATCATGGAGCTCGTCGATGAGCTCCTTGTCCGACTTCATGTCGTGGCTCTCATAGGCGATCCCGAGGTCGCGATTCACCGAGCGCAAGAGCTCGGTCGTGCCGAGGGCGGGATAGAGGATGAACGCGCTCAGAGTGCTCTCGTCGAGCCTCTCGAGGAAGTAGCGGCAGAGGGTCGTCTTCCCCGTTCCCACCTCCCCCGTCACTACGATGAAGCCACCGCGCTGGCGCAGTCCGAATTCGAGATGGGCGAAAGCCTCCTGGTGCTTGCCGGACAAGTAGAGAAATTTCGGGTCCGGAGTAAGGTTGAACGGCTTCTCGCGAAAGCCGTAGAAGGCCTCGTACATGTCGATTGTCCCTATGTCTGTATCACGAAAACGGCGTTTTTTCCAGATCCTGGTGTAAGAAGGGGGATATGGGGATAAGGGGGGATATGGGGATAAGAAAAAAAAGAGGATTCATCCCCCTATCCCCTCCACATCCCCTTATCCCCCTTCTTACACTCCTATTCCTTTTCGACGAACTGAAAGTAGTCGTAGGCGCAGCGCGCGATCTCCGCGATGGCGCGCTCGGCTTTGTCCCGGTCCTTCACCCCGCGGGTCAATATCGAGATCAGGACGTGGCCCCGTCCGTCCGGGAGATACAGGACGCCCACGTCCGCGACCGCGCCTCCGAGGGTTCCCGTCTTGTGGGCCGCGAAGTCTCCCTCGGGGAGAAGACCCGGAATCCGGTTCTTTCCGGTCTCGCAGGCGAGCAGAATCTCGGTCATCCTCCGCGTGGAATCGGGGCTCGCCGCGCGACCGGAGTAGATCGCACGGAGCAGTTCGTTCATCGCCAGGGGCGTCGCGGTATCGCGCGGATCGCTCTCGAAGGCGGTAGCCGCCGCATCGAGCTCTCCCGGCGCCGGCTGGTAGGCATTGAGGAAGTCGAGGATCTCCCGGCGGGTCATGCCTTCCGTGCGCTCCGGAGGCATCCCGAGAGAGTCGAGGATCAGCCGTTCGGCAGTGCGGTCGACCGAGATGCCCTCGATTCCGAGGGCCCGGACTCTCTCGCGTACGCCGCCGAGGCCAACCATCGAGAGGAGTACGTCCGCCGCCGAGTTGTCGCTCACGCGCATCATGAGAGCGGCCAGGTTCGCGATCGAAAGCGAGATCCCGGGCACGACGAAATCGTCAAGCCGGCCGCTCCCGATATGAAGGTCGCCGCTCTCGAGAGATACCCTCTCGTCGAGCCGAACCTTCCCTTCGTCGACCTGGTGGAAGAGGGTCACGAGCACGGGGAGCTTGAAGGTGCTCGCCATCGGATAGCCGGCGTCGCCGCGTACGTCGAGCCTCTGGCCGGACTCCAAATGCTCGATGGCGACTCCCATCTCGCCGGTGGACTTCTCGGCGGCCTCCGCCACGGCCGCGCGAAGACGCTCGAGGGACGGCTCGGTCGCCGTCAGAAGAAACGAGAAGGCGAGACCCAGCATCAGTTCTTGTTAGAGTAGCATCGATGAGCCGATTCGCCTGGCCGCTCCTCCTCGTTGTCTCCTGCGGCGTCCCCGCGCCCGAGCCCATCCGGGGGGATTTCTCGACGGTCCTCGAGCGCGGAATCCGCGAGGGGACGGCCGGATTCGACCATGACCGCTGGGACGAGATCCTCTCGAAGTACGCGCTCGAGAACGGCCGCCGGTTCGACTACGCCGGGCTCAAGAAAGAGGAGGGCGTTCTCACCGCCTACCTGGACTCGCTCGCGGACGCCGATCTCGAAAGACTGCGCGCTCCGGAGCTCGAGGCGCTCTTCATCAACGCGTACAACGCCTTTACCGTCCGGACCATTCTCGATCGCGTTTCGGAGAACGGGGACTTCGAGATTGAGAGCATCCGGGATATCGAGAACGTCTTCACGCGAGAGGTGCACCTCGTCGGGGGCTTTCGCCTGAGCCTGGACAACATCGAGCACAATGTCTTGAGGCCTACGTTCCGGGACCCGCGGCTCCATTTCGCCGTCAACTGCGCCTCGATCTCCTGCCCTCCCCTGCCCACGGACGCCTTCGAGGGCGATCGGGTAGAAGAACAGCTGGACTCGGCGGCGAGGAACGCTCTCGCGAACCCCGACTACGTTTCCGTCGAGGGAGATGCGCTCCTGCTCACCAAGATCCTCGAATGGTACGGGTCGGATTTCGTGACCCCGGAGTACCGCGGCTCGGAGCAAACTCTTCCGGCGTTCGTTTCGAAGTACGCGAACCCAGACGTCCGGCGCTTCCTCGAGGACAGGAAGCACGAAGTCGGGGTTCGCTTCCGCGACTACGACTGGCGTCTCAATAGGCCGGCGCCGGAGCCGTAAACTACTTCACCTTCTGGCCTTTTCCCAGGATATCCGCCCGCTCCGTGAGGCCGGGGTCGTTGACGCCGTACTGGGCCGCGAGCGCCGCGTGCTCCACCAGAGTCTTGACCAGGGCCTCGTCTTCCGGGGTGCAGGGACAGCCTTTCGCGATTTGACCGAAGCTCGACCAGGCGAGCCCCCAGTGGGCGAGCCCGAAGTTGGGATAGGCGTCGATGGCTTTCTGGAAGTAACCGGCCGCTTCCCCGAATCTCTGCTTGTCTTTGAGAGCGACGCCGTAGTACGCCCAGCCGAGTGCTTTGTCGTAGCCCGGGAGCGATGTTGCCTTCGCCAGAGTCTCGAGCGCCTTGTCCACCTGCTGGCCCTCGTAGTAGCCGACTCCGAGCTCGGTCAGGTAATCCGGGTTATCCGCCTGGAGCGAGACCGCCTTCTCGAGCTCCACGATCGCCGGCGCCACCTGTTTCTGGAGGCGGAGAAGCTTCCCCTTCTGGTAGTGAGCGTCCGCCAGCGAGTCGTCGAGCTCGACCGCCCTCGAGAACTCCGCGAGAGCCTTGTCCGTCTGCTGCGAAGCCACGAGCGAAAGGCCGAGATAGAGATGGACCTGGGCGTTGTCGGGCATCTTCTGGACGGCCCCTTCCATCAGCGTCCCCAAGTCCTGGAGCTTCCCCTGCTTGACGTAAATGCCGCCCAGGGAGACGTACGCGCCGCTCAAGGTCGGATTCAGATCGACCGCTTTCTGGTAATAGGTGGCCGCCATCCCCAGGTTCCCCTGCGCCTCGTAGACCTCGGCGAACGCCAGGTTGGCGTCGGGATCGTTGGCGTTGACCGTGATGGCCATCGCCAGGTCCGAGTAGGCGGCGTCGGCCTTGCCCAGGGCGTTATTCGCTTTTCCGCGGATGCCGAAGGCGCGGGTGAGCTGGCTGTTCAGATCGAGGGCTTTCGACGCCTCGGCAACAGCGCCCGCGTAGTCTTTTTTCCCGAGGAGAATGTCGGCGAGACCCGCATGCGCCTCGGCGACGTTCGCGTCGAGCTCGATCGCCTTGCGGAACTCAGGCTCGGCCTCCGCGGGCTTCCCATCCGCGAGTGCCGCCTCGCCGATCGTCGTATGCACCAGGGGGCTATTGGGCGCGAGAGCGAGCGCCTTCTGGGCGACCTGGCCCGCCTCGGTGATGGCGCCGGTCTTCGCGAGCCCCGTCGCAAGCGCCACGAGGACGTCGGCGCTCGCGGGATTCAGCTCGGCCGCCTTCTTTCCCACCTCGACGACCTTTGCGTAGTTCGACGCTTTCGCGAAGGCGATGGTCATCCCCTCGTAGCACTCCGCCTGCTCCGCCGGCACGGTCGCGGAGCCAACGGCTTTCCCATAAGCATCTCCCGCGTTGCCCCAGTCCCCGAGTTGTTTATAGATCCGGGCGAGCTTCAGGTGAACGTCCCCGCGGTCGGGGAAGTTCGTGACGATCGTGAGGTAGAACCCTCCCGCCTTCTGCAGGTTTCCGCCCTTGATCTCTTTCTCCGCGGCGTCGAGATACTTTTTGACGTCCTTCTCCGAGATCTTGAGGTCCTGGCCGGCCGGAGCGACTCGCGTTATGAGCCCTATGAAAACGACGAGAATGCAGACGGTGAAACTCCTCATGACATCCCTCCTCGAGCTAATCCCGCCGCGCATCCTATCATTCCCCCGGAATCGAGGCGAATAGGCTACTATTCGGGGGGTCGACATGCCGGTGCATCGCATCGTGGTCGCGCCACAAGCGGCCTCCCGAAGGGAAGAAGCGCGCCGGTGGCTGACGGAGGTCGGAGGCTACGGTCCAGTGCTTCTGGTCTCGACAGCGCTCGAGGCCGCGGACCATTTCCTTCGGGAGCTCGCCTCCGAGCGCGGCTCGCTCTTCGGCTTCCGGCGGGCAACTCTCGACTCACTGGCCTACCGCCTCGCCCTTCCGGCGCTCGCCCGAGAGGGCATGACTACGGCGAGCCGCCTCGCGCAGGAGGCGGTCACCGCCCGGGTCCTTCATGTGACGGCGGGGGAGAGTCGACTCGGTCCTCTCTCCGCGGTCGCGTCCGGCCCGGGGCTCATCCGGGCCCTCACTTCGACGCTCCACGAGTGCCGTCTCCATCAGGTCGGCCCGGACGAGCTTTTGAAGCTCGGCGACCTCGGGGAGACCCTCGGGCTTCTCCTCATGCGCTACGAGGAGATGTCCCGCGAGCAGGGTGTCGCCGATCGCGCCCTCACGCTCTCGCTCGCCCGGGAAGGCGCCTCGGACGTCGACGGTCCGATGCTGCTTCTGGACGTTCCCCTCGACAACCCGCTCGAAGCGGCGCTGATCGAGGCCATCGCCCGGAGGGCGAAGGCGGGTCCGGTGCTCGCGACCGCGGTCGAAGCGGACGAGGCTACGCTCAGACGGCTCTCGCGGGCTCTCGGCTGTGAGCCTTCGACTTCCTCGGCGAGCTCCAGTTCCGAATCGGCGCTCCTCGATCTGCAGCAGCACGTTTTCAGCGAAACCGCTCCGAAGCACCGCGAGCGGCCCGAGGACGTGGTCGTGCTCTCCGCTCCGGGAGAGGCACAGGAGGCAGCGGAGCTCGCCCGCGCCATCCAGCTCGAGGTGGAAAAGGGACGGCCTTTCGATCGAGTGGCCGTGCTGCTCCGATCCCCGGAAGTCTATACGCCGCTCCTCGAGGACGTCTTCGACCGCGCGGGGATCCCCGCGTACTTCGAGAACGGAACGAAGAGGCCCGACCCCGCGGGCCGCGCCTTTCTCGCGCTTCTCGACTGCGCCGCCGAGGAACTCTCTGCCACCCGGTTCGCAGAATATCTTTCCCTCTCTCAGATCCCGAAGCTCGATGCACTGGGCGCCCCGATCGTCGCGCCCGACGCCGCGGAGGAAGACGTCATCTGGGTTCCCCCGCGGCATTCGCTCGCGCCCGAGCCCGCGCGAGAGCCCGTCCAGCTCGATCTCTTCGCAGAGCCGCCTCCGAAGGTCGAGGCTCCCGAGAACGAGCCCGTCCTTTCGGGGACTCTCCGCGCGCCCTGGCGCTGGGAGAAGCTGCTCGTCGACGCCGCGGTCATCGGCGGGCGCGACCGATGGGAGAGACGGCTCTCGGGTCTCGGGCGCGAGCTCGAAGTGCGCCTTCTCGAGACGGAAGACCAGGAAAGCGTCGACGCGGAGAGGCTGCGGCGCGAGCGAAGCGATCTCCTTCACCTGAGAAACTTCGCCCTTCCGCTTATTGAAGCGCTGGACACGCGGCCAGACGAGGAGAACTGGGGCGTCTGGATCGATTGGCTCGAACGGCTCGCCGTCTTCTCGCTTTCGAGCCCGGAGGGAGTGCTCGCGCTTCTGAAGGAGCTTCGGCCCATGACTTCCGTCGGGCCGGTTTCGATTCTCGAAGTGCGCCAGGTCCTGTCCGAGCGTCTCACCCTCCTCCCGCAGAGACCTTCGGGAGATCGCTACGGAAAGGTCTGGGTCGCTCCCATCGAGGCGGCGCGGGGGATGAGCTTCGAGATGGTCCTGGCGCCGGGCCTCGCCGAGAGGATGTTCCCTCGAAAGATCGTCGAGGACCCACTTCTGCTCGACTCCTTTCGCCTTCGGCTCGGCGCGGACCTCCCGCTCCAGAAGCATCGGATCGCAAAAGAGAGGCTCCTCCTGAGGCTCGCGATCGGAGCGGCGTCGCAAAAGATCGTCTTCAGCTATCCCTCGGTCGACCTCGCCAAGGGACGCGCCAAAGTTCCCTCGTTCTATCTTCTCGAGGTCGCGAGGGCGAGCCAGGGGGAGCTGCCGGACTTCGAGACCCTCGCGCGGGAGGCCGCGAGCTCCTCGGGAGCGCGCCTCGGCTGGCCCGCTCCCCGCGATCGCGGGCAGGCGATCGATGCCGCGGAGTTCGACCTCGCCTTCCTCTCGGCCTCCATGCGCTTGGACGCCCGCGTGGGAAGCGGCCGCTACCTGGTTCAGGTGAATCCCGCCCTCGCCCGCTCCCTCCGCGCCCGCTACCAGCGAGGCCGAAGCGGCCACTTCACGACTGCGGATGGTTTTCTCGAGGCCTCAGAGCCCGCGCGCGCTGTCCTGGCGCAGCATCGTCTCGAGGCGCGCGCCTACTCCGTCACCGCGCTCGAAAAGTACGCTGCCTGCCCGTACCGGTTCTATCTCAACGCCATCCTCCGGATCCGCCCGCGCGAGACGGTGGAGGCCGTGACCCACCTCGACCCGCTCACCAAGGGAAGCATCCTCCACGCGGCGCAGTTCGAGATCTCGAAGCGTCTCGGCGAGGCCGGCCTCCTCCCCGCGAGAGCCGACAACATCGATGAGGTTCTTCAGCTCTTCGAAGTGGTGTTCGACGAGGTCCAGGACCGCTTCGAAGAAGACCTCGCGCCCGCGATCGGGCGCATCTGGAAGGACGAGCTCGAGCGCATTCGTTTCGACCTCCGAGGATGGCTCCGTCGGGAGGCGCTCCAAGAGGACGACTTCGTCCCCTACCGTCGCGAGTTCACGTTCGGCATGAGGCCCACGGGACCCGCGGATCCCGCGAGCACTCTCGAGGTCGCTGTCTTGAAGAACGGCCTGAGGCTCAGGGGCGCCATCGACCTCGTGGAGAAGCGAGCGACCGACGGCAAGGTCCGGGTCACCGATCACAAGAGCGGAAAGGCGTGGATGCCCGAAGGCGCTGTCGTAAACGGCGGCGAGAACCTTCAGCCCATCCTCTACACGCTCGCGTACGAGGCGCTCACCGGAGAGGAGGTCGACTCCGCCCGTCTCTACTATGTCACTCAGCGCGCCGGCTACGCGGAGCGCGTTGTGCGCGCCGACGAGGAAGCGCTCGCGGTCGTCGCCGAGTTCCAGAGGCGCCTCGACGAAGTCATCGAGGAAGGTTTTTTCCCCGCCTCGCCGCTGGAAAAGCCTGGCTGCGCATGGTGCGACTATCTCGCGGTCTGCGGTCCGAGGATGCAGATCGACGCTCGCAGAAAGCAGAACGATCCACGCCTCTCCCCTCTCAACTGGCTCCGGAGCCTGACGTGATCGATCTTTCCGACCGGAACGCCATCCAGAACGATCTCGATTCGACACTCGTGGTCGAGGCCGCCGCGGGCACGGGAAAGACGACGGCTCTCGTGAGCCGCATTCTCTCTGTGGTTTCAAGCGGGCGGGGCGAGCTTTCGCGCCTCGTCGCCGTCACCTTCACCGAGAAGGCGGCGGGCGAGCTGAAGCTCCGGCTTCGAGGCGAGCTCGAGAAGGCGCGGACCGAGGCCCGAGCGAAGGGCGACGACGAAGTGAGAACAAGGCTCGACCGCGGCCTCGCCCAGCTCGAGGAGGCGCACGTCGGCACCATCCACGGGTTCTGCGCCGATCTCTTGAAGCAGCGGCCGCTCCAGGCGGGAGTCGATCCCCTTTTCGAGGTCGCGACCGAAGAGGAGAAGGATCGTCTCTGCCGGCGGGTCTTCGATCGCTGGCTCCAGGAAAAGCTCTCGGACCCACCGCCCGGCGTGAGGCGCCTCATGAGGCGTCCCGCGCACTGGGACGAGGGACCGGTCGACAGCCTCTACAAGGCGGCCTACGATCTCCTCGACGTGCGGGACTTTCCCGCCCGCTGGAAGACCCGGCCCTTCGAGCGCGAAGCCGAGATCGACGCGCTCGCCGAGCGGGCGTTCTCGCTCGCGGAGAAGGCGGCGAAAGCCGTGAGCGACCGGGACTACCTGTTCCTCGACCTCGCGGATCTTCTGGCTTTCGTCCAGGACTTGAAGGGACAAGAGCAAGTAAGCGGCCGGCGCGACTACGACGCCCTCGAGCACCGGCTCGGATCTCTGAAGCTCGGGAAGAGGAAAGGCCGGGGCCCCTACGCCGAGGGGATCGTGCGCGAGAAGCTCCTCGCCGAGCGCGACGCGCTCGCGGAAGACCTCGCCTCTTTCCAGAGGCGCGCCCGCGCCGACCTCGCGGCCCATCTCCAAAACGAGCTCGGGGAGCTCGTCGATCGGTACGAAGCGATGAAGTCGAAACGAGGGCGCCTCGATTTCCTCGACCTCCTCGCGCGCGCCCGCGACCTTCTGAAAGAAAACCCCGAGGTCCGGCGCGAGCTCCAGTCGAGCTTCACTCATATCTTCGTCGACGAGTTTCAGGACACCGATCCCCTCCAGGCCGAGATCCTTCTCCTTCTCGCCGCGGAGAATCCCGCCGAGGACGACTGGCACAAGGTCGTGCCCGTCCCGGGGAAGCTCTTCCTCGTCGCCGATCCCAAACAGTCGATCTACCGCTTTCGCAGGGCCGACGTCGCGCTGTACCAACGGGTGAAGAACCAGCTGGTGCGCGCCGGGGCAAGGCGGGTGCATCTCACCGTGAGCTTTCGATCCGTTCCCGGCATTCAGGAGCTCGTGAACTCCACGATGAAGGAGGCGATGAAGCCGACGGCCGAGAACCATCAGGCGGACTACGTGGAGCTCCACGCGCATCGCGCGACGACGGAGGGTCAGCCCGCGGTCGTGGCCCTTCCCATCCCGCGACCCTACGGCACCTGGGACAAGGTGACGTTCTACGCCATCCAGCGCTCGGAGCCTCTGGCCGTGGCCTCCTGGGTCCGATGGCTCCTGGAGGAAAGCGCCTCGCTCGGATGGCGTGTGAGCTCGCGCGGCTCCGAGCCGCGTCCCGTGGCGCCCTCGGACGTCTGCCTCCTGTTCCGCCGGTTCAAGAGCTTCGGGCGGTCGGTCACCCAGCCTTATGTGGACGCCCTCTCCGCCCTCGACATCCCCCACGTCCTCGTCGGCGGAAGAGGGTTCCATCAGCGCGAGGAGATCGAAGCGATGCGGGTGGCGCTCGCCGCGGTCGAGCGGCCCGACGACGAGCTCTCGGTGTTCTCGACGCTCCGGGGCCCGCTCTTCAGCCTGGGCGACGAGAGCCTGTTCCTCTTCCGATCGCGGCACGGCCCCCTTCATCCGTTTCGGGCGACACCGGGAGCTCTCGAGGAAGACGCCTCTTCGATCCGCGAAGCCCTCGACGTCCTCGCCTCATTGCACCGGGATCGCAACCGCCGGCCCGTAGCGCTCACTATCCGAAAGCTCCTGGACCAGACCCGCGCCCACGCGGGCTTCGCTCTCTGGCAGGCGGGCGATCAGGTCCTCGCGAACATCCTCAGGCTCCTTCAGATCGCGCGTACGTTCGAGGAGAGCGGGGGGCTCTCGTTCCGCGGCTTCGTCGATCATCTGGACTCCCTCTCCGAGGTCTCGGATCGAAGCGAGCAAAACATGATCGAGGACGGAGTCGAAGGCGTTCGCCTGATGACGGTCCATAAGGCGAAGGGGTTGGAGTTCCCCGTCGTGATCCTCTGCGAGATCACGACGCCGTTCTCCTCCGGCGCCTCGCGGCACGTGGATCCGGACCGGAAGCTCGTCGCGATGAAGCTCGCCGGCGGATCGCCTTGGGAGCTCCTCGAGCACGAAGACAGCGAAGCGGAGCGGGATCGCGCGGAAAGCCTTCGTCTCCTCTACGTGGCGGCGACCCGCGCGCGGGACATACTGGTGGTGCCCGCGGTGGCCGACGAGCCTCAGAAGGGCGGCTGGGTATCGCCCCTTCTCCCGAGCCTCTATCCCGAAGAGAGGACCTATCGGTTTCCGATCGTGGCTCCGGGATGCCCGCGCTTTCCCGGGGACGACACCGTCCTCGAGCGTCCTCAGAGAGCGGCGGTCTCTTCCGCCCTCCGCCCGGGTCTTCACAAACCAGAACGCGGCCACCACGAAGTCGTCTGGTGGGATCCGGCGCTCTTCGAGAACCCCCTCACGACCAAGCCCGGACTGAGACGCCACACGCTCCTCCAGGCGGGCGAGGGCGACGAACCTGGAGAAGGCGGCCGGGAGTACCAGCGCTGGCTCGAACGGCGCGCGCGCATTCTCGCGGAAGGGAGCGTTCCCGCGTATCGGGTCGCGACCGTAACGCATATGGTCGAAACCGAGAAGCCCATGGTCGAGGGCGCCCCCGCGGTGCGGATTGCCGAAGTCGAAGGACGGGACCTCCTTCGTCCGGGAGGAAAGCGTTTCGGGGCCCTGGTCCACGAGGTTCTCGCCCGAGCTTCGCTCGCGGCGACTCTCCCGGACATCGAGGCCCTCGCCGAGAGCCTGGGACGCATCCTCGGCAATTCGGAGGAGGAGCGGAATGCCGCGGCCTCTTCGGTCTCGCGCGCGCTCACGCACCCTCTTCTTGAACGGGCGCGGGTGGCCTCGGTCGTATTCCGCGAGACCCCTCTCGTCTATCGCGAGCCCACGGGAAGACTCGTCGAGGGTGTCCCCGATCTCGTCTTCCGCGACGGAGATTCGGACTGGACTCTCGTCGACTTCAAGACCGATCTCCGCCTCGACATCGCGGAGGACGCCCACCGAAGTCAGGTCGCGCTCTACAAGCTCGCTCTCGAGGAGGCGACGGGTGTCCGCGCCGAGGGGTGGCTCCTGTACGTGTAGCGGCGGTTTTCAAGACGGCGAACGGAGAGCTCGACCGGCAAAGCCTCGGCGGTGCCGCCTCTCGGTGGCTGTGATGCGCGTCTCGAATCGATGAGCGATCCTTCATGGAACTAAAATCCGAGTTGAGGTAGGATGTTCGATATGGCGTCAGTGAAAGAGCTCGTCATCGAGTTGCTTCAATCCTTGCCGGATGACTGCTCGATCGAGGACGTGCAGTACGAGCTCTACGTTCGACAAAAGATCGCCGAGGGCGAGAAGGCTGCCGACGAAGGGAAGCTCGTGCATCATGAGGAAGTCATGCGCGAGGCAAGGGAGTGGCTCCGACACTTGTAGCCTGGACGCTCCCCGCGCGCCAAGACCTCCTCACGGCAATAGAGTATGTCGTTCAAAAGTCGGCGCCCGCGGCAGAGAGGCTGCTGAATCGACTGGAAGCAGCGGCAGCCTCTTTGACCGAGTCTCCGGATCGGGGCCGCGTAGTGCCAGAGTTGGGTCCTCCGAATCGAGAGCTCATCGTGGACGACTACCGGTTGGTGTACCGCGTACGAGGCGCAGAGATCCAGGTCCTCCGTGTCATCCACGGAAAACGAGACTTCTTGAGGGCGTGGAAAAGTTCCAAAGTGTAGAGACCGCCCTCTAACGGCTTCGCCGACTCGGTAGTGGCCACCGTGCCGGCGCGGGACGACTGGCGCAAGGTGAAGGGTCAGCCCGCGGTCGTCGCCTCTCCCATCCCGCGCCCCCTACGGCAATCGGGAGAGAGTGGACGCCCACCGAAGTCCAAGTCGCGGTGTACAACCACGCTCTCGAGGAGGCGACGGGTGTTACGCCCCGAGGACTGGCTCTTGTATATTTAGCGCCATGCGAAGAAACCTCCTCGTGCTTCTCGGCCTGTCTCTCACCGCCTGCGGCGGGCACATCCCCGAGGTCCTCGTCGCCGATACCGTACTCGTCAACGGAAACGTCATTACCGTGGATCCTGAGGACCGGATCGTCCAGGCGGTCGCCATCAAGAACGGACGGATTCTCGCCGTCGGCACTGACGCCGAGATAAGAAAGCTCGCGGGAGAGGACACGCGAGTCATCGACCTCGCGGGCCGCACGGCGACCCCCGGCCTCCTCGACGCGCACTGTCATTTCGCCTGGGGAGGAACCAGCATGCTCCAGGTTTCCGATCTCTCCTACCCGAAGGTGAAAAGCATCAAGGACGTTCTCGGCGACGTCGAAAAACAGGTCGAAGGCAAGACGGGCGGCGACTGGGTCGAGGGACGCGGGTGGGACGAAGGCAAGCTCGAAGAGCGGCGGTATATTTACGCCTCGGACCTCGACGCGATCTCGGCGGAGAACCCGGTGTGGCTCGCCCACACCATGGGTCACTACGGCGTCGCCAACAGCCTGGCGCTGAAGCTCGCGAACGTCACCAAGAGCACTCCCGATCCTCCGGGAGGAACCATCGATCGCTATCCCGACGGGACGCCTACCGGGGTCCTGAAGGAGCGGGCGCAGGGTCTCGTCACCCGACTCATCCCCGAGTTGACGGTCGACCAGATCCAGAAAGGTATCGAGCACATCGCGAAGGAGTTCCATAAAGAAGGAATGACCGGGCTCAAGGACCCGGGCATCGGTTCCAAGGAGTGGGAGGCGTACCAGAGGGCACTCGACGCCGGGACTCTGCCGGTGCGTGCGTTCATCCTCTGGCGAGCGGGCGATACCGTCGAGGAAGCGGAAGCCCTCGCCGCGCGCATCGGGTCCTTCACCAAGCCTTATCGGACGACGGGAGACTCCCGCCTGATCTCGGGCGGTATAAAGATGATGATCGACGGGAGCGGCGGAGCCCGGACCGCATGGCTCCACGAGCCGTGGAACAAGGACTACACCTCCGTCGACGAGGGGAATTACGGCTATCCGGTGATTCCGCCGGAGGTGCTGCGGCAACAAATTCAACTGTTCCACGACGCCGGGATGCACGTGAGCGTCCACTCCATCGGAGACCGCGCCATCGACTGGGTCGTCGACTCCTACGCGATGGCCCTCGAAGCGAACCCTCAGAAGGGGCTACGCCACGGGATCATTCACGCCAACATCCCGACGGACCATGCGATCGACACGATGGCGCGGCTCCAGGCGGAGTTCGACGCCGGCTATCCCGAGCCCTCGGCTCCCTTCATGTGGTGGATCGGCGATACCTACGCCGGCAACTTCGGTCCAGAGCGCGCGAAGCGCCTCAATCCCTTCAAGACATTCATGGCGAAAAATATCCGGTGGGCGGGCGCCTCGGATTTCGACGTGACCCCCTTCCCCGCGCGCTACGGCATCTGGGCCTCGGTCGCGCGAAAGCCAGCCCTCGGAGTCTACAACCCGGATCCGTACGGTCGGGACGAATCCGTCGACGTCCGGACCGCGCTCCGCTCCTATACGATCTGGAGCGCGCACCAGATGTTCCTCGAGGACGAGATCGGCTCTCTCGAGCCGGGGAAGTACGCCGACATCGCCGTCTGGGACAAGAACCTCTACGAAATCCCGACGGAAGAGCTCGAGACGATCCAGTGCCAGATGACTCTGTTCCAAGGCGATGTCGTCTTCGAGAGATAAACTACGCCGCAGAGCGGCCTGGCGATCGTCGGTCATGACATACTAAGTCAATGACTTATAGTAGAGTAGCTTGCCGTTCGAATGGGATCCGAACAAAGACGCAGCCAATCGGGAAAAGCACGGTCTCTCCTTCGATGATTCAATGACTGACGACATTCGTGAGTTGACCGATGAGGATTTCGCGCGCGCGATTCCTCGAAGGCAGCGTGAACGTATCATTCGCGGCCAGATTGATCCAGAAAAGGACATCGTGGCTCTCCGCCGGTTTGCTGGCCTCACCCAGAACGAGTTTGCGGAGGCTCTGGGCATCAGCGTTCACACGTTGCGCAATTGGGAGCAAGGTCGCCGGAGTCCCGAGGGGCCGGCTCTGGCACTCCTCCGCATTGCAGCTAGCCTAACTTCCGCACTTCGAAAACCGCGATCCTTTGTTTCCAATGATTTAGGTGGCTTAAAGGGGAAAAGTTGGCACTACATCGGGGCCGTTGTCCGCAAGCGCAGCCGCTCCGGAAGCCGAACGCCGAGCCGATCCAGGAGTTCGGCCTGAGCCTTTTCGGGACGGACCACGCAGCGGATTCGAACGTCCCGGCTGCGAGCCTCTGCCGTAGGCAGGACGACGTCGACACTGTGGAGCCGGCCCAGTTCTTCAAGCAGGGTCCGAGGGGAGTTGCCGAGACCCGCTTGTTGCTGCCATTGCTCGAGCGTTTTCCAGAGCACATGCGCGAGGAAGCAAACGAAAATGTGCGCTTGAACGCGCTCGGCTTTCTGGTGCCAAATAGGCCGGATCGACAGCTCGCTCTTCTGAATCCGAAACGCTGCCTCGGCTTGGGTGAGCTGGACGTAGGTCTGCCAGAGAGCCTCGGCAGGCCAGTCGTTGATGTTGCTGCGCAGGACGTAGCCGCCCTCGGTGTGTCGTTGGAGGGTTTCCCACTCAGAGCAAATCGTCCATTCGAGCCGCAGACCGGCCGCTACCGTTTTGTCCTCAACCAACTTGATGGCGAAGCGGCCCGAGGCGCGCGTGTTTCGTTGGAGAAGCCGTCCGAGCTGACGCTCGATGGAGCCGCGCTCTAAAGGCCGTCGAGACTTCTTGAGGCGGCGGTCGAGACTGCCCAGGCCTTGCTCGATGCGCTTCGAGAAGCGTTCGTGCATCGCAGCTTCCTTCTTCCGCCTTTCCTGCGAACGACACAGAACGAAGCTCTCCGACCCCTCCTGACACAACTTCACTTCAACTCCCTCGCGTACAACTTGCCAGCCTTGTTCCTCAGCGAATGTGGAGCTCCACCTTTTCACTTCCGAGCGGGAGCCACCCAGCACGTATTTCCGGTTGCTTTGCTGAAGCCAGGCGAGGTTTTTCCGACTCATCATCCCGCGGTCCATGACCCAGATCCGGCCCGCCACACCAAACCGCGCTTCCATCGTTCCTACAATTTCCTTCACTGTCGTCACGTCCACCCGATTGCCATCGAAGACCTCGTAGCTGAGCGGAATCCCCTCGCGCGTGACCACCAAAGCGATGCACACCTGTTTACAATCGGGGCGGTGATCCCGGCTGTGCCCGCGCTTGGCCTGAACGTTGCCTTCGGCCAAGCCCTCAAAGTACGTACTCGTCACGTCGTAGAGCAGCAGGTCGTACTCCAGACGGAAAAGCTCCCCAAGCCTCTTGCGCAGATGCTGCTCGATCGCCGTCTTGTGCATCAGCAGCTGGTCCAGAGCACGGTAGAGCCGGTCGTCGTTGACCCGCTCACAGGCTATGCCCAGCACATCCTCAAGCGCAGTCCCCCGATACCAGTCCTCCGCGATGTGAAGCTCACTCGACGGTTCGCACAGTCGCGCGATGACCAGCACCGCTGCCATCGTCGACCAGCGCACCTCCTCGCGCCCCTCCGGCATCAACTCGGCACACAAGATGTCCAGTTCGAGAGCACACCATAGCGTCCAGCTGAGCCACACGTCGCCAAAACGGCGCTGTCGCTCCACATGCACTCCGTCCAGGCGTATCGCTACCGTCTCCTTCGGTGGCGTGCCGTCTTCAAACAGATCGAGCTGATCTCCGCGACCGGTGATTTGTCGCGCCAGGCTCCGAGCACGAAGCCGTCCTTCAGCGTCCAACTCTCCCAGATGCACGACGGTTTCCTGCACGACCTTCTGGTTCCGCCGTACCGAGCGAACCACACGCCAGTACGTGTGCGTCTTGCCGTCCTTACGAACCGTCGAGTGCCGTAGGTACATGCGATTGCCATGTAGAAATCGCATACCCGGGCCATTCAAAACAAGGGGGTAGGTTGGCACTACACGCCCTTTTCAAAACACCCCCCTTTTTGAACCAACTACTTACGTCCCGAACCCCTTCTCCTTTCCGGCAAAATAGTGACCGGGTGCGGAAGTTAGGCTAGGCACCCACGCGTTCTGCGTGAGAATCTGACTGCTTCGGCCTGACTGAGTTTCATGTTTTCGTGGACGGTTTGCAATTCAGAACTCCTTATTTTGCGAAAGCTCCCCGAGCACTCACCGCCGCGCGGGCGGAATCGTTAGAGTCTTGAGATTCCTAGTCTTCGACAGGACGTCGAGGAAGCGTTTCGAGAAGCGATCAATCCGTTGTGATGTCTGAATGCTCCTGTGCTCTTAGTCGCGCTTGAATCCTTTGCTCGAAGGCACGGAACTGCGCGCAAATCTCGTCCTCCTGTTGGCACATTTCAACACGCGCCGCGTCCAAGCGGTTAGGCACAGCTTGCCGATTGCCCAGCAGCAGTTGAATCACGATATCGCGGTATCTCCAGGAGGGTGATTTCGCGCCTGTAATGCTCCAAGCTTGGGGGAGTGCGTGCAGGCTCAGCATTGGCCGGAGGCGTTCGACTGCTGAATCGATGGAATCGAGCACTTCCTTTGGCTCGCTGGGCGGTTCCCAAGTCTTGTATCCAGTTCCCAGAACGTATCCGACGTTAGCGCCAACCGTTCCGACCCAATCATCGTTGGGGAATTCCATGAGTTCCGACCACAGTCGCTCTATGCCATCGTGCCTGACTCCAACGAATGGAGAGATGTCCTTCCGCTTCCCCAAAGGACCGGTGTCTACCCAAAAGGACCAGTCCCCATCGACCCGGAGGAGGTGCATCCTTCCGTTTCGGCGAAAGCCACGACCTACAAGAGCTTTCGAGACGTCGCGGCGAAGGTTCATCTCATTTATTGCCCGATCAGCTTTGGGCCAACGTTCCAGATGTCACCCTGGAACACAACACGAATCTTGTCACCGCGAGTCAGCACGCCGGCCCTCGCTCCCACCTCCGCGATGAGCCCAGCGTCTCCCGCTTTGGCTAGCTGAGGTATGACCTTCCTCTGGTTTTTTGTAAAGGAAGCGGCGCCCGAGAACTTCGACTCGATATAGACGAAGGTGTTCCCACCACCCTCCAGTTGACTGAGTACGTCTGCGCGCACGCCCACCTTCTTGCCATTGATGCTGAAAACCAAATCAACTTCCTCCCCGATAATGGCCTCTCCTCGAGCGAGCGCTGCCTCCTTACTCCAGGCCTTCGCTAGTTCACCCTTCTGGTGCGGGCTCAGTGCGACCTCCGTCGAGGCCTTCGCACCTCGCCTGATATCGTCCGCCGCGTCCGCGCCCTTTTCAAGGGACTTGGCAACTCTCTTGAGGTCTTGTGCTGTATCAATGACGCGTTCGCCGACGCGGAGTGCGGTTTTTCCCCCTTTCGAGCCGAGTACCAAGTCGCTCGCGATCTCGACTCCGAACGCCGTTGTCTCCGCGATGGCGCGAGTGTCGCCCGAGGCCGCAGCTGTGACTTTCTCGACGGCGCCGTCCACGAGCTTGAGTGCGAGACCACCCGGATCTTCCGATATGACTTTTACCGCCTTCTCGATTCCGGCAAACGTCTCGTCGAGTTCCGCCACGGCCTGATCGCCAAAAGTGGTGTCCGGAAAGAACGACGTCACCGCGAGGTTCGTCGCGAAGTTCGCGACACCGACGATGTCGCCCAGGACTCCAAGCCCGCCGGCCGTGATCCCGGCTTGCTGCGCAAGTTGTTGCTTGATCGCGCCGGAGACGGTACCTGGTTCCGCTTTGCCCAGGGATCCCGCGAGGTCGAAAACGAATTCTTTGGCTTGTCCGAGGAAACCCTGGACGTCCTTGAGGAGAGAGATGCGCCCGTCGGGATCGATGTAAACGGTGGGATTTCCGTAGGCGTACAGGTACTTGTGCAGACTCGGTGGATTGGCGAAGTCCCCGTCCGCCGGGTCTTCGCTCAGGAAGCGCCCGACGTCCGGGTCGTAAAAGCGAGCCTTGAAGTAATAGAGGCCGGTCTCGTCGCGTTCGTGGCCGGTGAAGCCGAAGGGGTTCGCGCTCCCTCCGATGCCTCCGCGGCTTTCGCCCCAGGCGTCGTACTTGTACGCGGCCTGGATCGCGCCGTCGGGGCGCATCAGGTCGCTGACGCTTCCGAGGCCGTCGAAGAGGTAGAACTGTCTTCCCTCGACGGCGTGGCCCATCGAGAGCAGACGATCGGGGCCGTAGTCGTACTTGGCGACGGTCGCTCCCGCGGCGTCGGTCTGGAGAAGTACGCTGTCGTCGTCGTAGACGTACCGTAGGGCCGAGACACCGGGAATCTCCTTGACGACGCGGAGCCCGCTGGAGTCGTACTGATACCGGCCGAGGATCGACCCTCCCTGAGTCAGGGTTCTCAGGTTGTCGCGAACGTCGTAGGCGAAGGCGGTGGCGACGCCGCCCTTGGTCTTGGCCGTCTGGTTCCCGTTGGCGTCGAAATCGTAATCGACGCTCTCGGCGGCGTTGAGGTGGTCGGTGATGGTGCGGAGCTGGTTCCGCTCGTCGTAGTCGAATTCGCGATCGGTGATGAGGGTCCCGGCGGTGTCACGCGCCTGCTCCGTGAGCCGGTTGCCGACGCTGTCATAGCTGTAGCTCGTGGTGCTCTCGGGGTAGGCGACTTCCTCCATCCGGTCGTCGTCGTCGTAGACGTAGGTGGTCGTCTCGGAGCTCCCGCCTCTCGTCTCCACCTGGCTCGTCCGGTTCCCGTTGTCGTCGTACTGGTACTCGAACCGTGAGACCGGCGCCGAGTTCTGGAGGTTATCGATGGTGCGGATCCGGTTGGCGAGGTCGTAGGCGTAGCGGGCCGAGCTCCCGTTGGGGTACGTCACGCTCCGGAGGAGGCTGTTCCGGAAGTAGGTGTACTGCGTTACCCCGACGCCCGATGGAGTCACGGTCTCGCTCCGGTTCAAGACGTCGAAGGTGTATCGGGTGATCTTCCCGTCGGGATCCTGGAGCTCCGTCCGATTACCGTTGGCGTCGTAGGTGTACCGAATCGCCTTTGCCCATGGATCGGTCACCGTGAGGAGCCGATCGAAGTTGTCGTAGATATTGGAAGTGACGCGCACGCCCGTCGGGCCGTCGTAGGTCTCGGTGATCGAAAGCGGATTCCCGTTGGGATCGTAGGTCGTCGCGAGCGACTGGATGTCGTCCCCGGTCGGCTCGGCGTGATTCTCGTAGCGGCGGATCGTCTCGCGATTCAGCTCGTCGTACTCGAACGCCACCGCCTGGGACCTGGCGTCCAGGATCCGGATGCGGTTGCCGTTCTCGTCGTACTCGTACTCCTCCCTAGCGAGGTCGGCATAGACCATTGCTGACAGCCGATCGATCTCGTCATACTCGAAGCCGGTGACGTGGGAACTAGCATCCTCGACGCGGGTTCGGTTGTCGTTGCCGTCGTAGACGTACTGGGTCAGGTTCGAAAGAGGATCGGTGACCGACGTGAGACGGTTGGCTCCGTCGTAGCCGAAGGTCCATGCGTTCCCTTCGGGCATCTTTCGACGCGTGCGGTTCCCGTTTCCGTCATAGCCGTACTCCGTCGTCTCCCCGTCGCCGTTGGTCTCGGTCTCGACCCGGCGCCGGAGGTCGAACGTCCTGACGGTAACCCTTCCTTCGGGGTCCCGTTCCTCGACACGGTCTCCCATGAGGTCGAGCTTGTAACGCGTGATCGCGGCGAGGACGCGGTTCTCGGCGATGAGGAGGTTCCTCCCGTCGTACTCGAAGCCGGTGACGGTTCCCCGGGCGTCGGTCTCGAAGAGACGATTGCCGTTCGCGTCGTACTCGTTGATTTGAAGGAGGAGCCCGTCGCGGCGCACGCTGAGAACGTGGTTCTCGGCGTCGTAGCGGGTCTCGGTCACAATGCCCCGGCGGACCGTCGCCCGCACCTGATTTCCAACGGCGTCGTACGCGAACTCCTGGACGAAGCCAAGGGGAGCGGGGTCGGTGATTTTCGTAAGCCGGTTGAGGGCGTCGTAAACAAAGAAAGTGGCGTTGCCGCGGCGATCGCGCTCTTCGATCTTGTTTCCGGCGTCGTCGTACGCCCTCTCCACGGTGAAGAGGAACGGAGCCGTGTCCGTGGTCTTCACCAGGCGGTCGAGCCGGTCGTAGGCCATCTCCGTCTTGAAGCCGCGCGGGTTGGTCTCGCTCGTCCGGTTTCCCGCGACGTCGTACCCGAAGCGGCGCGTCTTCGACTCGGGAAGCTCTTGTCGTTCCAGACGGTTCAGAGCGTCGTAAAAATTCTCCGCGCGGTTGCCGTTGGCGTCGACGTCGAGAGTGCGGTTGCCTCGGGCGTCGTACTCGTAGCGGCCGAGCGGGCCCAGGGAGTCCTCGGAGCTCACGAGACGATTGAGGCGGTCGTAGGCGTGGCGGACGACGTTTCCGTTCGGCTGGCGCTCCTCGAGGAGGTTCCCCACTCGGTCGTAGCGGAAGCTCGTGACCACCTGTGCGGCCTGGTCCAGGCGCACCGTCGTCGTCCGGCGCCGGTTCCGGACATCGTAGGTATGGAGGCGGACGGTGACCCGCGGATCGATCTCCCGGATCAGGTTTCCTACCGCGTCGTAATCGAAGTAGGTGACGGCGACCCGCGCGTCCTGGCGCTCCTTCAGGCGGTTCAGCTCGTCGTAGCGGAACTGCCGGGTCTGAGGCACGAATTCGTTGAGGCGTCTTTCCTCGATCCGGTTTCCGTTCCCGTCGTAGAGGGCTCGGGTGATCTTGCGTTGTCCCGGTTTCCACTCGGGCTCGCTGGCTTCGATCTGGCGGTTCAAGGCGTCGTATCGATAGAAGACTTCCTGCCCGAGAGGATCTCGCTCGAAGACCTTGTTGCCGTTTCCGTCGTAGCGGATCGCGACCTCGGGCTTGCGCGGGCCCAGGTCGCGCCGGATCCGGATGCGCCGGTTCAAGCCGTCGTAGTCGTACTCGTTGACCCGGGGCTCGAAGGCGGGGTCGGAGACGTCGAGGAGCGTCTCCCGCTTCACGCTTGAGGCGCCGTCATAGGCGAAGTCGGTGATCTTTCCGAGCGGCTCGACTTTTCGCGAAAGTCGGCTGGCATCGTCGTAGATAAAGGTGGCGTCGAAACGGGGGGAGGTGGTGTCGAACCAGTTGCTCTGGCGAATCTTGTTGCCCGCTGGGTCGTAGCCGTTCTCCATGGCGCCGCCCTCGGCGTTCTCGACCCGGAGGACCCGCCCTTCGAGGTCGTAGAACGTCCTGGTGGTTCGTCCCTCGGCGTCGATCTGACTCTGAGTGTTGCCGCGGTCGTCGTACACGACCCGATCTTCCGCGGGGGAGTCTGCTACCGGATGCACCGTCTTCGTCGGTCTTCCGAGGCGGTCGTGCTCGTAGCGAGTGAACCGGCCGAGGGCGTCCCGGCGAAGCTGCGGAAGGCTCCTCTCCGTCCACTCGGTGACGGTTTCTTTTCCGAGCGCGTCCTTGACGCTTCTCAGGTTTCCGAAAGCGTCGTACTGGAACGACGTCGCGAAGTTCCGCGGATCGATAGTCGCGCGGCGATCCCCACGGCCGTCGTACACGTGGCGGGTGACGACCAGAGAGGAACCGGAATCGACACTTTCGACCGTGATGCGTTCTTCGACGAGGTTGCCCCGAGGGTCGTAGCGGTATTCGGTAATTTTTCCGCTGCGGTCCTTGCGGAGTCGCACGCGGTCTTTGATGTGGGGAGGGGTGAAGCCGGTGGGAGCCCAGTAGACGGTCTCAATCGAGTAGTCGTGGAGCTGGCCGTCGAAGTCCTGGACCCGAACGCGCTCTGCAATAACGTTCCCGTGCTCGTCGTACTGAAAGAGCGTGGTGACGCCGTTACCATCGGTGCGACTCTCCATGAAGACGTCGGTCAGGGACCAGGTCATGGAGGTGGCGTTGCCTACGGGATCGGCGATGCGGAGCGGGCTTCCGTATTGATTCAGGGTATAGATCGTGGATTTCCCGCGAGGATCGATGACGACGCTCGTCATCTCCGGGGGACCACGGCTCTCGAGCCCCGCGAGGTCGATCTGGAATGACGTTTCGCCGCCCGCGGGCTCGCGCATCCGATCGACGTAGTAGGTCTCCATCCGGATCGCCGGGCCGACGCCGATCGCCGCTTTCTTGTACTGGTACTCGGTCGTGGCGCCGTTCAGCGTGTTGGTGACACTGGTGAGTAGATGCCTCTCTTCAAGGGAGCGGGAGAGGCCCACGGCGTACTGGTAGATCTCCTCACGCACCGCGCCCTGCGGGCCCGTTGGCTCCTGGGAGGCGCGGGTGAGATTTCCATACCCGTCGTACTCGAAGACCACGGAGAGACCATCGGGGCCTTCTACCGACGTCAGCACGTCTCCCGAGGAGAACGCGAAGATGCGGTTCTCCCAGCGGAAGGCGATCGCTCGTCCCGCCGAGTCCTTGACCGAGGACACGCGCGGACGGCCGGCGCTGGTGTCGTAGGTGAGGTCGACGGTGTTGCCGTTGGGGTCGGAAACGAAGTCGAGGCGCCACTGCGCCGCTCCCAGATTAGCGTAGTGGTAGCGAACGCCCGACTTGCCGAAGAAATCGAAGCTCCCGTCGTCGCGGTTCGCGACGAGAGAGCCGTGGTAGCCTCGGAGCGGCCGCAGGCCTCCGCTCCCGTCGTCCACGAATCGCATCCCCGACCCTTCGCCGCCGATGACGATGACCTCACCGCAAGGCGTGATGACGATCCTCGAGTCCCAGTTGTGGTTCCAGCCCACTCCCAGGGTGCCGACCTCCATCCCGGAGTTGCTGGAGTAAGTGCGGCGGAAATCGAGAGGGAGGCCGCGGGCGGCAACGCTGAAGTCCTCGCGCATCACCACCACGTGGCCTTCGAAGAGGTCCACCCCCTTGACGATGGCGTGGCCCACGGGAAGCGAGTCGCGCACCTTGAACTCCGAGCGGGCGAAGCCCTCGACCGCTTCCTCGTGGTCGTCGAGGAGCGAGATCCCTCGAAGCTCGAACTGGTAGTCGCCAGGAATCAGGTCGGCGGGGATGATGGAGCGAACGTGCTCGCCCTTGGGGAAGATTTCATCGTCGATGATCTTGGTCTCCGAGTCGAAATTAGGAGAACCATCGGAGCTCAAGCTTCCGATCTTCTTGAAGACGAGAGTGACTTTGGCATCCTGCGTGGTCGTGAACTTGAACTCGCTTCCGAGGGGGCAGGACCTCTGGTTCAAGAGGTCCACCTCCTGCGAGACGTAGAGGCCCTGGCTGTAGGTCGTGAAGATTTGCTGGGTCAGCTTCAGCGGGAATTTCTCGGACTTCACTTCCGAGCTCGAGCTGCGGTTGAGAGTGATCTGGATCTCGTACTCTTTTTCCACGTCGAGCGGATAGCCGCGACGGATGATCGCGGCGCCGTTTCCGGCGCGCGCCCCGATGGCGTAGGAGATCCACTCTCCATCTTCGAGGAGATCGGCCTCTGAGGACGCCGCCCGGTAGTTCGGTGGCTGGATCTGGTATCGAGTGGTCGAAGGCACGACGGTACGGCCGGTTGGCCCTAGCGGGAGAGGGGTGGGAGTCGTTTCCTGGATCACCGGGTCGACGCCCCACACCACGTTGAGCGTTGCCGTGCCGCCCACGAGCTGTTCCACCGGCCCATTGACGGTGGGGAAGTCGATGGGGAAGTTGCGAGCGTGGATCGTCACAAGGTTCTGCCCCGAAGTCGGGCCGGTGGTCACGGTCGTGCTGTAAATACCGTTGCCTTGAACCGCAGCTGGAGTCGCGAAACCGCCGTTCGAGACGGTGAACTCGACCTCCCCGCCTGTGGGAGGGATGAACTTGCCGGTGGACAAGAAAAGGACGTAGGGGTTTCCCTGGGAGTCGACCTCGATCTCGTAGTCGTTCTCCCAGACTCGTATGGTGAACTCGATGGGCTCCTTGAACTCTTCGCCGACGCGAGCCGCGTTCACGATGTCTCCGAGCTCGTTGCTGCTGGAGGACGTGTCGAAATGGAGCCGAGGGCCGCCTCCGCAACTTCCCGCGTTGTAGGTCTCGGTCAAAGTGTTGAGGCCCGGCGCTGAGACGTTGACTACGTACCGCGCGCCGGAGCTGTCTCCCAGAATCACCCCGGCCGAGGCGCCGTAGACCGTGGTTTCGTCGGTGAAAGAAGGTCCGCCGCACTCCCCGAGGATGGGATGGAGAACGGGGCAAGCGACGAGGCGCCCTCTCTGGTCCTGGGAGTTGTCGAACACCGCCGCGTTGTTGAACGATCCCACGGGCGGATCGCAGGGCAAGACTTGCGCCGGGCCGACGTCGAAGCTCACCGGTACGTTGGAAATTGGGTTTTCGTACCGGTCCTGCGCGCGCACGGAGATGGAGTCGGACCAGACCGCGGGGAAACCGCGACCTCCGGCCCTTCCGGTGTCCGTGCGTACGATCTCCGCCGCGGGTCCCGGAAGCCCGATGGCCGAGAACGGCGCATCGAGCGCGAGATCGCCATTCTCCGAGTCGGCGACCGCCTCGATCTCGTTCGCGAGCGCCTGGGTGACATGCTCGTCCGATTCATTCCGCTGTACGTAGATCGGATCGTCAGCCGTGGATTTTCCCAGGCGAAGCCGCGCGGTAGCGATTCCGAGAGCGTTCGTCTTGAGCAAGATGCCGGGAGCCTCGTCGCCGGTGTCGGGATCGATGAGAAGCCCTCCGCCGCGCGTGGCCGCGAACGCCACCGTAGCGCCTTCGACCGGACCTCCAAACTTGTCGCGGACGAGAACCCCGAGCTCGCTCGGCAGTATCTCTCCCACTTCACCCGACTGCTCGTCGGTGGCCCCGAGCTTCACGATCGAAACTCCCGCCTTGGGATCCCTGTTGGGAACGGGTGAGTTCGGCGCCGTCAATGCGTCGGCGAGGAAGTCGAGGACCCAGCTCGCGGGTGGAACCGTGGTGGCGCCGCCCGCGAGCCCTCCAGCGATGAGATATGCGGAAGCGCCGCTCGCGGGATCCTCGGCGCGCCAGACCGAGCCCTGCCAGGCGTTGAGCGAGATGGGATCGACCGGGATCTCGACCGAAGCCCCCAGGCGAACCCAGTTCTCGACGTCCGCGATCACTTCCGCGGGATGATTGAGAAGGCTGAGAGAGGTGGCCACGTTTCCGGCGTCGATGCGGAGAATTTCCGCTCCTGCCTCGCGCGCGAGCGCGAGGCCCTTGTCGGCGGATATGCCCGCAACCAGGAACTCCTCCTGAAACACGAGGTGCTCGAGAGCCGAGCCCTGGAGCGCCGAGAGCCTCATCCAGTCGGAGGAGGCATCGCCAATGGGCTCCGCGACTCGAAGCGCCGCGTCGAGGGTGACGCCCTGCCATTCGAGCTCGGACGGAAGGTCGAAGAGGCGGTGGACCTCGACCGCGTTCGCGGCGATGACCAGCGCCGGAAGCGGCCGAACCAAGCTCACGTCGAGAAGACCGGCCAGCTCGTCTTCGGCCTCACCCCAGCGAGCGCTGTATCCGAGGGCGAGCCCACTCAAGAGCCTTGCCGCAAGGAACTCCGACTCTCCCGGATCCCCGCCGGGATCGGGCTCCTTCCGATCGCGCTGGGTCGTGAACCCGAAAGCATAGTAGGAGCCGGCGACCACGGTTTGAGTCACGCGCTCGGAGCCGAAGGGACCGAGGAACTCAATCTCCAAGCGTTGCCGAGCGCCAGGGTCCATCGGCTCCTGGCCCACGGCCTCAGGCCTTCCGCGCACTTGAACCCGGGGCCTCAGGCGAATGAGATAGAGAGGGACGGAGTCGAGCCCTCCGAAGAGGTTCACTGTTTTGTGGTCGTCGACCGTCGCCGGCTGATACGAGAGCGTCACCCGCTCGCCCAGAAGCTCGTGGAGCGGAGCTTCGTACTCGAGGACCACGGGAGAGTCCTCCCGCTCGTTCGCGCGGACTCTCACCACGACTCTCTGTTGACGGCTCGCCGAAAGATGCGCGCTCTCGCCGGTGACGGCCACGACCGCGACCGGAAGGGACGCCGGGAGGAGCCCCACGTTCTCCGGGACCACGGAACGGCTTCCGAGCTGTTGCTCGTAGGTTTCTCCCGGAGCGTTCTCCGCGAGGTAGTCGACCACCTGGTCGTGCAGCCGCGAGAGAGGCGACGTGGGACGGGAGACGGCGAGGGAGTCGGCGAGGAACGCCGCGACCGAGATCCCCATCGTCTTCAGGATCCCGGTAGCGGGCGTCCTCGAGTACTTCTCGATCGCGGGTGCGAGCGGGACCCATCCTTTTCCCGAGAAGTCGACGACGGCGCCGCGGTAGTTGGTGTAGGGCACGTAGGCCGAGACCCAGGTGTGCTCGAGCTTCACCGCCGCCACTCGGCCGCCGCGTACGATGGGCTCGTGGGCGACACCGGCGCGGGCGAGCGCCGCCGGCACCTGGGATGCGGGGACTCCCATCTCGACAGCGAGGTCCGCGACCGGCCTTTCGATGACTCCGTGAACGTAACGGGCGGGCGCCTGGCCCGCTCGAAGTAGAGCGATGAGCAGGCTCGCCTGGTCGACGTCGTTCCCGCCCCCGTCGCGGAGCGTCTTGACCGCGCCCTTCGAGCCTCCGGAGTACCACTCGGTCGCAATTTCGTTACGCACGAACTCGAAGGTCTTCACGTAGTCGTAACCGAGCTCCTCCGCCTTCTGGAGGATCGCCTCCGCGAAAGAAGCCTCCCTGGCCCCCTCGATGTCTTCGGCGGCGGGCGGGACGTCGGCGGGATCGAGATAAGACGGCAGAACCGGGGGCTCGACGACGACCGGACGCGCCGCGAGCCGCGCCTGGCGGTAAGGGAAGACACCCGCGCGCAAAAGAGTCAGCGGCTCTCTTCGGAAGCGCGATTCCAGAAGGGTCACCGCCGAGGCGACGGCATCGGACGCCGTCTGGACGGCCGGCTCATCGGGCGGCGTTTCCCCGCTCCGGATCTTCTCGAACGGAGGCTCGAGGAGCGCCATCAACTCCTGAGCCGTTTCCAGGTAGGTTCGCTCGGCGTCGCTCGCCCGTGTGACGATATCGGCCGCCGCCCCCGCCGCTTCGAGCCGGGAGGTCACGGTAGAGAATTTCTCCCGCGCCATTCGATCCGCGGCGCGGACGAGGTCCAGAGCATCCACGAGGGCCACGAGCCTCTCGAGGGACCGAGCGCCCCTTGCCTGCTGGAGGAACGTTTCGAGCGCCGCGTTTAGATCGGAGGCCTCCCGACTCCTCTCCTTCGCAGGATGCAGCGGCGCCCCCACGCGCTCGGAGGCGTACGCGCGGAGGAGACTCGACGCATCCTCTCCTCTAGCAAGGCGGGAAAGAATCTCTTCACGAGTCGCGCGAGTCGGGCTCGGAGTTTCCTCCTGCGCTCGCGCACCGGCTGCAAGCGAGAGTGCCACCACCAGGGCCGAGCATCGGAAGGTCATCGCTTCCTCCGATGCTCTTCGTGCTCCTCGGAGTCGCATTCGATTTCGATCTCGACTCGCGCGGTGTTGGATTCCGCCCGTCCGTCGGAGGCCTTGTAGGTAAAGCTATCTTCGCCTTCGAAGCCGGGCTCGGGCCGGTAACGAAGTGTCGCGCCGACCCCGGTGAGCTGTCCGTGCCGGGGTGGACTCACGACGATGTACTCGAGAGGGTCAGAATCCGGGTCCGTCGCCCGAAGCTTTACCTCAACCTCTACGCCGACGCGCGTTTCGACTTCGACGTCGCGCGCCACGGGAGGCCGGTTCTGTCCCTCACAGCTCGTGATCTCGAGCAGGCGATACCCCGACATCTCCGCGGGAACGACTTCCTTCCGAATGACTCGGCCGGGCCTTCCGTCCCCTCCGATGAAGCGGACCTCCACCACGTAGCGATGATCGGACCCGAGCGGGAGCCCGAAGTGGACGACGGCGGGGTCCTGGGTTCCGTGGCCGCGGCCGCCCGAGACCTCGCGCACCGGTCCCACGGGAACGAGCCCATCCGCATCCAGGAGGCGGAGGGTCGCACCGATGTCGTCGCGATAGACCCGAGTCCCATGATGACCGTCGTCATCGTCGTCATCGTCATCGTCGTCATCGTCGTCGTCGTCATCGTCGTCATCGTGATCGTGATCGTCGTCTTCGCCGGCCTCGTCCTCCATGCAGCGGAGGGCCCGAACCGCAAGGTAGTCGTTCGCGCCGGCCTCGCTCCGGTGGCTTTGCCAGAGCTGATTCGAGGCACCGTCCACGTTCACCACCAGGTCGAGGTCTCCGTCGCGGTCGTAATCGGCGAAGGCCGTGGCCTCGCCGTTGGCCTCGACCGTGACGTTCCGGTTGTTGCGCACGAAGAGGAACGGAGATGCGGACCCGGGGACGGTCTCGTTGAAGAACAGGAAGCTCGGTCCCGAGGACGCCGACAGGAAGACGTCCAGGTCGGAATCGTTGTCGACGTCGGCGCAGGAGACGTCGTCGAGGTCGTAGGCCGAGAGATCGATTCCCGCCGACGCACCGGGCTCGCCCGCGGGCCGGAAGGTTCCGCCGTCGTTTCTCCAGATCTGGGCGACACCGGCGTCGGTCCAGAGGACGTCGAAGTCGCCGTCGGAATCGAGGTCGCAGAAGGCGGCGCCTCCCTTGTTGGCGTTCGAGGCTTCCTCATCGAAGGTGGTGTTCGCCTGCACGGTGCCGTTGCCGCGGTTCACCCACAGGTCGGACTGCTTCTCCTTGCGGTCGATGAGATCCACGAAGCCGTTCTGGTCGTAGTCGGCGACGGCGAGATAGTCGCCGCTTCTCGCCTTCGTCGGAAAGCCGCGCGGTTTCGAGCTCGTTGTCGAGTGCGAGAGCTCGCCTTCCCCGTCGTTCTTGAAGAGGTCGATCCCGAAGTCGTGGTTGTCCACCACGAGGTCCAGGTCGCCATCGTTGTCGAAGTCCAAGAGGCCCATCCCTTCGGTGTTCATTCCGCCAGAGATGCTCGTGATGAGCTGGTTGGGCTCCTGCGGCTTCTTGTTGACCGTCTTTCCGAAGCTCCAGGGAGGCGACGCCTCGCTGCCCCGGTTCATGTAGATCTCGATGCGGCCTTGCTCGTTTCGAGCGAAATCAAGGTCGCCGTCGTTATCGAGATCTCCGCACACCGCGGAGCGGTGGGCGCGCTTGCGAATGATCCCCGCCGCATGGGTCGCGGTCACGTCGCGGAACGAGCCATCGCCCTGGTTGAAATAGAGGTAGCTTCGACCCGCCGCCTCGGCACTTCCGCCGTTCACGAGAAGATCGAGATAGCCGTCCTCGTTGAAGTCGCACCAGGCGAGGCCTCCGGTCTTCACTCCCGGCGTTCCGAGTCCGGACACGACCGTCTCGTCGGTAAAAATCCAGTCGTTCTCATGAGCCAGAGGCGTACGGGTCGAGTCGCCCGCATCCGCGGTATCCGGGTCGTCGGTCGAAAGATCGGAAAGCTCGGCGCTCGAGACCGTACCCTGGTTCTCGAGGAAATCGACCTGGGGCAAAAGCGGCTCTTCGACCCGAACTTCGAAAGTGATCGTGGCCACGGCGGAGGCGGCGACCTCGCCCAGAGCGACTCGCACCGGAGACTCGCTCTCTACGACCCCGAGAGTGGTGGTAATCGAGCCAGGCACGAGCGTCGTGTGCCCCGGCAGCGGATCGACGAGGACTACGCTGGTAGCACCGCCGTCACCCTCGTTCCGGATCTCGAGGACGTAGCGTACGGCGTCGCCTTCACCCGCGGCGCCGTCGCCGTTTCCGTCCTCGACGAGCTCGTCTCTCTTGGTGGCGGCGAGACTCGGCGTTCCCTCGATCTCGAAGCTCACGCTCGCCTGCGAGCGGTTTCCGGCGGCGTCCTCGGCCTCGACCTCGAGAAGGTACGTCCCCACCGCCGACAACGTCGTCCCCGAGACGAAGGGATCTCCGTTCAGGGTGATCGTCTCGCTCTTCGGATGAGCGTCCGTCACTTCGATGACGGGCGTCACCGGCCCGCGGTACGTGGCTCCATCCTGAACGCCGGTGATGACGATGAGAGGAGGCGTGCGGTCGACGATGAAGAGCACCGGTCCCGTCTCCGCGGTGTTGTCCCAGGAATCCGTGGCGCGCGCCCGAAGGCGGTGCTCGCCCTCGACAAGGATCGAAAGCGGGCGGAGGTAGCGACCGAGGGCGAGGTTCGAAAGCGCCGCCTTCAGCCACTCTCCCTCGTCGAGGGCGAGCTCCACCCCACGCACCATCGAGAGGTCGTCGACGGCCCTGACCAGCGCATCGAGAATTCCGTCGTCGATGAGACCGTCCGCGGGCGAGAGGATCTGGACCCGGGGCGGGGTCTCGTCCACGGGAACGAAGCTAAGGTCGTGGAGCTTCGTCGGTTGAGCGTCGCCTGGAACGTGCGCCGAGAGAGTCACGAAGTAGGCTTCGAGAGAGAGTCCCGTGGTCGGGAAGTCGTGGCTTCCAGACGCGGAGGCGCCGGGACCGAGATCGACCCGAAGCTCGTGCTCGGCGACGATCTGGGCGGTCGCCGGGTGGAAGACGCGCAGGAACACCGGAAGGCTCGAAAGGCCCTGAGATCCCGCGTTCTCTAGGCTATAGTTTACGGTGAGGATCGATCCCGCGCTCGGCGTCGAATCCGAGAGAGTGAGCCTTCCTGTGAGGTCGAGGGGAGAGATCGTAACCTCGAACTCGGAGGAGGCGGGGGCGAGGTCGTTCGTTCCCTCGAGGACCGCGAGCTCCGCATCGAACGTACCCGCGGCAGCACTCGACGTCTCCCAGTCCGCCTGAATGCGACCCTCGCCTCCAGGCAAAAGATCCCCGAGAGGCCGGCTCCACTCTCGAAGGACCTGTCCCGCGGCATCGACGACCCGCAGACGGGCGATGAGGCCGCGAAGGATCGAGTTTCCGTTTCCATAACCGACGACCCCGGTGAGGCGCGCGGTCGCACCGAGAACGTAGGTCCCGCGATCGGTCTCGACCGTCCCCGCGAGAGCGCTTGCGGAGGCGATGCGGAACGGGGCAAGTGATTCCGCGACCAGGGCTCCACTCATGTCGACGAGCCGCGCTCGAGCCCGATACCCTCCGGCGAAAGTCGTTCCCGTGTTCCAGTCGGCGGTCTCCGTGCGGCTCTCGCCGAAACCAAGAGCGTCGACGGAACGATTGAAGAGCGGCTCGACCTCGAATCCCTCCGAGTCCTCGATCGTGACCGAAAGGCGGCCATCGAAGGGATCCCCGGCGTGGAACAGCTCGGCGGAAACGACAACCATCTCCTCGTTGCGGTAGGCCGGGCGGTCGGTCGCAACCACGAGCTCCGGGAGATCGCCGAGAACCGCCAGTACCTGACGCTCGGCGACGTTGTTCGATTCGCTCTGCTCCGAAATCTGCTCCAGGGGATCGGCGGCGGCCGCGATCCGATAGACACCCGGGGCTCCGTCGAGGAGGAGAGTGAAGTAGACCGCGCGGAGGGCACCGGGCGCGAGCTCTCCCAGAGGACGCCGCTCGGCGAGGGTGCGGCTGAAACCTCCAGGGCCGGCGGCGACGACCGAAAGCTCGACCGGCGACGCCGGCGATCCGCCCGCGTTTCGGACCGCGACCGTCACCTGGACCTCGGCGCCGACTCTCGCGGCCGCGGGCAGCACCGAGAGCGACACGTCCAGATCGGGACGATCCGAAACCTCGAGGACGACCACCATGGGATCCGACGCTTCGCTCTCGATTCCCGAGTCGTCCCGGGCGGTCGCGGTGAAGACGTTGTCTCCCGGCGCGAGCGTCACGTTCTGGAGCTCGAAGCGTCCCGCGGGCCGCAAGCGGAGGGGGGAGCCGTTCGAAAGGATCAGGAGGTCGCCGGCCCTCGAC